>Ga0065711_1028748_pt1 | contig 39405 bp, 31 predicted proteins | sample Hoacrofraction12_FD_59098 | JGI IMG/M metagenome (GOLD analysis project Ga0065711, IMG submission 59098) | Hoatzin crop microbial communities from Cojedes, Venezuela - Epithelial fraction 12 v2 (version 2) | ecosystem: Host-associated > Birds > Digestive system > Esophagus > Crop | place... | reverse complement strand
ATCTAGTCCAACCCCCCTGCCGAAGCAGGGTCACCTACAGCAGGCTGCACAGGACCTTGTCCAGGAGGGTCTTGAATATCTCCAGAGAAGGAGAATCCACAACCTCCCTGGGCAGCCTGTGCCAGGGCTCCATCACCCTCAGAGGGAAGAAGTTCTTCCTTGCATTCAGCTGGAGCTTCCTGTGCTTCAGTTCGTGCCCGTTGCCCCTTGTCCTGTTGCTGGGCACCACTGCAAAGAGTCTGGCCCCATCCTCCTGACACCCATCTTTGAGATATTTATAAGTATTTCTAAGGTCCCCTCACAGCCTTCTCTTCTCCAGGCTGAACAAGCCCAGCTCCCTCAGCCTCTCCTCATAGGAGGGATGTTCCAGTCCCCTCACCATCCTCATAGCACTCTGCTGGACTCTCTCCAGTAGCTCCTGTCTGGTCTTCTGTTAGTGTTACGCTCATCTGCACTAACACCCTGTTTGCAAGTGGATTGAGGCACTGGAGGGAAAGTTTCTGTGATATTTCTCAGTTCTCCACCTAGCAGATGTGGAAATGTCCCCTGGTTGTAGGGCAAACCCCGTGGCACCTTAGCAAGGCAGAAAGTGCATCTGGAAACTTGGAGCCAGGGCCAGCTGGTGAGACAGACATGGAAAAATCAGTCGGTGCTCAGAGGTGAGAGGTGGGAGCAAGAGGAAGAGCAAAGGAAAACCAGTGAGAGGGCAGGGCTGCAGGGAGCAGCAGCATGGAGGGAATCAGGTGGCTTCTCTGATGTCTAGTAAGGTGTGAGCTCTGGCTGATACTTCTCCATAACCCAGGCATTCGTCGCAATGTGGGTTTTGTTGTGTCTAATAAAAGATTAAGCATAGCATAAGCTATAGGATTTCCTGAGTGTCTTTAGGAAGTTGGGCTAAAATCAGAGCAGGACAAGAAGATTAGCTGATTTTATGTATGAAGATTAATGTTTCCAGATCTCTGGCTAATGGGGGAGCTGGTATCCTTTCTGGGAAGGAGGTTGCCCAACAGAGAGAAGTCTGCATCTACTTTAACAGGCTGCAGCTGGACCCTGGAGCTGCGAGGTGGGCTTGGTAGGCTGGTACCAAGCAAAAGCACAGCAGTGATGTATCGAAGTCACATCCTGGAAAATGAGCTTTTTTCAATGCCATCCCATGCTAGGCTCTTGTTCGGCCATGAGCAGAAGAGCATTGGCAGACACAGCCTCACCAACAGTCCACGTTGGCATGTGCCTGGAGCTCAGGACCTCTCCCAGGCTGATAAAGAGCCTGGCACCCTGAGGATCCGAGTGTCCCCACCCACTCCCTGAAGGACAGGGTGTCTGGAGGTCGCCACGCTGCCATCAAAAAGTGAGGCAGGGCCACAGGAAAGGGAGGTGGTGAGGAGTTCTCACCTTGCTCTGGTTTACCTCCACCCACACATGGCAGAACAAATATCCCCTGGCAAATACTACAGAGCAAACAAGGACATCAATGTCCTGCCAGGCTGAGCTCTGGTCACCAAGCTGCTTCACCAAAGGGAACAGTGACCACTTTTTTTGCCAGGAGGGCCACCTCCCTTACCAGGCAGCTAGCTAGGCTGGTGCTTACATCCAAGGGAGACTTCATCTGGCTTGCTTCTCCAAGAAGTCTTGGTTGAGAGCATTCCCAAGGGCTGGTGAAGCTCCAGACTGGGTCTGAGAAGTGTAGCCATCCCTGAGGACCCCCTAACGAAAGGAGAGGCTGGGGCCGTGTGTCACAGCTGCACTGCGTGGGTGGCAGAGAGCAGAGGTGTGTTACTGCTGTGGAGCAGAGACAGAGTCCCCAACATATCTGCCCCAGGATAGTCCTCTCCATCCCCACCAGCCCCTCAGTGCAACACCCCATCTCTGCCAGAAGCCAGAAAAACCCTCCACAGATAATGAGACTCTTTTCTTCACAAACTCAGAGCCCATGGCTGCTTTAGAGAGGTATGTGTGATGTCAAAGACACTCCCTTCAGTCCTGCTGGGTTGCAGGCAAGAGGGCTGGAGCTGTTTCTGGATGATTGCCCATCCCTCAGAGGCTTGAGTCAGGTGTTACGACACCATCCCTGCCTCAGAAAGTCTCTAAATTGCTGATTTCCTCGTTCTGCTCTCCCAGGACTCTTGTCGCATGCTTTCCACTCTTCTGCCCTCAGCATCTGCAGGTGCCCACTCCTGGAGACAGGTTTTGCTGTGACCTGCCACACGTGCTCCTTTCCTAGGCTGCTTCCAGACCTCCTTTCTCCAGAGTTTCCTTCCCCACCAATCTGTTCAAGGTCACTCTCAGTTAAAATTAGCAGCTAATTCAGTGTTGGAGAGAAGGGACAGCCAACTTCCCTGGCCAGCTCGCAGTCCTGGGAGCTGGCATCAGGGGATCCAGCTCCGTCTTCCCTTGGAGATGAGGGAGCCTGTGCTTGCTGTCCTCGTGGCCATAAACAAAGGCCTTGCAGAGAGCTCACCCCCTCTGCCTTAAATCTGAGCTCCAGATCTGTGCCAGCAAAGCAGAAGGAAAGAGCATCTCCCTGGAGACTCCAGTTCCCACCACCATCCTCTGCATGCCAGATGTCACCCCTGCTGTACCCAAGCCAGATGATCATGTCTCCATGATAGCAAGAGAGTTCCCCCAGCCTTCAAAATCTGTATTTAACTCGTCCTCACCTGATCCCTCTTCCTGGCCTTCTTATCTTGCTTTCCTTTTTATCCAGGATAGGCTGAAGCCACAGGGTGGAGACAGCAGAAAGGCAGCCATGGCAGGGTGATGGGAGTTTTGCTGTGTTCAGTCCCCTTCCCTGGGTTGGGGATGCTCGGGGCTGTGATGTCTGGTCCATCAGGAAAGGGCACAGTTGGTGAACATCATCCTTATTACAGGAGCTGAAAGTGATGTTATGAACGCTCCAGATGCAGAAAAATCTTCAGATTGGAGGACACATCTTCTTAGACAACAAATAATCCAGCTGCAAGGACCCCTCCATGTTAAGAATACAGTTCATTCACCCACATTTCCATAAATACATCATCTGGATGGAAAACTTCTTGGGTCTCAGGCGGACCACAAAAACATTTTTAAAATCTCACAAATACTGAGACAGTGGGAAAAAAACACTTCTCCAAATCTCTCTGTACTCTGAAACACCTTGTGCCCCTGTGGCCTACCTACAACAAGATCCCTTACAAAGCTTTAGAGAGCAACAGTTTTATTTCAGTCTGTGGTCCCGTCCTGCAGCTTTCATTCTGGCTTTTCATTCCCAGAGAAGCCACTCTTATGAGAAAATTCTTCATACTAAAGTGCAAATTAGAGGTCTATGGAAGCAAGTCAAGGTGCTGAGTCCTTTTGGCAGCCAAGTCTGGACAACGTAAGCCTCAGGATGGGGTACCTTGATCAGCTCACATGTAGATACTCAATTCAGATATTAACAATATGCCTTTCTTTCGGCTTCATGAGGGCCTGAAACATTTTTGCTTCTGGATTTCGACATTGTGGTCATCACCCATTCTCAATCAAGGGCCAGCAGGCAGTAACAGGAAGGTGGGGTGCAATTACTAGCTCGTAGTAAAGTCTTTGAAGTATTAAAACAATAAATGTGATAAGGAGGGTCATACTCTGAGGAGGGTTCAGCACAGGTAGCTGTGAGACCGTTCATGTGGACCCACTTGACCAGAAATGGGAGCTATAGCCATATTGGTGTCTGGGAATGAGGACACCTAGTTTGGACCTATCTTCCTCTGGCATTTGATGCTCACATATCTGCATCCTTGTGCGTGTGATTTATTATTAACAGGGATTGCAGTCAGTTTTCCGAGTTTTCCTGGAATTTGAGTGTCTGCCTGGTGACTCTGAGCAAATAGGAGAGGAACAGCCCCAGATCAGGAATTTCAGTGTATTTCCAAGTGGAGAGCAGTATGTCGGAACCCAGCCCAGAGCTGAGTTCACCTCTTTTACTTGGGAAGAAACACTTGCAAGAAAGATCTGGCCTAGCCTCCAGGTTCCCCTCTGTTAAGGACTAGCAATGAGATGTGGGCAACAACAGACCTTCCTCAGCTTTACGTGCATGCCCTGCTGCTCTCCCCTGCCCCACAAGCTAGGGGTCCCACCCAGGCCCCAACTCACCCATAGGGATATGTTAGGAAGGGTAAAGACTGGAGCTACACGGGGCAGTGCCCATTGCTAAGAGGATATCCCCTTTGCAAAGAAGAAAGGCAGAACATAGAGCGCCTACAAGCCATAGGGATAAGCCTTGACTGGGATGTGTACTCTTGGAAGCAGAGGGCTGTTCAGCTGCTCTGAACAGGTAAATGCAAGAGCCTTTGCGCTGGATTTTCTTATCCGGAACAAACCTTCAGAACAACTGGACTGTTCTGTCTGGGATGTCAGTAATGAGCACCACAATAAGCCCTTCTGCACTTGACTTTGGACACTACTGCCCTACAGCAAGGGTGCGCTCTGACCTTCCTTCTCTGCCAGCACCTTCTCTTTACATCTTCATCTAATAACATTTGCCTTTGTCATCTACAACCAAGGAGCCTGAGAGTCTTCGTTCTGTAGGACAAAAACTGCTAGGGCTGTTCTGGCTGGTGTTGACTCTCCAGTACCTTAAACTTTTGAGCCCACTCATTATGGATGTGCTGGTAAACAAAAAAAGTACGTTGCCTGTCCTCTGACTCTGAGGCCAGCTGGACTAGTCTGGCCATGTCCACGTTGTTATACTCTCTCAGCCTCCAGAACAGGGTGGACTGATCCAAAATACGCTTTGGGAATGGTCCTTCGTGTGTGCTGTCTCCAATCTGATGCCCGGGGATTGTTTGGGTCTATGTTAGCTGAGCTGGGCCAAGTTGATGCTGGAAGCATGTTAACAATTTGGTGGTGCAAACTATCAGAATTGCTAGCTGTGTTGAATTAATTAGTACAGATATATCCACTAAGCCCACTTTTGCCTGAAATTACCAGTATTGGTTTGCCTCTGGTGGACAGAGTCATCTTGCTACATGGGTCAACACCACAGAGGAGGTTAATCAGACCAACTGGATAGACTGGGAAAAAGCACCTCTGCCATCTATGGGCTGGCAATTATTTATCCCAGGTGTTTAGATGCTCACATGGATTCCCAGTTCCGGATCTATATGGGCCAAGAGCCCCCTGTGTAGACTGTATCTCTAGATCTCCTCTCCTTGAGCTGTGCAAGATCGCCACACAACTCACGTCACACCGTAGGTGGTCCTCCAGCCCCACCGCATGGTCGCTTCCCTCTGATAACTCCAAGGTCTTAAAGGTCAACCCAAGGGCAGCGGGTGGACATGTATCAACCAGCTTCGACATGCTGCACTCCAGGAGTAGCTGTGTTTAGACCCAGCGACTCTCTGATCTTCAATAACCTGGCAGCAGCTTGTAAACAGTGAGCTTGACATGATAGCATCCTCAGTGAGCAATTTACACCCTTCCCCCCGATCCCCCTACCCTCTTTTCACTCCCACAGTGCTGGGAGCCTGAGGGAGACGCATGCTCAGAGCCAAAATTGCGAAGAGAGGCTCAGCTTGTGGCTGAGCCTCAGCTATGGTGGGTTGGGGAGATGGGGAAGGCTGAAGGGTTGGGAGCACTTGCGTGTGTGTGTGCTCTACATGCACAACTTTGTGTGCGTGGTGCTAGAGAAGGACTTGTAGGTGCTTCCAAACCCTTGTCTTGGTTTCTGTCTTCTGTATTTGGCCTAAAAAGAGTAGGACGGTGGAGGACTGTAAAGCCTTCAGCATGAACCTGTAACATCCTAGCCCCAAGATGTGACTTGCAAATCTAAAGATATTTGTTGGGATAAAAGCAACACCCACCAGGCTGGTGGTCCGATCATGCCTCCTGTTTCCCAGCCTCTGCTCCTTGTAGACCAGTAAGGAAGGTCTGAGCCCTGCGGACAGGCTGTATTTTACTCAGAGGGTTTCTCACAGCCTTGTCACCCTTGGATGCAAAAGGGTGGGATATCAGGATGGTTCACTGCAGGGAAAATGCCCAGCCGCTGTCTCCCCTGAAGCAGAAGGAGCTCACAAAAATGATGGCGGGAGAGGGGACCACCATATTGCATCTGATCTGGCTGTGCTTTCTCACAGTGAGACATGGAAAAAACCCTTTTAACCTCCATCTCCAGATTGTCCATCCTGCTGAGTGAGGCACAGGTCTGGCTTGGCCAGGCTAGCACCGACCCAGAGGAGTCCCAGGCATGGTTTGGGGGTTATCAGGGGCCAGACACCGTTCCCAACAGTCAGTTTGAATGTGGCCATCTTTAGCACTTAATAGGATGGATCCCATCCACGCTGGTCTGCTTGGCTTTGGGACCAGAGAGTGAATGTAACCCCTGTGCTCCCGTTCGCCTCCACCTGGGAAGAAACCGAAGTATGACGGCAGGAGAAAGCAAAGGGCCCCCTAGCCAAGTCCTCCCCCTTTCCTTTTCCCCTAGCAAAGCAGCGAGGTGAAGGCCGCGGGACAAAGCCCAGCTGCGCCGGGTTACTTCCAACGCAGTCTCCCATGCAATCCCTGCTGGCGGCCCCGCTCCTCCTCCCTCCACCTCCTCCTCCTCTTGCTTGGAGCAGGACTGCAAAACAAGCCGACCGTATCCCTGCTCGCTCCGGAGCTGCTCCCCAGCGCTCAAGGTAACAGGCACCGTGCATCTGCGCCCACCCCTCGCCTCCCCACGGGAATGTTCTGTACCCGGCGCAGGAGCGTCACGGAGGGGGAGCTGCCTGCGTCAGGCTCTCCTGCTGCCGAGACCTTGACTTCTGTCTGGGAGTGGGAAGGACAGGCAAGGGCTGCGCTTGCAGACTAGCACGCAATAACGGGGCTTAGGCGTGGGATGCTCTGGTCCAGAGTCCCCTCTCCGAGTTGCTGGGTCCAGGGAGATGCTTCACTGAGGAGTGAAGCCAGGTGCCAGATACCCTCAGCAGCAGGATGAGCCATGGGATGTTTCTTCTAGACCCCTTTTACCTCTTCCCCTCATACATCAGAGTTTGTATTGTGTTATTGGCGTATTTTTGAAGTTCTTGCTTCTACAACATTGGGTTTTCTTGCTATCCACATAAACATTCATTCTGTTTTCACATGGATTGTGAACCCACCGTGATCTGGCCCCCCGTGACATCTTGTCGAAAGGATTTCCCCTGGTTCACAGCCCCAGTTGCCATCTAGTGCTAGTGGCTTGGAGCCGAATGAGGACAAGGAAACATTAAGGCCCTGCAATGCCTGGAGATCAGATGCAGAAGTGCACTTGAACGTGCACATGCTATGTGCAGGATAATGCCTCAGCCTTTGCTGCAGTCCAGCCAGCCCGCCCTTCACCAGTACTGATGGGAGAAAAAAAAAAGAGGCTTTTCCATCCTAAAGAGAAAGTTGGTTCTTAGCCAGAGAAAAGCCTCTCCTTCCCTGATCATCCACTGACCACAGCCAGCCCAGAGGAGGTCATGTCACCTTCTCCTGCCTCTTCTCCTTCAGCCTTTTCTGTGAGATACAGGATCTGCAAGGTCCTCAGCGCTCAGCAAGGTCACCTCCTTCCTCCTCCCTGCATGAACAGGAGCCTCAGAGATGCTGGGAGCTCAGCAGTGCATGAGCAGGGCAGCCACTTTAACCCATGTCCTTGAGAGGAAAGCTTGAGGCACCAGGAAGCACCACAACACCTCAGAGATAAGGCAGGACCTTTGGGGATCACCAAGACACAGCTGAGCCCCTGAAAATACCTCACTGCCCTGTGCCTTTCCAGACAGCGTTGTTTCCACCTAAGCCCTGTGCCCTGCGCTCCTCACCAGCAGTCTTCAGGTAGCTCCCACCTCATCAAGCCCCCTTCAGCCTTTCCTCAGAGGCACCACGCTAGATTTTAGAGTCCTCTGTATCCATCTACGACAGCCCCAGCACAACAAAGCTCCAAACTCACCTACAGCCCCCAGGTACACTGCAGCTGAGCAGCAGTCAGTCCTCTAAGGCCCTTAGTACAACACCCGATCCACACTCAGCAAGGACACAACAGCATTTTTGGTGAAATGCAACGGCCGGTATGCCCAGAAATGCTTCTTTCCATTCGCTCACACCCCCTCCGGTTGTTTCAGGGGATGTCTACTTATCTGTCTGGCTTGTGAGCTGCCTTTTCGCAGGACAAGTCAAGAGCAAGAAGGTTGGCTGCCACACTGCTGAACGGATATGGGTGAGCAAGGAACCGTTTGGCAGGGAGAGCTGACATTAACTGCTCGGGCTATTTAAAAAGGGTGATTTAATCGGCCGAGGTATTTCTGCCCAGCTCCGCGCACGGTACATTTGGCAGTTTGCTGGAATCGGACCAGGGTCTTTTATCAAGAGGAGTGAGGAAGGGAAGGAAAGGGCAAAGCAGATGAGGGTGCAGATGAAAAAAAATGTAGGCTTCCAAGGCTCTTCCATAAAGAAAAGCAAGGAAGAGAAAACAGAGTTAAAAATAATAACATGGCATGTTCTGGGCAGAGATACCAGCGTCCTAGGAAAAATATACACGTTTATTTTTTGCCAAGAGGGAAATAAAAGGGAGGATAAGGGAGGATGCTGAAGCTGTTCTTTGATTTCAAAATGAAGCAAGGCCAAAGAGCAGAGCTGGTCACTGGGATTTTTCAGCAGAATGTGCATTTTATAGCTAAAGCAAGCTGGGCTAGAAACCTGCCAAGCACAGAAATTCACTCCCAGGGAGAAGGGCCAGATCTGTTCACATCAAGCAGCGTGCTACCAAAAGCTGCTCGAACAGTACTGTAAGGAAAACCGTGCAAATCCTTGGATGGAGGTGAACGGAGCTACTGTAAACTCCGCTTTTTGCTCTCAGTGGTCGTTGGTTCAGTCCCGTCTGCTGTCAGAAACAGTCGTCACCACGCAAGCATGAAGGGCCAATGTCATCCAAGAATTAAGTACTAACTCTCCGTCATTTGAGAGGGAGTTAGGTACTCGCATTCCTGTAAGAAGCTAACCATAAAGGCTTGTCTGGGAAGACTTGTGCACCATTTTAACTTTATCTCTTCGAAACAGCTCTGGGTTTCGTCTGAGCTGGCTGAAATTTTTCATGACAATCATTAATTCACTCAAAAATGCAGGTTTTGGCAGATCAAGTCTCTTTGCAAGTTCAGGCCAAATTTGGCAAGTGGTTTCAGCCAAAAAAAAAATGGAGAAATCTTTGAAGCAATTTGCCCTGAGTTTCAAAATGAAACTTCTTGCCTTTTCTTTCTTGCGTGATGGTTTTGCCTTGAAATGAAGCTATGATCCCCTTATTCAACTTCTTGTGAGATTAAGTAATAAAACAAGACAATGTGAAACACCCAGTATAATTTCATTCGCCTGAAAAGAATGAACTGAATTCATTGCGGGAGGAGGAAGGGATGTGTCCCCCAAACCAGAAGCCTATTCCCTCCTCACAAACACCATCCAGTTACCTGGATGGGGATACCAGGACACGACACTGGGAAACAGACCCTGCAAAGCAGCAAACAGCAGTGAAGCCGCTTCTTGAAGCTCTGAATAAAGCAGGCTGAGTGAGAGAGAGTCCAGTTGTGCCAGTACAAATTGCAGCTGGTCTGGGACTCTTGCCAGCATAGTTTTTTCTGGGCAGGGATTAGAGCTCATCTCCAGCTTTGGGAGATGCCATGTGGACACAGTCACCGTTAAAGCATAGTACGGTACAGAGAATAGAACAGTAGAAATAGTTATACCAAAATGAAGGAAGTTCATACCACCATAGCTTATTTCTTTGCATGCCCGTGTAATGCTGTCCTTGGGTGAGGTTGCTGCCTGCCTGGTACTCTGATGCCAGTTCCCCTCTGCCTCTGAAGGCTGCACGAATAAAATAAGACATCCCTGAAGCCTGATTTTCTGGTCTTTTCAAGCCAAAGAAGAGCTGTTATAAAAATGTTGGCCCTGAGGTGCAGGAGGGTGATGTAACCACACAGCATGGGACCCACCAGGTCCTTGAGGGCACCAGGGATACTGTGGGGTCCCATACTCACACATTTGCCTCACAGAAGACCATCATATGGCCACGGACAGAGGAAGGGGCTGATCACAGCCCTCAGGGTAACCTGGTCTTTCTCAGCCAGAAAGATCCCACGTCATTTTTGCCTCCAGCTGGTGAGATGAGCTGGAGTTGAACCCCGTCACGCAAAAGGGCACTGCTGGCAGGTGGGACCACAGAACTGAGACACCAAGTTTGGCAGGCTCCATGACACAGTACTTCAAGAAACTCACCCATGCCATCCTAACCTGGTTCCATCTGTTGTCCCTGCTGCCTCCGTGGGGCCCTGATGGTGAAAACACTCGTTCGTGTTTCTTTCCTACTGTAAACATAAGAATCATTGCAATCAGGACAGGTAAAGCTACAGCCCCACATCCCACTGCTATGTAGAAAACAGCAAAATCCTGCGCATTCCTCTCTCCAGTGGTTGTGCTCACCCTTTTTTCACAGGTAGCTTTTTGGAAGAGGGACCCCTCTTTCTGCTGGCTTTCCTAGACTGCATTTGTTCATCATGGCAGGAGCAAGTGTATGCACAGACTGAACAACACAGCTTGCAGAAGCTAAAGGTCTCTGAAAATTTGTGTGAGAAATGAGCAGAGCGGGCCTGCAAAGTCCTTTCTGGTTTGGCCCAAAATAGGAAGTAAAGAATGTGGTTGCACCACAGTTAAAGACAACCTTCTAACACCCCTTGCACAGAAGCAGTAACTAGCAGCTCTTTCCCTAGCAAATTTGATTATTCAGCTCAGTTTGCTGATAAAACTCCAGCTTCCACTGTAAAATCTGAAGGTGGAAAGTGCTGAGCCACTGCTGTCTGCAGAAACTACTGGTTGTCTTTCAAGAAAACCTGCACACCCTCAGGTCCCACACAGCTCCAGAGACTTGCAAAAGGGCAGCAGAGGGGCTCCCATAGGATCTTCTGGTTTGTTTTCAGCCTAGGATAGCTGTACTGGAAACGGTTGCATCACCTCCTTGGCACGTAAATGTTGATTCTGGTCCATTCTCAAGCATCCCTTGATGCTGAGACACAAAAACTGCCATGGCAACTTGTAGTGCTACAGGCATTTTCAGAGTGCTCCTCCAAAGGACAGTCAGAGAGACAGGGTATGTCACATGCATGGGATCACTGGACTGCACCTCATCAAATATCACTGCATACCTTCTCCCTTTCCCAGATAAATGACACCACCAGGTTGTGACTCTCAGCACTAGATCCTAAGAATCCCACAAAACACTAAACATCTGTGTTTGGTGTCTGAATTCATCATAGTCAATACAGTCGGCGGAGCCTGGAGAGCAATTCAGCTGGATGCAGGTGTTTGCTTCAGCACGAGCTGAATCCCTCCAGGCTCTGGACGACATCTCCAGCGACTGTCACATTAAACAGATATTGTGAGCAAAGGGGAGATGAAAAACTGCTTTGCTGCAATATTTTTCAATGCAACAGCAATAAATGATTGAATCTTATCCTTAGTCTGGAGTCTGATCCGGAGGAGGTGTTGAAATGCGTAGGAGGAGGCCCCATGTCTTAAGATTTGGGAGGCTCCTTGTAGCACCGGGTTTCACTTGGAGGAAGCAGAAGATCCCCGTGGCTGGTGGAAGCTGACGTGTTAGGCACCAGTGCAGGCTTGGGGCAGACCTGCTGGAGAGCAGCTCTGCAGAGAGGGACCTGGGTGTCCTGGTGGATGACAAGTTGACCATGTGTCGGCAGTGTGCCCTGGCTGCCAAGAAGGCCAATGGGATCCTGGGGTGCATTAAGAGGAGTGTGGCCAGCAGGTCGAGGGAGGTTCTTGTCTCCCTCTGCTCTGCCCTAGTGAGGCCCCATGTGGAGTATTGGATCCAGGTCAAGAAAGATGAGGAGCTACTGGAGAGAGTCCAGCGGAGGGCTACGAGGATGATGAGAGGACTGGAGCATTTCTCCTATGAGGAAAGCCTGAGGGAGCTGGTCTTGTTCAGCCTGAAGAAGAGAAGGCTGAGAGGGGACCTAATATATGCTTATATTGTCCTGCGACAGGACAAGGTGCAATGGGCACAAACTGAAGCACAGGAAGTTCCATCTGAACATGAGGAAGAACTTCTTCCCTCTGAGGGTGACGGAGCACTGGCACAGGCTTCCCAGGGAGGTTGTGGAGTCTCCTTCTCCAGAGATATTCAAGACCCTCCTGGACAAGGTCCTGTGCAGCCTGCTGTAGGTGACCCTGCTTAAGCAGGGGGTGGACTAGATGATCCACAGAGGTCCCTTCCAACCCCCACCATTCTCTGATTCTGTGATTCCATACACCATTGGGGCACAGAGCAGCCGGGCAACTCGTGACAGCACAGGGACTAAAATCCAAGCTTCCCATGGTGGACATTAATTCCTGAATCACAGAACACTCTGCTCCCTTTTCTCCTTGTGTTTAGAACAAAGGTACACATCACACCACCAGGTATCTCCCCGCTCATTCCCCCAAGCTCCACCATGAGCAGCTCCTCACATTGCTTGACTTGCTTTAGCAGTTCCTAAACTCTGTAGTTCAAGAAGAAACTAAAACTATCATCTCATCACTTCCTCCTGTTACAGTTTCAGCTAAGTCATAGCAAACATATTTTTTGTAATTGGACCACACAGATTCTGGGGCATTTTAAGGAATCCAACAGCTCCTAGGGGATGCTGCAAGCACCATTTCTCCAGTATGGTCTCCAGCTCAGGACCTCTCAGCTCCTGCTGCCTTGACCGTGCATGTGTCTATCAGGAGAAGAAGTTGTCCCATGACTCAGGATGCAGTTCAGTGACATTTTATCTGATGAGAAAGCTGGTTTTGGAGGGTCAAGACTCCCATCCTATTGTTTTGAGAGCAGACCTTTATTTATTTTTTTTTTTAATTTTTATTTTTATTTTTACTTTTATTTTTATTTTTATCTTTATTTTTATTTCTACTTTTTTGATTTATTTTATTTTTTTTTATTTTACTTCTTCTTTTTATTTTATGTTAGTGTTAGTCATTCCAATGTCCTGGCACAACATCAGAATTTTGTTATCAGGATAACTGATGCAGGTTGGCAGCCTGGGGGGCAGTCATAGGGGAGATCACTAGGGCCAGACACCCTTAAACTGGCTTCACATCCACAAAGAGTAAAAACCTGGAGCTGGACCCTTAGCATCTGGATGGGTTTACTCACAAGCATCTGTAAAACGCTGCTGGCATTGAACAGAAGAACACCTGAAAGAGCATCTCCACTTCCAGTTCTTTCTCTTCTCCAAATGTGATTTCTTAGGCAAGTGCCCCCTTTTGGACTGGCAGCTCCAGGTGGTCATGGAATAGATTTTATTTAAGTCATCAGTGCAAACCAGGTGGCACATCTGCAGTACTTTCACAAATGAAATGCGAAGTCGGTTTGTCTCGGATGTCCTGAGATATGCTGGGCCTGAGCTGAGGCAACCGGAGAGCACACAGGCAAAGCCAAGTTTTGTGGCACCTTCCCATGTGCCATACCTCAAGTCCCTGAAGAAGCTATCAGACTAACACAAAAACCATAAGGCTTTAAGAATGTTGCTGAGTTTCAAGTATCTTCCCCCATTCTGAAGAATTCCACTTTTTCTCCACAAAGGTGAGGACTAACAGCTTTTGAAGCTGAAAGTGTAGGCCCATCAACTTGTCCTGCAACCAGAGGGCTTCCCAAAAAGGCTGAACCTACAGTGGATTTCCAGCAAATCCATGATGAGCAACTTCACTTCAGGGCAGCTCCTGAGGCTCCTGGGGAGAAAAAGCCCAAGCAACTGGGGCTGTGACCATGTCTCTATCAGGAGCCAGACCCTGATCCCTGTTACGGTCTCTTCACCCCTTGTTCCTTCCACCCAGCGAGCTCTGTTTCTAGATGTCACAGGTGCTTTTGGATTATTTCTTGGTTTAGATGGCTTTGTTTCGAGGAGGGTTAAAGGGACAGTCAGCTCCTGTTTTGTTCTTGAGGAATAACGTTCATTGCAATCAACCCTCGGTCACAAGACACAGGAAGAGCAGTGAACGCTGGGGTAGATGAACAAAATTATGATGTTAAAAATGCAGAGGGATTGCCAGGAAACACTCAGAGGATATCTGAAATGCAGCAGGGAAAATGAGATGGAAACAAGGTCTAATTTAGGGATGAAATGTCCAATTTGCATTTATTATCCTCATCCCCCCGTCCCCCATTGCTTTCTCTTTGGCCATTTATAGATCCAGAACCATTTTTTGGGTTCTCAGATATTTAGGATTGTTTACATGTTTACTTCAGCCACCCACAGGAAAATGATCCTGCGTGATTTATGGCCTGGCCAGAAACCAGAGCTGAACAAAATCTGCAAAGCAGGGATGTATGCGTCTTCACCCAGCAATCCCCGCCATCTGCCTTGCTCAGAAAGGTGGTAGCAGCCCCATTACTTCCAAATCCATTTTCTAGGGGCTTCCTCCAGCTAGGGGAAAGCCTGCTTTCTCCTGGCATTTCAGATCTTCTCCTTGGACCAAATTTCCAAAGGCAAGGAAGCTGCAAAACAAACATTTGAGCACCAAGAATGTTTCCCAAGATGTCCTTGCGGGCTAGGTTTTGCTAGTCTGTGATTTGTCACCTTGCACAAGAAGTGCAAATCACAGAAGACCAAAGGGAAAGGGAGTCTGTGTCTGCAGATCAGCGAATGCCAGGGCAGGAAAACTCGAGACTCCATCCCCATCATCATATCACATCGATGCAAATGCACCGGCAGCAGCAGAGTCCACCTGTGCAGGGGAGCACCCTAGAGATGAAATGCACAGCCAGCCTTCCCTCCCCTCGGTTACCTTCACGGTCTACAAGTCACTTCTTTTTTGATATAGAGTTGGCCTACTTCAGCAAGAAGGCTGGAGAGGAGGTCATGGCTCCGTTCTGGGAAGCAGATGATTTCAGTCTCATTTTCCTGAGCCTGAGAGCGGCTATGAACTGAAATCTCTTTTTTTCTCCCAAACAGTCCAGCCAAGGGACACCTTTCCTGCAGTGTCACAGAGAGGGAATCCACTTGGGGACAGCATTTGGGAACTTGGTGGGGATGGGAACCCAAACTCCTCTCGCTAGGAGATCCCTCAGTAGCCTTTCAAGAGGGAATTTGTTCATTTGCAGCCAAAACACGAAGGCTTTACAGGTTTCAGCCATTCCTTCTGGTGATAAAAAAACAATTTCTACCGCAAAAGAAGACCCAAAAAAAGAATTAAGAGGAAAACTGAATTCTCAGTCCTGTATTCCCTTTTCCCTTCCAAAAACATTCCAAGTGAATAATTTCTGACTGCTGCCACTGCAGTGCCATGGGCAGAGTGAATGGAAGCAGCTGAGACCGGCCAACTCAGTGCATGCAAGGCCAGGACTTGCAGCTGGGAGGAACCACTGGGCACCAGGTCCCCTTTGCTTTGCTCTCAGATCCCCGATCACTCATCACCAGGCCCTGAAAAGAGATGTAAGTCACTGCAAAGAGTCTCACTGATTTGAGGGCAGGGGATGGGGCAAAATCAGTGTTTTCTCATAAATCTGGACAACATGTATATCACTTTAATTGATGTCAAACTTTCAGCCTGACATGCTTTATAAACCCTGGGCAGCTTTGATCTCCTTGTCTTTGCCTATAAATGCAAGGATTACAAAAACATTCCAAAAAACAGCACCAAAAAATGTCTTTCACTGAGGTACTTTGCTCCAGCAGATAAGGCTAATAAGCAAAGAAACCCCAGGTATTAGGAAATGAAGATTTTCAGGAACTTACTCCAGGGTGGAGAGAGGGGGGTCAAAACGTCTGAAGGATATTGATGCTTATGCTCCCCCTGTCATTATTTCACGATATTGTTTATATCCCCAGGATGTGGATAAAGGTAGCTGTCACTTCTGGCACCGCTCTCCCCCCCCACCCCCAACCCGAGAGATTACAGTGAACTGTGGCTGACACTGCCCAACGTTGCGCTGACTGACAACCCCCCGTGGCATGGTTACTGTCAGAGCCCTCAGAGGGCTGGGGGTCCCTGGGTTTGCAAACCACGGGGAAAGGGGGGGGGGTCCAGAGAGTGGTGGGCTCTGCTCAGCCTCCAGCACATCCCCATGCGTGACGAGAGAGGTCCTCTCTGTGCAGGGTTCAATGGTGCTAGTAGAGCTGGAGGAAGGTGTTTTACCATCCCTTTCATCTGTACAAGGCTCAAGTCCCAAATGTTGGGGTCCGTCTGAAGAGTTTCAGTGCCCTGCTCCCAGGGAATGCTGAGGGAGGTAGATGGGATGGAGTCCTGCAATGTCTCCACCAAGTCTCCTTGAATCACAGAATCATAGACTAGAATCATTAAGATTGGAAAAGACCTCTAAGATCATCGAGTCCAAGCATCACCCCAACACCACCACGCCTGCTAAACCACTTCCTGAAGTGCCACATCTACACGTTTTTTGAACACCTTCAGGGATGGTGACTCCACCACTTCCCTGGGTAGCCTGTTCCAATGATTCACAGCTCTTCCAGTTTAGAATTTTTTCCTAATATCCAGTCTAAACCTCCCCTGACGCAACTTGAGGCCATGGGCAGAAGTGATGGAAATGGAGAAGGTAGAAGTGAAAACAGAGCAAGAGAGGCTGTAAGACTTGGCATGCAAAGTCAGGACTCAGCTGTGGATTAATACTAATACATTTCTCCAGGCCAGTGTCTCCCTGCAATATGAATATCTAAATTTCCTTTATATTCCCTTTATCACCCATGGTACCCTTAGAAACGACTCAGTTGGCCAAACAGAGGCACTGGAAATGTCTGAAAGCACCTGAGATGTCAACACAGGGTCAGAAGATATGGCACAAGACTCACATCCATCCAAAAGGCAGCAGGATCTCCGGGTAAAATGACCTTAGGCACCCATGTGGCAAACAAATCCCACCCCAGTATTGACTGGAGCCATCACAGCTACTTGTTCCACTCAGTAGCAGAGACCTAGGCTTGGCCAGCTGGATGACTGCCCTGTGGACAGCAAAATGTGGGTGTCTGATATCTGCAGACCAAGAGCCTTCCTCAGTCTCCTTTCCTAATGGGAACCACTCTTCCCAGTCCCTGGAAAGCTGGGAAGTGTCTGAGCCTTTGGAGAGCTCTGTGGACTTACGGTATTATCTTTGAAGTTAGCTATGAAGTTATCTCCTTGGTGCTGGGAAGGTCTCAGCTGGAGCGCTGGGCCCCCTCCTGGGCCCTGGGCTTCAAGCGAAAAACAGGTCAGACTAGGGACAGCCTAAAAAAATGCAAAGAGAATGACTAAAGTAGTAGAAACAACAGATTAAGGAGGAAGCATTGAAATTGGCTCATCTGCAGAGACCCTTGAGGAGTGATGTTCTTTCACGAAAGGTAAAAGAAGGGAGGGAGAAAGGGAGGGGACTTCTAATTGCAAGGACAGGGAAGCCTAGGAAGGAGAGCAGGGAAGGAGACCCAGCTCCGCGGGTGCCCACACCCGTGTCTGGTGGCAAGGCCACCGCCTGCATCTGTCAAACAAGACATCTGAGAAAAGCAAAACCCAGGGGCCGGGACTGTCTTTTGGTGGCATTACTTGGGTCACACTGGGTGAACTCTAACAGGCTTTGCCAATGAAAACAGGGGGCAGAAATTTCCAGCCCTGGCAAAGACAGCCCTAGCTGTACTATTCCAGGCTTTGCCACATTTCTCCACGACGTTTTCCACTTTCTCACTTTGCAGGCTTTTATTTACACAAACCAACACCCCGCAAATTAGATTTTGCACTCTCCGTTCAACAAGGAGGAACGCAACCAAACTGCCCACGTGGTGGGTTTTGATGGGAACCTGGGTTTCAAAAAAAAAGGGAATCAGACATTTATTATGAATGAAATGACATCGTTAATTAACACAATTTAACATGGCAGACTGTCTAGAAGGGACGTTCACTCTCCTGCTTCGGGGTTGAAAGCAAGCTCCAGTTTTTACAAGTCCAGATAAGTCTTCTTTGAGAGATGGGAATTTGGCTCCTAAATCAATTAGGCCTGCCTGCTCTACAAAGGGAAATTTATAGCTGAGCACAGAATTAACCCTAGACCTTGCAAACTGTATGTCAAGCTGCTGAGCACTGCCTCTCGCCTCTTTGCCTACTAGAGTCGCACGGCCCGAAGAGAGAAATTACTTTGCAGTGGTGCTGTCAGAGACCAAAGCAAATCTGATGCTTCCAGACACGTGGAGGGCACAGGCCTTGACCTGGGACTATAACCATCTGCAAAGAGAGGATCCACCCATCTGAGCATGGGAGGAAACCGAAGCCTGCACCATCACTGGTTTTCTGCTAATTGCCTCTTCACTGGACCTGAACTGGCTGTGTGAGGAGCCCTGGCAAAGACAAGGGTTATTCTAAAACACACCAGCTCACGCCCATAGAGTCCTCAGCTCTACACACATCATCTGTACTCTTGAAAGGTAGAGTTGGGAACCTTCAAGCAGGCATGTTGGACCACTTTGTCTGCCAGACATCACGACCACAAAGACTGATGAAGGACACACACAGTGCAGTTCGTGCCTAAACAATCTTGTAAATATGCCTTTGAATTTGTTTTGAAGTATTTGGTGATCTCTTTTCTAGGACAAATGGGTCACTCAACAGCCACTTGCAACATTGAAACACAAGTCATAGACTGCCAGTCAATCTGGCCTCAGTCCTGACTTTGGAGCCACTTCTTCTCAGCCATGTACACAAAACTTGACCAGCTAGGGCCAGACATCCAGAGCCCCACTCATCTGGTTCAACTTTAGCAGCCTGATTCAGTTGCCTGGCAGGAGGCATTGAGTGACATCTTTGACGGTCTTAGCCTCCAGCTACCCTTCAAGACCTGCACAGGTTTCCCATAGATCTGGTGTCATAGCTGTGCGACACCAGATAAATGTAAATGTCTCAGAAAAAAGATGTCTTGGGGTTGGTTTAGAACCCAAACCGTTCTATGATTCTATGATAAACCCTAGACCATCTCAGAGGGCACTAGGTGCCTACATGTGTGCAGCTAAATGGATGCATCCATTCAAGCTAATGACTCTAGGCTTCCTTTCCAGCCACTGCAGACCCTTGCAGACAAGCAGGCATGAATCATTTGACCTCTCTGAGGTGCCTGCCTTAGGCGGAGACGAACAGTGCCTTAGAAGTGCCTGTCTCCCTTCGCCGACTACAAAGGGAGCTCGGGGTGATTAGCTCAGTTCTGGATGTTTACAACACACATGGCAAAATTTGACCAGAAGACTCTCACCCTTGGGCCTTTGCTATTCTGCTTGTCCCTGTGTCCCTTCCAAGACCGGGTTTCTAATGGAAAAATGGAAAAAAGAAAGACAAAGAGGCCCTCCCACTCTGTCTCCTCTTACATCGTCCTTACACTAAATGGAGAGGATCCTAATAGGATATTTAGAAGAGGTTAACTCTTCAGAAGCCTCTGTCTCTGCCCTACATCCTGGACGCCTGCCAGAGCAAAGCCAAGGATAACAAACCAGCTTTCGTTCAAGTATTCTGAGCCAATTAAAAAAGACAAATTAGTTTGGCCTTATCTCTCCCTCCTCCTCCCCCTTCCCACCCGAGAGACAAGAGGGGATTCACGGAGGAATGTTTCTCCTCTGTGATGGCTCTGCCTCGCTGAACTCTTCAAGGTCTATGATGGATGAAAGCTCTCTCTTCCATTATGATTCCAACAGCCCACTGGGTCTTAATGGGATGGGGGGCAGGGACAGCTGTGGGGGGACTGGAGCGGCAAAGTAGGGAGACAGCTTTACGTGGGGAACGAAGGCAACAGAGCTAATGGACAGGTCTTCCTCATCCAACCTGAGGATCTCTGCAACCTTGCAAGTCCCAGTGTGAGATATACAAGAACTACCCTGTGCTATCTTGTCTTTTCGTTTGTTGTTCTTGCTTCTCCTACATTTCTTGACATGCAGTCACTGCTTTTTCCACATGCCACAAGCAGAAATTCTGGCATTGCCTGGGTATTCCAGGAGGGGAAAAAAAAAATTTGCCAGGAAAGGCTTTTTGGAAGAACTGCCTGGCTCAGTTCTGGGCTTTTTAAAGCTATCACGTGCTGGTTTGACCTCTGCCATGGTCTGAGCTCATCTGCATGAAAAGCAGGGCAAAAACATCTGAGCAGCCGCAATGAGTCAGAGCAGAGCTCTATCTGCTTATGTGCTCTTTCCCAACCCTGGCCACTAGCAAATGTTTACGTAAAGAGTTTAAGAAGCAGGGCATGAGGAGTGATACGTCAACTGGCTCAGCTGTGCTGTGGCCACAAGCTCGCTACACCCAAAGGGGGTTCAGATGGGGTTCCCCAAAAGACTGGGTTCTCCACTTCCACCTCATCTGGGTGAAGCAGCATCCCTGTGCTCGGAGCACAAAGGCATTGCCCTCTGCAGATTTAGGATGGCTTAGGCTGGCACTAGTTGGTTAGGGCCAAAACCATGCCAAGTTTAGGGCCAAGCATCGTGCTAACTATGTAGAAAATCAAGTTCCAGTGTCTGTGCTTGGCACTGTTTAATTCATTAGCAGAGCTAATGTGTCCTGTGACGGAAAAGGTCTTCTCATTCCCAAGATTAGAAAGCCACTTGTTCATTATTCACGATAACGCTGAGCTCTTTTCATCCCTCTCTTGCACTGTCTTTATTTCACAGCTGGGGAGGCGCATGCCTTACCTGATGAGACACTGCAAGGAGGGAAGTTTAAATCCCATCTCACTCCCCAAACTAACACTCCGCCCACCGGGTAACTATGTCTCACTTGGCTAACTGATTTCCTGGGGAAGGCAGAGACAGGATCCAACATACCCTGCAGATTCTCCCAAGGTAGTCTGTCCCCACTCCATAGACCTTGGGCTGAAGAAAGTCAAAACTTCCAAGCAGTTTGGGAGAACCAGACTCCTTGATTTCCATCCAGTCTCAGTCTCCTAGACTCCTTAGGGATTTTGCAACGTCCTGTTTCTGCAAATGTAAGAAAGACACTCCAGGATGTCTTGATGGTAAGACTGTGTCTTTACAGAAAGAGCAAGAACGACTTTATAGAAAGGTCCTGGGGAAGTCTCCAGCCCTCTGTGTGAAACATCTATTGGGAAGGAGTTACATGCACTTAATTTTCTTTTAATTCTGCTCAATAGTTGGAAGGAGAAACAGAAGCAGACCAGGAAGTACGGGGACAGCAATATGAGCTCTCTGACACAAAGAAGGGATGAAAATACAAACCAAGTCAGATGTCCTTTGAAGAGCATTCAAAGAAGATGCTCATTCGCACTTTTTTGTTTTTTTGTTAGTTCCATATGATTTGGGTTGAGAGTTGGGTTTCAAAGGTTTGTGGGGCTGAAAATATTGGTGCTTCCTATTTAATCAGCATGGCCAGTCACTGCTGTTAACTACCAGGATGCCAGAGGTCCAGATTTCACAGAGCACAAGCATCTCAGATGACAGCAGTGCAAGGTTCTCCCTGCCTCACCCAACCACTCGCCTCTTCCCCACCACCACCACTGCTTTGGAAGGAGATGGTCACGGGTTGGTTAGCTCCCGATCTAGATACCTGTATTTGCCCTTCAGGGATCATGCATACGAGAGTGATTGGGGTGGTATGGACATTCCTTGGGTAAAACCTAGACTAAGGAAAAGGTCTCATGAACCATCTAGGAAGTGTTAGCCATGTAGAGTTCCTGGACACGGAAGACATGCTCATCCAGGAGGGGGTGTCATGTTAGATCCTCCGTAATGTCAGTTTTTTAAGGACCTGGTCCCTGTACAGTGTCTGCAGCAGCAGAGACTTCGCAGACACAGGGACCGACGCCTGGCACAGCGTCCCCAGGGCAGAGCTGTAACTATACCCCCTGGGCAAGGTGCCAGGAGAGTTTTCTAGGAATCACTCAAAGAATCTGCGGGGCTTGAGGTCAATGCTGCAGTATTTTCATGTCAGTCCCGGGGACAGAGAGTGTAAAAGACTATCAGAGGTGCAGGAGCAGTCCCTCGGAGGGGCTCCAGCTGCGCTATAAAAGGAGCTGGTCTCTGCTAAATTCCAAAGGGAGGGAACATGCTGTAACTACACCGGTGCTGTCTCAATCAACAGTGGCACAAACCAGAACCTTCCAGTTCTGCGGTGGAGAACAACAGCCGAAAAAAATGCCTTGTGCCCTTGAAACAGGGAGCATGCAAATTAAAGTTTAGTCTGAAGCTCCACTCCTCTGCAAGCTCAGCCCTGGCCTTGGAAAGGGGGGTGTGCGTGTGGGCTGCTGGGAGAGAGAAACAGTGGGAGAAAAGCAGGAAAGGGAGAGGTGGAAGGGGAGACTCGAAAAGGAGAAAAGAAAGATTTAGGATAAACACATCCCAGCTGATAAGTAATCAGGGTCAAGACAGGAGGGGCTGAAGAACCTGCTTACAAGGAGTGAATGGAAGGGATTTCTTTGCTTCAGCCACGCAACGAAGGGTGTCGGGATGTCTCTATATGCAAGAGCCTACAGCCCCTCCCTGAAGCTGTGTACACCCGGCATGAAATATTGAATGTCCCACAGGGTTGGGAGCCCACCTCCATCTCTTATGGAGATGATCAGTCTGACTTACAAAGGGTACCACTTCTGGAGGTGTCAGAGAAACTTAGCAAAAAGACAGCATAGTATTTCCATTCGCATCTTGGTATAGAAACTCGGTGCTGGGAGCCAAGTATTTGTGAGAATGGATCGAGGGGTCACGGGGAAAAGGAGGATTTAGTAAAGAGATCCTGCATGCAACAAGCTAGGACTGGTGGAGGCCAACCAGGAGATAACAGATCAATAGTAGCAGAAGAGGATCTGCATTTCAGATCAGAAGCTGAGCATGTCAGCTGACACAAAGGAGGTTGACTCCACACTGGGAAGTATGACCTGAGATACGGGAGGTCCAGATTGCTCAGTGCTAGAGCACAGGGTCCAGCTTGGAGCATCACACGAGGATATGGGAGTGAGTGGAGGGAATGCAGAAGACAGTAATGGGGATGAGCAGGGGAGGGGAAAACACAGACGATGAGGAGCAGCTGAAGGACATGGAGTGTTCAGTTCAAAGATAAGACATGGGGCAAATGAAATATGTACCTCATTTGCCTGCTCAGGGAGAGAGTGGAGAGGAAGAACAGAGTCTCCATCACCAGTGGTTTAAAAGAGCAGGCTGCACAAGGAGGTTATGGAGGTCTAATCCAGCCAAGGAAGGAGAGTTTGGACTGGCTGAGTTTTTCAAGGGCCCCTACCTGTCACAATATCCTTCAGTCCTGTTCTCTTTTTACTCCTCCATTGCTGCACATTTGCTCAAGATTTTCTCAAGCTGCCCTTCTGATGGTCATACCTTGCAGACTATAGTCTAAACAGTATTTTTAGATTCTATTTAGCTGCTGGCAGCTCTCCCCAGTGAAGATCCATCAAGAGCTTTGCTCGGAATGGCAGGCAGAACTTGGGAAAAGCATTTTCCAGCAACATATTTAGCAAAAGTCGGTCCTACAAATCTGGCCCACTGAGAACACCACACATTTGTAACGAAGCAGTCAGCAGTGAAACATGCCTTTAAAGAAAAAAAAAAGGTAAAAAAATGAAGAAGAACAAAAGGGGTAATAAAGAAAGGATGATTCTCTTTTGAGGAGGTGCGGTACTAAATCACATGGCCCTCCTGTTTGCTTATGATCTGCAAATCCAGCAGGACCAGGAGTGTAATAACACCGGTATAAAAGCACAAGAAAAGATTTCCTGGATTAGTCCAAATTTTCCTGATGAAAATTTCTCCATCACCTTGATTTGCTGAGCCGTTAACCTTACCTTGAGCAGAAGCTCCCTGAGCATGAATAAGCTCCTGTAAGGCCTTACGAACTGGCTAAAGAGTAAGTGTCAGGTCTCCCTCAGCAGTCATTCCAGGTTTGCCAAAGTAAATCCAGCTGAAATCTCCATCCATCAGCAGGGTAACGACTGCAAAAAAAAAAAATCAGCCCAGATCCTTTTCCTAAATCCCCTTTTCCTTTTCATGAATCATGGCATTCAGGGCCCCCATGGTCCCACCTCCCATATAGATCAACCCATTATATTTCAGCACTGTAAGCATGATATTTAGATGTAGCTCCCACCCGTAACTCAACAGCTTGCACTTGGCTAAAACATTGCTTCCAGAAAGGCATCTGCTCTTAATTTAAAGGTATCCAGTGATGAAGAACCTGGGTAGCCTACTGACTAATTACCTTCAGCGGTAACCACAACCCTGGGTGGCTGGGGTCTGCATTGCAGCCATGGGAAGGCCATTTTTTGCTAGATTAAAGAGACCTTTTTCATCAGGCATTTTTCTCCTCAAGCAATTCTTCTCCAGTCACCTCTCCATCTCCTTTTCTGATAAGCTGACCAGAGCAAGCTTTCTGAGCCTGTCATGCTAAGGCTTTCTCTTCACTCTTCAGATAATTTTTGTAGCCCTTTTTTCCATGCACTTTCTCATGTTCTCCACTGCCCTGTTCAGTATCTTCTTTAAAGCAGCAGTGTGGCTTTCCCAGTGTCTAGCAACAGCCTAACTCTAAATTCACAGAGAGAAGACCTCTCTGACTTAAGCTATGTCACCTGGTTAGAAATGAGAGGAAAAGAGCCAGGATGTTTTATAAGGGTTTACTGTGAAAAATCATTACAAAATCTTGACTACAGAATCTGTATTTGGGGAAATTTGTATGTCGGGGGGGGGTGTTGCTTTTCACCTTCATTCCCTGAAAAGAGTGGGAAATTTTCAAAAATGGGAACATTTCCTGTGAATTTTTTTTCTTTCCACCTAGCTATACCAGTCAAAGAAATAGGGCCAGGAACACCCGTTGGCACCGTTCCATAGTCACCCACACCATTGCTAACATAGTCTTTGACATGGCCTTTGCCCTTGACCAACCAACCAACAGCTGAGCTTCTCAGCAAGCAGTTGAGCTTCCCAAGACCTAAATCCTACATGGAACACACTGCAGGGACCTCCATCCCTTCCTCTGCGTCTGGCCCCCAAGAAAATTTGGCTAATTAACAGAAGAGTCAAAGTGCAGTACTCCTGGGTACTGGAGAGAGGTGAAGGGGAGGGAGGTGTTGCTCAGAGAGGGACTGGTGGACGTGTTAGGTGAGACACAATGCCTCACAAGCATTGCTTTCTTTCAGGCCCTCAGTACAGTTACCCCAAGCAGGTCCAGGGCACACCAGTCTACTCTGGCTTTAAAGCAATGCACACAACGGGGAATATCGGAAGTGGGACCTGACGTTTTTGGACACAGCAAATGTGAAAGGTCACCACAGACCGAGGAGTGTTGGGTTTCACGGGCAGAACTTTGCACCATGATGTTCTGCAGCCAAAAAAAACCCCAAAGAGTGCATTGAAGTGGACATCCCACTACAGTGCCAATGAAATAAAACAGAATCAGGGCAAGGACAGAGCAATGCTTCCCCAACACCCTCTTCCAGCCTCTAGCAAGTTACATCCACGTGACATCCTGAGCTGGGTGAAGCTGATCTTAGGTTTAATGGCCCTCGATAGACTGTTTTTCCTCTACCCAACTCTCCAGCCGCTTTTCTGAACCCGCATGAACCTCTAGCTGGGCTGGAGTTCAGCTTGCCAGGTTTGATCCTGCACCCTGGTGTCACAAGGCCAAGCTTCTTGCAGACGTTAGGGTTGAGGACGTGGTGGGGGCCAGAGGAGCCCTATCAGCCTTACCCGCCGCTGAACTCCCGCTGACACCGAAAGGAGCCGGCCAGACTCCCCGGGATGCTGAGCGCAGGGGAACTGCGCAGGCCACGTCCCAGACAAACAGGAGGGAAAAGGCAGAAATTGGTCCTTGTAAAAAATGAGAGGGGGAAGTAAGGGGCAAAGTGAGAAGGGAAATGTCTGATTCATTAAGCGCTTGTTTTGCTTTTGTCTTCTCCAAGGAGGAAGAGGATGGAGCGCCGTCGAAGACAGAGACAGAAGGATATTTCCTGGCCCAGCCTGGGAGAGGATCAGATAATGGAGAGATAACAATAGAAATGATGACTGAGACGAAACTGCAGGCACTTGCCCAGCAAAGAGAGCAGCCAACCCTGCTGTGAGCAGCCGGAGGCTGAAGAGGAAGAGACGAGAGCACAAACAGCTTCCCTGGCTGGTCCAGGTAGGACCTCTGCCAGCCAAGACCCTCCAGGGCTGCTGCACCCCACTGCATGAGCACTTCCACATATTTATTTTTGGTCTGAGGACACAACAGCAAATTCAAACCATAGATGTGGCTGGGGATGGGCAGTAACTATTTACCATGACTCTATCTGTCCACTATGGTTCATGCTTCTACTCTTGCTTTCCCTTCATCAGAGCTTCAGAACTGCCACTTAAGCACTCTCTTTGAACCCAAGTCTTTCAAGTCCCCATCACAGTGGGTTTTCCACTAACCTGATGGGGACCATCCTGTACAAAGGAGCAATAAATCAAACTAACTCTGAAGACCTTCTCAGAAAGATCTAGTTTAGTTTCTCCATTGCAAGTAAAACATGCTGTGGTCTTCACACATCTCCAGGGGTCAACATGCAAATGTAGTCATCCGGGGTATGCAAACACGGATGCAAAAGTATTGGTAGGCAAATGCCAAAGTCCTAGGCTGAAGACTGCTGGGTATGGATTAAAAGTGCCGTTGTTCACATCTGAGTTAGTGGTAGACAAGACACACTACCATGCATGAGGTAATTTCCAACACCAGACCTCAATGGAAACTGCTGCAAGATGCATATGTATGTACCACTCACCTTCTCGTCTGGGGAAAGCGTGTTGTGGGTGAGTTCTCCTGCAGCTGGAGACCCATGTCCATCACACCCTAGACAATGGCCCAGAGGATGATGCTCACTGGTGTGCAGAGAGTTTGCCTGCGGTTAGCATTTGTAGTTCACTGCAAGTTCCATTTGTCTCAAGGATGAACTCTGAGAGGATGCAAATGGGTCCCGAGTAGCTTTTCGGAGATCCACAGACTCTTCTTATGTATCGCAGAAAAGCCTTGAGGCTGACTCTAGCTATTAAATGGGGGTCTGTAGCAAGACACGTGGTTGCTTATCTTTGCACATCAAACAAGCCTGCTGAGCTGACACCAGAGCTGCTGAGCTGCCGGGGTGATGGATGCGCAGCAGACGCCTACCTAGAGCCTCACAGCACAAGCTCTCGCACAGGCTGAGTCACCCAGTAGTTGAACCCAAAGTCCAAAATCAATGCTGTCTTCTGCTTGGTCACACTGTAAACCAGGTACTAGTGAAACAGCCAAAGTATGAGTCATAACAGGTTCTTATTAATAACACAATAATAATATATAATAATAATTGTAGTATGGCTTCTACAAGTGGCTATACACAATTTATGAGGCCACTTTCCAGCTTCAACTTCTTTACCAGCCTACCAGGCTTCAGCAAGGTAAAACGGGAAATGAGCACGTTCGTTATAAGCAGTGGAAACCTAAGCTGGCACATGTGCCTGCAAACATCTTCTGATCCTACCTCCGCACATGGACTCAGGTGAAAAGGATAAGCATGAGATCCCATCAAGGAGGGAGCAGAGAGCACTTGATGAAGTCCAACCCCCTCACACCAGAGGCAGCTCTGAGAGGGAGTTAGTGGGACTGAAAATACTGGTCAAGCTGACTTTGGCCGACGGATGGTCACGCAGCAGGGCTGCTGCGTGGGCTGGGGTAGCCGAGTGAAATCAGGCCATAGTGCTCAGGGATGATGCTCAGGTGTGGCTCCAGATGACCTGCGCCCTGGGTTGATAACCTCTTTGCTGCTCTTACCTCTGCCGGATAGGATAAACCTAATATGTTTAATCCTACCTGGACATTGCTGTATTAACATAAATTCAACGTGATTCTGTCTTCCCATGTAGCAGCTGAAGTGGCTCTGTTGCTGTTGCTGTAACGGAGATGGGTCCTGAAGTTTTAAACCCCAGGAAACAAAGCCTATGAGGCCACTTTGTCATGTTATTACTTTGTGCAGGTAACTTCATTTGTCCTTCCCATTCAACTCCAGAAATTTTTTAAGCCATTGGCCATGTAAGGATGCTGATTTGCTGGTTGATTTTGAAAATAGGTATCTAGAGATGGGAAAGAAACTGGGTGAAAAGCCACAGCTGGGGAAAAGCCACAGCCAGTGAAAAGTCACCCAGGAAAGTGCTATCAGGGATGACCCTCACTGCAGGACAAGTTTGGGATCACCCTGCCACCAGCAGCCGGGCCAGTCCAGCCACAGAAAGCCAGGTCTACACCATCTGGAGCTAGCAGAAGGAACCAAAGAGGACATTTATCCTAACAAGTGAGCACAGTGGTTAAAAATACTGTCGGGAGGTGGGAGAAGAAATTATGTTCATTAAATTGCTGGCTGCAAATAGTCTGCTCAGCTCGGGCTGGTAGCCCCCTCCACCACCCAGCCAGCCTTCCCTCCCTGCTCCGTGCCGGAGAAGGGCTCCTATCTCCTGAGAATCCCGATAAACCCTCCTCTCGCGCCCTCCCCTTCCCCCCCGAAATAAAAGTGAGCTGTCTTAGTGCTAGGATGCAGAAACCACTTCCAAGCCAGCATTACATCAACATTGCAGCTGATAAAGGGATGCACAATGGAGTGTTAGACTAATAGAAAAACACAGCTCAGATAAGGCAGGCTCCTGATAGCCTGGGCTGATGTAAAATGCCATTGTCTCCCTTTCTGTCAGCTGAGTCACGGAGTGATAGGGAATTCCAGTGGCAACAGGCGAGTCAGGGGTCAGAAACCACAAACCCTGGGCGATGCAAATCCCCCAGCATGGGCACTGGTGGGCAGATGGAGCTGGGGGCACCAGTAGTGGCAAATGCCCCATGGATGCAGAGGTGGGGAGCAAGGACAAAGGATGGCAAGGGCCCAGGCTGCACGACTGCACTGGGCTCTGTGTGCAAGGATGTACCCTCAGCACCACCAGTCCTGGCATGGGACCCATCGATTTTAGCCGTTTTTCCTTGCTGCTTCACCTCCCTCCCGCTACCTCATCCATCTCCTTTGTTTTCCCCCAGGTACTCTGAAATCAGGGAGGATGGGAAGTTAGCTGGAGAATGCAGGGGAGGGGATGCTGATGGCATTGCCCTGGGTCTCCCAAGGTCTTTTGGGTCAAGATCATCTCTTCCATGGGGCACGAACAGCATCAGACACAAGAGGGGCCAGTTCTTGTCTCAAGCCACTGTCTCACACTAGTCTGAATGTTAAGCTGGGAGAGGCGTGGAGAAAGACACCATGCCCGCACCCAGCCGGGTGTCTGGAGCCAGAGGAGGATGTCTGTCTCCATCCCTCCGGTGAATGGGAACTCCCAAAGCCCGACGAGGGCTGCGATTACTCCCCAGCCAGCGGGTGAGAGTGTTTTTCCCTCCATGGGCTCCGCTCTCATTTTCCTGTGCTGCCCTTTGATCTCCTCTCACATGGCCCCAGCCCGTGAGGCTGCCCCAAAGGAGGAACTCCAGATTACACGACAGGGTTATGTCATTTTTCCAGCAGAAGTGCTGGCCTGGCTTTCAGTTGAGAGGGCTTTTTTTAGTGCCAGCGCCGCAATCGTTGGCCAGACAGGTCCCAGAGAAACCCTGTGGTGGGGATGCTGCAAAGACCTTGTGCCCTAGTGAAAATCTGAGGTAGCCAGATGGGACCAGGACAGGCTTAGGAACCAGCCCTAGTCCATATGCCCATATTTGCTCACACCTCCATGGGAATAGAAGGGATTCAGAGCCTGCCACAACCCAGGTGGTGCAAGACCAGCCCTGACCAAAGCCCTGGTATAAGGGAAGAGCATGGGTTTTATGCAGGGGAATGGGTGCTGCCTCCTGCCCAAGTCCTTGGAGGTAGAGCAGACCTACAAGGACATTGCATATTACAGGGGTAGAAAACATGGAACTTCAGTGACAGAGAATCAAATCTGGCTGAAAATCTTCATAGATTGCCCTTCTGTTTCATCAGAAGTGGAGATTTTCGCTGAAAAACAAACAAAAAAAATGTGTTTGTTTTCAATAAAGATTTTGTACATATTTTTCTTCTGAAAAATTTCTAATTAAAACCTTTCTCTTTTCTCCAAACTAGCGAGCTCTCTTACCAGTCTGGACACTTGGGGACTGCTTCCCCATTACCCAATGGTAGAAGCAAAACCCAAAGAGCTGAAGGGTGCAAAAAAAAAAAAGAAGGAGAATGGAGGCCCATCACCTACATGATTGTGAAGAAGCCAAGATGGTCAGGCAAAGCTGTTGAAGGTGGAAGATTGTGGAGTAGCCCCTGCCACGTAAGGAGCTCTGACTCTTGCATCTTGAACCTACCTATACTCTCTTTGTTTTAGTAACCTGCTGTTGACCAGCTGAAGGAGCCCCCCCCATGTCAACCCCACTGCAAACTCCTGTGAGTGTGGAAGGGCCCAACCTGAACCTGGCTTCTGATACCAGCTAGATGGATGGAGGGTACTTTCTTGTCATAGTGCCTGGCTTTAGTACTTAAGTGTACAAGGAAGGACAAAAGGTCTTCTCTGTTTGGAAGAAGAGAGGGATGGAGGCTCAAGACCCCCTTGCTCATCAGGACTGCTGGGTTGCACTGGTTGTACTGGTTTGTAGAAATGTGCTTGAGAAGGACCACGACACTTTTCCAGAAAGTGATCCCAAAGTGCTAAAAGATTCTTCTGAGTCAATCAAGATGAAGTGGAATTTCAGAAGTTGACCCATGCTCCTTCAAAACTCAATATCCTTCTGGAGGTTCCTACCTCTTGTCTGTCACTGACTGAGCCAGACATGGGCCACAGTCTGTATGCATTGGCACAGATCAGGGCTTGCAGTTTGCCAGCATTGATCACCTCCAGGACAGAACAGGAGAAGAGGTCTGGCTTTGTATGGAAGCTCTAGGGAGATGTCCACAGGAGAAAATCATTATCTGCTCTTGAACACCACCAGGGAAATGGACTAACACATCTGTTCCCATGGGGAAATCTTTAATGACCACAGATTTTGCAGGAAATTTTCCATAAAGAAAGGACCATTCCACACAATTAAAAGATCACCCCTTCTGCAACAAGAGTCCCTGGAACAGCCAGTCTTCCAGAAGAAACCATGCCACCTTTGACTCAAGGCTGCTTGAGGAAGAGATGCTCTGAAGTGCTGAACTGCAGCCCAGAAGAGGAAGGTATTTCTTTTGTGACACGTTTCTTTGTTGAAATGATCAAAGCTGACTGAGGGCTCAAACTACAGTGGAAATTACCTCAGTGTTGTGCTGTTTCCCTCGCTTGACCTCATCGGTTCTTAGATCTGGCTTTGAAAGGTAGAAGCTGTGTTGTGTTAGCTGCAGATGTGGTTGAGGACTGAGGAACAGGCTTCAGAGACCCAGGGACAGGGGTAGATTCTGGATTTCAGGAAACAGAACAGCCTGGGTCTGGTTTCAAATTCTTGCAGATGCCCTGTGCTGTGTTTTGGAAATGCTTCAGTAAGAACAGTTACGAAACACAAGAGTCTCCAGATCAGATCCTCAAAGATCTTCTGAAGCCAATGGGATTTCCTTATTGATATGACTGTGGGGGTACTGTGCTCTCCTGAAAAGCCCTCTACCTCCCACACAACAAAACCTGTGGGGAGATATTCTTTAGCTGCAGAGAAAAGTTTATCCTCCTGCAAAGATCTTGGCTGGGATTCAACTGAAAGATTCAGGAACCTAAATTTAGGGTTTAACGTGGTTGTCCTCACTGAAGATACTCTAGAGCAGCCAAGATGCCCACATGGGGCTGGGAGACAAAGGAAATAAGGGCAACTCATGCCTTTCTGTCCAGCAACTGGGGATTCAGTGGGGATATCCCAAGGCTCACCTAAACCTGCTGCCTGGATTAGGGTGAGTTAATCTACTCCTCTGCTGGTGTGGACAGGGTCTCCAGTGACTGTTATGGGAGCTGAGGGACCCGGAGCCTATGGAGACCCCCTCCAAATATGTATGTAGTGCAGGTGTCTGATCCTGCAAGCTAAATCCCTCCTTTCATCCCCATCTGCCAACATAGGGAGGCCTAAAACTAAGCAGAAAGTTGCTCCTATCCATTTTAAATATAGTATTGTTATCAAGGATCTTCACTCAGCGAAAGCTTGGCGTTTTTCCCTTTCTTCTTTTCCCTCCAGATATACTTATGTGCAGCTGCAGAGCATGCTTCCACATCAGCTCAAGGCTTGCAGGCCACCAAAGACCTCAGACCATCACCTACAATGGTGACCTAGTGGTCACTTGCTCCCACTGTAGGTCTGTTTACATGGAAGAAACCCACCAATGGGTCTTATTTTGAAGTCAGCTCCAAAATTGTTTAAATACTGCATGTGTTGGGAGAGGAGCTATGAGGATAAACCCCAGGTTTTGGACTGTTGCAGATAGTTTAGATCCTGAGAACCAGAATCCCACCCATCAGCTCACTCTTTTTCAAGAGAGACAGAGACTGCTGAGTTTCTGCTGGGGAAGAAAAACACAGTCTGGTACTCAACTCTTGAAAGGTTTCCAGCCCCTGGATTAGATGACCTCAATATGCCTTCTTCATATCTGCTACTACAGATACAGGCCTAACTTGAGCCCGCTGGGAATTTTGGGACAAAATTACTCTTTTTTTTTTTAATGGAGAAAGCCAGTGCATTTGGCTTATTATTATTGTTATTATTATTATTATTATTATTACACTTTTCTATGGAAAGGTACTTGTTTCGGTGAATCCTGTAAAAGTTGTCAGTGTTGGATGGGATTTCTGCTCAAAATTATCACATTTCTTACCCTACAGATCTGAAGAACTTTACAGTCCAAATCAGGTATGTAATTCTCAGTTTCTCAGTACAGGGATCAGCTTTTACTTTTTGAATATCTCGTTTTAATGTTTCTCCATGACAAGACAGGATTAGGCACGAGGGTCTACTACTTTGCAAATAAATGGTCAGAGAATGGCTTTCTCACCTGAAAAATGGTCTCAGGACTTCAGAGTCCTGCACGAACCCTTTTTTTCACCTGTCCTGAAAAAAAATTATAAGGAAATGCACATCTGACAAGAAGCGGCAGCCCGTGTTAGGTCTCACATCCCAATGCTCTTGACGATAGTGCTGTTTTCCCATCTTTCTTGCTTTTTTCCATGTTAGCTGGGTGATAGAGGAACCAACTGACTCCAGTCCTCCTCTCACCTGAAAGACAGGTTATGGTTTGCTGCTTACGACCATATGTTAAAGGTTAAAGCATCTTGTCTCCCTCCCCCAGACCCCTCGCAGCTCAGTGGTCCTGGCCTCCTGTGCAACACCACGTCCTCTGAAGGAGCCGCGGGAAGGGAGGGAAGCTGGGGCTTGGAGCAAACTGTGGTGTGATCCCAGCTTCTGTCCTCAAGGGTTAAAAAAGGTTCAGACATGAGCATTTAAGACACCTTTCAGCTATGCAGTGCTATCCCCAGATTGGTATAAGTCAGCTTCTTTTCACCTGCATCCTGTTCAGTGTTCTCAGACAGTTGGTCCAGTCTCTGTCAAAGTCAATGGAAAGTCTTCTACAAAGCACAGGTATTGTCGCCTGCAGGTGCTGCCCTTCCACAACCTCTGCCTGCATATGTGTGAATACAGCATCCGTTACGATGTTCTGTAATGCTAGAAGATTTCCATATTATTTATTATGAAATTTGGAATGGAAATTTTTATGGAAAACAGGCTGACTTAAAAAGCTGGCTTCATTTGAAATGCCCCACCCCTGGAAGTGTGTAAGGCTTTGAGCAACCTGGTCCAGTGGAAGGTGTCCCTGCCCATGGCAAGGGGGTCACAACAAGATGATCTTTAAGGACCCTTCCAACCCAAACCATTCTATGATTCTATGATTTTGGAAGTCATGAGCTTGGAATGCCTTAAAAACATCTTATGCTGTCATAGAGCACCAAATACTTTCTCCTGCCCTGAGATGAAACTGTAAAGTGGCTGGAGTGAAATCTTCCCAAAGCCATCACTGAAAGTCTCGGTGCATCTCAAGAAATTGATTTTCTTGAAGGAGGCACCTCCTGGTCTGAACACCACAGCTGCCAGCCTCCTGAGAGCAGCCATGGGGTTAGAAGAGATAGCAGCAACCAGAAATCTGCTTTTTTCCCTGGTACACAAAATTGGGGCTAGCAGAAGTCCTCCACGTGGCAACCATTGCCACTAAAAATACACTCTTGTGAAAGCTGGTTTGTAAGTGTGACAACGTCCTACCTGAATGCAAGCAAGTTGAATGGTGCTGGTTGTTTCAGTTTGTTTTGCTTTTCTGGGAGGGAAAGGAGTTTCATTTTCAATCAGCAACCTTATGTCAGAGTTTGGAGTGGAAAAGACAGCTAGCAGCTCAAATCAGTTTGAAATTGCCTTGAGGAAAAGAAAATTTTGTAGCCAAAGAAATTCTAAATCAGGTGTGTTTGTTTTATAAATTTGTTTTGAAGAAAAGCTATGACTCTCAGAGTGCATCCTTTCATGGGTGCAGAAAGGCACATACTCTTTTTGGAGATATTACTGATGAATTCCCCCTTTTTTTTTGTCTGACACGTCCCTTCCCCACCACGCCAAGACTCATGGGGATCACAGTAGGACAGGACAGCTGCATCATCAGTTTGGGTGCTGGGGGTTGTTTCTGTCACCCCAATGTGGATATCATCCTCTCCTTCCCACGCTGCCAATGGGAAAGGGTCCCCAAGCTGGAGGTCTCAGCACAGAAGGAGACTGGGGTAAGCGTACAAAAGGGGGGGATGAGGATGGAGAGAGCAAGGGGAGAGGCGAGCTGTATCGATTGGTGTGTGAAAGGCCTCCCGGGAGCCCCGTTGCTGAGAGACAGCCCTGGGAGATGCAAGGCTGGAATTAATAACTACTCCATTGGGGCCCTGTTTGCTCTCCTTGCCCAGAGCCAGAGGACTTTGGTCACAGCTTATCACCCAGCAGAAAGCCCCAGGAATGCAGTCAGAGGCAAATGTGCATGTTCACACGACATCTATTAATCAAACGGCTCCCCCACCCTTTAACCCTTTGCAGGTCAGGGAGGGGGGAGGAGGTGAGCGTAGCTCTGCTTTGTCTAAAATCAGGGTCCCCGGAGTCTCTTTGGAGCAACCGGAGATAGGGGTAAGTCTCCTGTGAACTTTGGTTAAGATACCGTCCCCCTACTCTGCATCCAGGGCTTTTCTAAAGTGATATCCCCCACCGCCTTCAAAATGCTTAAGGAATTGATTTTGGTACCTGCATCTGAAGACATCCCTTTTCAGTGGGAGCTAAGCATCCAACTGCCTTGAAACACCTTGAAAATCCCAATCATTGCCCTTGAAAAACTATCACAAACTTTTCTTCCTCTTCACCCTGTTTCAGATTTCAGGCTCTGTTTGCACCCACACCGTGATGGTTATTCTACAGCTTCCCCAAGTAGCCTGTGTCTACGGTTCCTCTGCTGCTGTACACATCCATGACGTGACAATTTCCATTCTGAACAGCAGCAGAGCTAATCAGACACACTCTTTCTCCCCAGCTTTCACCTGGGGACACAAAATATCACAGGCAAATGGCTCTGCTGCAGCCTATGGCAAGCAGGGTTTGCCCTAACTTGGTGTCTCCATGGCAAGACCATTCACCCTCTTCCCTTGCTGTTGAGTGTTTTAGTCTCAGCAGTGTGCAGTAGAGTGTGTTCCTGACTTGAAACATGAGGTTAAGGAAGGTTTTCAGAATCTTGACTTGTCAGCAGTTGTTTAGCCAGCTAAATTAGCCAGAGAGTCTCTGTATGCCCTCCGTAATGAAGGAAGAGGCAGTGGTACCTCCTGAGGGCAATTTAGCACATCAAAGTTAGACTCCTGCTCTGTACCATCCCCTGGAAGATCCTGATGACAGAGAGACCCCAGGAAAACATCAGCTACTGAATTAAATGTTGCAACGTGACCAGGATGCATATCGCTTCACTGATTACCCCAAGATGTCACCTCATCCTTGCCAGCACCCCAAAATCCAGAAGGGTTGTTGATCCACAGGCTGGATCAACAAGTAAATCAAACACAGACAGACACACCAAATAGACCCTTCAGGAAGGCACCAGTGATGTTCCAGTGCTGTAAAGTACACATGAGCCCAGGAAATGTTAGCTGAGCATTAGAAGATGGCTCGTACAGAGTAGTGAGGCTCCGGAACAGATTCCCAGGAGAAGCAGGCAGGACAAGAAGCCCACGCAGCTTACAGATGGACTATGAGCAGCTTCTGGTGTGGTGACCTAGAGCAGAGGCTGATGCTGCTCCTCCCTGTCCTCTGTCCCCTGTTCTTGGATAAACAGTGCCCGGCGATAAGGTACCCATTTGTGAAAGGGGTGGGGACTGAGCAACCTTGGAGAAGTGTGGTCACTTCCCCATCGCCTGAAGTTTTCCACCCAGATTGGCATTTTTTCTCCCCAACGCCACCACCAGCATCCATGTTGGGTGACAGGGTGAGGTTGTGGCTTTTGCCACAGGCCAGATTGGACTGGATAACGGGGTGGATGACTTTTAGCCTTCCTACACCCGGAAGAAAGAAGGACAGATTTTTATGTGTCACGTCTTGAGAAGTCTTTCACCCTGGAGCCTGTCCTGTTTACCTCATGACAAGAGGAGGAGCATGAGCTGAAGAAGGATCTTGAATGAAGACAGAAGGCATCACCCCAGAGGTGAGATTTGGTGTATTTTTACCTGCATTTGATTTCCTAGCCTAATTCATTGAATCTTCCAAGCTTGACTCCCAGGATTTCACAAGCCAAAGGTGCCAGGACAACAGCTTCCTTCTCATCAGGGCAGGTTTCACCTGTTATGGAATGTGAAGGAGACAAAGGACATTGTTATTCGCTGGCAGTTTTAGGCATGCAAAATTTTGGGTTCTTCTAGCTGTCAAATAACCAAGCACATCTTTTGGAGTTGAATCAGTTCGTTTCTGAAGCACAATCACACTCCAGTCTCTGATTTTGAGCCTTGAGAAATTCCCCCTCAGATCCAACTGTGCCTGCAAACCTGGATTTCTTTTGAATGAAACTAACCCAAAAGATGCACTACAGCTGCTGGTGGGTCTTTTTGTCTATCGGACCAAAGCAGCACTGGCCAAGAGTAAACCACTGCTGAAATGTGTGCAGTGTGGACATCACGTACTCAAGACCAACTGTTTCACTACCTTGACCCACTCCTACACGGCCACCCCGCTGGCTGATGTAGTCTTACTTCTTGCTCTTCCACAACCTATTGCATAGGACTTGCCATGAGTCTGTGCAGCACCGAAAGCAAAGGGACCTAGTGGGGCTCCAGCGTGAAAAACAATCACTAATAAGGACTAACCGTATTACAGGATCCCATTCCTTATTCCTGACGAATCAATACACAGAGAGAAAGAGACATGAACTGAAAAAAAATGCATTATGAATTCTGCAGTCCAATGAACCTCCAGCAAACCAGGTATTAAGAAAGGGAATGAGGGAAAAAAAAAAAACAACTACCCACTGAGCAATTTGACACTTCTACCCGTAAATAATTATTCATCCAAACCCTAGCGATAAGCTCATGACACTGTCCATGCAGATTAGGACCCCGCTGGAGAAGAAAACCCTTCTTGCTTTCTCTCTTCCCATCAAAGGCCGCATTGTTCCCAAAGATTTAACAGCAAAGCAGGTCTGCAATTACCCAGGAATAATGGGGTGTGATTGGGGCACTAAAGAGTTGGAATTGATTTTTTTCAGTCTTTCAGCCCTAGAAGCCCCTCCCTGACTTCCTGGTAACTCATGACCAGCAGGGTCAATAGAGCAGAAATCCTTCTAAAGGGCCAATCTGTATTTGAATTATTTAAACAATGTAGTACAGCCAAGTTAAATGGGGCTTATCAAACGTTACACCTCTTAAAGCACAATTGGAGACAAGGTTATTAACTGCTGAACGCTCCACTGCTGGACTGAGAGAGGGGAGGCAAGAAAGAAGGGGGGAGAAAGAAGGAAAACAAAGAGGGGCCAAGGCAGGCTGGTTTGTACAAGGGGAGCAGCAGGTGTCTGCTGCGTGGTCTTGGCCGGTGACGGTCCCTTCTTGGTTTTGGAGACCCTCTACTCTTACTCAAAGCGGGGTTGGCTTTACCATCCCGACCCATGGGAATTAAAAACCCAGACTCGGGGTATCTGAGTGCTTAATCTGCATCATCTCCCCTCACCCCAGGATGAGAGCAGCTGGGCACATGGCTCCAGGGGATACGGTTCTTTTCTTTGCCTTTTCCCAAAGGAAATGCAGGCAGAGGTTGCTTCCCTGTCACGATAGGCCGTGGGTTATTATCCCTGTGCGCAGCTTGGGATGTGCACTTTGCCCAGAAAAGGCTGAGACACGGAGCCGTCCGCAGGGAAAAAGGAACAGGAAGCTAAAAACGTAACAACAGAAGCATTTTCCTCCACATTTGGGAGGCAAATAAAAAACTCCCATGTGCTGAAGGAGGCTAAGGATGAACTAGGGAAAGTCCGGCTCGCCGAGCAGCCCTGAAAGACAGTTGCAAGTATTTTTGCCCATAGAAGCAGTGAGCTTGCTTAGGTTTGGGAGCCAGGGATTTACCCAGGAAAACAGGTCATGACTTTCTTACAAAGGTGAAAGCAAACAAGAATCCACCTGGACATTTTTCTGACCATTTATCCTGCCTTGCGCCAACCTGTTCGCGGTGTTTCGGGTGCCCGGCCGCGCATCGGGGAAACTCAGAGGGTCCCCGGTGGGATGCAGGGGTGGGGGAGGTAAATAGTTCACAGGTAATTCATGCGCTGACATTTTCACATGACTTATTTGACCCAGAGAGAAAATAAATATGTTTGCAAGTAAGAAAGCACGATCTGCCAACAAACTGCAGACAGGCCCGAAAGAGCTGCAGTTCACTGGATGACTTATGGATGGGCGAGAAATAATTCAGCCACGTAAAACCGTGCAGTAAGAATATAGGGGAAAGGATATAGGGGGAAAGGGTTTGTAAATTATTCACAGAACAAAAATGTATAAATATTGGTTAAATGACCTGCAAAGGTTTTAGCAGAAAGGAGAAGAGGGAAAACCGCACATTAACTATGCTATCTTAATGACCCACGTTCCTTCATTAATACATCTTAGCCTCTGAACTAATTAACCCTGATAATTAATTGGGATTCAGGCTGTTTTCTTTGTGTATGGAGGTAGCAGCTCCCCAAGAGCTGATTTTTGAGGGGGGTCTTTGCCCACCCCTGAGCTGCCGTGCCAAGGCTGAACCTCCATCCCGACGGCAGTGGGCTGGGGACTTGCGGTCGGCCAGAGCTGGCCAGGAAAACCCGGAGGGAAACATTTCCTGCTGTGAAAGTCTCTCACATCCAAACTGGAACATTTCAGGAGATGTTGCTGATTTCCTTGAGGTTGCATATTTAAAAAAAAAAAAGAAAAGAAAAGAAAAGAAAAGAAAAGAAAAGAAAAGAAAAGAAAAGAAAAGAAAAGAAAAGAAAAGAAAAGAAAAGAAAAGAAAAGAAAA
>Ga0065711_1028747_pt1 | contig 39409 bp, 17 predicted proteins | sample Hoacrofraction12_FD_59098 | JGI IMG/M metagenome (GOLD analysis project Ga0065711, IMG submission 59098) | Hoatzin crop microbial communities from Cojedes, Venezuela - Epithelial fraction 12 v2 (version 2) | ecosystem: Host-associated > Birds > Digestive system > Esophagus > Crop | place... | reverse complement strand
TGTTTTGTCCATGACAGTAATTGGTGAGTGATCTCTCCCTGTCCTTGTCTCGACCCTCGAGCCTTTCATCATATTTCCTCTCCCCTGTCCAGCTGAGGAGGGGGAGTGATAGAGTGATTTTGGTGGGCACCTGGCATTGATTATAGCAAAAGAATAAAAAAAGAGGCTTTTACTTCTGGCTACAGCCAGGTGCATTGGCTTCATTGTGCCATTTATGTTCACTGTGAAGTTGACATTCATTGTGCCATTTGGGGAATTTCTTGACAAATGACATGGTAAAGAAAGTACTCCAGAGAATGGGAGTAAAGCTGCAAATTCAGTACATGTGTAAAAATCAGATTAGCTGGTAGATGGATTTAGGGAATCATTCACACGCATGAATCATGCGTTTCATTCCATGACTGAAGACATGCGAAAACAATCTCAAAGAAGGAAACATCTAGCCATTTGATAACTTATCTTCTCTTTTTTAGCTCTTATTAGGAATAACTTCTTCATACACCAAACACCTCTCTTCATTTAAATCATTCTAAAATTTTTCTTTTTCCCAAGAAGATCCCTTCCTTTATGATTTCTTCCCAAACAGACATGACAGATTTGAAAGAGATACCACCCTGGTGTATTATACTTTTTGCATTCAGTTTCTGAAGATTGATATAGATTGGGCTCCACTCGCCAGGACTTGAGGGCACTCACAGGCTTCACTGCCACTTCCCAGCACCTCTGGGGCTCCCCCAAGCCTGGTGCAGGACTCCATGCCAGGCCCCTTGGGGCCGGATTTTAGAATTTTAGAAGCTTTGTGAATGTGAATGTGTCATGCAATGAATGTGCATTTGGTAAAGAAAAATGTGGTTTCTTTGCAGACTTAGAGAGGGAAAATTTTATTCACTCAAACCAAACTTAGGAAGACAGTATCTCTTTCTGGCAGCCATCAAAGACATACTGCCTTTTCCCACTAATTTCCAAAAACCTTCACTCTTAGTTTAGAATGACTGGGAACCTAAAGTTTAGACATATTGGATCCATGGTAAAGCTGCACAGCAGCTTAATGGTACAAAGTGGCACACATTGAATGATGTAACATAACAGGACATGAGAGAAAGTTGTGATAGGACAAGATATGACAGGACATCTCGGATATCTATAGATGCCTATGTTCAGATATCTGAAATTCAGAAGTGAATTTAATCATGACTATGACTCATCTTATGCCCTTGTGTCAGCCACTCTAGGGACATGGCATTTCCTTTGTATATCTTCTGTGCATCTCCAAAAATTTTGAGAAACTGAATCATTTATACTGACTCATGCCATTTGTATTTATAAATCTTAGAAAGTTGTGTAAATCTGCATGAAACAGAAGATGATTTTAGTAACGATAGGGCAGTATACAGTGTGTAGGCTCCAGTTAAACCCCAAATCCATTCAGAAAATAAGGACTCTTTCTTAGGTATTTATGAAAGAGAGAAAGTTAATTGAAGAACTGTTGTTACTGTTATGTTTAAAAATTTTTAAAAATGGTCAGGTCTCAAAAGGTTTTTGTGGTACTAGAAGGTGTGCCATGACTGACCATAAAGTCTGGAAAAAGTCCACTGAATGTAAAGAACCGGAACTGAATATAAAGGACTATACACATGGTATTTTTGCTGCTACTAAAAATAAACAAAAATTGAACAATATTTTAAATAATTCTAAATAAAGAAATTGTTTGGTTTTGCAAAAATGCAAAAATTTATTTGTTGTATATAAATATTCCATTGATGAGTTTACTGTCTGGAATTCATGTTGAAATACAATATTCAGAGCAAGTATTAGAGAATATGCCTAGACAGTGAAGTGTGAACTCGTAAATGTGAGCAATTGTACTTAACATTATTTCTTACTCTCCTAAGCTATGTTCATGCTTTGAGAACTGTTAGCTTATGTTATTATTCATAATAAAATACTCATTATCAGTTACTTCACTGCTCTTAGTGCCCTAATTGTTACTTGTGCCACACATCAAATGCCAAATTCTAATGACATGGTTACACCAAATGTGAATGTTAAGGTATTCAGGCACTAGTATTTCAAACAGGAAAGTAAATTTCAGAATCAGCAAGGCCAGTACCTGGCCAGTGTTTTCTTCTAGTTTAAAGCAGGAGAACTTCAAGCTAGGAATCTCAATGGACACTGTCTACTATTGCTCACAATGGAAGAGATTCAAATATCTCACCCAAGTTTAGTTTTAATTGTATGGGCTGATGCCAGCTGTTTTCATCCTACTAAAAATTCTGAGGCATAGTACTACCCTGTGCATTTGAAGAGTATTCGACTGCTTCTCCACAATATCAAGAACTTCCATAATTTTATTTTTAAACATCCTATTGCTCTCATAATATCTTGCACAACAAAGAATTAGACTGAGTCATCTTAGAAGCCCTCCAGCATTTGTCTCTGGTAACTCAGGCAAAAAGCAAAGCTGTTTTTCCTCTTAGGGTCCTTTACTGTAAAATGTCTGCAGTGCATAGGAATCTAACATTCTTCCTCCTGCTTTGAGCAGCAAAGAATAAACAATTGACTGATATCCGTCCTGTAATGAACATCTTGAATTTTGTGAGGTTGATAACATTTTTCACTTACATAAGGCTTATCTTTAGAAAGTCTAGCTACCATGATCATGGGCAGGTACCCTTGCTACAACTGGGAACTGAGAGGACTACAAAGTCATTCAGGCACAAATGAGTCAAATACTGATAGAATATGCTCCCAACTGTCACTGGTAGTAGTTGGAGTTAAGACCAAATTACAGAAACTTATGAATTTAATACAAAATATTAATAAGCCAATAACTTAATGATTTAATGGAGTTCCAAAAATATCTGACAGTCACCAAAATTCAGAGGACTCTTCTTTTTCTTATATTGCAATAAAATTATTCATTACGCTTTACAGAAAACACATGAGAGGGCAGCTTTCCTAATACACCTAATCACAAGTACAGGTTTGCTGAGCTAAGGAGAAAAGGAAAAAGAAAAAGAAGGACAAAACCCAGTTGTCTCATCCTTCTTTCATGTTTTCTCATGAACAACACAGTGGTTTTGAGGTAGGATGTCCTGTCTGCAAATGAATAACCAAAAAGTTGTGCTGAGTGCCTTACCTGTTTCTAAGTTACCTATGAGAAGAAAGGAAAGGTGAATTTGATTAATTCTCTTCCATCGGCATTATGTAAAGGAATGGTGGTTAACATTTTGAAAATCCCTTTACAGGATTGGGTTTACACCGTGGGATTCAACAATTATAGACTAGTTTAATTATTTGAGTTGCGAGGGGCCTGCAAAGCTCATTTGATTTAAATTCCTTCCTAACTAGATTTGACTTTGAAGTCAGAGCATGTGCATCAGCATCTTGTCTAGTTGAGTTTCGGGTGTCTCAAGAATGGAGATTCCTCAGCAATTCTGGGCAACATGTTCCAGACTTTGCCTGCTCTCACTGTGAAAAAAAAATCATCCTAATATTTAACTGATTACTACTTTGTCCACTGATTATTGTCGTTTTGCTGTACAACTCTGAAGATTGTGTTTCTGTTTTCCCCACAAATGTTTTTCAAGCAACTGAAGACACCAGTTGGATCCCCCTTAACCTTCTTTTCTGTCATTGTATGTTGTAATTCTAATTTCTCAAATTGCTTCCAATTCTAACAGGCCCCTAATTGTCATGGTGTTTCTCCATTGGATCCACTACTCTAGATGCATTCTTACAAGTGCCAGAAAGAGATAATAATCACTTCTATTCAGTCACTGACTAGACCCTAATACCTACCAGTTTGTTGTTGGTCGTCTTTGCTATAATAACACACTTTCCTCGTGTTTAACTTACTGTCCACCAGAATGCGTAAAATTGCTTTCTAGCAAGACAATGCCCAGCTTGTTTTGTTTCATTGAGTTCTTCCATCCCAGGTACAGGACTTTGTATTTCTTTCTTGAACTTCATAAGGTTTCTGTTCATTGTATCTTTGACATGTTGAGGTCCTTTTGATTAGCAGCCTTAGTCTCTAGGATATCAACAGATACGATCACTTTGGTATCATCTGTGCAATCACACAGGACTAGAGTCTTTTTTTACTAAATATAGTTATCCACCAGCATTTGAGACATCCTGGAGTAGTTGAGATATCCCATTGGGCTAACAGTTATGACACAAGACCTCCAGAAAAGTATGCTTTGGCACCAACAAAAGCAGACCAGAGTGAGTTTCTTATGCCATCCAGACACTTATGTATAAACACCTGAAGTGAGCAACTATAGTAAAGTAGTCCACATGTACGTGTTGATGTGTGAGCTGTCTATGTTGTCATTATAGTCTGTGAGGATCTGGAAATCTGTTCCCTTGCCATATACAGGTGTTTAGTGTCAGATGAGATCTTTAATGATGCCCAAGGTGTCTGTGTAGAGCTAGCAGATGTAACAAAAGACCTGCATGGGAGAACTGTGTAGTCCTGTACTGGCACTTCAGGTCTAAAAGGACAATAAATCAAGTCTATATTAAAGTGGAGTTGACGAAGTCGAAGGAATTATTCAGTTGAGCCTTTAGGAGACATGTAAATGTAGCCAGCTGAACAGCTTTCTAGACTGTATAGGCTTAGTTCAATTGCCTAAATATAGGCTCCTAGTGCCATTTGCTAGGTGCTAGGTGCCATTTGCTCCTGGTGCCATATGCTAGGATATCTAAGACATACACACTGAAGTGACAGATGAGACATATAGCAGACCTATATCTTCCTGGAGTGGCAGCTGGAGGATTTGCAAATGGCATGAGATGAACACATTTAAGCAAATTTTTTGAGTGTTAGTGACTGTATTGACCATAAATCTAGTCAGTTGACTGAAATGTAGGCACCTACTGCAATTTTATTTGCCCTAGAGTATACAACCATCTCACAGGTATGTACTTAGGCCACAATGTTTTCAAGACACCTGTATTGTTCTGAAATAGAAACTAAAGGACAGACAAAAAAATTCCCAACACCAAAAATGGCACTAGTAACCTGTGTGTAGGTAGCTGAACTAAATCCTGTCTAATGTGTGGGGATCTGAATTCCACCTCCAGATAAGACGATAAAGTATATAGGAAAGAAAAGAGAGGAGGAAAAAAGACTAACTGGAAATAGAATGACCCAAGTGAACACAAAATTGATGTGGTTTTCACTAATAAATATGTCTTTATGCACTGCAAGCCTTATGTAACACAGAATAAATTGTGCTTTATGTTTAGCAGTTCAAGACAAGGGCAAATAGAAGGAGAAAATAACCCTCATCAGCCAGTCCATTTAAAAGTCTACAATATAGCAGTATTTAAGCAACCACATTTTTTGGTTTTCACATAAAACTTCAGAGCAATAAGAAACAAATATTTTTTTCACCTAGTTTACTATGCAGAAAACAGGTAAAACCGCCAAGATTTTCTGAAATGGTACTCCTAACAGAGGTACCAAGTGTGGCTTACAAGAGTGTATATCTTCCACCTGCTACATGTACAGGTGTCTCTGCCTTTACATTTCTGCTAAAGATGATCCCAAACTCTTTTATGAGAACTATGCTAAAATGCTAAAAAGCTAAAATGATGGGTTGGGTACACTAGTAGAAGAAAAAAGTACTCTTTACAGATCAAAGTTGTTGAAAGTTCATAATGTCAATGTGTATGCCTTCAGGGGGCCACTGTTGGAAATGAGGTAACTTATTAAAAGGAGGTATAAAATATCTGGTGCTGAATTTATACATTATATTAGTAAGTACTGTAGTGCTGCCACTCATAACTCACCTGCAATTAGGTTTGCAACATTTTTACAATAATATTAAACAAATAATTGTATTTTAAAATAATTGTATGTACATCCAGAACCACAGAAGAACTCAGGTAAGTAGCAGAGCTGAAATTAGATTTAGTCACCTACAAGCAACATTCCAGAGAAATTCTCCTTTGTCCTGTCACTTCATTCAAGGTTCGTTGCCACTTTTCTCTTTTTATCCGTGTAGTGCCTATTGATTTCATTTGTACCTTTGCCTAATTCTAGAACTTTTTCCCAGTTCAATTTTTGCATGTACGTGGAACAAAGAATACATATTATTGACTTAAAAGAAATAAAAACCCAGAATTTTCTCTTCTTACGTATTTCCTCCTTGAAAGTGTATCTTCAGATTTATTGCCATCTCGTCAGAGCCGGGAACAATCTTGTTTGCAACTGGAGGCTGTGATACAATTATGTGACACTCAAACAACATATATACATCAGAACTTTAATTTATATTCTGCATAGCTTGTTGGATTTCTTACCATCATTTCGCCCATGCAATACATTCAGTCTTATTTTGGAATTTTCCTAGTCCGTGTTCATCAAGGTCATTGCTTTCTTAGGGTTGTTGCTTTCCAGTTTACTAACAGTAAAATAGTGTCCTATTTCCTTGGTTGGGAATGAAGATGAAATAGCTTTGAGTTACAAATGAATTTTCTTTAATAGGAAAGAGGACAATAAGAATTTTGTCTAGAAAAAAAATCAGATTTTCAGGTACTGTGTTTAAATAATACATCAAAAATACAATGGAGGCAATGTGTGACATAAAAAAGAACCATGACGGTTCATTAATCTTGTAAGTATATCACACAATGAAGGAATGACAAGATATTCAATAATTCTGAAAGAAAAGATAATTTAAAATGAAGTTGTACTTTTTGAAGCAGTTGTGTTTAGACAGTTGAGCAACAGAAGGAAGTACAGCTTAGCTTGTTAATTTATATATATAAATATATATACACACACATATCTATATGTGTATGTGTGTTTATCTAACACTCTTTTCCTAAATCAGCATCATTGAGGCTGTTTGAAGGAGGTACACTTTAAAGACTTATGTAGGGGTAGGTTTTATTTTAACTGACTTTTTACAGAATTGAGTGAATGTCAATGTGAAGAGCAAAAGGAATTCTGAGAAAATTTTATTGCAGGTGTGAACTTTTCAGAGCACTATTCCTATATTTTCTAGTACATATTATGGTCTGTGGACTATAATTTGTATTAAAAAATACTGGTGTGTAAGTTTGCATTAAGTCATCTTTCAAGAGATCTGGACATCTATATCTCAGATTTCTCAGGTTACACAAGTATGTAGTTCAGAGAGCTGGCATAGACCCTCTAGCATCTGATGTACTTTTCAATCCCAGCCCAGTATTTTAACTTGTATATCTGGTTTGAAAGTTGTTTCTTCTAGCACTTCCCCCACCCCCACCCCCGATTTCTTTTCCTCAAGCAGATCAATTTTATTCTAAATATGCTCAGGCTTCAAATACATTTTTACAAGGTAACATCCTGTTTTACTTTATTTTGGCTTGTTCTGTTAGCTGCCTGTTCAACTGAAGGGAATTTGTGCTTCTGCATACAAGCTGTTAGTTTGTCCTATGTTAATCCTATCATCTTCCCTGTAGAACATTACTGAATTACTTGGTGTATGAAATCCCAGTAATCTCTAAACATGAATGCAGCTTAGGAATCAAACTTAAGAATTTCATTGGTCTTTTGATGATTTAAAGTCTGAGGTGTCCAATCCATTGATGGCCAGGTACTACAAAACAAGAAATTACATAAGGTCTAGCTGACATATAAAAATATATGCATACATAAATACCACACGTAATTCTATCATGAAGTGCAATACAGATACCTGTGAGAAATAAACCTACAGTTTAAAGAAAGCAAAACATTTTGATAATCTATTGAGGATATCAGAATTCCTTCTCTGTATAAATTAATCTGAAATTCTTGAGCAGAAATTCAGATGGAAGGACAATTCAATCCGTGTTCCTAGAATATTGGATCAATCAACAGCTAGTATTTTAACATATAGTAAAATGACCACTAGTCTGGAAGATAACATTGTAAGCTTCATAAATCCTCTGCTTTCCAGAGATTTTCACAAATTGTTTAATTTTGAGCTTTTGTATATTTCTCCTGTGAATACCTGCTAAATAGTTTATTGTCAGCAAGGAATATTAATACTGTGATATTATGTTGCCCATCTATGGGACAACTGGTCTGAAAGAAGAATGAATCTCAGGAATACTGAATATTCGCTGAAGCATATATTCACTGGAGTAAACAGGATGTTCTTTAGTATGCTGGAAAACTAATGAGATGGTTTCACAGTCCTCTTCTTTAGATAAGCAGGTCCTCAACACTTTGTGCAGAAGCGTATAGAGATCTACATAAGAGTCATGATCTATGTTTGCTTAATTTCAGTGGATAATTCTATTCATATTTATAAGTAGTAAATAAAACTGGCTGTGGTTGTAATTGAAAAATAGGTGCTTCAGTATCTGTAATTTCAACACTTCAATGATGCCCTGCAACAATAACAATGTGCTTCCAAACTCCTTATTAACACAGGACACTGTGACAGATTTGTCCAATAATGTAGAACTCTTCCTTCGTTATTTAGGAAAATGCCATGTTTTGTTTTCAAACTTGGAGTAATGATCTGATATCTGAGTTCAGGGACTGCATTTTCAAACCATCATATTTTAGTGCAAGCTACTGACAAGCTGAAATATGAAAAACATGAAAAAGTCCATCAACAAAAAGTGAATCCAAAGGACTATTCAAAGTAACCTTAAACTGAGTGACTGATCGTAAGCTTATGATATTGGAATGGCTCACAGCTATCTCCTAAAAGACTTCTGCAGGCTTCATATACATTTCATAACAGCCTAAGTAAAGCAGGATAACCCAATTTTTGCGGTATATCAGACTTGCCAAGGTATCCAGATGATCTGTGCAATCATATGGATTTATGATCCAAGAAAAGCAGAGATTCCATGAGGGGAAATAATAAGCAAGAAGCACTGAAAGAAATGCCAGTTTCACATAGAAAACAGAAATCATTTTGTGATAAGTACATTCAGTTCAGACATGTTCATACTTTCAGAACTATTTCTTTTATAGTGAGCATCTCATTAGGCTTCCTAAAATAGTTATAAGATGCTGTTTTCCCATTAGATGACAAGCTTAGCCTAATGGGAGAACAGAGTTCATATTTACTCCTGGGATTTTACTGATTTAGGCATATTGCTGCAGTTTGCTTCAGTTCACCATGCAGTGTAAATTCACTGGCTAAGCACCAGATCAAACAACTACAGTACTGCTCAAAGTGCTACGAGCTACAATCTGACTTCCAGAGGAATGAAAGCAAAAGGAAGGGAAAGCAAAGAAGTAAGGGGTGGGACAAATTGCTTAAGGTTATCGCATAGTGGCAAAGCCCATTGATATAAGGAAAAAAGCAAACAACAAAGCCACACTATAACTCTCCAGTAGTTGTTTTCTATTCATTCCCATGGGAAAAACTATTTCACAAAATTAAAAAAAAAATATCCATGTATTGTATAAATCAGTAACAGCGGCACTGGAGAGGCCAGGTCATGAAGCAACATGAAATATTGGCTAGAACTCTTTCCTGGAAGATGGCACTATTTGGTATGAATAACTTCTCTGAATCTGAAAAACCACAGATATGAACTTCAGAAAACCCAGAAAATATCTTGGCAGGTGCTTGCTGTAACAACCAAGCTACAGAATGTTTTTGAGTCAGTGAAGAAAAAGCTTGCCCTTTTCTACTAGGGGCATTTTAAGACAGCAAATTATATTTTCCACATACAACTTTCACAGTTTAAAATTAAAATATTTAGTTTACACTAGTTGTATTGGTATATTCTTTTGTCAGTAGGAAAAAGGCAGCCATTCGCAAATGTGATGGGTAGAACTGTCCTGTGATGCTGACCATCTATTTTTAAAGTGATTGTTCTAGACTAGGCTCTTCAGTTTTACACAGCTGGAGTAGGACGAGAATTTCAGCCTGAAGGATTATTTTGAATTCTTAATTTCAAGAAGAAGAAAAAAAAAGTCTCAATCTATGGTTTTATGATTCAGTTCAAACCATTTTTTTTAATTTATTTTTATAGTTAAAATATAAAAACTTGTGGATTTCAAGGGAGTGTTCATGTGCTCTTTAGTATGATGGAAAACTAGAAGGCTGTCAGAAATGTGTTACTTTTTCAGAGCAGTGACCCCATGAAGATGACAATCGCAGTACTGATGATAGCCTTTCTTGCTCAAAGTATTTCAAATTCTTTGACCCACATGAATGTGTTAAACAATGTATACTCTAGGACAGTAGGAGCCAACCAGCATCTTGTAGCTTTTTAGTCTGGTGAAAACTTCTCTTCTTCTGCAGTATTACCGTCGTGCTTTAGCCATGTCAGCAACTTGGAGTCCAACTATGTCTCCACTGGCTCCCAGTGTGGAATCTCCTAATGGAATTTTTAAGACCATTGGCACATGCTGGAGTCTAACATGCTCAAAATCCCAGTATACAATAAAAATTTGCAGTTTAAAAAAAAATCACATGGGAATAAATTATCTAGTTAGGCAGAAGAAGAAAAGCACATTTCTAGCTTGCAGGTATATTGAATCAGAAACTTAATAACTTCAAGTAAAATATAGAAAAAATTGTAGGAATTACAAGTAAAACTGATGCATAATTGAGCTGTATCCCACAGGGAGACATTCACCTCAGAATTAGTACTTGAACAGATTAAATGCTTGCTATAAAATGATGGTAATGCTGTTTACACCATTTACAGAAAAAAGGGAAGGGAAGGGAAGGGAAGGGAAGGGAAGGCAAATCTCTGTGAAAAGTTTCAGACTCATTTGATAAGAGAAAATAAACCTGTTATTTTGCTGGGGAGACCCAGTCTCTAGAGTATTTAAATAAATTTGTTTGGCTTTGGACTTTTTTCCCCTATACAGAGAATTGGATTGCAGTTACTTTTGCTATAAGTCCAGCCACCTTCAAACTGCAACACTGCAAACCTTGCAGACTTTGGTATCTATGAAATACAATGCATGAAACTAGTTTATCAGTAGTTGTCTAGTTTCAACAGATTTCTTAGGTACAAGCATTATTACCTGTTTATATTGATTTGTGTTTCAAATTATGACAATATTTCAGGCTGAACTGAGGCACTGTATTCCTGTCTTAGGCAGTCCATCACAGCTCTTGCTCAGTTTATTTAAATGCAAGGCTGGTGTACAAGGACTATGGAATGCATTCTAGCTGTCTGTATCACCTCCGGCTATTGGCCATAAGAACAAAATGGAAGAAGCCATGACACTGGAAGAGTGTTATTTGACAACACCGCTAAATAAAAGAGGACCAAAGAACAGTGTTTCTTTTCTGAGCTCTAGTGGCATCTGCAGTCTCATCTCTTATTACAGTCAGGTCATTCTAAGAAAAAAAATATTTAGAACAGTCAAAAACAGTCAGGGAAGATGTTACTGAGTCTACTGTGTGTAGATGGCAACTTTTTGGTAGTGGGAGACTGCAGAGGTGGCCTCTGTGAGGAGGGGCTGGGCTACCTTGTGCTGGACACAGCTGGTTCCAGCCGGCTCCAACTTATCCACCACAGGGCATGGCTGAGCCTCTCAGCCAAGGTGGTGGCATCTTAGTGATAACATATTTGAGAAAGATTAGAAACACTGCACAGACAGTGAGGAGTGAGGGAAAAAGTGAGAAACAATCCTGAAGACAAGCAGGTGAGAGAAGAAGGCGGATGGGGGGCAGTAGGTGCCTCAGGCAGCAGAGCAAACTTTCCCTTGCAGCCCATGAAGGAACATGGTAGATCAGATACCCACACTGTAGCCTGTGGAGGACCCCACACTGCAGCAGATGAATACGCCCTGAAGAAAGCTGCAGCCCGTGGGAAAGACCCACGCTGGCCCAGGGCAGAAGTGTGAAGAGCAGAGAGAAACTGTTATGGACAACCTCCCACTCCCCATCTCCCCTGTGCCACTTGGGAGGAGGAGGTAGAGGATTCAGGAATAAAGGAGTGAAGCTGAACCTGAGAAGGAGCTGTGAGTAGGAGAAGGTGTTTTAGTTTTTGTCTTTGTTTCTCACCATCTTACTCTTTTTAAATTAGCAATAAATTAAATTAATATTGCCCGAGTCAAGTCTGATTTGCCTGTTACAATAACTGGCAAGTGATCTCTTTTTCTTTATCTCGACCTATGAGCTTTTTCATTTCATTTTCTACCCTTCTCATGTTGAGGAGGCAGGGAGTGAGAAAGTAGCTGGGTGGGTGTCTGGCAGTTGGCCAAGTTCATCCCACCACGATGATGAAGCAGGGTGGCCAATCAGTAGTCCAGTACATGAATTTGCACACTGCTCCTCTTTTACTTAAAAGTAACGGTATACCCAAAGATAGAAGGTATAAGAAAACAAGTGTCAATCACTTTTTAAGGTCTGCAGAGAAAAAGATTCAAGTGCGACCTCAAAGCTAAACTGTGGAATAAAAAAATATTTTTAGGAAGCTACAGTTGTATTCTGTAAAAGGTTACAGCGTCTGGTGATTTAGAAAATTTTATAGTTACTTAATCTGACCCTCTTGTATAACATGGGCCATAGGATCTCACTCAGTGATTTCTGCAATTAGTCTTTAGCCAAGGAACCCTGTCTTGACTTTTTCTGATTTATGTCTACTATTGACTTTTTGTGTTTATAGGGTAACTTATATTTTAGCTAGAGATAAACATTAGCTAATGAGATTTAGAACTTTTGGAAAATGTTCCTTTAAGCCTCACTTACCATTGTCCCTTTTTATTATTCTTGCATGATTAGTTATTTGATGCCAGGGAGATACCTGCCTATATGTTTCTAGTGACCTACTCTTTCCTCTAATCTCTTGGTAATGTGACAAGCAAAAAATAACAATGTTGCTATTTAACTCCCACTAATCCAAGTCAATTGGTGTCTGATTTAGCCTACCATTAAAAATGCCAGCCTAAAGAAATGCCAGCAGTCCTTACATAGTTTTGGAACTTGAAATACTGATATTGATATAGTGATCTTTAGCTGCTAAAACTTCTTATTTTAGAAGAGCATCTCATATAGTAGAGCATGGTAAGAGTAGGTAACATTTTCTAAGAGACCAAATACATACAGTAAATCTAGAAAGGCTGAGGAGTGCAGATTCACTGCCATTGAAAGAAAATCTGCCAAAGTTACTGAATACGCAATATTTCTGATGCTGTTAAAACAAGCTGTCCGCAGCTGCAGGCTGCGTAGGTCTTCATTCAGGAAAAGCAGAAGCACATTTTTCTCACACCATTCTAGAATTCCTAATCCTATTATACAGTGAATTTCTTGATTACATAAAGAACTTTTAATGGATAGATCAGGAGAATAAAAGAATAAGCAAATGAAACCCCACGATTTTCATGGTATCTCATTAGCAGAATTTGAGCATCCCTGAAAGATACCATGTGCGTGCGCATACACCCACAGAGAAGGCTGTGGGTGGTAAATTCATTGACAAACAGCTAAAAATAAAAGTCAGTGCCCCCTTGGTTAATTGCTCATGTCACCTGCTTTCACAGTTGGCCTTTTCTCAAATGAAAATTAAGTAATCTTCCAGTGTAGAGTTTTAGGACGACAAGAATATTCAGCTGTTTACAAACCTAGTAAACCATTTCCAGAAATGTTTCAACTAGAATGATTTTAACTTTCAGATGTAACATAGGAGAGAACCAGAAGAACAGTAAGAGACACCACCACTTTTAAAATTTTAGGTGAATGTATAAATTTGAACTAAGTTAAGTATGATCGGTGTCTCTGTACAATGACACAAGGAAATCAGATAAATTAAAGTTGTTATATGATACAGTAGGATGAAAACCTGAAGTTTCTTCACTGCTTTCCAATGAGCAATGTACAGTTATTTATTCAGTCAAAAGTGATTTCACACATTTGGTGATGACAGTACCTGTAGTTCTTTTAAGATCCAATTGGTGAGTGGACCAGAACTATTCCCTAAACCAAAACTGTTTCCTCAGTTGATTGGCCTGGCTGCTGAGTAACAGCAGCCCTCACTTGGTATGCAGCAGGCGAATGATGCACTCCAAGTGCTTCTTTTTCTCTGCTGATTATAATTAAATCTTTGAATGACACAGTCAGGTTTCTTAGTCTGCGTTGTTTATTTCAACAGCTGGATAAGATGAAATCCCTGACCATACTGATCCACAAATTCTTGGAAGGCATTAATAACAATTTAGTTGTAAAGAAGGCATAGAAAACTTCTTGAGGATGCGATTCAAATTAATAGATCTTATTCTAATTAACAGAGAAGAACTGATTGGGAATATTGAGGTGGGTCCTAGCTAGGAAGACTAAATATGAAATGGTTACATTCGTAGTCTTCAGAATAGGAAAGAGGATATGAAACAGAATTGAAACGGGAAGGTAGACTTGAAAAGAAATAGAAATTTGTACTAAAGACTTCCCAGAAGATGTGTCACCTTGTGCAGGAAAATTTGAAGTGTTATGAATGATAAGCCTGTCTGAATTGTATGCTTTTCACTTTTCTCAGACAACAGAAGAAAACATTTAGAAAATGGAAATTGTCTTGTTGGTACAAAAATAAGCATGGAAACACTGAATAAAAATGAAGAAATGAAATACAAGGCTCACTGCTACCTAAAATGAATTAGCAACTCTTCTCTGGTTTTCACTAATGAGCTGGCCATATAAGCAACATACAGCTCTTAGCTCTGGATCTGATGCAATACAGGGACTGTGTTGCAGCGGGAAACTGCGGCTGCACCTATGCCAGCAAAGTAAACCTGACCAGGAATGTTTCCTGGCACCGATGCCAACTGACTCCATATAGCTTATGCATAGCTTGCAAAAAGAACTTCCAAAACTTTGGATGCAGGCAAATTCTTTATTGGAGACGATCCCAGAAGAGTTATAACTCCTAAACTGTGCTCAGGAATGGCCAGTACTAGCTGAAATGTGCCAAAACCCTGTCAGGGAATTCTCTGGCTGTTTGTGAGCACAGAGAATTGTGTTCTTGTGCCTGAGACTGGTCCTACACATACCTCAATTTATAGACATAGTCTGAAGATATGCACTGTTGGTTGAAGTGTATGACATGAAGCTATGTAGCATAGAAAGCTGAGGGAACCAAATCTGATATAGTTCTTGTTAAAATTACTGAATTGTGCTTCATATTGCCTCATGCAATATGAGGTTTAGTGAGCCAAACCACTGCCAAATTACTTGTTGGGAACTGATGTAGGCAATTCTTCCTGTGGATTGATTATGAACACTTTTATTTTTATTTTTTCCCCAAACCACTTCTTTTTAATTATTTATTTAAATATTAGGGACATCGTTTCCAGCTGGTAATTTATTGTGCATATTGCATTATAAATTCTGGTTTCTCATTAGCTGTGTGGCCTTTTGTTAAGTAGGAAAATACAGAACGACCAATCAGTGATGGCTGTAGCTCCCAGTCTTCTTTCTTTCACATTAACTCCTCCTTTGCTTTGGTGAGTCTAATGGTGGAAGTGACCAACTACACAAGGCTGCAAGAGCTGGTGGTGGGACAAAAATGACAATACTCGGAGCTGTGCAGAACTACAGCTTGTAAGGAACTCAAAAGCAGCTGCCACTTTAAGCAGCAGCCAAAGTTTGGAGTGTCACTGAGAACACAGAAGAAGTAAGGACAGATGGGTTAGTGAGGTAGGAAAAAATCTTCACTGGCCTCCAAAAATTTCACAACTGTGATGACTTATCAAATAATGAATTACAAACACCTCTACTCAAGACTGCATTACTGTATTGACAAAGCATCTACAACTGATAAAATAGATTTATTTGTGATTTTTCTTTAAATATCCCTGCCCATAACTTCTTTGCTCATTAGAACAACTCTCTTGTTTTTCAACTGCTTCTAATTTTCCCATTAATAAAATGTCTCTTTCCTCTAATGTAAGAATCTTTTTTGCTCTTCCAAATCTGTTTTACCACAAGAGAAGCAACAGACTGCCTCACATTTGATTATTCCTCCATTGATGGAAGAATTTAGAATATATTTGTTGAAATATATTTTTGAAGCATAAATACTTAGCAGAAAGGTGATGGTTTCAACCAAACCAAAGAACTTCTCCCTTTTCTTTGCAAGACACTAGGCAATAATGATAAAAACTAGCTTTACATCTGTACTCTGCATGACTCAAATTGAACTGGAATGGTGAAAGCGTAGCTGAATGAGATAGTACAAGGGGGTAGTACTCATTTATGTAGACAGGAAGCTCAGGCAGATGTTTTATAACATAGCGGCTTATATTGATAGTACTGAACATTGATGCTACAATTCTACGCACTTCATTTTCTGAAAGAAAATTTTGTTTCTGTAGGAGCTGGGTATTTTTCTGGTGGTGGTGGGTTTGTTTGCTTGTTTGATTGCTTTTTCACAACATGGGATTAAACAGATACTGAGACTTTAAAAGTTTCTAGGGAAATGGAGTTGTCATTCTCTAGTCAGCACTACTTTCTGGTGCTATTTTTACAGTAATTTCCAGGTCTTGATTTATATTTTTTTTCCTTTAGAGGCTCAGTGAAAATTGTTTTGAACACAAAAGTGTTTTCCATCGTTCCGAGGACTCTACATATATCTGCCAACTCATGAGCTCATAAATGTAAAATACGTTGCAATCACTAATACAGATTTCTTGACAGGATTTCTCATACAAAAAGTGAAATGCGGCTATCTAATGAATCAGTAAACCTTTTTTCCCATGTCTTCTTCTGTCTTTACAACTCTTTGTCCTCTAGCCCTAGTGTAGTTTCACTGCCTACACTTTTGAAAGCTATGGAATATATAATGCCAGAGAAGAAAAGAAAAAAATGCTTTCTGCCCTACTTTATGTTCTAATACTGTCACTAACTCTTACAACAGAAGCATCTTGCAGTCTACACATAGGTCTTGTAAAGGAAAAAAATTGAGTTAACCTTTAAATACTGTAGTTACTAGCTGCCTTCTGCTTCAGCAAAGTATTCTGAAAGAAACAACCTTACAAACTGTTCTTGAAAATTACACAGAATAATGTGTCCCTTGACAAACCAAAATAAAGATGTACAAATACTGAAAACATTCTCTTCTCGAAAAATATTATGAAATCTTCTGCACAGATGGACTGAGAGTTTAATTACAGCAACCTCTGAGTGCCATAGACATCACCGTTTCCTCAGAGTTGGAAACACAGCAACAAAACTATTCATCAGGAGCTAGTTTGACAGATCTATATCAGTTATGATTGCAACCAGACGCTATTTCATCTATGTCATCCAAACATCCAAAAATGTTGCAATGCCCTTATTACTGTAGGGATATGTATTTTTAGATATTTAATCGGGTATTTCAAATACAGCAACAAAAAATGCCAATATGCAAAGGCTTAATTAATGATGTAGTTTACTTTAAATGATGCTCTGAACATTTGTTTTTTTGGCACGTGTGGAGACAACATACACACCACTGAATTTTTGAGAATCCTCACTGCTGAGATATTGCATCTCAACTGTAAAGCTCTTCTGCAACAGTGTTCTAGTAATAGTCAAGTAATAGCCTATGGTCATGTATACAGAATTGTAATATGTTGCCAAGTGTTTTTCTGATAAAGGGTAAAATTCTCTGTCAAAACTACAATGAATCTTGTTATAGTGAATATGAATAGAAATGGCACAATATTCCTTTTGTTTTGATTTTTTTCCCTACCACATATAAAGACTCTCTGTTTCCTATTTAAAAAAAAAAATCTAAAAAATAATGGAAACTAATGATACTCTTCATTATGGGAAATGACTTTTTGAAAACCATAGGCAGTGAATAATACCCTAAGGAGGGAGCACTGTGCCACATTGGAGAAAAACAATAACTGTTGTGAAGAAAAGCGCTCAATAAAGTAAATATCATTCTACTGATTTTATGGAATAGTACATGTGTAATGTCACAGCAGGTGGCATTTTAATTATCCTCAAAATAATATACAACACATACCATCTTTTGGCTTAATTGCACAACAGTACTTATTTGTAGGTCCTGTTTATGCTTATGTGGATCCTACTTGTATTACAAGAATCAGTGTGTTTGCACTTCCCTTCATCTTCTACACTATCTTGCAATAATTAGGAAATGTTTAAATGGGTGGATGCAAACAGGCTGAATTTATTCCAGTAGTGCTTAGAGGTGGCTGGATGTGAGACGGCTGTAGTGTGGAAGTCGGTTACTTTGATGTGGCATTGTGCATGAGTCAACGTGGTCTTGAATGTTTCTAGGGATGTGGCCTCCACTACCTCTCTGGAAAACCTGTACCAGTGTCTCATCATCCTCATTGTAAAAAATGTCTTCCTTCTATCTAGTCTAAATCTACCTTCTTTTAGTTCAAAACCATTAGTCCTTGTCCTATCGCAACATGCCCTGCTAAAAATTTGTCCCCATCATTCTTATAAGCCCCCTTTAAGTACTGAAAGGCCGCAGTAAGGTCTCCCCACTTCACCCTTGGCCAATTCCTTAATCTAGAAAAAATACTGAATTTGAACGTTAATCTTGAAAATATGCAAAACCAAGTCTGATTCTGTTGCTGAACCGAAGTGGGGCTGAGTAAGTGCTTCATGTTCAGCATATAAACTTGCACTAAGACCATTCTGCACTTCTCAGACACTTTATTTTTAAATGCAGATGCTTTGTAAAATTTGGAATTTTAAGTTTTTTATATTTCCATTTTTCTCTCCTGTTTAAAAGGATTGTAGTGGAAGGATTTGACATAATTATTACATATCCCTTGTGTATTATGGGTAGGACTTATATAGCCAGGTACTTCTTGCAACCACTTTTAATCATTCACATCTAAAAAGGCAATTATAAATTCCCTATTCATGGTAAACATTTAACCCCTCGTGTCAGCGGGGCATATCTTGTTGCCCTAAAGAGATTTTAACTGTGAAGTGCAGATGGATTGAATTAAGTGTTTCAGCTCCCTGGGAATTATACGAGCATCCCACCAACATCAGTCTAATCAGAACACTATTTCCAGCCTTCTGCCTTAAATAGCTTCAGTCCAGGATGTGTATAGGGAGGGGAAGAATTGCTTTAAAAAATTTCACTACCAACTGTTCCTCAAACGGTACAAAGTGACATTGCTAGTGAATAGAAGGTGCTGACTGTTATCTGTGGTTAATAACATCTCTCGCTAGCCCCCATTCAGCTGCCAGTTAGCACAAAGTCACGTCTGCATGACTTTTAAAGGGTCTGCATTAATACACCCAGCCAATCAATGGTTTCTGCCCCTTCCACAAGGACACTGGTCTGTTACCATTACTAGATGCTGTCAACAGAAAATGACACAGGAGTCACAAAAGGTAAAATGGTGTCAATTTAATCAGAGAGCAGACAAAAGGCAAACAATGCTGCCCTGGAAAGGAGTATAGCAAGGAGACTCGGAGGTTGGCATAAGCCACGCTTGGCAGGTCCCAGTGAAACCAGATTGAAATTCAATGATACAAAATCCAGCAATGTGACACAGAGGATGAGAGCTGTTGTTTCCATTCAATTAAAATCAGTGACTGCTGCTGGCATAAAACAAATTTGACAAAATACCAAGAGAATCTATATTGTAGGTCAAACTATTTTCCTTCTAAATTGAAAGAAAATAACAGTGGTAAATGAGTTAGTGCAATTATTGTCTAAACTACACGAAACAATAATAAAAAAAGTTCTCTCGCAGTTTCCTGTTCTCTGTGAAGTTAAACAAAACTCTACTGATTGAGATTATTCCACTGTAAAAATGAGGCAATTTAAGGTGTTTACATATTTATGAAAGTGGGCTCTAAGAAGTTTAAGATTCTACCTTTTAGAATTCATACTCTGTTGCACATATAATTTCTCAACAGCTTGTTTATTTTCAAGGATTTATAGAAAAATAACATGATATCAGTTCATATTTGTGCGGAAAATCGAATATGTAGGTTATTATCAGACCACACAGGGCTTTCAGTCAGTGTAGTTATGCATCTTCAATGTCAGTGTCCTATACTGTCAGGATACTGTAACCTGACTCTATTCCAGCACAAAGTGTGTAGCATCCTGCTTCCATTCTGTGACCTTTCTTGTAAGCAAACCTTGGTGCTCAGTCAGGGAGGGATCCAAATAGTGTGTGATCTGACCTGCCTGGGTTAGGAGAATAAATCTCATATGTCAGGAGAATGAATTTCACATGTCCTGAACCCCAGATGCAGGGTTTAGGACATGTGATACTTAGTGACTTTAGTCTCAGGTCCTTTCTTGTCTAATGCTGAGCACCAAGAAAGAATTCCTACATTTCTTTTCTAGCTGATATAAATCCAAAGGGTTATTTGATGTTCCCAAGCTCTAGATCAATTAGAAATGCTGTGTGTCTCTCTCCACTGACCTCTGGATCAGTCAGAGATGCTGTGTGTCTCTCTTCATGACTACACAAGAAATGGAAATCCTAGTTTTCCAGTATTAGGTGGGATAACTTTGATCCTTCATGTGTGTACATAAAATACAATCACGTGATGAACTATAAAGATAATTGTTAGGGTTCAAAAAAGTCCCCAGATTCTTCTGTCTTCCATGTAAACTATAAAGGTGAAAAGAGATTAGAAAAAAAAAGATCTTTATTTGTTTATAAATATGCACTTTGAAAATTAAGATTGCAAGCTGCTCAAGTTGACATAAAATATCATGGTCAGGTGAACCAGCTGTTTATCTTTACTGGTAATATATAAAAGCTTATACTAATGAACTCTTTGACTAATTTCTCTGTTAAACTTTCCTGCTCTGTTTCACTGATTATTTATTGGTGTATAGCAAGGATTTTTCAGTATTTGCAAAGAGTTTTACATACACATAGTTCCTTGACCTATATAATATGACTAGAACTGAGTTGAGTACTCTGAAGACCTTTCTGGTCATCTGCATGTCATTTCTGCATGTAAAATACTTAAAAATAAATGAAAGTAACTGTAATAAAAATGACTTGTAAGATGTAAAGTGACAAGAGCAGGTGCCAGCCTGCTAACAGCTCTTCAGTAATATGGCATTCTACTGTGAAAAACAGCTGGACTGTGATTTATGAATGAGGATTTGTTAAAAAAACATCAGTATAATCTTGCATGGACAATTAATCTGGTGGGAAGCCACCTGAACTGGGATCCAGTGGAAGGCAGACTGCTGCTTTTCTGAAATAGCATGGTCACTCTCCTTGATGAGGGAGTAACTTGTGTTGTAGGCAGCCACAAGTAAGTAGACAGTGACATGAGATGAATATATAAATGCCTAAACCTAACGTGTTGTTCAAAACAGGTCATTTATCCTTAGTTTTATTTATCCTAACATGAGGTACCTGAAAGTTAAGCAGTTATCATAAACTAGGTGTCTGTGCCTCCTATAAAGCAGATGGAAAGAGGTCTCTCTAGGAAGACAGGCATATCCTGCACCAAAACTTTGGATGGGATCACGGGTGCCCTGGAAGCACATCTTTTAATCTATTGACAGACATTTTGTTTTTCAACCTAAGCTCCTTATTTCAAGGATATTTACAGTTAGATAACATGAAATGGAAACCTAATTTAATGTTGTTATAGTTAATTTCTGAGCAGCATCAAGGTTTACACAAAAGTGTGATTTTTAAAAAGCTACTTTAAAGAGCTTTAACACTGTAACGTGACAGAAACTATGTTTGGAAATTAGAGTCATGGTCATGAAAACATTACTGAGAATAAGAAAAAGAAAAACTGAAGAAAGTTTTTCCATCTTTCAGTGTAAAATAATTGGCTCTCATATGTGACAGAATTTTTTTACTTAGATTTTCAGTATTTGAAGCAATATCTTTTCTATGGAGTGTGATTCAAATTGATTTGTGTAATAATACATTTAGTGGATCTGAGAAGAGAGAAAGAAAACTTCAATATGGATTTTTGATGCAAATTGATTTAAATGAATAGGTGATTAATTTTACCACAAAATGATACATACTTGGTAAGCAAATACAATGTGATTTTATTAGCCTACTCTTAACATACAGAAATGATAAATTTAGCACTCAATTTATTTTAGTCTTTCTGACTAATAATTGTCTTTCAATATTTATCTTCCTATAGGTTATTCACAAAGAAGCAAGTAAGATATTGCATGACATTTGACACTACATTGCACTTACTGCCTCAGAATATTTAATGCAACACTAGTCTTTTACATTTGTTTGTATTTTATCTTGCTTTTCCAGAGATTATTTAATTTTTATTACATTGTAATAGCAAGTACTGATGAAGTACAAATGTACACTATAAAATTTATATTAGTATTATTTTTGTTTGTATTATATACATCTAGATATACGTATATATCTGTAAATTTATATTATATCATAGTGGGCGTAAAAAGCTGGAGCAGACATGACATATTACTGGAATACATGATTTCCAACGTATCTGACTTTTTATTGGGTTATGTCTAGTAACTATTTTTTAATTAGACAGTTTGATTTCTAGACATATTTGATTTGTAAAACACACAATAAGAGGTTGATATTAATATAGCGATACCGCTTAAGCAGTAGATGCTGAATGAATTTAGGTGGTGTTACTCAGCTCCAGGGTGCTACTCAGCCAGGTAACCCATGCTATACACCCCATTTTATGAAGTGTGATGGAAAGTATTCTGTTTTTCTGAAGTAAAGCACTACTCAGATATTTCTTCCAAAACAAATGTAATGAAACTGTCTAAACAGTTTGCATAAACTTTCTTTTGTGGATGAGAAGTGAAAAATAACTAGACCCACTTGGAAAAAAAGCACAGTGCTAATAGTTTCAGTATAATGAAAATGTTGGAGTTGTAAGAAATAGAATTCCAGATACTTGAGAGATATGAATGAGCTTCTACAGATTTCCAGGACTGTTCCTGTTTATCCATCCGGCTTCTTTATGTACTAGAAACTGAAGTAATTGAATTACTGCACCTTCTAAACACCTAATGCCTAACATTCTGAACTTGGAAATGAGTGGAGTCACTGAAAATCTGATATGACAATCGTCACATTCAAACTTTGAGTCACTTTCCAAATATTGATATTTAGTTTGGAGTTAATTTCTACGTACCTATACCACAAAGTGACTACCATGAGAAGTTTTTAAATGTGTGAGCCTTTGTATTCATAACTTTGCCAGTAGAAATATTTAACTTTAATACGAATAGAACAGAAAAAAATGTCACAAATATTAAAAAACAGTTTATGTTCAAATGGTTGTTACACACAAAGAAATAAACATCTTAAAAAAAAATCACAAAAAATGTCTAATTGTTTTGTGATGGTTTTTGTTGCATTTTTTATTGGGTTTGTGTGTGTGAATGAATCCCAAATGTAGTCACTACAGGCACCATTCTGGTTTTGTTATGAGTCTGGATTAAAGACTTTTTCCAGACAGCATTTATTTCACTCTTGAGGTAGAAGTTTAAGATAGGTCAAGTCAAGTACTTCCTGAAAATTCCTATTTCTCTTCTTGAATTCTTAAGGGAGTCTAGATGACCAGTTCATAAGGGTATCTACATAGCAGAAGTCTAAAGTTATTAAGGTTAACCCCATCCTATGCATATGTTTGAGGAGAGATGTTACACTTGGTTTCAATGCAGATGTCAGCAAAATCTTGCATGTGGAGCTCCAACAGAGAGTCGTAGAAACACTGTGATTGATTTCTAGACTTCTTTATAGTATGTTATTCTTGCTTTATTTGCACTGTGTTGAGATCCACAGGATGAGATTTGATTTGTTGTATATTTAGAGTAGAGCATTAACAACCTTACTCATTAATGTATTTTGGACATTCATCACTTTAAAAGAAAGCAGGCAGACCTAGTTTCTGATCTGATCCTTTCACGGTATTTTTGCAGACTCTAGAATTTTTGGTCAGAAAAGTGTATTAAAATGTCAGAAAAAGAAAAGACATTTCAAAACCAGTAATACAATAGATGACACATTTTGCCTGTTTTCAGATGAAAAAATATCTATTACTGATGCGGTAAATGGTTTTCAGTTTGAATGGATTTATTTCTCAACTTCAGTGACAACTCATAGGGAAAGAGAATAACATGCAGGAGTACTTAGGCAATAAAGCATCAAACTTAAAAACACAAGGGGACTGGGACAATCCAGCCACTTATTACAAACCACTTCTCTGCGCCTGTGTTAGAAGATTGTGCTCATACATGAATCTCTGCAGAACTAAAGAAAAAGAATGCAGTTCAGGAGGTGTTTCTGATAGTTGTACAGCTGAGAAACACCATGCCGCTGTCCCAACTTATGACCAAGCCTATTTTATGGCTGTTTTGTAATTCTAGTATTAAACTTCACAAATCATAATTTTCTATAACTTCATTTAGTGAAAAATGTCATTTAACTAGATTCAGTTGTAAATGACTCTCTATTTGATCAAAGGAGTTGTTAAAATAGGACTGCAACTGAGTATCCAGACTGGATAAAGCCATGAGTAACTAATCTGATCTCACAGCTGAATCTGTTTTCAACCAGAGACCTCATGAAGTCCTTCCAGCCTGAACTATCATAACATCTGTCCTGGGTTTGGCTGGGATAGGGTTAATTTTCACAAGAAGCCAGAAGGGGACACAGCCAGGATGGCTGACCCAAACTGGCCAAAGAAACGGGGTATTCAATGCCATGTGACATCATGCTCAGTTTTAAGTGGGGGAGCTGGCCAGGGGGAAGTCAATCGTGGCTTGGGAGCACGCAGGGCATCAGGCAGTGAGGAAATTGCCCTGCGTGTTCCTTTGATTAGTACATTCTTTTTTTATCAATATTATTGTTGTTACTGTTTGCTTCCTTTGCTCTTCTGTTAAACTCTCTTTATCGTAACCCACAAGCTTTCTCTTTTCCTTCCAATTCTCCTTCCCACCCCAGCGAGGGAGGGGCGACAGAGCGACCGCATGGTCCTTTGGTTGCTGGCCGGGGCTAAACCAGGACACAATCCTATTGAATTCTCATCATAGCAATACTCTTTTATTCCTCCCAGTTCCAAGAATTACACAGAATTTCTACTGTTCAAAAGCACTTTTTTGCTACACGGAGTCATGAGATACATGCACCTTGTTCTGCTTCTGAAGCGTAAAAGGTGCCAGACAACATAATAGACAGAATCATCACTGAAATCTACAAATCTGCAAATCTGCACATCACTATAGTTCCTACATGCCAAACAATCAGGTATTTCCTTCTCAGGAAATCATCCTGTCTCATATTCTTGCATTTACTTTTCCGCACCTTTATGAACTCTTCTAAATTGTTGCCTCAGGGAAGGTAAGAGTTTGGGAATGTTATAGCAAAAGGGGAGGAGAATCACACAGAGATCTGTTAGTTAAGAAGTATTCCACATTATGAATGTATATTGAAATCTCTACAAGAAGAAAAATGTAACAATTCAAAGAAACAAAAAAGCGTCACGCTGAATGCTGTGTGAGGAGCCTTCATCAGTACAAGCAACAAACAGGTCCTGAAATACGCACATGTGGAGGACAATAGTAGTGCTTTCAACAGGCAACAAGAATATTGTTGTGGACACTCTAAGCACCTATAAGAGGATACGAGAGAGTCTCTGTGTGCGAAGAGGAGCTGAGCTGAACCCTGAGAGACAGAAAGGCAAAATGCAAAGTTTGGATGGAAGAAAAGAACTACTTAAGACGCATAGCTGCATGTTGACTTTAAAATCTTTATTCAGTTGGTTTTGCTGTGTTGAGATTCTATTTAGTTCTGATTACAATGTTTAAAAAGAGGAAAAGAAGTTTGAAACTGGTGGTAATGTGTTCAATGCAAAAGAAACAGTTCTGCCACTTAAGGGTTTATCGGATGTGTATTGGGATGTCAGTGCTGGGTTTGGGACATTTATTTCTTTGAGACAATTACTTACATAGCCTCCACTTTTACTGTTGACCCAAAAAGAATGATTTTTTCTTCAGTAAATGCATCAGGCACATCTTTATTCTGGTTTTCTGACACTCGGGAATATTAGAGACATTGCCACTGAATCTTTCCCCACTGGGATCAGGGCAATACCAGTTTTAAACTGATGATTTTTAACATTGACTTCCTTTAATATTTAAAAATATTTTAATCCTAACTACTGGCCAAAAAAAAAAACACCACAACGTAGCAGAGAAAATTTTGCTTGTGGATTAAAATCCCATCTAAGGTAATTTATGAGAAACAATTGGCTGTTGTACTTTGTGATGATGATGTACAAAACCTCCATGAAAACAGTTAGGATCTAGTACTTCCATGTATTAATATTTTTCTCCTTGAAGATGACAGGAGAAAAAGGCTTTGGTAATTCTTACACCCAGTTTTTGTTTCTCATGAATACTGTAATCAGCTTCTGTTTTTCCAAGTGCATGAAGTAACAGATCATCTCCTGATGACAAAGTTTAAAAGTGTCTCAGATTTCAAATGAGTTTACCAGGTCAGTTGACCAGATATAGGCAGGACCTTCCACCAAGATACCTTCCATTTCACAGACACAGAAAGGGGGAAAATGGCACTTTACCCCAGGATGCTTATTCTAGTTCCAGATACCTGATTTCAACAAAGTCTTTTCACACTCTATTTTCGGACTGTAGTCACCCTAAGATATTTCTACAGTCATTGAAAGACTACAGTATATTCCTAGAAGTGATTCCATCCACCTATGACAGATTTTTCCTCTTTCTTTCTCTCTGAATGAAAATATGACTTAGGTTTTACTTTAAAGCATTTCTCCAGTCCCAAAGAAGGAATCTGGGTCCAAATGCCCAGTATCCACTTCAAGAGCCAAGTAACAAGAAAGAAGAAATATCAAAGAGTCATTTATGGCATATTCCTTCTAAATCTCTCATGTCTTTTCAAATACAATTTTCATATGAGATTTTGCAAACATATAGTAAAGCATTTAATAAACAATATTATCCTGGTTTTGGCAGGGATAGAGTTAATTTTCCTCTCAGTAGCTGTTGTGTTTTGGATTTAGTATGAGAAGAATGTTTATAACACTGATGTTTTCAATTGTTGCTATGAAATCAAGGACTTTTTCCAGTTTCTCATATTCAGCTAATGAGCAGGTGTACAGGAGCTGGGAGGGAGCATAGCCAGGCAGAGAGCACAAGCTGGCCGATGGAAATATTCCATACCATAGATGTTACACTCAGTTTATGAATTGGGGTTGGCCAGGGGGCAGGGAGCCTATCTTCTGTTGCTCATTTCTGTGAGTTTCAATCCTCCTTTGTCCATTTTTTGTGGAATTTCTGCAATCGCTGCTTGGGGACTGACTGACAATCGGTCATCAGTTGGTAAGAAAGATTGTATTGTGTACAGTTTATTTTTTATACTTCTTCTTATTATTAGTAGTAGTACTACTACTTTATTGTCTTATTAAACTGTCTTTATCTCAACCCACAAGTTTTACGTTTTGTCCTTTTCTCCTGGGAGGGAAGGACAGGGGTGAGTAAACAGCTGTCCAGTGCTTAGCTGCCGGCTGGCTGGGTTAAACAACAACAAATACACATTTCAAAAAGTTGTGGTAGTCATTAGAATGGTTTCTACTATCTTGGCCTCCTTGTCCCAAGATAGTTCTATAAATGGGTTACAAGTTGTGTCAAAGCTTGCTGCCTTGTACCAAAGGCATGACAGTAAATGTAATTTAAAAGCACATTCTGAAAGGGAACATTACAATCTGTGGACTGTCTCAGAAACATTTCTGTCTTTCATACTGTTGCATTGGGTTTGTGTGGCAATGTTTTGTAGCGGGGGAGATACAGGGGTGGCTAGAGGGGTGCTAGAAGCTTCCCCCATGTGTGATAGAGCCTATGTCAGCCGACTCCAAGACAGACCTGCCACTGACCAAAGTTGAGCCAATCAGTGATGGTGGTAGGACCTCTGTGATGACGTATTTAAGAAGGGGAAGAAAAGCCTCACAATTTCAGCTGGAGAGAGGAGTGAGACCGTGTGAGACCCAGCTCTGGAAAAGACATTCCCCTGCAGCCCACAGAGAAGACCATAGTGAGGCAGGCTGTCCTCCTGCAGCCCACGGAGGTCCACAGTGGAGCAGATATCCACCTGCAGCCCGTGGAAGGGACACCACCCCGGAGCAGGTGGGTATGCCCAAAGCAGGCTGTGACCCTGTGAGAAGCCCGTGCTGGAGCAAGCTCCTGATAGGACCTGTCACCTCGTGGAGAGAGAGGAGCCCATGCTGGAGCAGATTTGCTGGCAGGACTTGTGACCCCATGTGGGTCCAATGCTGGAGCCATATATTCCTTAAGGACTGCACCCTGTGGAAAGCACCCATGCTGGAGCAGTTTGTGAAGAACGGTAGCCCATGGAGACGTTCATGGAGGACTGTCTCCTGTGGGAGGGACCCCACAATGGAGCAGGAGAAGAGTGTGAGGAATGCTCTCCCTGAGGAGGAAGGAGCATCAGAAAGAACCTGTGATGAATTGACCACAACCCCTATTCCTCATCTCCCTGCGCTGCTGGGGAGGAGGAGGTAGAGAAAATTTGGAGTGAAGTTAAGCCTGGGAAGAAGGGAGGGGTGGGGGGAAGGTGTTTTTAAGATTTTATTTTATTTCTCATTACCCTGCTCTGATTTGTTTGGCAATAACTTATATTAATTTCCCCATGTCAAGTCTGTTTTGCCCATGAAGGTAACAGGTGAGTGATCTCCCTGTCCTTATCTCAACCCATGAGCATTTTGTTATATTTTCTCTCCCCTGTTCAGCTGAGGAGGGGAATGACAGACCATCTTGGTGGGCACCTGGTGTCCAGCCAGGGTCAACCCAGCACAACTATCAAACTGTGGGTTTATACTATATCCTCCAGGTTCCCCTGCCAGGTCCCTCTCCCAGGCTCTCTATGTCTTTGGTCCAGAAGTACAGATTTAGAGTTGTTTAATAAGATTATCCTGAAATTTATCTTCAAATGAAGATAACCTAAAACCTGCTGAAAGAGTTATACACTGGTTACCAGATGGAATTTGTCTGGACAATCACTTTAAGAAAAAAGAATGGTATTCTTTAGAATAACTGCTTCCTTCGATTTCTTCTGCCTTCCATTTTTTTGTAATGTACAAGTGGTGTGGAAGTCTTGCTGTATGGTGGAAATTGTTATTCATGAGGAATCTAGTCTTGGATAGATACACAAGCATTACAGACTCTTTAAGAAAATGTTTTAAAGAATCATATGTACTATAGGGTAAGTAATTTTTTGCCCTGTTTAAGTAAGTGCTGTTTTGTGCTTAAGGTTGCTGTATATTGAATGAAGTGTTGAACAAAGTCTGAAAGATCTTTCTCATTTCCCACTAACATGCATGCATGGGCAAAACCAGCCAAGCTAGGAAAATAAAGATATAATGAGAAACTAACTATCTATTTACATTCCCAAGAGGCTGTATTTATTCAGATGTGATAGTTCCTCTGCAACTACAGAGGTTAAAAGGAGGATTTCACCTGAAGTCCTTGGTGAAGTATTGATTCAGAAGAAAGAAAAAATAATAAAGATAGCAAAACAACCTTCTTCCCCAGAAGGACAAAATTACAGCATTAGATTTTTTTCCGAAAGCTCTCCATCCGAAACAAGAAAAACAAAACAAAACAAAACAAAAAACCCTAAACCCCAAGAAAAACTAAAAAAGATCTAAAATGGGATATGCAAGAAGAAGTTCTTGGTACACAAGATAGATCCTGTAGACATACAATTTTTTTCTGGGCAGATGGATAATCTGACATATTTACAAAATTCTGTGTGCATAGATAAAACAAGAGCTTGATATTCTGACGGAGTAAAGAGGTTGGAACTTTTTCAGGATTCTGGAGTATTTTATTTGTATTTTAAAGCTGAAAACATTCTAGAAGAAAAAGCTGAATAAGTCAGGATTTACTAGTTAGGTTTTTCTAAACAAAAGGTCCCAGAATATCCTGGTAGGTTATTTAAGTACATTTACATTTACGGACAATCACTGCAACCACTAATCAAATGTATGGACATTTAGTATCTGAATTTCAATGAATACAATTACACATTTTCTAGATGCGTAAATACCTTATGTATTTATTCCAGTATGTTTTATGTGTTGTGATCTTTCTAAATGCTGAGGTAAAAGCTTCTGCTTATTATGCTGTTTTTACAAAACCAATTGTTAACCACTTCATGTAATATCAATGAATATCAGTGAAAGACTATGCCGAAGCTTGCTGACATAATTTCTGAGTAAAAGTAGAGAGCTGAGAAGAATTTATACTTGTTAGTTCTTATCTAATGTCAGTATTACGTGGAGGTGGGCAAACCAAATTTATACATTAGAACATAATGTAAGAACAACTAAGGTGGCATATAACTGCTTCAGTTAGATAACAGAGATGCATTCAATCTATGGGGAACTATGGGGAACAGTTTTTATTCTTTTACTGACCAGTTTTCCTCTGTTATTTGGTCCAAATCAAAGCCTTGTCTGGCTTTTAAAACTATCTGAAGCCTTCAGTGTTCAAAAGCCTTTCGTTTCATCATTGTTTCTTCAACTTCATAAAAAAAAGCAGATGGTGACATATTTCTACTCTATATAGCTGTACAGGAGCTATTACAGTATGTATTTATCATAGAGTCTCGGTAATTGAAACATAAAGTGCAGATTATGCACATCAAAAAACACCTTTCCAGTGACTAAATTAATCCATGTTATTCAGACTACAAACACAGTGCTACTGGTTCCTTTAAGAAATCTGCCTTTCTAGATGAGTTAAACATCAAACACCCCTACTTTGCACACAAAGTGCCTTCATAATAAACAAGATACTCAGATTTTATGTCTTCTGCATGTTATGGAAACTTTCTGTAAAGACTTTGGTGATGCCCCACGGAAAACTTTGAAAGTTCTTCATTTTTCAAGTACTTCTGAAATATTATCAAGTTTTTTTTCCCTTTCTCACTGTAAGATGCACTATCTAAGATAACAGCAGTTGTATGTGTGATATGACTCTCTCTCTCTAAAGGTAATAACCTGTTAGTTGTGCACAACACTTATTGTGAGTCACAATACATGCTACCATTTCATTCTTTTTACTATTTAAGGTCAGGAAGGGGCCATTAATGGCAGTATTTACTTTTTGGTCACCATAGTTATGAATGTCTGTCAGTCTTAAAGCAATTTGTCTAGCCTGAGGCATCCCTAGAGGACCACAGCAATGATTTTTTCTTATAACCCCCCCAAATTATGAAATAAGTTTATCATTCTACAGTATCACTAACCCAGTAACATGTACTTTTTATGTTTCAAGTACACCATACTGTCCCGAGAATTACACTGTTTAGAACCACCATTTACTGTTTGAGATTTTGAGTATGGATAGAATTCTCTTAGAATTTACAAGCAAACCTGTTTCTTAGTACATGAGTTAATTTGAAAATCGGTTTTAAAAATTACCACTTTCTATCAGAACTTGTCACAAATCTTTTAAATAATAAAATAGTTTTTGTCACATATCTTTTAAATAATAAAATAGTTCTTCAGACCTGATGCTTGGCAAGATCTCTTTGAACACTGGCACACAGGCATTGCCTATTATCTGAATACTCATTTTAGGACTTTTTTTTCCTTGTATTACACATAATGTGAATTTAGTTTCAGTGACTTTAAGACTGAGTACTTTTTTTCTAAAATTGCACTTAATTTCATTTTTGGAAACAGGAACAGTACTATTTTTGAGGAGATGTGTAGGCCTAATTTAATTTCCTTTTAAATTGTTACTATTTATACTACTTCCCAATCTCTTTCCTTCTTTCAGATACCTTCTCCAATTCTACTTTTTTATATATTAAGAAAAGGGAACTCTACTTAGTAAATATTTTTCTGTCCTTCAAGTAGAAAAGCAAGTGTTATATACCCTCAAATTTGAATTTAATTCCCTTAGATGCTCATTATACAGGACCTGGAAGGCTAGAACCTTTATCCTGTTGATTTCAAAGGTTCCAGAATTTCAAGTTCTTCCTGCTTTTGCACAACTAGACGAAAATGAGAAAACTCTATTCCAGCAGGCAGTTCAAAAATAGCTGATTAGGTTTTAGAGAGCAACAAAGCTAACAATATCAATCTGTGAGCTCAGTTCAGGTTTCCTCTGACAAAAGCATCAAGGTTAGCTCAGTAGAATAGAAGTGATAAGAATATAGTTATCCTTCTTATTATCTATTTGCTGTCCTTACCTGTTCTCTGCCACAGATAGTTAATAGCAGGAACTTGACAAAAAAGAGTGAAGGCATAGTAAAGACAAAACTCTTTAGTATTTTGGTGGAACTGTTCACCTGATTAATTGGATTATTTGTTCAGGTTATTGTAGATAATTCAATGGAAGACACAATCATTTTCACACGAGTTTTCAGAGTACTGTAGTTAAAAACAATAACTTCTTTATCTGGGGGAACCAATGACCATATTCCCTTACTTAAAATTATGCCTTTCTTCCATCTAATAGTCATTCTGATGAGGTTCCCTCCCTTCAGCTCTGTAGAATAACACTGTTGAGAGATACTGTAGAGCAACTTTTCAAGATCAATAAGAGTACATTATGTGACTCCCATTTTTGACCACAGGTATACTCTCTAGGTCTTTGGCACACTGAGGATTTAGTAAAATTGAAAAAAAAAAGTTATTTGAAAGTCTTGTGGGATGTCATTTCCCTACATCATTAGTTTTCAACGTGTCTTTTCAACACTGTTATTATTTGTGATGCTGACACTGCTCATTTTCATATCAACACTGTTAATTAAAGTTATATAACACTTAGTGAAGAGATTTAATATTATAAAGTGTTATTTCACTAACAATTTAATTACGTCTAAAACAATTTCAGATTGATTACTCTTCCTTTCTTCTTATTTATCTACAAATTGATCTTTCAAGTTGATTTAGTGCATTTATTCATAAAAAGATTCTATGAAAATGTTCTAAAAAATGAAGAATTATTATGAGTTTTACATTTTTCGCAATTTGAAAAAACTGAAGGTGTATCTTACTGATGCTTCTACATGACCATTTTTATCTCTAGCTTTGAATGAGTTTTCTACATCTATCTGATTTCGAGATGTTTGGTAATGGGCTGGAAATCCTGTACAATTAACACTAGTACTGTTTCAGGTGATCTAGTTAATGTTGATAGCTATAATGAGTTAAGGAGCTTTCCTGGATAAAACGATTGGTTAAATTAAAGACAAACACATCTGCTTCAGCAATGAGAGGCCTGCTTAAAATACTGGAATTCTTGTAAGACTTAACAGTCATTACCAAGTCCAGTCTTCATCAAGAAAGTGGGAAAAACCATTGTCTCCCCCAAATATATATATACACATTTCTATGCATGTATGTCACACATGCATAAATATGTTTTCACTTTCAAGCATGATGCCTATAAAAGGAAAAAAAAAACCATACCAAACCCCAGAACAGGAAAAGGAGAAGGAAATAATGCACTGAATTTTGAAACTCAAATTTAATAAAGCAAGCCAGTATGTGTGTGCATGTTTGTGTATGTTTTCAACTTAGACTCATCTTTAGCACAGAGTAAGAATGCAGCAATTCAAATTTATTTTCATAGTCAGTTTTGGCTTTCTCCTTCTGTTGTATTTTCATTGTATATACAAACATAGGAAAGGTCAGAGCTTAAAAAGGACTTACTTTGATGTCCAGCAGAAATATTGCTTGTACTTCCCAGGAACATTGACGTCCAACTCAATTATGAGATTATATCTTGTGGTACTTACTAAACTTTCTCAGCAGCTTGTTATGTTTTCCAAGCTCAGCAACAGTCAGTTGTTCATTTCCATAAACCAACATCTAAGCTCCATAGAGGGTCCATTGTATGCAGAATCATAAACGCAGTCCTTAAAGGAAGCACTCTCATCAGAGACCATCTGATAAGAGCATCATAAGAACATCAGCTGTTCCTCCGGTGGGGGTGGTTAGTATCTTTAGCCTCGTCATGTAGAACCATGATAACTGAGGTCTCTCAGCCTGGTCACAGTTGGTGTTGCTCCTCTGCAATTTGTTAGCCAGTGGGAATTATACAGCTGTATTGCACCAGAAGTCAAATTGTACCAAAATGTACAGAAGAATAACTTAAGAAAAGTTTTTGATGTTTTGCTTATCTGCTCATTTCTTCTTGCTTGCTAATAACTGTTGCCAGATATTTCTTTCACCTTTCTTCTAACCTTTTTCCACTTTAGCTTATTAAGATTTTTTTACTTTTTTCTTTTTTGCCAAGATACTCTTCTTCATGGAAGTCAAAAGTTTTCATGGAAAATACTAGTCGCAATAAAACTGTATAGGCTTCAAGGTGAAATTATTAATTATAGAAGGCCACTCCACAGAACAGCTGCAGGCTTAGTGGTTCAGTTAATCATCTCAAGAGTGAGCAAAAATTTAATGCCTACAAAATGTTATTTAAAGTAAGAATTAAGTCTGGCTCTTCCTGAAGTCAAGCAAATACCCTACATGCATCCGTGTCTTTGAAGGGATTGTTTGCTTTATGATAAATTTCAGGTTTGTGCTGGTAGAAAATGAAAATAAATTTCGACCTCTTGACATTACATATGTGAAACAGAATTCTTGCTTATCAGACATTTTTAAATATTTCTGAGAAATTTTCCTTATTTACTTCCCACAGTCACAACCTATGGTGATCTGCACTCTGACAGCTCAAAAGCTTACTTATTCTTCTTTACCCTACAATAATCCAAATACCATTGTTATGGGTTTGAAATCTAGCGCAGTCCATGTTTCTTTTCTGATGTAAATATTCATAAGATTCTTTTTGTTTGAATTCAGGTTAAAAGTGATGTTCACAACATTCTCACAGTACAATGGAAATATAGAAATAAAAGAGTACTTGATATAAGCACATGAAATATCAGCTTCTGTCTAAACATATCTAAGGCACAAATACTACGGTTCAGGTAACAGTTATATTTCATCCTGTCGTTTCCCAAGTAGGAGAGAAAGAGGGTTCATTTGCTTTGCCCAAATAATTACCATTTGGAACAACTAACAGTATCTCCAGTAGTCTCTAGCTCTAGTCTTCAGGTCTCCCATGGATTCTGTGTTATATCTGCCAGCTTCTTATACCTTGGATATCTCAGCGGAACCCAAATGACACTTCAAGCTTCTGTTTAGGCTGCTGGCTTAGGTTCTGTATACTTATTTCTTTCTGACCAAGGATAACACACAACCATAAGCCTAGAATATAGTTCTGTAGTACCACAGACAGCCACATCATGTAAATCTTTCATGTACCTCTCATTAGTGCAATTTAATTCTGTAAACATTACTATGATGTAAAATTACAGTAATTAGAGGATAGTTATTACATATTTTGATTTTTTTAATAAAAATTAAAAATTCTAATGGTAATTATGTAATCTGAGAGTCACAATAACATCCACTTCGAAAGCAGCTTTGATATCTACAAGTAAATTTAGAAAGACAGTAATTTAACCCAAAATTATTAGTTAGTATTTGAAAATTATGTAAACAGGCATCATTTAATATCAAAATAACAGCAGCAATTTCCATGGCATCTGAATATTCAGGAATAATTTAATTCTTAAAATTAGTTCCCAATCTCAAAAGGAAAGTGCAATTTATAGGTCCTGGAACATAAAGCATCTGCTATGTTCTTTTCCCCTATTAGTTCTTTTTGTCAGATACAAAAGCAGGGTTTTTAAACATCATTCTCACTAAGCTTTGTAGCAGAATATCTCTATTCAGAAAACTATACTTATGGATTTAGTTTTGTCTTTATCTTGCCTTACAAAAAGGGCTCCACAGAATTTCTTTCTGAAATATGTTCTAAGTCACATAATAGGAATTTCCTGTGTTGCCTGGGAAATAGCTCTAGGTAAACCAAAAAGCCACACTTAGTTTGGTATAAAAGTGTTGACACTGAGAATTATACTGGTATAAGTTCAGAATATTAAGTGTGCTGGCATATATTATGCTGGTGTAACTGATAAAATTTCTTCAAACATGGATTGCTACTGTTGGTATAGACATCTCTACACCATAAAGCATTCTGGTCGGCCCTTTGCCAGAAAAAGCATGGAATAAGATTGTGCACTCAGTGGACAGTTGCCAAGGGATTTTGTGCCAGGCAGTTTGTGGACTGATTATGGATCTTTCATAGGCTACAGATTAGTTCAAAGGTATCAGTAGTTACAGGAGAATCAGACCAAAAGTTTCAAGGATCTGCTTTTAAAAAAGCATCAATATCAAACGAAACATGGACTCACCAGCTAACACAGCTCCAGACAGAGCACTATGAATCTGGTAGGTGCCATCAGAATTTCTCTGGATTACTATCCCAGGTGCTTGCTTTTCTCAGGACACACTTCATTTGCCTGACTGTTAGCATCTAGTGTCCTTTAAAATGCTCCAGAGCGTACCTCCTGTAAGCCCCCTGTATTATTTGCCAGCCTGTTTGGATGTCCTAAGCACTCTAGGACATTTCGGATAGTATCATATAAGGAAATTTAGATAACTGAATAGATCTTAAAGTCAAAATGTTCATTGGAATTTGGAGGCTTTAGGCTTCACTTCAGAGATCTGTCCATTTCATTTACTGCCATGCAGGAGTCTTGTGTCATTTTAGATGCCCCATGGAATTCACTTCACCTCTAGCTCCATCATATCTATCAGCCTCTGTGGATCTCTTGGCCATTATAGTGGCACGAGGTTCCTATGTTGTCTGAACTCTGCCCTTGACTTCTAAAAGCTAGCAATTGGTTTCTGAGAGACTCCTTCTGGAGACCAGCTCACACATAATCCCCAAGTGTCATTTGTGACGCCCTTCAGCTACCTGTCTGCCAGCCATGCCCTGCAGACTCAGGCAGGGTATATGTCTTCCACAGGTCTTCTGATGTATCTACAAACACTTTTTGGATGTTTGGATACCTTAGGTTCTCCAGAGATGCTTATCTGTGGGCCTTTAAATTCCTTGTACAATCATTCAGTGAAGAGAAATAATCTTGTCCAGAGGCATTGATCTGAACAGTCTGAGACACCAATCTTAGGACGAAACTAAATGAACCTGAAGGTGATTTTCTCAGACTTAAATATCCAGTAGTTTATATGACTGTTTCAAATGCTGTAGGATATCCAAGACTTCCATATGTGGCTGATAAATATGTCTTGGGAACTGGGAGTCCTGGGTCCTGGAGTAGTAACTGGAACACAGACAGGATAGCCAACTGCATTTTTAACGGTGCTGCAAAAGGACACCTGAATCCAGACCTTAACTTTCAGAAGCTGAAGTTAGGGCAGAAGAATTCAGTCACTGGCCTACCGGAAAAAGAAGGCTTAAGTTGGTTGGAATTATCTGAATTCTTGAAAAAGGACTGAACCTTCAGTGTTTCAAAGAGACGGCTTTCATGCCTGATTCCAGGAGAGGATTCAAGCTGGTGAGATGTGGCTACCTCCACCTACCCAGTGGCAAAACATAGATGTGTATAATTTCAGATGCATCATTTTCCTCACTCTTCCCTGATGTGTGAATTATGTTCTGAGAATATCTGAAAGCACCGTTGTATGGATGTGTGCAGATAGATGCAAATTGCTCTATACTCTGATGGGTCTATATGCTGGGCTGATGTGGCTGTAGGCCTTCCAAAGTGAAGCCGTTTCATAGCCAGCTGTCTTGGAGCATATGTAGAGTAACTCTCCATCTTTCTACTCACGCATGTGTGTACCTACACCTTCTTCATTTTTATAAAGAGAAGAGTTCTGATTATGATAGAATTTATGAAAAAATGAGTTTTGAAGAAAAAGTATGAACCAATATAAGACCTTCTGAGGAGAAAAAAAAAAAATTATTATAAAGGGAGAATGAGTCCATAAAAGGGATAATGCTGAAGCCCTTTAAACATGTGTTTTGATTGATGTAGATGCCCTTGAATCCTTTAGAACAAAAAATACAGCTATTATACTAAAATTTATTAGTTTTACTTAATCTTTTTGATGTCTGCATCACATAAAATAATTTCTCTGCTGTTTCAGAATGTGTTCATGATACCAATTACTAAAAATTGTTTTCAAGAAAGCATTAAAATGCTATAAAAGTATTTAAACCCACTGAGAGTTGCCTTGTTCAGAAACTTACCTGTGACAAAATATGGGAATTTTTTTCATATTTTTTTTAATTTATATGTTCAGTCATTAGTTGCAATATTATTTTTTTTCTGTCTTTGTAAATTAGTCTGTGTTGGAGTGTGTTTAGTGTGTGTCTGTGTGAGAGCGGACTAGAGGAAAGGAATACAAACAACCTTTAAACATTTTTGTGAAAACGAGAAAAATAATGCATTTTCTGGCGACCAAGTTGACTACTGGATATAACATCTGGGTACTCACCAGAGATGCATAAATCTTTTGAAATTCTCTCACTAATCATTTCTTGTGTTTTAGCTTTTTAGTATATTAAAATCATATATAACAAAGTCCAGAACTAGTCTTCTTACATGATATTGATTATACCCATAAAGACCTCTATGGGACAGTCAACCCTGATTAAGTACTTTCAGCTCTATTAGCTAAAATAAATCTAATATGCAGTTGGCTTTAAGAATTATTTATACATACGCAGTTATGGGTTTGGACTTTCCCACTCCTTTAAAAATTTGTTACATTTTTATTTGTTGGTAAACTTAGCATCATGCATTTTATGGTGAATGTGAAAAATACCCAGAAATTCTGTAAACTTATTATTATCATAGTTGCCAAGATGTCCTGGTGCACACAGGCTGTAACAGAATATTAGTGACATAGCTTTGGGAGAAAACAGGTCACAAATAAATTATTTTTTAGGGTGAGCATAAATTTCCACTCCACTACCAAGAACAGATTGAATCTTTCATCAATATTTTATTGGATCAAATAGTTTTCAGATAGCAACAATGTTGTTAGAGGAGGAAACCAGGAAGAATCTTTGGGTATGCAGCAATTGTATTGCAGTACAAGTGCAATGTCTAGAATTAGGTCAGAGTTAAATTTAGAGCTCTCGACAAAGTAGTTGTCACGGTATAAAGCAGGGTGTCAATAAACTGAGTGGCAGATGCTCTCTATTAACCCCCACTCTCCCACCAGGGGAAGGGAAACGGAGGAAAAGGGAGAGAGACTTACAAATTGAATATAAAAAGTTTTACTAATAACACTAATAATGCTAATAATATTAATAATGACAGAAATAAAACAAAATATGCAAAACTGATACTGAGTTTCCCGGAGTTGGGTGCCAGGCGCTGGCGTCCCACCAGCAGCTGCCGGGTAGCACCAGTAAGTTCCAGACTGGACTCAGCAGTGGGCAGGAACTGGACTCAGGGATGCACGGATCGGAATCTGGATCAGGAACTCAGGTAGAGCAACAAGCAGGGTCCTCTTCAGAAGCCAGCCATGGACAAAGAGAG
>Ga0065711_1028746_pt1 | contig 39416 bp, 18 predicted proteins | sample Hoacrofraction12_FD_59098 | JGI IMG/M metagenome (GOLD analysis project Ga0065711, IMG submission 59098) | Hoatzin crop microbial communities from Cojedes, Venezuela - Epithelial fraction 12 v2 (version 2) | ecosystem: Host-associated > Birds > Digestive system > Esophagus > Crop | place... | reverse complement strand
TTCTGCCTCTTTCTTTCCATTCTCCTCCGCACGCCGGCGGGGGGAGGGGCGGCCGCGTGGCGCTTTTGTTGCCGGCGGCAGCCGAAACCAAAACAATTATACAGGTTGTTTTTTGGTTTTTTGCATTTGATTCTGGAAATAAATTGAGATTCTACAGTTAGATGATTTGATACAACAGATTTTTTCACACCTTTAAAGTGTCGTATAGTTTAAAGAGATCAGAGTTCTAGCTATAAGACTGTCATATGCATTTACATTTATTAGCTTATCACTTTTTAGGACTTTCAAATTCATACCTGTCACAAATACACTTTGAAACAAAAGCAATACCCTCCTCTTTCCTTTTCAAATGCTAAAGTGACACCTCAAAAACCCATTTTGTGCTGCTCAAAAAAAATCAAAGTAAATAGAGATACGTGTAGGTCTTACACTGTACTGTTATCAGGAATGAATTCATTAATCTGATGAATTTTCACAGTTAGGCTATAAAGTGCAAAATATGTCTGTAGTAAACAGTAAAAGGAGTTTTGGAATTTCTAACTTCTCACTATCACTTACTTTGAAACTCCACAGTCAGCAGTAATTTTCATGCCAGAAAGCTAAAAACCCCTTTTTCTGTTTTTATAGCCAAAGCAGGAGATAATACAAATACCGCTAGACAAGGCTACTTTTCTTTCCATCCACACTTCCTAAAAAATCCAAGACAAATTATATTTCCCATAATATCCTAAAAAGTCAGGATCCCAACCCCTCTTGTAACCATGTAATTCCAGACAACTGTACTATTTGAAGTCCTAAACATATGCCTGTTTTCAGGATGAGAAAAGTATAAAAATACGTATAAAACTTCACATTTATTTTGCTATATTAATACTTATAAGACTGCAAGAAATGGGTGATTACTTTGAGCTAATATGTCATGTTGACAACTCTACTTATTTTGAGTCATTTACCTAAATAACTAAAGAAGGTCACACAGTCCACACCAGCCAAGAATTTACTCTGAAAATATCCAGGTACCTCAAATCCCACCAGCCTCCTTTCTTCCCCTCTGCAACAGACAATTTTCTAAACAAATCTAATTGACTCACATCTGCTTTGACAACAAATATTTGACCACTTATCTATAGACTAGTAATCGGTAATAAAAAAAAAAGTGCATTTCCTTTCTTTATTTTCTTTGATCATCACCATGACCTATCCAGCTTTAATTTGATCTTCCTGAAAAGAATACCTTGGGAAAAAAAACCCTAGAATCCACTTCTACATTCTGGAGTAACCAAAGTGGGTCTGCTTTTACTTCTGCTCTTTTCCCTTGTCAGCTGTCTGGAGCAGCACTGTGTATTACCTGTTGTACGATCAGTAATGCTCAAAAGCCACGAGCACCAATTTTTCTGTGTGTAAATTGTTTTTAGGCACCTAATCTAATCAGTAATCTACAAACAACCAAAACTGCAGAATTATTTGCATTGCCTAGAGGTGAAATTCCCCATTACCATCTCCTTCATGAACCAAATTGAGATGCAGGGATTAGGTATAACAAAATTCAGGTCCTGTGGGGAGACTTGAGTGCACTTATCACACACCAACTGCATGGCACAGCTATGCAACACCTACACAGCTATACACACAGTCAATCAACTATGCCAAAGGTGTATGCCTGACTCTCCCAAGAAAGATTAGAGGTGGGGTTCAGTGCTCTTCCTGAGCCCAAGAGCATGTCCTGGGATTTGCTGTCAAAGATAACAAGTAACTGGCACCTGAAAATAAGAGAAAAAGGGGAAGTATAAATTTGTCTTTAGAAAAAATTAAGGTCATAAGACTTAAATATTTTTTCTAACAAGTGACAATTTGCACGTTGGTAATACAATCACGCAGGTATTGAAAAACATTAAGAATGGGTCTTCAGGGCACCTCTTTTCTGTCTGTCTTCTGATGGAAATCAATGTGATATATACACATTGCACAAGTTGAATTGCATCCTCCATTTTGTGAGGTAAATGGGCAGTAGCAAATACTTTCCTCATCGATTGCATCTTGTCTTCACTTTTTCATTTGTTAGAAAACAAGGGCAGTTGCATGTTCCAGCCCTGGAGAACATTATGCTGCTATAAAGATGTAAGAACTGGATATAAGCAGCCTGAATCTCTAGACATCTGGAACCTTATTTCTGCTCAAGCAAAGAGAAACAAGCAAAATAAGATTGAACTGCATTATCTGCTGTGTGGCATGTACAGTGGTGTGAGATTATCACTTCAGAACCCTATTTCTGCCAGCTTTATCTGAACTCTTGTATTATTTGCTTATACATTGGATTCTACGTACAGTGCTTGAGAATGACTGCATGAAAAATGATTTAATGTGCAAGCATTATTAATGCTATCTGGAGGAGGGGTTTTTTGCTTTAAAGAGTAGTCAAGTGTGTTGGACTCTTTGAGGATTTCTGATCTTAATCCAGCAAAGCATCTTAAGATGTTGAAGCCTCTCATATGCTTAAAACTAAGTGTATGCGAAAATGTTTTGCCAGGCTGCAGCTTTTAATATCTCCACATATGCTTATAACTAATGCTCTGTGGCTATTTTTCATTACTAGATTTTTTGTGAAAACTGTGGGAGACTTGACAGACCTGTCAGAGTCTGCAGTCACTCAACAAAAACGAAGGCAGCTCATATTAGTGACGTTTAAGACCATTCGAGTCTGGTAACAGCAGAAATCCAAGTAGTAAAGGAGACAAATAAACAGTGCCTGCTTAACGAAACAACATATAGTCCTGGTGGTGGTCAGAATAGCTAACTACAGCAGGAGAGTCACCTTGCTAAATAGCTGGATGCTACCCAGTACTGAAACTGCCACGGCTTTCACTTAGCTGGCGATCTCTGAAGGGATTTGTCCTTTAAAGTATTCTGTAAGTCTGACCTGAAGTGTTACTAATTGGTGCCCTGAAACAGAAGCTGGGACAGGACAACTAGCATAGCCCCCTGCTTCCCTGAGTGAAGGGGAGATGCCTGTGGCAGACAGAAAGACTGGCTCCCACCCATCAGAAACTCATTTTCTTTTTCACTTTCTCTTTTTTTAAATATTTCAATTAACTAAATATTAGAGTGACTGCTTTTTCTTCAAGACCAAGAGCAATACATGCCACTCCATCAAGCGCAGAGAAGATGCAATTCACAGTGGCTATATCCATCCACTCTGCAGCTGGAAGTGGGACTGCAACACCCATAGGAATACCTGCCCTCCACTCAACCTAGCCAGCCGAGGCGGGAGCGAGAGAGATATGAAGCAAAGGACTTTGGTACAACTTTACAAACGAAGAGTATGCCCAGGGGTCCCAGAAGCCCTAGATGTCAGCTGCTGGCATCCAGGCCACCTCTCCTTTGCTGCAGCAATTAGCCATGCTGAACATGGTAAAACCAGTGTCAGTGCGTCTGTCACTGCTACAGTATTTCCTCCAGATTCACGGCAGGCACCTGTTTGCATCCCCAAGAGGTCATCAGCTTCTGAATCCCTTCAAGGCCTCAGGAAAGACCTTCTGCCAGATGAGACTCCAGCTTTACCACTGCCCCACCATTACCTTCCAGTGGCAGCACCAGCAGCTGGACCAGGGCTGCAGCACAAGGCCCACACGCCAAGACTGACTTACCGCCTTTGCTGCAGGCAACAGCCGTGAAAACATGTTCGCACCTTCCGTTTTACGCTGTATGGTGGGAACATCTATCCATCTGTCATACTCGCATGTATTCATGTCACACTTCCAGTGCAGGCATATTGCTTAAAAATAAGCTGTTCTATTCAAACTATTTCTCTTTAGCAAAATTATTCTGGTTTTGTGCAGCTACACTCCACCCTGCCATTTGTTCAGGAAGAGGGGTCTCCAGAGATGGAAAACTGGTGGAAGCACATGGTAAAGTAAGGCTGGGAAGGGATGGCTTTTAAGGGAAAAGATCGCTCTACCCCAATCTCTTGATCAGTATGGGGAGAGACATGACAAAGGCATACAACAAAAATTTTGCTTTCATTAGTAGCCCTCTGATAAAAAGGAAAGTTTAACTTCTGGTTCCTTCTACAGGTAATTGAATCTTATCCTAACTGAATATCAAAAGATCCACAAAACATCCTGTGCTGGGAGCCATTACGCTACAACCGAGAAGGTGGGATGGCTGAACCAGGATCGTGTTAAAACCAGAGGGGAAAGGGAGACCCATGGCCAGGACAGAGGCACCGGGTCTGCTGGAGGCTTCTGTGCATGCTGAGTTCCTTCCACACTGTGACCACAGAATCGATGAGATGTTCTGTTTTCCTATAATTTTGGAGCAGGAATGGAAAGAAGTCTTCTTTCACATGTCCAGAGAGGAACTCCCAGAAGTTAATAACAACATCCTTAGATAGGATTGCACGAACTCACATTCCCCCCCAAATTACCACGTTATTGAAATAAAATTATATCATTTCATTACCTGTATAAGAACCCTAGTGAAGTCAGGTGTAAATCAGAGTTTCTGCTGTTGGGATTACCTGCAGGATGGAACTCTCAACTCAGGAACTCTGATCCTCTGCAAACACCGCTGACAAAAGATACCAGCTCCAACAGTATAGCCCAATCTAAGAAAATATTTGTTGACCTAGTGCTTTGATTCCAGGCCATTCCTCATGGCAACTTACAGTGAGACACAAGATTATGGAAAATAATCAGTGTGTATATATTTTACCTTACACATCTGAGCAGAAAATAGTGCTTTACTGGCCACAATACACAGGGAATATCCAGTTGTAATAAAAGGCGCACATCTCATTTTATACTTCACTCCCCAAAGTCCACTCAAAAACATAGATAAATGCTAAGGTGCAGTACCCCCAGGAAAAACAGATACCTACTCAGTCTGTGAGGCTTGGTTCTCACAAGCACAAAACGAGCCTTTCATTTTGTAGGGCCAAGACGGACGAAGAAACAATACCAGCACGGGATGCTAGTCATCTTCCAGTAGAGTAAGATTATTTTTAAGCACTCTAGCATGTATATACACTTAGGAATCGAAGAAAGGAGTTAGAATAAACACAATTTGACTGAAAAACCAAAACAAAAACTTGGGATACACAGGGAAAATATATTTGACAGACAGAGAAACACTTAAGTTATATGGTCACACATAAACTCCTCCAAGACTCTATTTCATCTTTTGGTCCTCATAGGCCTCTTTAGCAGGGCTCCAATCTCACATTAATATCAAATCTAACAACTTTGTTGTTTTAAAAGCAGCTTCTTGGTGCCAACCAGCTAGAGCTGTCCAGTTCTCTAAGGAAAAAGACATCTCAATAATCAGTCAACTCTGATCTCTCTCTTATTGACATGCAGAAAAAGAAACCCTTGCTTTTAATAACAGGACTTCCTTTTGTGCAAAGATAGTGGAAGCTTTCAAAAGATAAATAATTCATCATCTTCCAAGCTCTGAGAATAAATTTGTTCCTTTTCTGTTTTACTTTCCTTCAAGATACGACACCTTAGGAAAGCAGGGGGAAGGAGACTGGTCTTTGCTTCTAAGGATATAAACATGCTGATTGTTTCATTCCCCACTGCAACAAAACTATAAGATCAATAGACAAGCACTGAAAAGCTTTTCCCACCAGACAGAGACTCTGCCATCTGAATAGTCTCTCAAAAGATAAAATCTCACAAGCAGCAACAACAAAGAAACATCCAATGCACAGCTAGGGAACATGCTCAGAATAATCTCACATGGGGACAACTCCACAATAAGACATCAACTTAATTAAGCTTGATCATATCAGTGACTGGTGACCTATAGTTCTGTCTCCATTCTTTTAAGTTTTATCTAAACTCTAAGAGGATATGGGAAAGTTGGTTTACTTCTTGTGACATTTTTTGTAAACAAGGAAAAAAAAAATCTGTAGACCAGGTTGAATAAAAAAATGCAACATACTCTATCTGGCAAGCATTGATGAAGGTCTAAAGCCGCACAAAAACCTGAAAAGAGCAATCACCGTTTTTCACCAGTGACCAATAACACCATCAGGCTAAGCGTCTGTGCCCAAAACTTAGGGAGGCTATTCTCATGCATGGGAGTCACTCAGTTCTCAGCCCAACTGCATTTGGCAAAGGATCCAAAAATCAGCTTGGAGGTGATTCTCATGGCTCCTGTTTGTAACACAGCAGGAATCACCTTGTATTTGGTTTATGCATGAATCACAAAAAGTAGATACAAAAAAGTAAATGCTGCCATCTGGTCAGTTCAGAGCCAAATTCATCCCCGGAAAGCATTTTTCACAAGGAAGGAGACGATCCCTGAGGATGGTGTGTGAGCAGGAACACCAGAACAAGTATTCCCATCCATCCTGAAGGATTATTCCCTAACACACACTTACCAATCTTTGTCTGGTCACAGTTTACATTTATGAAAGAACGGCTTTCAGTACTTACTATTAAAATCTGCCCCAGCATTATGCAGACAGGTCATTGCCAGCAGCCACAGGATACTAAATGTAAACACCGTTCTGCAGATGACAGGGTATTATTTTCTAATGATAATTTTAAACAACAATTCCCCTCTTCAGGAGACTGAAAGAGCATTAATATGAACAATTTGCTGGCCAAAGAGGGAGTAGCGCCATTTGAAATTTATAGCTGCCTTGTACAAAGTAATGTTGGGGACGGTGGAGGATAAAATCACTATATAAGTGATAAGTCATTAATTTATACCTCAGTGCTGTGGATTAATTAATTACAGCAATACTGACAAGAGAAGCCATGAAAAAAAAAAATCACTGACAGACTTTTTTTTAATGACTGTTATTGTCAGCAGTACTAATCCAGTTAGGACTCTACTAAAATAATTAAGGAAATGCAAGATAAGACTTCCACAAATACAGTCCACTCTATGAACCAGTTTGCTGCTTCAAGCCCAACTCCGTCAGACAGTGTGCTGGTATCCATGAAACTGCAGCTTTTACAAATAAGATATAACAAAAAAGGAAAAATAAAAAAATGTAAATGATTGATTGCAAAAAGAAAAGTTGAGGAAAGAGCAGAGAAGAGTCCATTTACAGTGACAACATTCATTGTTGTGGATGTCGTTTTGTCTGTAAGCTCTGGGAGCAGAGATTCAGAGCCATTATTGAAACGGCATTGAAACTGCATTCAATGCTTCTCTTCACAAGACCTGCAGTTCCAAAATACGGAGGGTTTGCTCATTCTAAAGACTTTTTTTCATTTTTTGTGTGGAAGAAGAAAAGGCAGATGTCTCTCCCTACTACACCCTGTTTATTCCTTGTCTCTGTTGGTTTTGCTCCCACCAGAGCAGCAAAGGTGACGGGAGAACCCACCAACACCGAATTGAGCTCTTCATCTCAGCACACTGTACACATCATTGATCTGGTATCATGGTGGCATTCAGCACTGTCCACTTCAACAACCTCTATGAATAGATACAAAATGACAGAGAAACAACATTTCTAGTATTCCCTTTTCAGTCTTCTCCATAAACCCTGATACAAAAATAAACACCATTACATGTTAGGCAAATTTATCTAAGAAAAAACATTTGACCCATTTGAACATCAACCATAAAAGAGCACTGGAAAAGCTGCTACACACCACTCCAGGAAGAAAAAGAACTGGTACACACAGCACTACCCCAAGCAAAGATTTTTCTGACTCAGCACTGTTATAACCCCAAGGAGAAGCGAGGCTGCCGGGGCAGACACAGGCTGTACATCCAGTGCACAAGTGCTCCAGGGAGAGAACGAGGGAGGGAAGGAGCCTGGGCTTTGGTCCTGTCAATCAGCAACGCAGCTGGTAAAAACCTCATCTCTGCCAACTCCGCACTGCTAGGACCAGATTACAACTAGTACCCAAACTGACTATGTTAGAAGCAGTTCAGCTCATTCTATCCCTACAATATCCATTAAAATGTAAGTGTACTTTCTGCCTAAAAGATACTGGATTTTCAATGCCTCATTGATACAGTCAAACAGCCTAAGCCTATACATTCTGCATATATATACACATTTCTCAGCCAGTATATCTTTAAAGCAATTTGGCATATATATTTAATTAAAATCCAAAGGGATTACTTCAAAGAAATTTAAACCCATTAGCTTTCCTACCACAAACAAGATGGCACAACCCCCCTGGAGTGCAGGTTACCCCACGTAGTGCTGAGCCTGCAACCTTCAGGCTTCACCTTCCCCAGCACAGTTTTAATGTACGTGCTAACGTACATGGGCACAGGGGAGCAAGTGCATTTCTTGGGCTGCAACTGGAACCTGCTCCTTAAAACTGAGCTACATGACCAAACAAGCCACACTGCTGTGCACACAGTTTTCCAGCAGAGCTTTCCAGGCCAAGCCTTCTCTCCACACTTTTGCGAGTGTATCTGCATCAGCTGGAGATCTGGAGCCAGAAGATCAGTGTCAGGAAAAGCTCCCAGAAAGATAGAAGCTACAGTTAAAACTCCACCAAAGTGTATTCACTTCAAAGAGGAACAAGACAGGCTAACAGGAGCACTGTTTTACCATACTCTCACCACATAGAAGACGTGCCATTATAAGCCAAGCACTGTTACAGATCTGACCCTAGCAGAGAAGCAGAGCAATTCATGAGAAATTAATTTCACCAGATGACTGGAAAGACCTTTCGCTTCCCAAAGCGAGTGCGCTTTGTTAGGTCACTAGGGTTTGGCTAATTAGAGCAGGTTCCTGCCCTTCCAGGATTGAGCATATCAAACAAAAGTGGTTAGAAGAAAAGTTTTCACGCAGATATTAGTTTTGGTCTCTCAACATATTTTTGTCCCACATTCAAACAGCTGTCCAAAAAACTGGGAAAACTAGGAACATTAGTAATAAAGTCTGCAGAGGTCAGTCCTAGATACTGTGCGTGTGCTCACTCACTACTTGCACACAGGGGCTTTAGCAGCATCTAGTTCACTACATTTTTCAAGATTTTGGATGTCCAACAGCTCAGTTAGCATCCCCGACAAACGGCCACTGTCATCTGTGCAGTGAGTGCAATGCATTCTGGACTTACACTTTGTGCACTAGGGGATCTGGCTACACGGCCACCAAAAGACCTGCAGCTCCTCTGGACTTGCCACTTCAGCTTCTTCCACAAGTGCAATCCATGCACAGTGCATTTAGTGTGCTGACACAGTGATTTTGTCACATGCGAACCTAAGATTTTGCCCAGGATTTCTCAAAAAGAAACAAGGAAAATTTCCTGTGCAACTCACAGTTCATGTAACTGTACAGCCCCTTGCATCTCCCTAACTCCCACCCCTCTCCAGTTTGGATCGCCTCAACTCAGCTCACACCATTAGCACATAGCCATGTTTTTACCATCCCTGAAAAGACATTTTGCTGGATTTGCACTTTCATATCATGGGGTGCCTTCAGTTCCCGAAGGAGTAAATTCTTCATCCTCTTTCACTTTGAGGACTTTATTAATGTAGTTTTCCACAAGTAAGACAGGGTGCTTTTTATCAAAAAGTAAGGCAGAAATGTCTGTAGTACATCAGTTCCTGTACTCTTGGTTTCAAAATTGATAATGCCATTGCCATCACATTTTGCTCAGACTTTTTCTGGCATTGAACAGTTCTGTTCTTATAGTACTTACTGATGACTCTTTCCAGTTTGACACGGTACTTCTTCTTGAGATCTCACAATTTTTTCCTAAGCTGTTTTTGCCCCATTCTCCAGCACATGACTATCGGAGCAAACCAGCTACAACAGCATTAGGTATCTGGGTTCCAGCACAGTATCAGCTCTCTTCAGATCCCTCCCCATGTAGAAATCATTTCAAGTCATTGTCTGAAGAAGAAAAAGTCTCTTCAAGTCAAGTGTTCATTCTACTGAATTTGTCTTAGTGTTTCATTCTCAAAAGGCACTCAGGGTGCAGAAGACAGCAGCTGAGAAAGAGCATGTCTGCTTCTGTTTGCTGTTGTGTCACAGAACAAGTCAGTCCACATCTTACCCACATTTCAAACAAGCCTGTTGTCTTTGATTAATACCATTGTTTTGCCTTGCTCATTCATATGCTTACATTTTTTCAGTGGAAATGACAACCTAGAGCAAGTTTTAAGACAACACGTTTTGCTACCCAGGATTAAACAAGCAAACAAATACAAAAAAGGGATATTTCCGAAGAGTTGTAGCCAGGGCTAATGGGACTCCAGAAGTTATTTACACACTACAGGTTTTCTGGATGTGAACCTGGGCTATATCCAAATCCAGCTGAAGCCAGTCTGTCCTGCCAAGAGACCCTGAGCAGTCCTACCCTGATATCTGTTTCCAAGATCAAGTCAGATCCAGAAAGTAATTGATTCCTTATGTGCTAGAATAATTAAGTAAGAAGAATCAGGACTTTCTGAACATCCTGGAGGGACTTGGAGCACTTTCCCCAAAACTACATTATAAATAGCTCCAAAAATATTTAGACCAAAAAAAGTCTAGCGCATTTCTCACAAACAATTTATAAGAGCCAGTTACTGCTTGCCTTTGATTTAATCAGTTGAACAATAAATAGTAAGAGTTTGGACTAACTTTAAGAAAATTATAGTGAATTATTTTTTCATTATTCTCAGATTTATTGTTCTTTTACTGTAAATTATCTGCTCTCATGCTTCATAGACAATTCACTGGAACAAAAGCACAAAACTAAAACCTTTATAAGCAGCTTAACTAGTTCTTATAGAGGTCTTTTAGGGTTTGAAGTCAGTTAGCTTGTAGGGTGTACAAGCAGACCTAAAAATAAACATGTTTCAGAATCTTTCTTCATGTTCAGACCAATCCTTCAATCTCAGTGAAAACGGCGGATGTATGAGAAACTCGCATTTGGTTCTCCTATGTATATTCTTTACAAGGACCCGTAATTATAGAGGGAGGGTAGCAGTTTTACACGCCCACCTTTGAAACATGCCATTACAACATTTAAGGGAGAACAGAGAGAATTCGTGCCCTCAAGCAAAAAATACAAACAAAACAAGGGTTATTTAATGGCTAGGCGTTTATTTCAGTTTCCTTCTAAAAGGAATTTTGCATTGTGGTTGTTGTGTGGATGGCAGCACCTGGTCATTAGATGTTACTGCAGGCTCTAGGCTGATTTCCAAAATACACCTCAGCTGGGTAAAAAGCACATGCTTGGTCTATAGGCTGTAAATGCAGCTAGAAAATGGGTAGCTTGGTTTCCATGATGTTCCTAACAGCAGAAGGTAAGAGTCGCTGACTAACCTTTATACACTTGCATAAGGTACTATAATGACTTGTTGTACAACCCACAAAAGGCTCAGGGACATTTCAAGAGTCTAATCTGACCCAGAAAGGACAAGCTAGCATGCTGACTAGAGGATCAGCACAACTACAGCACTCCCACACACTGCAGCATCTGCCTGCTCAGGCATTGCACCCGCTGTAGACCCACACCTCAAAACCAAGATCTTGCAGCCACCAAGTTCACTGTGGCTTTACTTTAGGCATGGCTGATCCAAAGAAGTTGCATTTTGGGACATCTTCTATGGTGGACAATACCAGGAAGAAGTTTGTAAATCATATGTATTTTTGTTCTTCCAAATATGATCATTCCTGTAGCTTTGCCCAAGGCTTTAATCTAACTAACCAAGACAGGACCATACACAAGCAATACAGCGTATGACTAGCACTGTAAAACACACATCACTGTAAAACACACGTAGACCGATGCACATCGCAGATCACAGGAAAATATCCTGCTTAACATTTAAAGCATCAAAAGATAATTAAAAAAACAAACATGCTATCTAAATAACTCGATCCATGCCTATTCAGTAGACTGACTGTGTACTTTCCTCTGGGAAATATTACTGGAAACAAGAAGAGATTTAGCAATCCATTTTTCTGAATTGTTGACCTCATTCACAAGCATGGAAAACTGTAAAGGTATGTCCTGCTGACACTCTGCCCTCCAAAGGGACAAATTCCTACACATCCTCTGTCGCTCCTCCAGTGCTGCCGTACTCTCTCCTGATTTGTCAGCACTCCAGAGAGTCCTCTTTCCTGCCAGCACCAGGCTTTCAAACCTATAGCTCCGATATAAGCAAGTTTATTATTTCCACACCTGAAGGCAAGGATATCAAAGGAGGCCTCTAAGATTAAGTTTTCATCAGAGTTCATGCAGAAGCAGAAGGATTGTGAAGGATGTTCTTAGACCAAGTTTCTCCAGGAATTGCAAAACTGATAATTTTAAAAGAAACACATACTTTTTCCAAGATTTAATGTTCCAATATGAAAATTATTTCCATGGAAGCATTTTCAAAAGTCTAAGGGAGCAAAGGGAACTGAACAAGGAGAAGCAAGAAGACAATTACATAAAAGAAAGATTAAAAAATTGCTTGTCAAGAGTTGCAATAACACTTTTAGATGTTGGCTTCCAGACCTTTCCGCAAAACAGCTTTGAACCTGAATAAAACTTGTAGTACTTCAGCTTGGAGCAGTCTCATTCAACACAGAGGAAAAGACTATCTGAAAAAGAGAGATACTGATCTATTGACATGGATTCAAAGCACCCCAGGATGGTCCTGATGAAGACACACCGAGGATCGATGCATACTCAGAATAAATGTGAAACACTGACAGTAAATAGAAATCTATAGGATACTTACACTGTTTTATGCAATGGTGAAATTCAGTTTATCAAAGATGGAAATTTGTGATGAAATGAAAGCAGATTTCCTCAAACCTCTAGAGATTCCTGGGTGCATCACAAGTGCAAATGCCTTCTTTCTAACATCCGATGACAGATTTTGTAAATTGAAGAAGTATTTCAAAGATAGGAAGGGGGGGGGGGTGTTTATTCTTCTGTTAGAGAAACACCTACTAACTACTGTGTACTGCACAGCACAAACCACATTACATAAGACACAGCTTTGTAGCAATAACCAGCATGCAAGTTGCTTCTTAAAACGGAAAACACAGAAAGGCTTACTTCAACTGAAGCTGGAATTGCTCGCCCAAAATCTTTCCATTTGCGAACAGTGCAGCACAATTGTAACAGCACGGACTTACTTGGCCAGCATACAGGTTTCTAAACAAGCTGTTAATGTATTTATCGAGATTGCATTATGATTGATTATTAATTCATTTCCTACGTGACTGAATCAATATTCAAAGTCTAAACTTAAAGCCCCCTGTTAATTATGCAGGAAGATGAATGATCTTATACGTTAGCTTTATCAAAACCAGTTGCATCTTCTGTCAGAAATTAATTCGGAAAAGATTTATAAGCACAAATGAATTTGTTACATTTATTAAAGAAAAATGACTTGGCTGATGAAAATTATTTTCTAATGAATATAAATGATAAATATGACTGTAACCTCTTGAACTAGACATGAAACTTCAATTCAAAATAAGGGAAGAGACAGAGGTATGATTTCAGAGCTCTGGTCAATTTTCATGTATGTCACATCAGGAGACCGTACTAAAGAAGGTTCTTCTTGAAACTGTTTAACTTGCCTTGTATATTCTTAGTTAAGTCTACAATTCTTCCAGGTCCTTCTCAAAAGGTTCTTTCTAACTACTCATTTTCAAATCCAGCAGTAACTGATCAGTCAACAGATATTTGCATGTGTACAGAAATAAAGTGTTTGTCAGCTTTTAAAAAAGAAATCAGAGGAACCACTCAGAGAGATAGAGTGCTAAACATAAAATTTTGCCTGGAGCCTTTAAAAAAACGCAGGTACCATTCAGAAACTGGGGATGGACATTTGCACTGAAGTACATGTTAAGATAATCAGGCTGTTCTTTCTAAAACAGGACTGGAAAATTTGCTTTATCTTTTTAGATGTAGTTATTCATTATTACTTACAATTCATATTGCATTAGCCCCTAGCAGATTTGTCTGCTCTTACACAGAACTGTTTAGATCAATTCAGTGATAAAAGTTTTTCTAACAATCGCATGAAGAATCTTAAATTATGTTCTCAATTTCATACAAATTCATCTTCCAACTTCTAATTTTCCACTGGCTTAAACCTAGGGCATTTGCTTTGCAGAATAAGGCAGTCTGAAATCTTATATTCCACACTGCTTTAAAGACCTGACAAAAAAACACCACCCCCCACCCTGTTTGTGTTCCATTTTCTCCAGAAAGTACAGTTCAAGTTGCATATTGTGTTGAACACCTCCTAGGGCAACAGCTGGGAGGCACATCAGCACTGACTGCCCTAGCTGCTTCGAGGAGCTGGACTACACACAGGTGATAAAGGTGACTAGGAACAGATACTGCAGAAGATATGTTGATAAGGACATCACACCCGAATTTTGCTGCAGAACTAAGCATCAGACATGGATAGATCCCCAAGCCCCAGCAGCCTGAAGAAGCATCAGAGTTACTCTTCGATAAATAGGTGACATCATTTCTTTAAAAATATTGAAAAAAAAAAAATTAAGTTGCCTTTTCCAAACTATTTGCTTTGATGGTCTGCTTCTCTTTGTTCCATCTTCTGGACAGCGGTACTGACACACTGCAAATAGCTATGCTTAATGACATTGGCGTAAGTGCAAACTGCCTTTCAATGCTGTCCTCTCTAATTGGCACTACTGCTGCTGTTCAGCAGTTATAAAGTGAGCGGTATCACCAGAAAAAGCAGGGCCAATGTTTCCGTTAATTGAAAATGTCTCACAGTTACTGCGGAATAACATTTATAAAACACTTGAAGGCCTTTCAACAGGAATTTTTCCTTAATTCCCATCTATAGGCTCTCTTAAACAGTTCACCCCCACTGGCTCTTTTACGCTGTGCAACAAATTCGGATTGCAGCAACAACAGGTCTGACACAAATTTCCATGCATCTGGAACAAGGCTGTAAGAAAAACTGAAAACAAGGAGCGCTCTGTACAGACAAATACACACACACAGAGTGGGATGGTCAGAGGTAGCTCAAGTGGGAAGAATAGAAATAAATTAATGTGAGAAGAGAGGCAAACTTAACACAAGGCTCTTTTGTAGGAAGGGAAAGGAAAGGAGTTTCTTTTGGTCATGTAATAGTGAATTTCTTTATGCACCCCGAGGCAAACTTTAATGGTGAAACCTGCAAGGGGCAACTCAGGCCAGCCAAGGCTGTATGAAAGAGGAGATGCGGTCCTTTCTTGCTGTCCTCAGAACCACCACACTGCTTTCAGCTTCAGTGACCATTTACAGCAGTATTGGTAATAAGGTATAAATCGTCATCCTGTCAGCAACATTGCCAGTGCTCGAGTTAATGAAAGCCTAAACAACAGGAGGACCCTATGTGATTTTAACAACAACATGTTCACTCTCTCTTGCAAAGAGGTGATGTTCATTACTGCTCATGATCTGGGGGGTGGACTTGGAGAACACTGTGCATTAGCAAACGTGAGAACAGATAGGCAAGAAGAGAAAAATAAATTGTTTATGGCTGCCTAAATTTTATACTGGCTATGTACTCAGTACATTTTAGGGCAACTTCAGGGGCTGTAATACAGTGAAGAATCTGACCTTTTTTTTTTCCCCAAGTGCAGAAAAAAAATTAGAAACAGGCCTCCACTTCACGCAAACAAAAGAATTTGCTCTTTTCTTTCTGCCCACTTGTTTTATGCAGCAATCTGCCCTATTGCCATTTAAGTAATAATCAAGCAATGCCATTTTTCTCTCCTGAGAAACAGAACTAATGAAGTCTGGCTCCTGATTCATCTGCATCCTCTGACCCTTGCCCCTCTGTTTTCTACCATTTCTACATACTCTTCAGCTCTCTCCTGACACCTCCACTAGACTGAGACCAGTCTAAAGCTGTCCATGGACTGGACAGGCTGTGAATTATCTCTTCCTCAGCGGCAGCACTAATCTAAATCTCTCCACTCCCCTCCAAGTGCAAATTTTGAAATGAAACTAAAAAAAAAAGAAGATACTTACTCTTTCCTAATTAGGTTATAATTGGCCCCCATTCAAAATTTATGAGTGAAACGGAGGAAGCTTACAGACAAACTGCACCATCGTCTAAAGTCTTAAAAACCTGTCTAAAAATACGTATGTATAACTCATCAGATTTGCATACCAATGTGGACATTGGTTTCTCTTTCTCAACAAAAAAAAAGGCTAGACGATGGAAAGAATCTGGTCAAAATGTACAGGGCATAGACATACTCAGTGTCAGTAATATAAAATCAAGGATGAATCCAAAGAGAAGGACAGCAAGATCAACAGAAAAAAAACCAAAATCTAGTGGGCAGAGTAACATGTTTACGTTTTCTTCTGATTTCAAAGTAGACTTGAATAACTTCAGCAAAAAAGTCATACCAGACAGCACATTCAAGTTAACAGAAATCTGTTTGATTTCTCTGACACTAACCGCAACTCAAGATCTGCTTTAAATGGTTCATCAGCAATCACTTTGATGAGCAGCACAGGTAAGTCCAAATCTTAGCAGTAGGATAGCAAGAAGGTCTTCCGTAACTTTTGTACTGAGATTTTAAACACTGATCAGTCTGATCCTTCAGATCATTTCCCAGTGGTCTGTAAGACACAGAGTTTAACATACAGCTAATTAAAAATTGTAACAGCCTTGAAATATCTTCATAAGCCTTTGGGGAAGAAAAAAATCACACAAATTGGTTCTTTGCAGAAAACAAGACAAGCTTAATTCAAGAATCAACCCAAAGAAATCATTTACACAGTCCTCGTATTTCCTATCCCACCTATTTTGTCAGAGACTTAAAAATACTTCAGGTATTACATGTTTTGTTTACAATTTAGGGTCACATGTACACAGACTTAGTTTACATTTATGAAGGTGGTAGTTTCATGCCTTGTGACTTATCTCACACTTTATGCTGCTCTGGAACACGTTAACAGGCTTTGTCTTTTGTGCTAATCCTTAATTACGAGACTTTGCCTTTAGCTGTATAACTACTATGCATGCACATTTACAGGAAGAGTCTAGTGTACTTCCTCTGCCCACTAACATCAGCTTAAACACATGGCATGGATCTAGAATAGCACCATTGTAGACTTTAACATGGATATTTTGTTATTAAAACCTGATTGCCCTCTGCCATGGTTAAGACTTCTTTTTGCTACCGTAATCCATCACAGAAATCCAATATACATGTACTTGTTCTGAAAGTGCTTACCGATACCCACTTGTTGTCCAGCTTTACCCCACCACAAGCTCCAGGACTCTCCTTAGAAGAGCTCCGACTGCCATACTCCCTTTGTAAAATAAAGGCAGTCATAGACTACAAAAACACATACAGTAGTCTCAGAGGAAGCTGTTGCTACAAATGTATTACTGCTAGGTGGATTTCCACCTTCTTCCTGGCAAGTACTCAAGATGTGTTCAGAGGTACTCCACTACCATCATAGTAAATACCAGCAGTCCAGTCAACAACAGAAGAGTTTTCTCCAAACATTTTTCTCAACAAAACCCAACAAAACACACCCACGCCGTATTATGAGAAGCAATGAGAAACAAAATTAGAAAAAACATTTTTAAAAAAAACACTCACGTTTACTCTATAGTCCAGGTAAAGACTTTAACTAATTCAAAATATGTCTTAGAAAAAGTAATGATAAATTTATAAAAAATAAACTATGGTTACCACCATTCTAGTTGATGCCTCCTTTGAAATAGTGCTAAATAGGTAGAGCTGCATTACCAATTGGTAACAAGGGCAGGAGCAGGATGTAACCTGCAGGAGTCTTATGTCTGTAGGACCATATATCTACATTATATCTTTACCACCAGTAAAATTTGCACCAGTTGCTGGTCCAGTGCAAGCCACGCATATGCAGAAGGCTGACTGCTGGAGGACTTAGCTTGCCACAAGGCAAGCGGGGCACTCCACATCAGGCCCTGGTACACAGCTTCAACTTCTGTTAGACCACGAGAAAGTTTCAAGTGTACCAATGGTGTGCCCAAGCGCCCGCCACAAGCAAAAAGAACACTAAATTGGTCAAGTGAGAAACGCTCAGTAAAACCTAGATTAAAAAAGCAAAAAGTAATCCTGCTAAAATCTTGCAGTCTGTAAAAATGGCCAGGACTGCCAACTGCTTCTAAAATCAGTTAGGTTATAGAACACCCCAATCCAAAAATTAACCGAAGAAGCCAGAATAAAACTCTGTCAATCCACGGACTTTCTGTTGTACGAGAACAGTGCTATTCCCCAAGCAGAGACAGCAAATACCCTAAATGTAAGAGACTGACAGCCCTTATTGCTTTTCTTTCTGCTGTCTTTCCATAGCTTATGGAATCATGTTTCTATTCTCTCTGGTACTGCAAAGTTTAAATATACCTAGTGATGGGACTCCATGGAAAGAACTGCTCCTTCTGCTTTGGGAGGGGAAAAAAAGAAAGTCCAAGTTTCTGCCCTTTCAGAAAAGCGCTATCTTCTCTTCAACATTATCTGTTTGTAAAGACTCCTTTGAGAAACCTAAAAGTTTATGGAGTCCTGCAAGAAACAAAACAGTGACTCTACTTTGCTGGGATTCAAAGGCCTGACTTCAAGAAAGATAGGTATTTTGAAGTTAAACTGAGGGCATTTATCCTTCTCGCAAATTAGATATCTACACACATATTCCTCTTTTTCATTCTGTTCTGTTACTTCTAATTTAATGGAAAAAATTAAGTAGCAATTTCGGCCAGGTTCTGCTGTTCTACTCAAATCTACTTTAATCAGATTATCACGTCCAGCAGTGATAGAAATATTAATGATTTTTTAAGAGGAGTGTTCTATTTAAATATTTCAGAACTATTTGTTTGTTTGTGTCAATGAGAAGGAAACATATTGACTGGAAGCTGCAGCTAATGCTGCCTTTTATAAACCTCCTGTCAGGCAAAGAATGGCTCTCCATAGATTCCAATACGATGCAGAGCTCTAAAGCAAACACTCCTGTTGCCAAGAGGCTCAAAGGGAACTGCCACCACAATATTGTGGGCTGAATAGCAGGTTTTTAGTTTATCTTCCCCACCATAGAAGCTGAGCAAAAAAGGATGGCTCAGAATGCTTCAAGTAGAAAACTGATTGATTTACTGAAATGCCAAAATCTCTAGATAAGCAAAACTGCTACGCTGAAGTTTACAGGCAATTTCATTAGATGACAGCACAGAGGAGACAATGCATTTGAAGCCTGCTCTTACCGGCACTCGAACTCTTACTTCAGTGCAGACTTGCACATATGTATGCACATGTTGCACGGGAACGTACAAGTTATACAGCATTCTCACTTCAGCGTCTGTGAAGTCTACAAATACACAGTCAGCTATCCAGTGCAAAAACAATATAAGGACCACAGCTATAACAGAAAAAGTAAACATAAGAAAAAGGTACATTAGCATGATCTAAGCATTCCTGACTGCATAGTACGAGAAGAAATGAAATAAATCAGCAACACATGATAACATACCCAATTTAATTTCTTATTATGATTTGTTCATACTAACTTCTGTGAGTTCTAGCCATATTTGCACAAGTTCAGCAAGCCCTTTGGGAACTGCATGTCACAGCATATACTGACTTACAAGTCATTGGGGCATCAAGTCTTCCAAGAACCAGCAGAAACAGGTTAGAGAAAGTGCTGCGCTATGACCAAGAGCAGTCTCGTTCCTTGCAAAAAGGTGTTCTTACAGGGTTTGTGCAACCACAGAGGTTGCAGTAGTTTGGGTTTCTGCCAACACTTGCAAGACACTATACTGCTGAGGTGCCCTGGCCACATGTATCCTGCAAGATGTAATGCTGCTTGTCACAGGGAAAAACTACTCATCTCATACGGTTTAAATCAAATCAGGATTGAAGTGGTTTATTGATTTGTTAATGACACATAATTAACCAGCAATCAGTGAACTATATGTTCAGAATCAGTATCAGTAACACAAAGGACAAAACACAACACTGGACTATTTCAAACTCGTAGTAAGTACAAACAAGTTTCTAGCCACCCTTCTACAAGTAAATGCTCACAAGTCCCCAAGTCCCCACGCAGTGACGCGCAGGCGCATGCCCTCTCCGGTGAGCATGGGTCCCTCTCCCATGGGACCCCCAGCCTCACCTGCCCCATGCTGCTCCCCACAGCAGCGAATGATTTTAGGTTTTCCTGCCACACATTGTGGGTACTCACTCATGAGTCCCATCCCAACAGCTGCTGCCACCAGGCCTTTTTGCCTGGAATGTGCCATGAGAGGTACCCATGTTACTTTCTCTACATTTCACAGGTTGAAGAGTTCAAGTTTTAAAGTTCTGACTTTAATTCATCAGAAAAAGTTGTCTCCCAGGATTTCAGACCACTGGGACCAGCAAAGCTTCCCTTCTTCACCTACAGGCAGGTGCTGCAAAGCGGGGTTCCCTGCTGCCCCAAAACATGCAGGTTCCGGTCAGTGCTTCCTCCGGGAGAAACACCTTGCCGCCCCACCACCAGACACTTTCCCCAGTGTCCAAAACAGCCAAGTTCACAAAGCAGCATTTTTGGGCTACAGCAACATGAGTCTTCTCCACACACCTATTTTCGTCAAAATCATGAGATCTGTCTTCGTTTGCAATTGCGACTGTGTGGACAGGCAGGGCTGAAATTGGTCATGGGGCTCAGCAGTGACAACAAATATGCGCATGCATGCACACAGTACGACACCACAGGGCTGGTTCCTGAGCAAACCCTTCAACCACTAGAAGAAATAGAGCATCTTGAGATTATAAAGGCTTGGGCAGGAAGAAGATTTCTTTTGTAAAAAGTGGGAACACTGCAGCAAGAGTTACACTCCGGGTAGCCTGCCCACTGACCACGCACCAGAGCACCATCTCCCAAGGACCCATCACAGAGGTGCTGCACAGTGCTAAAGCTTGGAGCTGAGCTCCGATAGAAGTGTTAATACCAGGCACCTCTTAAGATATACCTGTACATCATATTTGCAAAGCAAACAGGGAATATGATTTGGAAAACCTTGCAATCACTGTTAAAACTACTAGGCAGCCATGCAGATTTCCCCATGCTGTTCCTCTTACTCGGACAAGCACCTGCAAAGCTACTGCAAATGTACATATCCCCTGCACATACTAGTTATTAAAAAAATCCTGCTGCCTAATAAGCAACTCTTCATGGAGTTTATTCACAGAGAACTGGTGGATTCAGCAAATAAAATTCTGTTCTTAGTTCTCCAGGAACAATTGTTTTGATTACGAACTAAAGTAATTTAGTGACTTTCTATTCCCCAAGTTCCTTCCTATGCATATCTTCAAAATACATTGTTTAAATGCATCTTACCACTCTAGTGAGTGCTTTTATTTCCTGTGCCAAAACCCCGCAGAAAGCAAAGGAATAATAATTAAAATATATACTTGCCTGAATTTTTAATTAATAACATGCTCTTTTGATTCCCTTTGTTTTATTGACAAATACTTCAAGCGTATTTATTAAAAAGTTCAACAAATTTTGTAACATATATTACACACATCTGCTGTTCCCTGGGGATATACTTCCTACCAGTCATACAGAACTCTGATCTCCTGTTTTTGTGCCACCAACCATCTTGCTTGCTGTTGAGCAGACCGACATGGAGAGAGAACTGATGTCCAGTTTAAGTTGCAGAAAGTCAGAAATCCCCGGGAACTAAGGAGTTTCCTTCCAGTAAATCTCCACGCCATTGTGCTGGTTTTGGCTATGATGGAGTTAATTTTCTTTCCGGCAATTAGTATGAGACTATGTTTTAGGTTTTTGCTGAAAACAGTGCTGGTAACACTGGGGTGTTTTCGCTACTGCTGAGCAGTGCTTACACAGAGTCAAGGCCTTTTCTGCTTCTCACACTGCCCCGCCAGCAAGTAAGCTGGGGGGGGCACAAGAAGTTGGGAGGGGACACAGCTGGGACAGCTGACCCCAACTGGCCAAAGGGGTATTCCATACCATATGACATCACACTCTGCAAAATAAAGCTGAGGGAAGGAGGAGGAAGTGGGGGACACACTTGGAGTGATGGTGTTTTCTCTTCCCAAGTAACCATTAGGTGCGATGCAGCCCTGCATTCCTGGAGATGGCCAACTTCAGCTGCCTACGAATTCCTTGTTTGCTTTGCCTGTGCACATAGCTTTTGCTTTACCTATTAAACTGTCTTTATCTCAGCCTGTGAGTTTTCTCACTTTTACTCTTCTGATTCTCTCCCCCATCCCACGGAGCAAGGGGAGGGTGGGGGGGGATGATGAGCAAGCAGCTGTCTGGTGCTTAGTTGCCAGCTGGGGTTAAACCGTGACAACCATCTGAGCTCAAAGTACAACATAGCAAAATGACCCAGAAATCAAACAAGGCTTAGGTTTTGAAGAAGCATCACGTTTTAAAAAGTCCATGCCACTCACGTAATAAGCTGGTTTCTGGTTAAAGTTTTCAGAAGAATGTCTGTTCAGCTGCTGGACACTTTCTGAAGAAGATTAAAATAAACCTTCATCCTCTGCTATAGGCTCTGGTTACCAGTTTCTGATTTATTATCCATTTATTTGGAGCAGAGGAATTGCCTCTAGTCCTCTTGCTCTCATCCCAGCTGCCTACTCTCTCTATATATGTGGATGGCAGAAATGGCTCCATGTTCTTTCAAATGGGGCAATCTTTTTAACCTTGATGGGTTTAAGTGACAGGAGGGAAGCACTGTTGCAGCAGAGAACAGTTTCTTTCTTGCCTTTATTGCTTTCCAGGACTGTAAATCTACCAACATCTAACCTAGTTTCCCCAATTTCTGGTTCACGAAAACCTCATATTCAGTTCCAGATCACACTTTGCCCTGGCAAAAAGAAACACACCCTACTCCGGACAAACAATCCTGCTTATCGTCTACACAAAAAAATAGTCGGTTTTCAATCAAGTTTCATTTCATGTGGGCAAGGCTGTACACCCCAACATAACATGCACTCTTGCATTCACAGTGCAAAAATGTTTCGGTCTTTTAAGTGGAGCAAATAGTAGCAACATATTTCACTCAAGGGTTTTTGGAAGTAGAAAATAAATATAATAAAATAGAGGAAATCTCTAAAAGCCTGCAGCCCTAAAACACCAGTGTAGCTTTCAGTATAGTCTGCTGGTCTGGGAATTGCAGGGAAGCAGCTCTCTGATAGCTGGCATCGGCAGTCGAAAGAAAGAGCAAGATTCTCCCCCCAGAAAGGGAGAAGACCTTATCCTGTGTTTACTATCTACCTTTGGAAATGTGTCTCTTCATCAAAAATGCAGTTAAGCTTGTGCTCCTTGTTACACAGCACAAGAACAGAACCATACTTAATTTCCCTGAAATGAGTGGCCTTCCTGAGGAAAACCTGTTCCCAACAGCCTTGCAATGACACATTCCTCGCAAGAGGAGAAATGGGAATTGTGCTGCTATTTTGTAGAGACAAGAATTTTGGTAGCCCCCACTATCCACCAAGTGCCCTCTCCCCCCATCCCAATGGGGTAAGAGAAGCATGGAAGCTGGCACCTTGGCCAGAGATGAGTGGTTGTTGAGTCCAGGGTTCCCACAGGAGCTGCAGAAGACAGCAAAGGAGCTGAGGGTGTTTGTGTGAGGATCTCCCTTTTCCACTGTCCAGGCAGAAAGGCTGAAAGGAAAGAGCTGGAAGAGCAGCACCATTGGACTGCAGCGCTGCAGGCTTCACCCCTGAGCTCGGAGGCAGCGTGGCAAGGGCTCAGAGGCTACCTCACCATTGGAGGTACGGACACAATGCAACCAAGCACTGAAGCATCCTTCACAGCGGCCAAACAGAAGTTACCCTTAGCATCTGGAGGCGGACTTGCCAGATGCATCTGAGATTTCACTACCGACTGGTAACAAGCAGCAGGAAGGTGGTAAAGTGGTATGTCAAAAGGCACAACACAGCCTTTTCTGCATAGGGTAACACAAGGATCGTGCTGTGACCAAATTAATGGTCTGTATCCAGTCATAGTTCAGGAGTGAATTCCCATCTGCCTGGAAAATGCCATGTCACCATGCCCGAAGTGCACGCGGGCCACTAGACATCCAACCCAGAGCAACCCTGGAGTTCCAGGGAGATGGAGAAGGTGTTACTTGCTGTTGCCAATATAGTGCTGCTTTATTACTGTTAACTCTGTGTGGCTTTCCCTCCACAAGAACATTTTATTTGCCTCCCACAGCATCAGTGCTCATGAGAAAAGAATATTTGCTTAGAATTTTAGGGGATTAACAGCGTGAACAACGTCTCCAGGCAGACACCATCTAGTACACTTTAAGAGAAGCCCTGGAGCTGTCTGAACCTTGCTATTGCTTCCAGTATCATCTGATGGGAATTTTACGGGTGTGAGAGACTGCTTATTGTCCCAGCAATCAGAATTCATATTGAGACCAATGTTTCTCCTTATACTTGAATGTGTGTGCTTTATATTTTCACTTGTGTCCATTCTGCAGGGATAATTTTAGGTACCAGTCGCCAATAGCTGGTCAATATCTCACTTGAGGAAATGCTATGTTCATTCGTAAAATAATTCTGGCTTGCACACTGGACTGAGATTCTGAAAAAAACCTGCAATATATTAGAGCAATATGCTAAGTCCTGTAATGTAGTACATTTTTCGAAACCTTAGGTCACATACTATCAATAAGAACTGCCATTTAGTTAAAGACACCATTTCTCTGGAAGTTAGATAAAACATGATCAATAATATCACTGCGGCAATAATATCCCTTGTGCTGATGAAATGAGAAAGTTTATTTTAAAGGCAAGTTGTAAACAGAAAACCAATTATTAAGCAGAGAAACCAAATTGTGCCTTGTTGAACGGATATAACCCTGCAGCCCTCAACATACAGTGCAAGCTTGATGAATGAACAATGCCATACAAGTCAAGATGCAATAAATATTACTAATACAGTGTCACAGAAATTGGATTGCTTCACTCCCCTCTTGTTCCTGACTCACAAACTGCCAGCAGATCTCTAGATAGCTTCTGTTTAAGTTACGAAGGCAGCCAAGGAACCAATAAAATCTTGCATACAGCACTACTGATATTTCATGAGATGGTGGGGGATAGCATCCAAAGTTCAAGCCCCGAATCACAAAAGTGGTCAGAAAGGGGAAAAACAGTTTAAGTTAGGTGTGATCAGCTGGGAGGCACAACCATAGGGTGACATGCAGGCGGACAATTATTCAGAAAAAAACAACAAAAATCAGTTCTTGTTACCAGAGAGGTGCTAGGTGTGCCTTGACAGGGATGTAACCACACAAAGTGTTTCACACCATCTCGGGTGTGTCCCCCAGCCTGACACGACAGCAATCATAGCAACATGCATGTCCCCTACTGCTATGATAGTGCCCAGCACAACCACCACAACGGGCTCCATTGCCAAGCCAGTTTAGTCCTGGTAATCAACAGCAGAGCATTTTCCATAGTAGAGTTGCATATTAAGAACTCAGCTTGAAACCAATCTAACACTACTTAATTATTAATTGGTACATAAGCCAACATTTTGAAACATGGGTTGCAAAGCTCCACAAATAAGTTACTACAAGAGAATGCTTTGTGCTATTATTACCTGAAAACAAGAGTTGTAGGGCAGCATTATATATCATCAAGGGAAAGGAGCTGCAGCACAAGAACCAGACCAAGTGACCGGATTGCCCACAGGCAAGTGAATAACCAGCGTCCTTAGGAAAGCAAGAAAGTAAGCTAGGCTCACCAGGCAGTCCACTAAAGCAAAGCGGCATTACTTGCAAAGAATTACACATCTGAAAATGCTGCACACTATTAAACATCTGCCTGACAGACACACTGCAGGCCAACCAAAGTCCATGGGGAGTTTTCTGTGACTTCAGTACAATCTGCCCCTAATTCTCACTGGGTTTTACAAAAATGAGTTTTGTCCTTTCAATGCAACCTTGGAATAGACTTGAAGTAGAAGGAAAGAGGTCTTGTTTAAGGCTTAAGTCAAATCACAAGAGAACTAGTTGTCCAAGGAGGAAGACATGTACCAAGGAAGAGACACTAAAACAGGGACTCACACAGCATTTTTATACAGCTCTTATAAACCAGACCTTGATCCCATTGCAAAGCTTCTAGACTATTCTGGAATTTGAGTGAATAAACAATTACAACAACTGCCAAAGCCTTCAATAAATCACAGCACTCCATCAATCGCAACGAGTATAGTGCATTAGTTAAAACTGACATAAGACATACAAAAGGCTCAAGGATAAACCATCACTGCAAGAAATAAATTTTAATCCCTCTGCTTCTTCAAACAGGGGCAGGAAGGCTAGGTACAAGAAGCCACATAAATTAAACACAGGAGGGTGGGGAAGTGAACAAAATCACTATGTTCCTGGCCTCGAAAGCTAAAGGCAGCACTATGATTAAATAATTAAACTGTCTCACCTTGTGCAGTCGAGCTAAATTTCAACAGGAGCAATTAATCTTCACGTGGTCGTTCATACCCTGCCCTATCTGCACTTCCAGCCAAAGTAAAACATTTCCTCATGTTGCCTCTTTCTTTCCGAAAGGTATAAATATATGAGGAAAGAATAACTTCTCATTTAAATAAAATCAATGCCATTTACAAGGTTTCTGTTCAAACGTGAAGGCTTGTCCTTGTGAGAGTTTTCACGCGCATTTGTACATCTTAATACAAGATGAGAAATAGTTTGCTTTTCCTGAAAAAGCATTGAAATTTTCAAAAGTTTTTCTATATCTCATGAGGACAAGTCTTCACCTCTGGAATTTTTTTCCCATAAACAAACAAAAAGCAGGCTCAAAGCAGAAGACTACCAACAGTCCAGAGCTTAAGGTCTCTCATCTGTTATGTGGGATACCAGACCCAAGTCCCCTTGCTGAACTGGGTGGACCGTAGACTCCAAACTTGGTCTCAGCCAAGATTATATTTTCTCAAACTTTATTTTCCAGCCTATGAAACTTGTCCCAGTCTAAGGCATTCCAAAAAAAACTTTGGCTTTCTAGATTTAAAGTCTTTTTGAAAAAATCTGTTCTGCCAAGTTCCTGCCAGACTCTGATAAAGCTATAGGAACTGATGCTCCATAAACACAACAAGCTGGACAACATACTGACAGAGCATCACAAATCCCAAGGGCGTGTTACACTGCTGTTCCCACAGAACCAGCAAGTCCTGCATCACACTCGCTCTCATGCATTAGGCAAACAAGACATTGACATGAAATGGTCTAAGGCAAACCATGGGTTCAAAATCACGTCTTAAAGGAAGGGTATCACAAGGGAAGGGAACTGTACTGAACGTCAGCTGCAAACCAAGACAAGCTTCATGCAAAAGTAGGTTTCAGCATCAATATTTGGACCTGACTCTGGATTACAAATACTTTGATCACCTCTTTGTGAGGTGCCACAGCTTCATGTCCCAGACTCTCTGCAAGTGGGCTTATGAGAACATCTTTTGGACCATGGATGGTACCAACAGAAAGTGAATAACGAAGAACTTGTAGGAAAAGGTTGCACACATATTTCACCAGCCAGAAGCAGCCAGCTGGAACACAGGCCAGACCACTGCAAGCTACCATGCTCTCACCTATCTAACCTGGCATTGAGGCTGCATGTTTACTTTCCATGGCTGAAGATACAATTCAGATTTGAATGAGATGAGGTCAAGTAAGAGTGGCAGCAGCAGAAAAGATGTGGGGGAAGAATGAGAAGGAAAGAGAAGAATGGCTTTCAACCTCCTCCTCCCTGCAGCCTTGAACCATTGTTTATACAGCTCTCATCAGGTACAGCTGGACTTACAGGGTTCTTATGCTGCTTGTTTTAAGAGGCAACTTGCAGGCAAAGCATGCTTCCAATTTAATCTTTTAGCAGTTGTTTTAAACTAGTACTCCAGATGGCAGTTGAGAAACAGAAAAGGTGGGGAGGAGACGGATAAGCAAGGAATAACAGATCATGGTGAAGAAGGGGAAAAAATAATAGTTTTCCATTTTAGGAGGTTATTAATTGTCCAGTATAGGATATCCTCGAATATTTCAGTGCTATAGTACTATACTTTACACACTCTGACATGGAATACACAATGTTAAAAAAAAAAAAAATATACGTAACAAAACACCTTTTCCTCCCTCTCCCCCATCATGACTGGTATTCTGGGTTAGTGTTTCTTTTGCTTTTTTCCTTGGCTCTCTTACTCGTTTTTTCCTCTTACCTCTGCCCCCCGCACATACTTTATTTGCTCACTTTTTCATTTTTTTCCATTAATGGAGTAAAGCGCAAGCCTCCCTTCATTCAAAGTGCAATGCTGCCCTCCAGAGCTGTCAGAAAGAAAATCACTTCAGGAAGCATGAAACCATCTCAGAGTAAGCCACAGTCGTTCAGATAAGATTGCTGAATCTAGTCTCATATTTATTCTCTAGATTGAAAACCAGTCTGCACGGACATGTTACCTGGCTTAGCCTGGTTTACTGACAATCATTTTGCCAGCTCATCCACATACACAATCTGTGCACCAACTGCAAAGCAAACAAAGGACTTTACACCTGTGTAAGACTGTGGAAAAAAATCCAACTAATAAGTCATCACTTCTTAAAGTCACTCAGAATAAGGAATGATCTTATAACTTTTCAAATCCTTATTGGAAGGCTCGTTCAGAAGATATTTACTGAGACGCCAAGCTCCAAAAGAATCAGTGTTTTAGTCTGACAGGAATTCAGCTACCAAAAGAAAAGTATTTTATTTTAGATTGTTCTTTAATCTTAGTCCTGTGAATAGATGTTTCTACTGACACTCCTGAAAATTATGATGCTGGTGCTGTATCACAGCACATCAGGCATCTGTTTTCTACAACGAATAAAATTCTACATATAATTGGAGAATAAAATTACTTCAATGATTTATAATGAAAAAATGCATAACTGGAAAAATATTGTTGAAGTTCTGCCTGGAAGAGCTGCCTTGTTTATCACCTGCAAAACCATAATGTACAACTTGCAAAGAGCTTTCATTTTCTATAACACCAGGTTCCAAGTCAGTAATTTTCACTAACTTAAAAGATACATCACCACAAAAAGCAGACCTCCCTCTTCTTTTTATTAATATCACTTCCTAATAGCTTCCAGGAGGTAAAAAGCAACAGCAACAACAAATAACATCATTTCCAAACTGTTTTCTCTCACCTCTGAAGTCTGATGAAAAAAGTCTAGAGAGGAACTTAAATGTTAATATACAGACGCGCATTTCAACCACCTGCAAAAAAGTCTGAGCATGATGGTTCGCAGCTATTACATCTTAGAAGGCTACATCAAAATTCATTGTCGGGATTTATCTGAACTCTTTCAAAGCTCACGACTATTCCAATGCAAGAAGTCAAGAGGAAAGCAAAGGGAGAGCTGGTTCAGGGCTACCACATAAGGAAAGAAAAGAAGAAAAAACAACCCTAAAATATTCACACAGCTGCTTCATATTTATTTTTCATTTTGACTGAATAGGGTAAAATAGCTGCCTTCCTCCTCACGACACCACCAGCCCCAGAGCTCGTTGTTTAGTTCTCCCATCAATGCGCAGATGTTCTTAACTCCTTCGCACTCAAGTTGCGTGGCTCAGACCCTCGCTGGGAGTCACTTCAACAGAAACACACCAGGGTTATGACAGATGGGAATATGGCCCCATTTATTTTGGCACAGAAAGCTGCAGTGCCAAGCAAGCACAGCTCCCTAAAGTCTTGCATGAAGCGCATCTAGGCCATTTTTGCCATTCCCAGCAAAAGCATTCAACCCTTTGCTCTTCAGATACAGGGACCAGAGAGGCAGGCAGGAAGACTCAGAGGTCAAACGTCACAACATAAGGATGCTGTGTCACAGCACAGAGATCTTAAGGGGTGACTTCAGCTTCCCTGAAGCAGACACCCTAGAAATCAACCCAAGGCCAGATTTACAGGTTGAGCCCAGCATAAGCATTTTATGATTCACATGTTTACTGCTGAATTTAAATGCTGAGCAGGGCAAGCGAGAAGCCTGGAAAGTGCCCCAGCTCACTGGGGACACAAAGAATAGGAAACACCTTCCTCCACCCAGCAGTGTGCCAACGGGCTGAGCATGGCACTGGGAGCAGTCCCCTTTCAATTGCTGCACTACCTGGTGAGCCGGGGTTAATTGCTCTGCACTTTGCAACTCCATTTTCCAGTCTTCAAAAACTGAGAAAAATGCTTATTAATATTTATACAGCCTCTGCAACGTGCTGAGATGATCTCTGAAAGAAAACCATTAAATAAACGGATCTGTAAGACAAGCAGAAAGAACAGCAGGCTGTCTTGATTGTTGACTATTTATTGAAGAACGCAAAGTTTCTGTTAAATTTTAATTCAGCTACTAGTTTGCCAAGCTCTATGTGTTTACTACACCATAATTTACCTCCCTCATGCCATTCAGTCACTTACCCCTCGCATCATCAACTAGATATTTCACTCTGTGTATCTGCATATTTTTAGGTGCTATAACCAATTACAATCTAGAAATACATACAATCAATTTTATTATAGAGATTTTAATTAACATTACAGGAATATATTTTACCCACAGTTATCGGCAATGGGACAAAGATGATGGTTCTGTGAGTATCTTTTTGTAACTGTAACCTAAAGTTTGGACACCACCAGTTTTTCTCCCCCATCGCACATTTTTCTATTTTTTAACTTAAATTAGATTTTTTGCTTAGTTAGTACAATTTTTTTCATCTCTCTTGTCACACTTCAGCCATTTCTGTTAGCTATAAAACCTTAAAAGAAATACTCTGTGGCTAAATTTGCTTGCTGTAAACCCACAAATCATGAACATACACCAAGGGTATCATACTTAGTGTAGAGGGACAAGAATTCAATTAAAATATTTGCCATATTCCAACCCAGACTCTACTGAGAACAACAGTTGGAGTTGAAAAATAGATGACAGCTTTTTTAATTATTATTATCTGTTTTAAAGACCAGTTTTCCAGATTGTCTCCAGATGGTGGAATTTTAAAGCCAATTTACCTATTCCCTTCACTGAGAGTTTTGCAGTGGTTTTCTTCAGAAAGCTCTAGTATTTGTAAAATTATAAACTGCTTCCAGTAGGAATAATCCAGTCAAAAGAAATGCTTGTTTATTTAAATTGGTATTATGTTAGAAAATTATGGTCCAGTCTTGTAACCCTCTCTGCATTAATGGATTCTGAAGTGTTGCTAGCAGTGTTTGGGACTCATCCAGTTCTTCTTGTGGCTCTTCATTTCACATAAAATATTAGCAGTGATTTTGCCGGCCTTTTTTGTATGAGGACATTTTTTTATTTATCTATAGTTAGAAAATCTAAATCACTGGGAGGATGACACAGCGACTGAATAGCTAGACATCTATCAGTACAGAACTTCGTCTTCCTCAGCTGCATGATACAGGTGACTCTCAGGGATCCTTAGGCAAACGAATAACCCCACAGCTCTTGGGTTTTACCAAAATGCCTGAAGCTCCAGAATCAACAGTTACACCACAGATTTCTGGAAATGTCTGTAAATTCTAAAAGCTTACAGGCACCAATGCCATATGTGACAAGGAAGACACAAGGATACTCTTTCAGAGCATATTTACAGAGAACATGCAAATGAAACTGCAGATCTATATGAGAAATAGCTATTGGGATCAGAAGATCCCAGGATCACCAGGGCTGGGAGGTGTGGCCAGGTGTCCCCAGTCCCAGCCCTGCCACGATCAGGTCTGTCTTTCGGCAGAATGACCAGCCACGCTGTGACCATCTCCAAGGATGGAGGTTGCCCAGGTTCCTCAACCAACCCATGCCACCGCTGAGTCACAATGGCAGAGCTAAGGATTTCTTCCTCTTGTCCAGTCACAACCTCCCTTGCTGCAGCGTGTGACTGCTGCCTATTGTCCTTCCACTGTGCACCCAGAGTGCCTGGCCCCCTCTTGTCTTTAGGCAAGGTATCACTTACCTCCTCCTCAGGTAGTGGAGGACTGCAGGGAGACCCCCCCCAGGGCTTTGGACCAAGCACAGTTGGGTCTTACGGCCTGGGAGCAGCACCAGGGCCATGGCTCACCCCAGCTCACACAGTAACCGTATGCTGCAGTCAAAAAAAAGGGTGGATGCAGGAGGGACCATGACAACACCTTTGAACTGATGGTTCACATTTATCAGGAATTATGTTTATCTCTTGTAGCAGAGCAGCAATAGCAGACAACTGGCACCTCCAGAAATAACATTGGTAAGTATACCTGAAGGACCACCATGGAGGAGAAGTTACAGAGGACTAAAATAGCACAGCACAAGGACAATTAGACACCTTCACAACGATTAAAAGTGATAAATGTGGTAGGATTTAATGAAATGGAGTTAACCATTAACAAATCTCTCCTTCCTTCTCAAAGCCTTGGTAAACCGACGGTGGCTGGTGCGGGTGACAGTTTGCCTTTGCAAGGCGTGACAAACACAGAATGAGAAAGACAACATAAAAGAGCAGAGGTGGCAGCCTGAAATGATACGGGATCAGTGTGTGTTATAAAGCATAAAGCTTTGTATTGCCGCAGTTTCAAGATTCAGCGTTTCTAGCATTCATAAATTACAGCAGTGTGCACAGTGATAAGCCAAGCAGGGCTGTGAGTGGCGAAACAAAGCATGGCCCCAACAGAAGCAACGTGACACAGGGCAGCGAAGTGGATGCTTTTTGCCCAAGCATTTCCTGCTGAAGAAACAAAACAAAACACCTCAGCTTAGAAAGGCACCACCTTATCCTATCCCTGATAAAATCCTACTAATGCACAAGTGCAGACTTTTGAGTGGTAATACACAAAATATTTTTGAGAATTAATGCAGCCTATTTGGAAACCTTCTTGTCTAAGGGAACTTTTGTTTGCAACACTTTAATTTTGTTCTACTGGGGAGATGCTTAAGCTGAGGCAGGTCTGTAAGGACAGGCACGGGGAAGAAAACGGGGCTGGGTGAGAGAGCGCATGAAATGAATAGGAGGCAATACTACAAACAAATCATCCATCTTTTTGGCTCTGCTCTGCCAGCAGCGATAATGCAATGCAAAAGCCTTATGCCCTGTACAACCTGCCAAGTACAAAATCAGCACAGCACATCCTCTCTGTCACTGAGATACAGGAAGAGATAAATTTCTTGAATCTATCTGAACAAAAAGTGGATGACGTAGTGTCAATCCCATTAGGAGTAAGAGAAAGAACTCATTCAGAGTCATCTGTCATGTGTTGCCAAAGCCAAGGAGGGTGGGGGGCATGTTACATTTTTTCTCTTTAAGAATAAAGCGCACTGTTCATGAACGTGATAGAAAGAAAAAATAAAAAAAAAAAAATGTGTCTCATACTGAAGGCCTGAGGATTGTTAGTAACCTGAGGTAAGCCCAAATCTGCTGGCCTTGGAAGAAAAATGGTTTACAGACCCTCGTCCTTGCTTGAGCTGAGTATACGACACCAGCATTTGAGACAAACAGCACAGGTTGTCTTCGTGGAAAAGGAAAAACACTAACTCAGAGGCAGAAGGCCAGCACAGAGAAGTTAGAAGGTCATAGTAACAGAAAAAGAGATTAGAATAAAAAGCTATACCACACTGCATCAGCTTGTCTGTCCCCTGAGGACATAAAAGGAAATATTCTAACCACATTTGGGGGTGCAACAGCTTAAGTATCTAATCTAAAATGGTATCCCTAAATTGTATCACCATTTCCTGATGGTCACTGCAGCCCTGCACTCCCTGCTGCTGCAGCTGGCACCACTGCACAACGTTACACTCCTCTGCCTTCCAACCTTTCCCCCTTCAGATGCTGCTATCACACCCCCAGCTGCCCAAAGCCATGCTCATTCCCAGTCTGTCCCTCCAGGCAACTCCTGGTGCCATTTCAGTGGGGACCGCATCAGCCCTCCTCAGCGGAAACAAGTGCTGTCCTGACACTGCCAGAGCCTGCGAGTCTGTCTGGAAAAGGGCAGAGAGTGGAGACCTACTCAGGGCACCTGGAGCAAGTGCAATCTGAATAAAATCCAGTTTAAGAGCCAAGTGTTTAGAACAGCACCCAAAAATTCTTTTTGCCCCCCCCCTTTTTTTTTTTATTAAAAAAAAAGCCCATCTTTTTTCAAAATCCTTCCCCTTATCTGGAAAAAAACTTCAGACCAAGGGAAGACACACTAAAAAAAAAAAGATAATACTGTCACCCCTATCATCCAAGGGAAAGCCATTAGAAGTTTCAATTAGTGAGTGTTGTTTCACTACAGTCAAGATTTCCTTCTAACGGAAAGATGGTTATTTCTCTAAATCCCATAAAAGCACCCTCCTCTGTAGAACAAATTGTCCAAGACCAAAGTAATTGGCTCAGATGTGAGAGACTTCCACTACGTGCAGGACAGAGTTTGTGGCAGCTGGTAGCATCAGCAGAATCAATATACACAAGATAAATAGGCATTTGAGAGGAAGCCCTCCCTGGTCTACCCACACAGGCTGAACATCTCTAAGTCCAAGAAATGGACTTCATTACGTGGTACCAAAACTATCCACAGCTTTGCTGCCCTTTGTTTCCTCTCTCAACCTATCCTATCTCCACTTACAAACCCAAACCTTACTTAAACTCTCAAAGTATCAGCTCTTTTAGACAGAACCATATACAATACACTTTTACCCTTTTTGTTTTTCCCTTGAAGACTTGAGCCAAAGCCAGTCGAAGTCAATTGAAAGACAACCAATGACTTCAGTAGGTTTTGGCTTCAGCCCTAAACGCACACCACATGCCAGACGTGATGGCTGGTTCTGTATCTGTCTCTAGGAACCACTTAAAAATTGAAATGAGGAAAGGGAAGAAGAGAGCAAGTCTGTGTATATCACACACTGTATGTTCAATTGGCTTCAATAAATTTCAGAAGCAGCACACATGCTGGTAGTTGTTTTCAATAAATAAATAACATAGAGGTTGAATTGTTCACCTGCCACCTCATTACTGCCCCCCAGCAGAGGTGGAATTATCTTTTAGCCTCAAGGTTACTTGCAAACTAAAAGTTACATTTACAGAAACATCTGTTTGCCAGCCTTTTATTTTTTTCCTTTATTTCCATTACAGGCAGCAGCAGTATTTGACACCCACAAGGACCCTTCTCAGCAAGACATTATATATCACTCCATGGAAATACATAAATGACAAATTACCCCTGATAGCATTGTGTCTCTGCTGACCTGCTCAAGGTTTAAAGGCAGCTGGCAATTAAATGCCATGGCTACAGACCTGTTAAAGGCTTAGGCGGAGTTGTATTTATATTAAGCAAAGGGAATTGTACCTAATGGTATTTTGTAGATGCATTTCTCAAATGAATTTAAGTAGTATTCATTCTTTCACTTCTCTTATTGAAATTATGTCTCCATCTCTCATGTATTGTTGCTTAACAAGCTGAATTCTGACTTGCATTAGCAACTGCCTGGTCTAAAGCAAGAATGTTGCTTCCCTTCCGCACCGCCCCCACTAAGCAATTTGCTAGGGACTGAGAAAGTAGAAAGATATCACTTGCCCTAAATCTACAAAAGCTAAAGATTTGTTAGCAAAACTGTGCCAGGGAGCACTACCAAGCATTCAGGGCTGGGTTGATTCTATGAAAGGTAAAGCAACTGGCAGAGACTGGCGTTTTTTTAATTTCTGTTTTTTTATTGCAGGTATGTATTTTAACTACTATGGGCCTTGGGTTCTTAGTAATACTAAGGGCAATAGCATTGCCTTCCCCTGGGAGCAGGCATACAGCCTAGCGACTATTCAGTAGTCCTAGACAGGACTTAGACTAGATCATCTCACCCTTGACTCTCTAGGAACAGCTACAGGCAATGCACTTCAGCAGAAAACTGCTACTCTTCTAACACTTTTGGGGGAGAACCAGGTGGAATGAAAGAGGAATGCATCGCACGCTGGGGTATCTGGGAAAATATGCGTCTTTCTGAATTTCACTGCTTCAGTACATCCCCAGGGCAGAGGCAGGTGGGGGGAAACTTACTGAAGGACACTTCTGACCAAAGACAATCTTATGTGTGAGAGTCATTACCTGTACCTCCTGGCTAAGCAGGAATGAGAAGGGAGACCTGTCACAATCGAAGCAAATGGCTGATTACCAGAAACAAGCATTAGAGCAGCAGCTGCCAGAGGAAGAATGGAAAGTGCATGTTTTAAGAGCTGGAAGTGAATTTGAAGATATGTTAACTCTCCTGCTTGATCTGGCACACATGCATGCCATAAGCTGAGAACTTTTCGAACTACTGTTCCCTGTGTTCTAGTCCCAATGTTTTGACATCTGAAGAAATGAAAGGCCAACGCTCAAATTGGCCATGCCACAAAGCTTCCCTCTCCTCACCTTCCACAAAAGCCCTCCTAACTTAACACAATCTTTCCTTGCTTCAGCTGTTCAGTTGTAGTAAAATAACCCTATGACAACAATTTGGCTACAGAAATAATAAAACTTTCAAGTTTGCCAGCATAACCAGGCTTAGGCTACCAACACCCATCTCAAAGTGAGAGTGCATTACAATTCAGACCCAGAATAGAACAGCCTGATGAAACTATAAATCTCTGTGCACACATCATTAATAAGCCTTGGCCATTTAATTAATAATCTTATGATTTGCAATAAACCCAGTATCATAAAGATATATTTAATTTTTCATTCACTTAAAAGAAAGCCCCTTCCACTTCAGATGAAGACGACACAACTACATCCTCAGCTCTTAGCATTCCTAGACTTTCTCCTTAACACTCAAACAAGAGACATGAATAATAGAGTTTTCAAATGCATTCAGTGCCAGGAAAAAATCTCTGCTCCTATCCCAGTCAATAGGAATTTTCCAAATGATTTCAAATGAGCCAAATGAAACAAAATTTTGTGTGCTTTGGAAAAATTCTAGTCCTGTATGTATAGGGGGGTTCTTGGTTTGGGATTGGGTTTTTTTGTGTGCACTTGTTTTTCAAGTCCAAATGTAACTGGAGTTACAACGTATAACAAATTTTAAAAGATAACATAGTTCATATATCATGTAATTCATTAATGTAACTCACAGGGACCTCAGAGGCTACAGCCTGCTGTTTTATGATCAGTACTCCTACCACGCTTATCAATTAAATACAGTGATAAACTTCACAAGTCAGAGTTTTTCATATCATGTGTTGGAAAAGCTATTTGATTTTGTATGATAAAGTATCATTATTAACCATCTTTATTGAACCACTGCCTGCAACCACCTGAGAAACAAGCTAGGTGGTCCTCCTCCTATATGTGCACTGGCCTAAAACTAACCCTCCCTTACACAAGTCAGTCCCTACCTCCACTTTGCTTATGCTAAATACTATCAAGATCTCAGCATGGCATGGTAATCTTAGGCAACTGCTCTTTTCATACTAAGAGATCTGGAATGTGCCTAACATTAAGCAAGCTGCAGATCCGACAGCCCACTTACTCAAAGGAAGATAAGACCATGCAAAATCTTTAGTAGTCAGAGAAAATTCAACAGAGCAAGCTAGAGAAATGTTAAGACATCCTTACATTACAGATGCAACATCACAAGGCATTAAAGGATTTGTCTGAGAAATAATTGAGGCATTTGGAGAGAGCTGGAGACTAGGACAAGGAGAGGAGCCCAAAAACTAAAGTCTTCTAGGAACAAAATGGCACTGAGGAATCAATGTGTTTACAATTGGTGAGGAAATAAACTGAAGACCAAGGTCTCTTAAGAGACTGAGAAAGGGACTGGAGTAAATTAGGATGACTGGGAGAAAGACAGATTTGGGCAGACTGTGAATGTTAAAGAAAAGGCTGGTAAGTACACCAAGAATCTTCTGAGTAGTCCATAAAGTGTTTTCTAAAAGAAAATGAAAACTCAAACACCAAAATCACCTAGGCCTTTTCAAAATGTCACTATTTAATCTCAGAAGGGTTAATTGTGACCCAAGGGCTTTTTAAGTTTTTCAGTCATTAGTCAGGTCAAAGTTTTGGAAATTAGGGGTATATGATTATATCTGTAGGTTGCACAAAGAAGGGAACTACAAAGAATCTGTGGGTTGGGAATTTCGAATGAAAGCTGTGCAGCTGGCTTCCTTCATATCTCCCTCCTGCAAGGAGGACATAGTTATTTACACCTTTTGGATGCAATCCAAAAACAGACTCAATGTCTATGGGGCTATCCTTTTACATAGTATTGGGAGACAACCGAATTCAGTTCCCACATCTTTAGAAAGAGACAGGATATGTGTAATCTGCAGTTGTCGATAAGCAGATCAGCAAGGAAAAGAAACGTTATAGTCGAAGAATGAAGGAGTTTGCAGACAGGTCCCGAACATTTAAAGCCTAAAAAGGTTGGTTTTACTGTCCTGGCACCTACTGTGTTAGTTGAAAGCTGTCAATGCAACTTGAAAGCAGCAACTCCTAAGCACTGCTTGGAAAGATTAGCTTTGTTTGTATCATGAGATAGAGGAGAAAAGTCCATGTGGGACTGAAACTTTGTAAACTAAAAATGGTGTATCAACAGTTGGAACTGGGTGGCTTTCATGTGAACTAAGAAAACAGACCATAAAAGTAGCTTTGGGAAGAAAGACTAGTGATGTGAAAGCAAATCTCACAGAATGCTGACATGAATGTAGCCAAATACAAGTCATTCATCAATTGACCCCTTTTTTGGTCCATTTAAAACAAGAAAAAATATCTGTGAACATACAGTACTACAAAGTTTTTATATATATATTAAAAATGTGTGTGTGCATGTTTGTACGTGTGTACCAAGTTCATGCTACTGACTTAAAAGCCACCATGTAAAAGCAAGGGAGACTATAGCAAGAAAGATCACAAGAGCACCCCTTCACCACTTCTGATTATCACACAGGAGATACTTTCTTGCTGCTGTTTTGCAAGGACATTCCATTTTATTCACACACCTTCCGTCTTAATTGTTCAGCAATAAAAAGCAAACGGCAGTCTACTTTACTACTAGGACTCTAGTGTCAAAATGTCTCTTAACTGAGCCTAAAGGTGTTTTTCTCTCTCAAACCTTATTCAATGTGCTCTTCCCACATAAGATAGGTGGGTGGCAATTGTGTCTCTTCTACAGAAGAATGTTCTGTGTTATTATCTGCTTTTCCATTAGAGGAAGGCATGTCAAAGTCATGCACTGTCTCTAAACGAATAGTATGTATGTGCAAAGTACACATCTCTTATACTGTCCATTAGGTTAGAGTATTGCACTTACAGTTATAATAGTCTATTTTTCCTTCTTCCATGGGTAATGGTGCATGGAATGAAAGTCTGAATCTTGAAATGGCACTATAGATTACTAACCTTTAAAGAAGTTTCCAGTAGCAAGGAAGGGACAGGAAAGCAATTGTTTGCAGTGTCTTCCTGACGGGGAAGAAGCCATCAGCTCAGTTTCACTGCAAGTCAAAAGACTCAAGTTACAGCCTTAAAACAAAACCAAGAAAAAAAAAAAAAAAAAAAAAAGGGGGG
>Ga0065711_1001779_pt1 | contig 39417 bp, 22 predicted proteins | sample Hoacrofraction12_FD_59098 | JGI IMG/M metagenome (GOLD analysis project Ga0065711, IMG submission 59098) | Hoatzin crop microbial communities from Cojedes, Venezuela - Epithelial fraction 12 v2 (version 2) | ecosystem: Host-associated > Birds > Digestive system > Esophagus > Crop | place... | reverse complement strand
GTGGAGTCTCCTTCTCTGGAGATATTCAAGACCCGCCTGGACAAGGTCCTGTGCAGCCTGCTGTAGGTGACCCTGCTTCGGCAGGAGGGTTGGACTAGATGACCCCCAGAGATCCCTTCCAACCCCTACTATTCTGTGATTCTGTGATTCTGTGATTCTGTGATTCTTTGACAAAAATAAGGACGTTCAAGTTCAGAAGGCAGAATTATAACAGCATGGAAGGTAAAAGATTTTTTTTCCTCATAAGAGGATAAAAACAAGCCACCTAAGGAAAGATGATGACAGGTCCAGAGTAAATGTCATACATTACCAACAGAACTTTAAATTCCTCTCTTCCTTTCCTCCCAGGCACCCCATGTGTCTGCATAAGGCAATTTGCCGTGCGTCAAAGTTACAAGCAAGTGCTGATGACAAAGCTTTTCATAGACAGGCACTGAATGGGGTCCAGAAAGTAACGCCCCACTCCCATTTTCATATATCTGATTTTCTCCTCCAGCCAAAGCTGGATGGACTTGCCCTTAGCTGCCTTTCCATGTTCCCTCTAGTGCAGGGACAGAACAGGAAGGAGAGGTGATGAAGCAAAGTCAAAGCTATCAGTCAAGCTCATCAATAAAAGCTGCGCAAATCAAGATCAAAAGTTTTTGTTTTGGTTGAAACCAGGAACAAAGGGACTGAACTCTTCCCCCTTGTTTTTATTGCTGCTCAGAGAGCCAGAAATGTCCACACCTCAATGGAGTTAAAAGAAAAGATTGCAAGAACCAGATGTTGTGATATATTTGGCTGCAATTTTGGATCAGGCCACAGTGCTTAACAGCTTCTATCCAAAGCAAATTTTTGAGGGAACAGAACACACATCATGCACATGTTTATTGGCTTTTTGCTGAGTCCTGTGCAGTGCAGAAAACAAGGGTCTTTCTAAANTNGGTTTGGCTGTTTCAGTTTTCTTTGTTTAAATATTCTTGTTAAAGAATTACATTCTTACTGCAGAAGAATACCAAAAAGCCTGCAAAGGAATTCTTTTAGCTCTACAGGAGCTCAATTTCTCAGTTTTGTTCAGTGATTGGTTTTATTTTTCATAGAGATTACAAGCAGCTTATTTTCTCTTACTTACTCTGAATTTTTTTAATATTTTTTCATGTAGGGATAACATTTCTTGTGTTATTTTTGCGTTCCTTCTTTGAGATGAATGCAGTATAAAGGACATAAAATCTCCCTTGTTTCATCCATGAGGAATCACAGAACATTTACCCTTGGGATCCATTAGTAACTTTCTTGGCAACCCAGAAGGCATATTGCCACATGGAGACAGAGGCACTAGAAGTGGTTTTGCACTTGATTATCATTTTCTGCACACTCTATGGCATAATTTCACCTAGGGCCCCAAGGAGATGGAAGACGAGGGAGCACATCTTGACTTCAGTGAGAAGGACCAGGGCCTGTGCAGCCTGCTCTAGGTGAACCTGCTTTGGCAGGGAGGTTGGACTAGGTGATCCACAGAGGTCCCTTCTAACACCTGCCAGTCTCTGTTTCTGTGATTCTGTGACCACACACTTTGATCTCTGGGTGTTACCTGTTTAGCAGCTTGCAGGTTTGGAAGAAGAAAAGAAGGAGTCTGAAAGATGAGTTTGCCCACAAATGGAATCACTTCTTGATGGCCCAGGAGGCACTGAACATTGCAGTGCAATATCACTCTTCTATAGAATTCCTGATCCCTTATCATGTCTTGAAACACTCAGGAATGTAGTTTTCTAAATAACCTGACATGTCTGTCTAGCTACCTGCTACTCAGTCCAGTAGAAAACACCCACAAAAATCCAGTGTTCAACAGCCTGGATATCCAGACCTTATATGCTATTGGTTCTTGTCCTCCAAGATCTCATATTTCCCAGAGACAGACTTTTCGGCTTGAAGTTTTACTGTGTCCTTTTTTCTTTTTCCCACCCCCCCATGCTAGTTTTATAAAATTCCATTAAACATCCATCCAGCAGATGAAGGCTTGAGCTATTATGGCAGCTACACCGTGCTGTCTGAATGCAGAACAGAATTACTGGTGGCTGAAGAGGGCTGAGGAGGACTTAAGAGGGCTCTAATATCCTTTGACACCTACCCACACATCCTATGTTACAGTGACAGTGGTGTAGTGCATAGCTCTCGGCAATTTAGGTCAATGCTGCTACGAATCACACCTCCTGCTCTTCATTGAAAAGCATGTGTGCAAAGATATGAATGAATGAAAACCCATAAAAGTCCCAAAGCTGCCACAGGGGAGGCTAAAGGTCAGATTACAAGTACCTCATTCAGCACAAAGAAGGCAAACACAACACTTGCTCCTGAAATAGAGATTATATATGCAGCTGCTGTGCCAATGGGCTCTGGTTCAAAAACATGAATAAATATCAGAATCTGCCCCAAATAGGGCAAGTAGCACTAAAAGACATGAAATCTGTATCTACATGATAAATTAGTAACACAAAGGATTCCCTAGCCCTGCATCTCCTGTGTTTTCAGGTTTCGCATTAGCTTGGGCTAATAACATATGTATCTTTCCCGTGCACCAGTGCTCTAAGGCAGCCTTCACAGACGTATCATATGGCTCTCAAACATGTTGTGACTGGAAAAATCGTTGTTTTGACATGTTGGACCAGAGGAGGGGAGAGGATGTTGCTGAAAAACGAAATCCAAAACATTCCTCTGTCAATAAGCTAATTAACAATTGGCACGAATATGCTAAATACTACAGAACTTTAATTTTAACAAGATGTTCTTCATTAACCAGGCTAATCAAAAATGATCAGCATCGCAAGAGAAAGCACAAAAGACCAAAGCAACACAATCTTTTTCCACTACTCCCTTTTCTTTGCCAATGCAGTGTCAGTCTTTGGCCCCTGGGGATGATGCATCCCCCTCTCCCTGTTGGGTGTCAGAGATTGGGCAAGGTGATTACAGGAAAACAAGTGATTAACCAAGGGAGAGAAAAAACACAGACCTACACAGATTTACTGGGGAATTTCGTGCTTACAAGGAGATTCATGTGAAAAGAAACAGAAAAAGAAAATTATTTGTGTGCACAGAGCTTTGCAAAATCTCAAACACAAAATCAAATTTTTACCCCATTTTGGCTAATTCAAATAAGAAAAAATAAAATAAAACCACCTCAAAGCAGAAAACCTTCTGATTTAATTTCAGTGCAGCAGATCATTTCCGTTTCAAGCACTTTCAGGTTTTTCAAGGTCTTTCAACAATACAATAAAAGTAATAAATGATTTATACCATCCAATTATTTTGATTAAAATATTTTTGTATCTTTGTATTTTAAGTCACGAGATTTCATATTCAATGCGAACAGTTCTGTGAAACTGAGGTAGTTTACAGCTGTTGCTTGCTTGACTAAGAGCTGAAGACAATGACAAAGATACAAACGTGGGAATGATGTGCTTTTATCAAGGGGACTGATCCTGCATATCTACAAACTCAGTGAGAATTTACTGTAGAAAGAAGGCCTTAAAAGTAACTTAGAATTAAGGATTTCGTGAGAAGTCTACTGCAGTCAATGAAAACAATTATTACTGCAGTAGCCAATGAAATCACCTTGTATAGAGGTCTAAGAGGCATATTTATAGCAAAGATGGATTTATCTTACCTAGATTTGACCTTGTCAAGGTTAGAAATCTGATCTAAGTTAGTCATGGAGTGTTCTGTGTATTCACTGGACAAAGACGTGTGATTTTCCCAGCCTGTTTAAGACAGATATGTTAAGACATAAGCCTCCTTCTAAAAAAACAGGTCTCACTCTACATTATGGGGCATCTGGAGAGCTAGCTTAAATCAGACATTCAGTTTTCACATGACTGGCAGTAGTTGCCATGAATCTCATACTAAACTTCTCAATGTCCCATGGATTTTATGCGAATCTCATTTATGATAGTATCACATCAGGGTAACTCTTGTAAACTACAGAGGAGTAACACATTACCTAGCATCTGAAAAGCCCGAAAGCAAATTGCCTTGTCTCCTCCTATTGCTCTTTTCCTTCATCTTTTCCTCTTTTTCCATCTGTTCAAGGTCCTTCTTCAGTCTGATTCCATGTAAATCAGAGAAGAGCTAAAGCTGAGCTTTGTGTCTGTGCTGAATGGAGACATCAGGATCTGATCTTCTAGGCTTACTCATAGTCCAAATGTAGCTTGTATCTGAACAACTCAACAGAACTGACATAATATCCAGGCACCCTATCTCAAACCTTGCCAGTAAATTTTTGACAGTCCCCAGTTTGCTTAGTATTATTCTTACAGGATCACAGGATAGTTCAGATTGGAAGGGATGTTAGTAGGGCTTCATTCCAACCTCTTGCTCTAAGCAAGGTCAGCCCAGAGGTCAAAACCAGTTGCTCACAGCTTTTCTTATCCAGCTGGGTCTTGAAAATCTCCAAGGATGGAGGCTTCACATCCTGAGGATGCACAGCCTCTCTTGGCAGCTTTTTTTTCTGCTTGACTGTCCTCTTGGGTAAAATGTTTCTCTTTATACTCAGTCAGAATATTTCTTGCTTTAGCTCTTGTCAGCTTTATCTCATCCTCCAGCCAGCAGAACTGTTCCTATTTGTAATATTTATTTCTGCATCATCCTGTATTTCACTTAGAATTTCTGGCGTCAAAGAACAGAGACACTCAAGCCAGAGCTCCGCTGAAGATACAGCTATGTGTGCACCAAGTGAAAAAAATATATAACAAGCCAGGACTCTTCAAAACTCAGTCACAGCTCAGCAGCAAACTTCATGCTGAATCTCAGTTTCTAACTTCAAGTGAGGAAGGAAAGCCTGCAGTTAAGGTTCTGTCTCTGAGGTTATCAGGAAGTGTGACTGAGATGTGTGAAAGTCACAGCTATGAAAGGCAGTAATAGTGGGGAAAATGCAGCTTATAAGTTAGAAATCCAAATAATTATCAAGTTCCCCATTGAGCTTACACATTTCAATTCACTCTTATGTTGCCAGGCTTGGTAGCTGAGATAACCAGATTAGCAGAGATGTGGCTTCTGATTTCCAGTTATAAAATGCAACACATACAAACTTTACAATAAGCCTAAGGCATCTGTTTCTTTTCCTGCCATGGAATTGTGGATGTGTATTGGAAACTTTACACACATCAAAGTTCTACTTCTGAAACTGTACTAGACGATGGCTGATTTTTCTATCTATACTCCAGTTTACCAAGCCTATAGAGGAGAAAGCAGAAAAATACCTCTAACTTACTGTCAGGCAAGTAAGCTCCAAACCAATTTTTTTTGTGATGCTTTAAACTATAAAGTGATAGGCAGTTAACAGAAATGCAAGCGTGGTTTCCTATCTGGTGTCTTTGTGAAAGGGATGGTCGTATCTAGAGATGATCTGAGCAGGTATCTGAAGACAGCTCAGATTACCTGTTGCAGCTAAGTCTGCAGGGTGCTTCAACCAACGCTTTAGGCCATCCAACATTGTCTTGAGGTTTATTACACATCCCTGTTTTCCAGGAGCCTTGTGGCTTTGGATTTGAGAGTGGTTTCAGTGGGACTTCATGACCGTGGAGGCCTCTAGTGGGTCCCAAGCACCTGGCAAGAAGCGGCTTATCTTTATGCAGTGCTTTGAAGTGCTGTTCTACAAAGCAATACAGAAACAAGCATCGTTTGAATGAGGCAGATACAAGGTGAATCTTCTTCCAATGAAGGTTTTATTAGAAAGGTTTTACAGAGCTTGACTGAAGGAGATTGAGTGGAGAATAATCCTTAATTTATGAATTTTTTCTCATAGCAAAATTACTACCTATTCAAGACCAGATTTTCACTTTTTGTTTTTAAATCCATGACTTCAGAACGTGATAGTAATTTTATTTGCTGTTGTAACCAAGTATCCCTTAAATAATCTATCAAGATAGTTGCACATTTAGAATTAATGATAAGCTTTTAAAAAAGGAACAGGAAGCTTTAAGAAACCTTTTTTACAGTGTGTTCAGTATCAGCTTTATTCTGTTTGCTTTGTCTCTGTTCCATTCCACCACAAGTGAGTAACATCCATTATTAATACATCTCTTTGGAGACAGAGCCTATGTGTCTGTGTCCTCCGTTTGATTAGCCATCTGGAAAACAGTTTCCTGACAGCTTTAAAGCATTTTCCTTTAAGCTCAGGCATAGTTCACATGCAGAGAACACATTTGACATGATGGGTATTTTAACAGACGTTTTTTGTAGCATGTGGTAAAAAAAATATACATGGTGATAAAAAAAAACACCAAAAACCCCCCAAAAAGACAAACACAACACCGCAAAAAAAACCCCAACAAACCCACAAACGGGGTGATCTTCAGTTACGCTATCATTGTTGACTGAAGTAGTTCTACCTTGATTTCATCTGATTGCAGGCTCAAACCAATCCATACCTTAAGACAACAGAAGCACTAGAATTAAGATAAAATGTGGCATAAAAGCACTGGAATTGGTTCTACGGTGATCTATATAAATAGTAATTTGTGAAGCGGAGGGAAGTGAACTAGTAGGAGTTAGTTTCTGTCATATACCAGTTAATACATATATATGTTCTAGTGAATGCTATGATTTATCCAAGAGAAAGTCTTAACTGCAGATACTTGCTTAGATTATAGCAGTTTTAGCCAAAGCAGGAAAGATTCTTTAAAATGAGAAGGGTTAGAAATTGTATATTACCACTTCACGTAGGAAGCAGAGACACCCCACAGTGGTGTTCTTTTCTTGGAAAGTGACAAGAATACGAAATTAAGGGTGATTTAAGAAACACAAATTTAGAGTGGGATGGTCTTTGAACAAAAGAATAATTTTGTGGTTCTGCACAAAAATATAACATAAGCTGAAAATTCACCAAGGGAAAATTCACCAAGGGAATTTTTCATAGTATCAAGCTATGACATAAGTAGAGTTATTGATTTTTTTTTATTTAATATGTGGTTTATCTCATGTAAAATACACACATAACTTCACTTAAAACATGACTCCTCTCTGAAATCCAAGCTCTGACAACAATCACCATGTTTTCAAAAATTGTTTGAAAAAAATCTACAGATTTCAGTATTATTTATATATTAATAAAAATACTTTCCTGTTAACCGTTCAGTATAAATGTAAGTGCACTGTGAAAAGCAAACTGAAAAGTAAAAGAGCTGAGATTCTGTTCATCTCATCTCTCTGAAAGAACCAGCTGGTAGCAAGGCAAGCACAGCAGAAAACCTCTGAAACCAGTGTAAAGGAGAAAGAGAGAAAGAAAGACAGAGATCGGCATGTTTTTTTCCCCTTTGCTTATAATAGAAGGGCAATTTGATAATGAGGATTCTAACTTAAGCTTCAGCTGAATGTCTAGAGTTTGATAGGATATATCTAAAATTAGGTACTTATGTCCAAATAGGGAAAAAGACACAACAGATGGAGAACAAAATGAGTGGCTGTTTTGGCAAGACATTTGTGTCATGCTTCATGGGAGAAGCGTATTTTAAGAAGGGACAAAAACGTCCCCACAGAGAATTTCAGGCATGTGTAAGAGACTATGTGTGAGACTGCATAGAGCCAAAGACAAGATGAGAGGCAGACATAGCAGGGATCACATAGTGCTTGCATGGAGAGTATCCTACTGTTGAAAATCTGACAGATATATAATGGAGTATATCAGTGATTATGAGCTCTTAGAAGTGAAAATATGTTTACATGGGTTATTTTTCATTTTGTCATTGTTTATGAAGACACGGAAGGACTAACTTTTGGTAACTGACAGTGCTTGCATTGTTGGTAAAAACCTAAAAGGTTTGAGCTGTTCTTTGAGAGTGAGATTTTGCTAACAGGGGTCTGAGGATCAATGCTTGGAGCTGTTCTAAAACATGGTAAACTACCATTTTTAGGAAGCACAGAACATCAACATGATAAGAACATTATGTCAAGACCCATTTTAAACATGCCTTTGGTCTAGCACAGGTAAGACAACACTGTCTTAGACCCTCTACCTTAGTAATGGGTTTTAATGAGCCTGCCTTGGTAGCACACTCAGCTTGGTTTGGTGTGTTGTCTTACCCATACAGTGAAGGTTTTACCTCCCCATCGTCACATCCCTGAGGTGTTTAGTGTAAGTATAGCTAATTTGTAAAAGAGATCTGGTTAGTAGCTATTCAGCTTAAGAGAAGAAGGGAAGAGACAGAAAAAGTAGTAAAATAAGCACACAGATACACAAACTTTAATTAGTAGACAGCAGAGACAGTAAGAAAGACCGGAAAGATGAATTCACTGATCGATGAGTCGTTGAGGGAACCACTTACACATTACTTTGGAGAAGCTCAGCAGAACTTAGTAACTGATAAGACCAGGGAAACAAGACTGTCATGGGTCTCATGGGAAAGAGCAAAGTTACTATGTGGTATTTGAGGGTGTTTGTGGGATTGTGTAAAACCTACTATGCAAGCATGCGCAAAACTTGCAGCTTGTTCACATGAAAGGCCAAAAGCCGGGAAAGGAAGGGCGTCGAGCTCAATCACAGAGAAATGAGAATGGGAAAACGGTGGTGTGTGGATATAAGGAGTCAGTTGCTGGTCAGTACACTTGTCTGGCCATGCACTATCCCTGATCACCACAACCCATTCTGTCTCCTTATTAAACTGTGTTCTTAAATGTATTTCTCTGTGAGAGAAGGTATCACCCTGCATCTTATAGAATACCTGCAACAATTTACCTTAACAGTTGTTGTACATCTTCTGTACACAGCAGCCCCTCAGCCTTGCAGGGTTTTTTTTACATTAATATAACCAGTAGGCATGGGAGTGCGGGCATACACCACCACGCAGGTAGTAAGGACAATCAGGGAATAAGAATGCCAGAGTGAAAACTCCCAGTGGGTAGTATAATCGCCAAAAGCAAACACTTTGATGAACCAGCTAGTATAGATGCAGAAAAGATAACTTTCACAGTTTTAAGGAACATTTTAAAAATAGACAAGGTGGACTTCAGTCTTGCAATGTGTTGCATTCATGTGGGTTTATATCCCAACTTCTCCGAATCAGAGTTGAATATTTTTTTTAAATCACTGTCCTAAAAAAGCTTAGATATGTACCTGCTATTTTGGTTCTTGCTTGTCCACTAATAGATCGTTGACTTCGGGCCTCTGATGCTTTCTCTTGAATCTACCCTCCTGGACCAAGATAAAGAACTTACATCTTTCGTTTCCCAGTAAAACTCCAGTACGTTTTTCAGAGGCTATGCTGTCTCACAGCATATGTCTAGGTTATGACCTTTTCTGAGAAGCTCTAAAGCTGGCTGCAACTTTTAGAAATTGCTCTAACTGAAATAATCCTTCACATTTCCTCATGATTTCAGACTCTCAAATGAGCCATCTTTCTGGAAGCAATGTTTTCTTTTCTAAATGCATCCACATGCATTTGGTTTGGATTTCCAGCCAAAAATAGAGTAGTAACAGCTTATTTCACACTATTTTTCCACAGCACTCTCATTTAAGTGCAGTCTGAGATAAGCAGAAGAATATGGTGTAGCATCAGTAACACCAGTAAGTAGATGATAACTAGGCAAGATGGGCACTTGTTTGCTTGAAAAAAATGTTTATTCGAGATACATTCCAAAGGGAAAGATACAGGAAACAAAGTAAAAAGAAAAAAGGAATAGAACATTTTATTTAGCATCCTAAATCTAGGCAGCAGTCTAAAGTTTAAAATTGACTAGGCAACTCAATTTTTAGTCTGTAAAAAGCGAAAAAGAGATGAATCTTGAACTGCTATTGTAAGTCAGAGTTTTTACATGCTGCTAAGATGCCCGATATTCTTTCTATTTATTTCCATTGAATTCCTTTGATACAGTGGTAGAAAACTCACTCAGACAATCTCAAGAACTCTATTTTTTCAAGACAAATCTTCTCAAACTGAGCAGAGGTAACAGCACATTTCTTAGTGTTCATCAGTAATAGCAGCTGTTTATGTTCTTCCAGAAAAGGAATATGAGAAAGAACAGCAGTGGAGAGAAATCAGGAAATAGATATTCCAGAAGAAATAGCAATGGGCAATTCTAACCCCTTCAAGACAGGAGGTGTTGAGGCCATGTATTAGAGGCTGCTCTCTAATTACCAAACACTTGATGTTCCTAGCCTATCCAACCCTGAATCAGCTCTGAAGTATAAGAGCATTCTTTTTCTGTACTGTGATATACATTTTCAGCAACAAATGGTGTTGGGTACTTGGAAATTTCAAACAACATTGCCTGGAGGCACAACTAGTACAAGCCAAAAAACCCCCAACTAATTTCTACAGGTATGTATTTATGGAGAAGAGGGGAACTTCTCTCAAATTGTCGCTATGTGGAGAACTAAAGAAATGAAAGAAAAAGGGAATGAGGTCATGAAACTTTCCTCTCCAGTCAGAACACAGCCTTGGGCTAAAACTTTCGCAGAGTCTCTACCCAGCAAGACACCTTGCTGTTCATGTGGCTTTAACAAGTGACAGTTACTGTTGGTGACTGGTAAAGTCACCTGGTGAAACGTGCCATCGCTGAGGTAGTCCTTGCAGAGCTCACATCTCATGCAACTTTGAATCATCCCCACTGCTCAGGTACATATGTGTACAATACTACTGTATTCTGACTCCCAGCTAAGGGCCAGGGAAGTCAGAACATCCGAGACTACATCTGCCTCCAGCACAACTGGGTAGATCAAACGTCTGCTGTCCAGATCATCCAATGTGTCACTGAGTACATAGGGAGGTAGGACTTGGTTTCTCTGGATTCGAGGGATTCAAATTGTCTGTCACTGATTAGTATGATTATTAATTAATTATGATGCCGTGGTAATATCTATATGAATTTTACACAGCACTGTAAGTAGTCAAAAGGCACAGGTTTACCTTGTAACTGAGCGGACACTCAGCTGAAGCAGCTATCGGTAGCATACTCGTAATTTTACAGTCCACAGAGAGGGAAAGACACCTGAAGAGGTGCTTCAGTTTACCTTAAGGTCTTAGGTCTACTCTGGGAATTAGTCTGAGCCATAACTCTCCTCAAACTTCGGTTTCAGTTGCAGATTTTCCCTCCATATTGATCAAAGTAATGAGAAATTTGTTCTTTTTAATTCTCCTGGGTAAATGCTGCCTCAGAAGGAAGCTTTCACTTTCAGCAATAATCTTTTCAAACACTCCAGTTATATATAGTCTAAGGTGGAGTTTAGGCAATGTTTACTAAAAAAGTCAAATTGCCAGCAAGGTATCAGAGAGGTACTTGGTTTTGCTAAAATCAACGTTGACAAGTGCTTTAAAATTGCTCCTCCCATTCAGGTGCAGCCTTCTCACTGAAAAGCTAACAACAGCCCTGGCTATACAACAGCAGAAATCTCCCAACAGACCTTTAATTCAGCACAAAGCCGAAGGGTAGATGTTTTCTATTATCCGTGGCTCCAGGTTTCCATTCTAACACACACTATTGACGTTTTCAGCCAAGCCGAGTAATTGCTCCTGAATTCATGGGGATCCTCACTTCTCCGGTTGTCTCTGTTCACCAGGCTCAGCTTAGCAGCTGAGGTCAGGCTGTTTCTGCAGCAAAAGATAAGTAAGGTGAGGGCACATGCATTTTCTGTTTGTTAGGAAGGGGTTGCTGCTTTTACCTTCCAATCATTTTACCTACTCTTTGCCCTTTCTGAATCTTCACATAGATTTGTTGAGGACTGAATTCCAATTTTCCTCTCAAATTGAATAAATATTGTTATATATAACCACCTAACAGCCACCCCTGTTCAGCTGCTCATGACAGCCCTCACTATAGCTCAGTGGTGAAGACTATAAGAATCTTATTTTGTGTCTGCATATAATGTACAATTACCATGATGCAGTAAATAAGCTGGACATACACTGATCTACACCACATAAACACCAGGCACGTAGAACACTTACTTCAGGAGCTGCTAACAGTTCTACTGCTTTAAATAAACTGTGAAATTGTTTACTAGACTTCAAGCAGAACAAAGAAATGGGAGTTTTTCAAAATACTTTCTCTCTTTCCTATAGAATCCGGCCCTACATGACTCCATGAGTCCCTTTTCAGCACATTTTATTCATCACTTAGAAAGACTAAGACAGTCTTATTTCTCCTCCTTGCATTTCCTTTTTGCCTTGTACTTTCTTACCAGAAGCAGGTAAGAAAATATAGTGGCGGATCTTGTTCTGATGTCATTTCCTTCCCTGTCAGCTTGGGCTTTAATGCATGTTGTCCATACAGTCTAGAGGACTCAGCCCATTCAGGGCTTCAGTTTTACAAACAGAGTACTCACCAGGACAGAGGTAAGAGTGAGATACATGTTCCTAACCATCTGAAACTACTTTGTGAGTTGGTAAATGCTGCCTAAATCACTTAGCATTTCAATTGTTTGTACTTTAATTTACGACTTCTAGTCCGATAAGTTTATAAAAGGGATATAAAGGGCAGACACAGGATACTGGGAAGACAGCAAACGTTCTGAAAGTGCAAGAGACTCCTTCATTTGCTGAACTCTTCTCAGTGTTTGCGTTTGTTGTTTGTTGTAGTCTTTTTTTGATTTTGAAATGATCAGATTTAGTTACTTCACTGGGAGAGATTTAACTCTGAAACTGCAAAATTGTAACATTGTCTTTTCGCAAGTTCTCACCCTGAGGTGGGATTCATTCACTTCAGCTCATTCTCACTCACTTAACAAATGTTTTAATGAAGTAATTGCAGGAAAAACTTCTTTTGTAAAAAATTATACAACTGATCTTATAATTGCTTCAGAAAAGTTAGATTGCAGCAGCCATCTGGGAAATGAAAGCCTGAATCATCTGCCATACGTACATATATATATAAATATATGTGTGTGCACATTTGATTCGTACATGAATCACACACAAAGCTCCACTAAAATGCAGTGCCAGCTGAAATCTTTTTTCGAAGTTGTTATTACTGAATGCAAGTTATACCCTTCAATGAATGATGCATTTGAGCCATTATACATATGCAAAGACATCTTGTTTCCACTGCAGAGAATCTTTCAGCACTCAACAAAGCTTTAATTACTCATCTCTTGTGCTACTTCAGCATGTGACTCAGTGTAGGTGTCATCAGGGCCAGTGAAATGGAAAATGAGGGAAAAAGTATTGCATTATTGAAGGAAGAGGTTTGTGCCTGTGATCGATACAGACCAGCTATGTCATTCTGCTTTGGAGGGCCAGACACACCAAAAGGTGACAATTACCGCTTCCACATCTACCATGATAAAAGAAACAATTTCCAAGTACTTTATGGCAAGTTATCCGTCTCTCTCAAATGAAAATGAGATGTAAATGAACGGTCAACACAGAGAAGTCTTGGCTTCATTGCAGCCAGACTGAAGTCAAAGAGGCTGCTTTTGGAGTAGTCTGTAAGTCAGGCTGTGGTTATGATGCCCTTCATGCAAGATCTGTGCACTAGCAGATTGCCCATCAAAACACACTTAATATGATCCAAATGTGAGTACACACTTACTTTTCTTTCAAATTAATCAGAAAACCATCCTACGATTTAGTATTTATAGCAAATACTGTCTTAACCAAATTGCATCTGCTGGACAGCACAAATGATACTTGATTTGATCTCATCACTGTCAGGACATATTGCCCTGTCATTTTCCTATTTCTGTTTTTGGAACAAATTCGAAGTGAGTCTGCATGAGCTGAGTGTTTTTGCTTTGTGAAGGTATGGATATTTTGATCTCCTGTTAAGTTACCTCTCATCAGACTCCTTGTTAAACAGAACCATGGCATAAGGGTGTAGACAATATAGTACCATTTGTATTACAAGTCTTATACATATAGTATAATATGTCAAATATTTAAGTATTTTAACATAAAATAGCTACATGAAGGTAATTGAAAAATATAATAATAATAATAATAATTATAATACACAGACATTGAATGTTGTCAGTAATAAAACACCTGATATTACCTGTAAAAGTAGGAGCAGTGATGAATCTGTACCTCCACTGAAAGGAAATAAGGTCTTTCTTCACAGCGGATGCGGAGACTTTGATAAAAGACCTGAGGGAAAGCTCTTCCTTCTACAAAGCTTTTCAAGGGAATGTGAATATCTGTGTAAAATTCTGGACTATCAGTTAAGAGCTTTCTCAAACTACAGTTTATATCATTGTAAAGGTTTCATCTGAGAGCGATGTGAATGAGATCAAAACATTTGTTTGCAAGACTCTTTCACAGGAAAACTGTCATATTTTCCTTGCACAGTGAAGATCCACTCCCATATTATGGTAACTATTATCCTTCATGTTCTGTTCAGTAAGTATTCTTACGTACAGACAACTTGGGCCGAACAACTGTTAAACAGGCTGTTAGAGAAACGAATAGCTGCAGAATAAAAGAGAAGGACATCATATGGCTAAACAGTTGTATAAAAAGTTAGAAATTGAAGATAGGAATAATCAATTATTTCTCACAATGGATGAGGCTGGCAACAGGTTCCCTCTGAATGCTATGCTATAACTTAGAAAGGTCATAATATTTGTAACTGATTTAAAAAAGAAAAGGAAGAATGGTGATGTTAGATTTTGCTGGCGACGGTATTTGGAATAGTGAGGAAAAAGGACTACTCTGAGAAATTATAGGAGAATATTTTGGTAAAGATTCATTTTTGTTTCAGTAGAAGTTTACAAAAATATAGCACAAATAATAACCTACAAATCTGATCTTCAGAATTATTATGAAAATAATAGAGAACAATACTGAAAGTATCAACAAGGTGCTGTATAAATCTACAGACCTCTCAATGTCAAGCTCTAATTTTCCACCCCTAAAATTTACAGGGAACGAAGGAAAGGGTATTCAGGGGTGCTGCGCTGCATTTGTGTAAGCAAAGACTAGGTATGCTACGATTCTTCAGTTCAGAATATAAGATGGCTGATGAAGGGTGTGGTAGAAGTCCATGAAGCCATAAGAAGCCTAGGGAGATGGATTGAGGCATTAACTGAAGATAGGATGAAATATCTTCAGAAGAGATTTTTGAGAAACAAAAAGAAAAAAGAACAAACAAGACAATTCTTAATGCAAAATATCACCAGTTATGGAACTCCTCACCAAAGGATATTTCAGGAAGATTCGCTTTTCACACTAACAATTCCTGATCATAAAAGAGTAAGAGTCTGTGAGAGTAGTTGAGAGCAGTACGGCTAAGGTATGCAATGCCCATATGCCTGCTCTGTTCTAGTACTCTTGTGCAGACATCCACCTTTGGCCACCAATGGAAAGAAGTTATGCGGGTGGACTGACCTTCTGGTGTCATCCACTGCACCTGTTTAGATGTTCCTAATATTTTTCAGCCCCGTCCAAGATGAAATAGAAATGAATTAAAGATGTCATTTATTTAATAGATGTGTGATGGCATCTTAACTGAGAAGAGTGACAAAAATTGTTATTGTGCTTCTTAATAGTTGACGGTTTATGAAAAGAAAGTATACAGGTTATCATGCAAATGCTTGATTAACTTTGCAAAGAAAGAAAATGATTTACAGTTTTCTTCCTTGTAAGAGAAAAATACGTAAAATTACGTATTTATATTTCCATGCATAATTTTGTGAAAAAGTTAAGTTTTAATCAATGTGTATTTATTAAATAACTTGCCATTTCCTTCAGAATTGATAAGGAAAAAATTACAAGTAATTTTATCACCACAGTTTTGTAAAAAAAAATACATATGTCATCTTGCACTTAACTGTAAACTACTTAGAGAGAAAAAAGCCTAACACCCAAATTATCTTTTCCAAACATTGCTATCTGTTGCATTTTTGGCAACATTCCCAGCAAAAAAAATAGAGGATTGGAAGTACCTGAATATAATATCCACAAATGATTGCCTGGAGTTCTACCAAGTTTTCTCTCATAAGCAATAAACTCAACTGCTTTAGCCAACAAGAAAAAAAAATCTGGTGTTACAAAGGTTCTGAAAAATACTAGGCAATGGTAAATAAGTGGTTGCTGTTATAGGTGGAGAATGCAGAAGTCTCCAAGTATTTCCCTCCCTTTATGAACAATTGCCTGTTCTAGGTGGTTTATCAGTACTGAAAGTAGAATTAAGTCTAAGCTAACTTATCATGGGTGGTTCAAACATTGAGCATCTTTACATTGAAAACACAAGTGCATTCTATTCCAGACAGGAAGAAAAAGAACAGTCCCTCATAAGCTATTTACCAGTATTTTCTGTGTCGTACTTTATTAGAGCACGTGTGGTTTCTACATTATTTAGTATTTGCAAGATACATCAAAAAACTCTTGTCCCTAGACGTACTTTAACATCTTGTCATTTTAGGAGGAAAATGTGCAGGCAAAACCTTTTGAAGTTGTTTGAAGATACGTCGTGACACATGCTATTGAATTCCAGTTTGGCTCGACAGAAGTGAAAATGAACACTGCCATTTATTTTCTCCTAGTAAAGAAACAGAGGAGAGGAAGGGGAGAGATTATAAGATTCCCCCCCGCCCACCAAAAAAAATTGCAATTACAACTTTCTTCACTTTGGTTTTCTGCTCTCTCACTCCTTGAAATGCTAAGGGCAGAAACATAATCACTTGTGCATATGACAGGGGATAAAGATTGACTTACATCTAGGCAAGAATCCAGCTCCTCGATAACATTCTGCCAATTATGTGTACTTTATATTAAAATATTTTGTTCTTCTCCTCAGTGGACTTGAGATATTTTTAACTCCTAGTGAACAATCATTCAGGCTGCACTTCATATGCATACATACACAGCATAAGCAGAAATCATGCTTCTACATTAAGGAAAAGAGCACAGTAGTTTTGAAGTGACTTCCACCAAGATTTGTTTGTGTTACAAAGTCTTTTTTCACTTGATTCTTTTCACCATTACTGAAATCTCAGATGAACAAGTCCTTGGGCAGCATATTCCCTGACTTTGCTGTCTAGCATCAAAGACACCCCCACGCCACGTAGCAGGATGCCTTAACACATGTTCCAGCAGGCATCAGGCCATGGAACACTTTCACATGTCGGGAAAAAAGAAATTAATGGCACCCAATGTAGCTACGGTGTATGCAAGGGTTACTGACAAAGCTGTGGGATTTATTGATGGGGTTTAGCCAGTTGTTTGGCTTCAAAATGTCATGGTCATAGGGTAATAATAAAAATACATAAGCTGTAATTATTTAGATCACTAGCAGTCCAATTTATTTACTTATTTGTTTGTTTTGAATTGTGGAGATACCCAAATTGAAGTACAAGCCTTTCAGAGTTACCATGACAACTGGACACTTTTCTTTGATCAGAGTTTATAATTGTATCATTCTGGCATCAGGGATGAACTTTGATTGCTATGGTAACGTCACAGGTGTAAGGTCTATTTTATTCATCTTGTACTTTGTTCTCGAGGAGCCTCTTTGCTTGTCTGTGAGGAAGCTGAGAACTGTGTCAGCTGCATCAGAAAGAAGCTGCTAGGAACAACACAAAATGGGCTTTCCCGGTTTAAACAATGCTTCGCATCAGGAAGTGATTCACTCAATGCTTGCATTATACTTAGTAGCTGAGATTCTTGGCTGACGTAAATGGAGGTAGCTCCATTAAGGGCAGTAAAGTCTCTTGAATCCCAGTTGGGCACTAAGGCAAAACCACGTTTCCCTGTTTGGATATGAGCGGCTAGAGGTGGAGGATCCCCACTGCCACTTCTGTATGGTGTAGTCCGGCATTCAAACAGTGAAAGGCAGTGTACAGGAAAGGGCAGGAATGACAGAGAAGATCAGAGGAAGAGAGGGAAATTTATAAATAAAAACCAAGTAAATGATGAAAAAGCCAAAAGAACATGTTTAGCAGACTTGGCTTAACTTTTTGAAATTCATTTTGATTTGGAGATGAAAAACATTTCATCATTCTTTATATAGATTTGATCTTAAAAGAATTCATGTGAGTTTCTGCAGGTGCAGTGGTAGGAAATTGACCTGAACTGCGAGGATAAATTCCGAAAAACTATTAGTTCTAATAAGCAACACAGAAGTGATGGGTTTTGTGATGCATATAGAAAAAGCAAAAGGGTATATTTCTTCATATAACTTATATTTAAGCTATCACTCTTCACCAAAGCATTCTTCAGAGGCTAAATATATTCTGGTACAGAAAACTCTGAAGAAAATTAAGATGGCAATGTCCGTTGAGGGTTATTAATACAAAGACATCATTTTCTTTCAGGAAGTCTCTAAACTACAAATCCCTGGAGGCTGGGAGAATATGGCAGGGTAATATCACTACAGGGCTGACCTTCTTCTAATCTCTTCCATGAACAAGAATCAGTGAAAGTGGGATACTGAACTAGATGAACTTTCTATTGACTTGTTCACAGAATCACAAAATGGTCGGGGTTGGAAGGGATCTCTGGGGGTCATCTAGTCCAACCCCCCTGCCGAAGCAGGGTCACCTACAGCAGGCCGCACAGGACCGCGTCCAGGCGGGTCTTGAATATGTCCAGAGAAGGAGACTCCACAACCTCCCTGGGAGGCCTGTTCCAGTGTTCCGTCACCCTCAGAGGGAAGAAGTTCTTCCTCGTGTTCAGACGGAACTTCCTCTGTTTCAGTTTGTGCCCATTGCCCCTTGTCCTGTCGCTGGGCACCACTGAAAAGAGTTTGGCCCCATCCTTCTGACACTCACCCTTCAGACATTTATAAGCATTTATTAGGTCCCCTCTTAGCCTTGTCTTCTTCAGGTTGAAAAGTCCAGCTCCCTCAGCCTCTCCTCCTAGGATAGATGCTCCAGTCCCCTCGTCATCCTCGTAGCCCTCCACTGGACTCTTGCCAGTAGCTCCTTGTTCAGGCCATCCTCACATTTGTGTATGTAATGAAGAAATCAGTGAAGGTTCTTTGAGACAGGCTTTAAAAGTCATGTGCATAGTAAATCAAATGCAGACAATATTGCTGCGCAGGATGAAATCATTAAATCCTGCAAAGCCGTAGTGAAGTTTATGGAAATTGCACTTGATCAGTGAGACTGGGTAATTTCCACCTAGAAAATCTTTCCTAAAAGAAGAAATCCCGTATTAGACAGAAATAGGAACTTCCATCTTCTCAGTCTGCATAAAAATGTGTATAATGGATCACAGAAATAACCTAATGACTTTATTTCTGAGTGTTAGTATCAACAGAAGAAAAGCGTAAAACTTCAAATTAAGCAGATTTACAGTTTGTAATCCAAATTATCTCTTCTGAGCAAGGAAAGTTAAAAATTAGCTTAATCATTTTGAATCTGAGGCTTTTACAGCCTTTCTGTATAAGTTTTCAATTTGTTTTATATTCAAATATTCTTTTTAACCTTCTAATGACCATGTTTCTCCTGGAATCTTACTCAGATTTTAGTGGTATTGTCCACATCATACAACAGTAAGATCCACAGCTGATTTTTGCAATCAGAGGAGAAGTAGATCCACATACCACTTTTCATTTTGTCATTTTTGTTAATTTTAAAACAAGAAAGTCTTTATCTCCCCTAGTTTCAAACACCTCAGAGTCAGATACCAAAATTTTATTTATCCAGCTTTTATCACCAATGAAGAGAAAGTGTGTGGTTTGTCTGCCTTACTCTTAATACCTCTAAGAATTTGAATTACTGACTCTCCGGAGTTTTCTGTGTCTATTCATCAAGTCTAGATGGAGCCAGGATGACTATCTCAGATCTGACCACTTAGAGATGCCTAGGTATCAGTAGCTGCTACTGTGAATAGGTGTCACAAAGCAAGAACTCAACCACAGTGAACATGGCTTTTATTATTATACTCCCTTCTCAGAGAGGTGAACAATCCCAGTTTCTTTGAACTCTTTATATGACGGATTTTCTGTGCCTCCTCTTATCTCATGGCCCTTCAGTGGAATTTGTCCAGTTCTGGAAGCACACTTCTGTCTTTGAACCATCAGAACTGAACACACATTCCCATTGAAGTTGCTCTCTTCACATAAAGGTCGTATACTCCAGCATAATGTCTTCATCTTGTTCCATGTTCAATCCAATTTATCACTGGTGTTTTTACTGCGTGTCAACGTTAGGAAGAGCTTTAGTCAGACTGTTTTACTGGTGCTCTGGTCCTTTACTACATCAAAATTGCATCTCAATTCATAAGTGAGGGGGTACTTTTCATCTTTTGGACATCCCTAGTGCATGTCTGTAGCTGAGCTAGTCATGATGATGTCTCTTCACAGTCAACACTATTGAGGTTTCATGACCTGACCTATTTTAGATGTGCACTTTAGTCTTCAGACTTTGTTGATTTTATGACTAGATCATCACAGTGTGATTATCTTAGACTTTTACATTTATGTTTACCCAGATGCACCAGATCAAATATAAGCTGTCCAGTGGAAACCCCAGAGAGATCCAAGACTAATGTTATTTTTATTTTAAATTTTTCATTTCCACCTTTCTTTCCTCTAATGGACAGGAATCAAAGTTTCCTACGTTTGCAGCAATTTGAGAGCATTTGAAGTTTCCGCCTGATTCAGTCCCATTTTTTAGTTCCAATAATGAAAGATGAATACTAACTAGAAACCTGATGAACATCTTCCTTCCAGAAATGCAAAAAAAGTTTTAATCGCTTAGATCAGTTTGTTACTTGTAATGCTGTCAACCCTTGTCGTTGCACAATAGACTGACTTTAAGAGACAGAGGTTCTTTCCCTTGCACAGGTCAAAGGCTGTTGCTTGATGCTCATCAGTTACTTCACCTCCATGCACTTCAGTGTCCCAGTTGTAACAATGTGAATGATAGAGAGTATCTACTGTGCTTTGGGATCTCCTGAGGAGAAGCATGGTGAAATGCCCGTGTGGTATTCGTATCTTTATGTTTTATGTATGAAAAGATTTGTCTGGGTTTTTTCTTCCTTACTGGGGTAAAGGAGGTTGATTCTGTTCATTTCACCAAAAATATAGGTTTTCAAAGTGACAGGTGGCCTTACTATTGTCAATCATCAGAAGCTTTTTATGACCAGAGAAGCAGAAATAATGTATAATGGATTGTATCAGGTGTGCTCTGAAAAGTCACAGCACAGCAAGACTTTTTGATCAAAAGCACAACACAAAATACTACTTTCTTTGGACCTCACATGTGACTCATCATGTGCATGAAAAGCGTGAGCCGTTCTGCAAAATTAACATCTTTTACAAGAAGTGCACAGATTTACAGGGTTGATGAGTGTTATTGAAGATTATGAAGTGTAAATCAAAGTTTTCACTTCAAGGAACTTTCATGCAAGAGAAAACCATCTGACTAATTCAATCATTCCTGCAAGTATTACCTTTTTTTTTTTTTTAGAAAGATAAAAAAGGCAGGACTGAGAAGTGAAGTGGAATATCAAAGAATTTGAGTTTGTTCCAGTTTTAGACAGAATGGGAAAGATATCTTCCCATCTGGTAAAAGGTATTAAGTTGTTTGAACTTCAGTACTGCCAGACTTTCCTCTTCCATTTATCTTACCTGTTGCTATGTCTCTTCACCAGTGTTCTGGCCTCCAGGTAGATGTTCTGAAAAGTTTTGTAAAATATTCTTGCAAGAGCTACGTATTCAGTACAATAACAACAACAACAAATCACTGTAAATGGTGGGTTGGGAGAAGATGTGCAAATCACTTTCAAACAAATGTATAAATTGTTAATTTGAAGGTAAAAGGACATTTCCTTTACACTGGTACACACCAGCAGAAGTCATCTGGTAGCACTGTAGCAGGTAACAGTGCACAGCTGGATTCCTAGCAAGTAAGAGTGGTACGGCATGGAGCAATGCTGTATAATCTCCAGTTCAGAGGCACCTGGGCTGAAGGAAAAGTAGAGTTATTATGAAGAGCAAAAGTACTCATTCTTTGCTCTGACCTTTCCAACTCAGTTGATGTATTTGACACCGATGCTTGGCATGAGACTGCAATCATGCACCCAGATCCTAGCTCAGTAGACCATGCTTGTTTAGGTGTTTTCTACCATGCACAAATACACTGTGTGAGTAGAGCACTCTGAAGTTAAAAGCACAGAGCAAATATTTATTGGCTGACACACACTGTGGAGAACAAGGATCTACAGACTACGAAGTGAAAGATAAGTATGGGTATGACCCTAAATGTGACATGCAGGGCAGCTCTGCTGGCCAAGCCTGCTTTGCTCCTTAGTGCAGGCTGCTTCTCTGTCTTGTAGAGTGGCCATCTTTCAGTTGTCTGTTTTTTTCCTAAGCATTTTAACATCTTCTCATGTCAATACTTTTCAACTGTTAAATGCCTACTTATCACTGTCTCAGTAATTTCACTGGTGTCTGCATTTTTACTTTTCTTTCATAGTGTTAGCACAAAATCTTCCTCACAGCTGAAAATTATTTTCCCAGCAAAACTGAGCCAAGATCCCACAGCTGTGGTGTACCAAACTGGGCGTGGAATCACACAGAGGAAACCATGGGCTGTGGTTTCCAAGGCTTTTAGAAGAGAAGTGATATGGAGAGTATATCTAGACTTGACACAGCTGATTCCTCTTCCACTGAGAAAATAAGTTTCAGTAATTGCTACATATCGGAAGAAGATAGATGCTGACTGTTTTTCATCAAACCCTACAATTTCTGAATTATCAGAATCTATGTGAAATGGACTTTAGGAGATTAATATTAGTCATAAATAGTTTATCAGAAGAATTCACATTTTAAAACAAGGAAGGAATCTTGATTATCTTCCAAGAACTACAAACCAAAATAAAACAACCAAAAAAAGGTAGAACAAGAAGGGTTATTAGTAATTCTCAATAGGCCAGTTCACTCTCCACCGAATCTGAAAAATTACATCAATGCAGGTGACTGCAAGAAGAATATCCCAGTACTATGTATTAGTTAAACAATGAATAGAGACTTATAATTTCTAATGGGAATGTGCTTACACATAAATACAGATTTGGTGGCATAAATCGCTCATAGATGTCTAAAAATGATTGATAACACCCAACCTGAGGCCCAAAATATGTAGAGCTTCTGATATCTGCTTAGTATGAACTATTCAGTGCAGCAATTGAGGAACAGGAGAAACTCCTTACAAATCAGAGTGGGCTGATACCAGCTGGAGTGAAGATGGATAAATCAGTGGAATGGCTGGGATCCACTTTCAACCTGGAAACAAGTCAAACACAAAAATCCAGGTCAAATCACAGAATTTGAATCTATTAGAACAGGAACAGAGGAAGCAGGGTGTACATAGATGTTTGTGTAACAGCTCACCAGACTGACTATCTCAAGTTTACAGGAGGGTTAGTTACCTGAGCAGCAAGTTCACATGTCCTGACTGCTTCTGATTTCGGAACTCTCTAGCTCAAAAATCACTGTGCATTGCAGAGAAACATTGTGGCATTTTAACATATGAGCCCAGATTTCTTTGAATCTCTGTCCAATGTGTAAAATCATTCTTCTCCTTTATTTCTGTACGTTCACTTTTCTCCCTGTCAGTTACAGCACCAGTGAGTCTCTCTGACTCTTCTCAATAGGCCTTCCAAAGGTGAGAGTCTAGTTCAGTTTTGCAGTAATGTTTGTCTTCCAAAAATCAAGATCCTATGCCTAAAACTCTTACTGGAGGGTTAAAAACCCACACAACAAAACACTTTCTATCTGGAAATTGCCATTTCTGTTAGCTACAGATGCTGAATTGAGAAGACCAAAATCCATAACAGCTTGGAGCATGGGAAAAAATATTGCAAGAAATTAATTGGATCAAAGCAAGAAACAGAGAACTTATTTCTTCTACCCTACATCTCATAAAAAATAAAAATGAAATGCTTTCAGAGAGCAGGATAAATTGCAAGGAAACCAACATGAAAACAGATAGGAAAGAAAGCTCCATACAATGCATTGAGTGCATGAACGCAGAGGAAGAGCTGTCCAGTCTTATCAGAGTAGGCAAAACATGCTTTTTGGTGGCAGCCTGATTGCAGCTGCACAGCTATTTGTGTCTTGTGACAGCTAGAAATTCAGAAGAGCACTTCTGAGTGGTTAACTCTTCAAAATATCAGGCTTTGCCAACTTTAGCTCTTCATCACTGGTTTGCACAGAGAACATGGCCTACTCAGGCCTTTTGTGGAATTATTTTGGGGTGGACTTTGAAACAACTTTGATTATGTTTAGACTGAAAAAATATGCATAGTCACTGACTGCAAAATAGTATTCTAGATTGCATTGATCATCACAATGATATCAAAATTATGCTAATAATTATGCCCCAACTACAAATTCAGTCACATAGAATGATTTGCCACTAGGAGGGATTAAATAAGTTGGGTAGACTTTGAAAGATATAAATAAACTTGCAGTACTTCAAAAGTTTTTAATCCATATTCAGGATTATCTGTCTTTTCTTGTATGGTAACTTTTGATAAACTCATTAATGTGTTAAAAAGAAGGCATTTTAGTACTGAAGTCCACATATGCTTCTGTAAAATCTTACTCCCCAAAAACTCAGACTCCAGATGAAACTCTCTAAAAAACTACCAAATCAAAGGAGAATGTCTGAGGACTTTCAAAAGCAAGGATCACAAACACTAAATTAATCCTGTTAAAAGACAACTACGTCTGCTAGTTGTGTTTAGGGACCCCTGTGAAGCATAGCAGTCATTCTGCTATTCTTTCATGACTAATACATGCCTTCTTCGTTTATTTTTTTTGAAGTAATTTATACATTATACTAAATATTCTATGCCTACACAGAGTGTCTCAGTGTAGTTAGATATTAATTTCTTTAATTAATGGATAGAGAATAATCCTCTTCTGTGAACATGGAAAAAAATTAGAAATATGAAAGAAATTACAAAGAACCTAAACAAGAAAGCAATTTTTAAAAGGTGAAAAAAAAGGTCGTATTCTCAGTTGTTTTAAACCGTTGTGACTCCACTGGCTGGATTTCACAGGGAGTTCAGTCTGGTGCGCCTTCCTATAGGCAGCAGCGCAGAAAATGCTTCCACCTTGGATGCTGTTACTGTAATTTTTCTGCCAGAAGTTGCTTATCCATAAAAGAAGCAGCAGAGATAACAGCTTCTCAGTTGCTCCAGTGTAAATTTTAGTGTCTTAGCTCAAGCCTGCCTCATCAGGAATTAATTCATGGCTGACTGATTCTTGGACTAGAGTGGTATGCTGTCTTCTGATAAGCATGTTGTAGAGACAGAAACATACAGAAAAAAGATGGGGACAAGCACTTTCCTAGTATTTTAAACCAGTTCAATACTGGGAAAGCAGCAAATGACAAAACGTGGTATTTACTTGAATAAATGTGGCCATATCACACTGGGAGAGGTCTCCATGTGGCCTTTTCACCTGGACATGTATATACAGTTAGTAGTGATCTAGTCTGTGATATTTATGGTACCAGTCCTCCCATTTTACAGTATGCATCTAACATCAAGTTAGTCACAATCTGAAGTGGCTGTTTCTGCTAAAGGAACAACAGGAGCCCGGATGGCTACACTGCAGTTGGAAGCCTCTAGTCTGTGGACATCTAAAATTAGAGGAGATGAATCTCAGCCTTAATGTCCTGATTGAGTAGTACAGCATGACGGGACTTCTGAATAGCCAAGTAAAGCGGTTTTCCCAGGCTATCAGAGGAATAATGAATCTCAAGTAGTTGCCCTGATGAAGAGGCATACTCACAGGCAGCTGTGCACAGTTCCCTGATGTTTGTGTACTCAGTTGATGAATGGAAGCTTTGTGCATCAGTGAGAACAATATCTCGACTCAAGCTGTGTTGTTTAGCTACAGATGTATAACAGCTAATCTATTGATGGCGATTTTCAGCATTCTCTCAGAAGTATCAGGTAAAGAAAAACAAGCCAAACCAGAAACATTCCTGTTACCTTTGGGGATTTATTGCTGGGGAGTCTAGAGAGTTTAGGAGTATGGGCATGTGTGATGTGTGTCTGAGGGACAGAAAACAATGCCTAGTGCATTTTACATATTAATATAGATGTAACCCTAACCTCTTCATATAGGTGTCTGAGTTCTGAGTATGGAGTCAGTGGGTGAATCCACACCAAAGGCAAAGCCTTTCTTGTGATTAACTGATTTCAAAAAAGATTCTTCCCCAGTGAGTGTCTCACTCCCTCCTATGGCCTCCTGTGGAGCACCCAACACACAAAAATGTGTTTTGCCTCAAGATCCTTCTGCTTTGGTGCCAGCAGCCTTAAAAGCATATACACAGATAGAGAATCTGCATAGTTCTCATGCATATGTCATTTCATTCAATCCAGTCTCCAAGAAGGCCAGAATTTATCCTACTTCCGAGAAATTTGGGAAGGTGCTTGTTGGAGATGGTGATTGTGAATGACAATATCTTGCCTAATCTAAATATTCCTAGAATGACTGGAACAAAGTTCTGGAGGCACTCCAAATTTCAAAACTCACATCACTTTTGAGTCCCAGGATAAAAGAGCTTGGTGTAGGTAGCTCAAATATTTGCTGAAATCTGCACTCTTTTTTCAGTGCATCAGACATTCGTATGTGAAGTTCACATATATTCATCCTCCCACTATGTCGCTTCATCATCTGCCACTTCTCTCCCTTGATAGTTCTTTTGTTATTCTCTCAAGAGTCTCAGACACCAACCTCCTGGAGGTTCTGTAAGCCTAAAGCAGTGTTTCAGAAGAAAAAGAACACTTGCTAATACATAAAGTCAGTGATATGAAACAAAACCTTAGAGCTAAATCTCTTTGGAAAAACAGAGAGAGGCTTGATACTCAGTCAATGTTTGGTTTCATTCTGGAAAAGTGAAAGTGATAAAAAAGTTGTGCAGATTTAAAATGAATCATTAGCAATTTATACATGCCTTCTAAACACTTGCTAGTAGACTCACTAGGTAAACATTTTCAAGCTGACAAGCAGACGTTGAATTCAGAGATTAACAGCTGTGGATAAAATTCAGGCAAAAGTGAATATCCATACTGCAAACTACTCCACAATTCAGTTGTAATGCTGGTATGGCTATGTTATGTTTGCTTCTGAATTTTGTTATTTTAGTGCTGGCTTTCATTATACTGCATTTCCCAATTTAGTTCTACCCTGTGTCTCTTTCAAGTCTAACAACATTTTCTTCTTTTTGCATCAAGATCTAAATATATCTGTTTCCTTTTCAGATTTTATATTTTACTTCCACAGGCAGGTTTCTAGGTCCATTCTTCCACTTTAACCTTTTTGATCTGACACTGAGGATCTCTGTCTTTGCAGTTCCTGAGCTAAGCTTCTTGTGAGAAAACAGCAGCATGAAATAAAGGTCGGGTGAGTGCTTCTGAGATGCAGACTCCTCCTCAGAAAGCAGTCTGCTCTGATGAAGATTCCCTTCAGGATGATACATCCACTTCAGACGTAGTGCTGGAGATGTTAGCAGCAGCAGCTCTTCCAGAATTACTAATACCCATCGTGCATGTCCCTGGAAAGAGCATAATTCCTTTGCATAGTGAGGCTGAGCTGGCCGTTGCCTGCTCAGGGATGCAGTATTTATCCCAAGTGCAAGAAGCAGAATAAACGCTGAACAGCTGTGTCTGTAAGAATAGTAAGTTCATTGCACTTGATTGTGTTCTTATGTGCAGATACAGTTTACAATATCATCCGCCTTAGAAATTCTTCAGCGTAGCTCCAGCAGAACCCTGATAATAAGTGGATTCTGCATGGAGCTCTGTCACATCAGAATCTTCTTACCATCCTGACATATGAGGTAGAGGATGGAAAAATTATCAGTAGTGCTATGCTCTTATACACCTATACTAATATTACTAGGAGTGATGTCTGCCTTGCCTAAAAATATGTAGAATTTATGGATGAATACAGAGGGATTTCTGACCTTCATTATTAATTTTCATCCTCTCCTTGCATTTGTAAATGCAGCTTTATTGTCATTCCTTCCTTACTTCATATGTAGATATTTTACCTTTCATTTTTCTATTCCACTCCAAGATACAAAGGAAGCACTTGGGGAAGAAAGGAGACGTCATCATTTTTTCCTGTTTGACTTTTTCCTCTGTTTGGTCCAGACTGAGAATTTCATAGCAATCCTAAATGAGGTGGGAAACAGTGCTACCTGATTGACTTAGTCTTTATATACCAGGAGTTGTACTGGGAATCTGGCACTTTTCTGCAGAATAGTGATAATACAGAGCAAGACATTCTTAACAGTATGTATTTTCTTGTGTATGACACACGCTTGAAGCAATTGACTGATGCACTTCAAATTGCTTCATACACCATCTGTATCCACATCTGTACATGCTTGTACACTGTTTAAAATCTATCTTGATCACTAGAACATTGGATAGAAGCGGTATTTTCTGTTAATAGAATGTATGAATAAAGCTCAAATAATAACTCGCTCTATTCATTCCTATCAAATACATTCTATGTATGATTAATTTAAAATTAGAAAAATCTCAGTTAACATATGATAATGCTTCCGCCTCCAACTCTCAGCAGTCACATTAAAATAATTGCAGAGAGCCATAGACTTATTTTGGCAGAAATCAAGAAGTAGCTGTTGCTGTCTTTATGACTAAAACCACAAATTCTTTTTAGAAAGAAATGAAAAAAATATTTAGAAGTTTGTCTCCTTTTTTATGTACCTTGCTTGGCCTGACAGGATATTTGACCAACAGGTTTGAAAATTGTCTTCTCAAAAAAATCCTACAGAAACACTTCTCAAACAATACCTAACTGTTTTTAAGCCAGGCCTTCTTGTTTATGTATTAATTTACGTATATTTCAGAACATATCAGTGATGCCTTCTGCCACTAATTATCAGTTCATTTCTATGTAACATCACTGTCTGGGCATTTGTTATGAACATAGTGACCTTAAAAACTTTACAAATACTGATTTTAAATATAGCCCGTGCTAACAGAGGTCCTCCCAGCCTCTCTGTCATCTCTCGTATTTATAGCAAAGTCCCATGATTTCTTCCTCAGATTTGTGCTTTTCATGATCTTGACGGCCTCTTACCCAATTGTGAGATGCAGCACAGATCTGAGGCTTCCACTGTGAGACAGTTTACCTGAACAAGACTACTCTGTAGCTCTTTCCCTATTTCACGGTATGTCCCCAGTACTGGCAGGTGATCCCCACAAATCTCCACCTACCAGACCCACTAACAAATCTGAGATTTGTCTTCTGTTCTCAAAACAAAGCTAAAATTTTCTGTCTCCTGCTGTGGGTTTTATAAGGACTATGTGCAGCAGACAAACCTCTTGGTTTTTTTGTGCCTTTAAATGTTGCCAAACTGTACAGCCATTGCCACATTACATATCTTCAGCCTTGACAGAGGCAAAGGAAATGGATCTGAACTATAAAACAGTAACAGCTCATTTATTATGCCTTAATTTATACTGTACTGCTCTTTTATTTCTCAGAGGACAAGGGCAGGCCACACATCCTCTCCCCCAAAAAATTTTGAAGCACAGCCTTCAAGTATTCTGAAAAAGCAGATCAGGTGGTTTTACTTTCAAGGATACAACCCGTAGCCCTGTTTAGCAGCCTCTTATCATTTGCAGTCTCCCACACTCCCATTTGCCACTGGGACCCTGTGATCCCCAGATCAAGAACCCAGTGATCTACTGCATTTTTCTCATCCTTCTGTCATACATTCCCACCTCCTGACCATCCCTGCAGCGTCAGAGGCAGCAGCGTGATCTGGCAGACGTGGCATATCTCAGAGAGGCACTGTATAGCTGCACATGGCAGCTGAATCACTCGCTGGATACCTATAAGAAGGTGGACACACATGAGCTAGGTATTGAAGACTCATTTCAGTTTTCTACAGTATGTAGTACAGATATGTAATAAGTACTATGATACTATATATACTTCAGGTAGTATGTAGTATATATTTCTCTATTGCCATTTGAGAGTACTGTCTGGCCTCCATCTTCTCTCCAAAAATGCATGGATCACTCCTAAACCTTGTGTCATCTGTCAGCTGGAGCTTTGAGCAACCTGATCTGGTGGAAGATGTCCCTGCCCATGGCAGGGGGGTTGGAACCAGATGATCTTTAAGGTCCCTTCCAGACCTTACCATTCTATGATTCTATGATTCTATGATCTGGACACCTCTGAGCATCTTTAGTGGCACTAGAGGACTATCCGAGCACAACTGAATGAAGTCCCTCGTAAGAAAGTCCTGTGGTCACCTCAATACACTTATACTTGATGAGCTGAATCACTCTCTGAATTCCAGACAGAAAGGAGTAACTCTCCACGGACTGTAATAAAAGCATAACGGCCTGGCTTGCTTACAGACCTGGATGAGGATGCCCACATATTGACGTCTTACTCTGCAAAATGACTTTCATCCAGAGAGACAAAGGCAGGAGGTAGTGAATATGACTCAGAACTTTAAGATTATGTCATTAAGTTCAGTAGCAGTTATTTATCTGGATCATTTTTATTGACGGTCTCATTTTATGGAGTCTTAATTCCAGATAAAATCACATAACCAAAAAATATGGAATGCCACCCATAGACATAATGGGCTTACTACCAGGCACGGTTCTTTGCCTTCCCAGAAGTAAGCTAGGGATGACTCTAGCTGAATATATTAAAGGGATTCCTCAGATGTATGTTTCATTAGCTGCATAATTTCAGTCCCTAGTTCTGAATTTGGGAATTTGCCTTGAGAGAATAAGCTCTCAATCCACTCTAAGTTGCATTCCTCTGCATTCTCAGAACTGCTTTCTTCTTAGGAGAACTCATTTCCCAACAACACCAATTACTGTCACCTACTTTTACTTGACATCAATCGCAAGACAAGCAGAACTAGCAATACTTAGGCCTGCCAGGCTGATTTGCAACTGATTTAACAGCTGCATTTATGCTTATTTTTCAGTGCAGTAGTACAGAGAACAGCTAAGGCATGTTTAGTTCAGGGAAAAAGCTTTTATTGACTATTTCAGTTTTTAGAACCCCATCTAAGACAAAATTCTTTTTGGAAATCAGGCAGCATCTCTCATGTATGCGCCTAATCAGTGGGGGGGTGTGGTGGTGGTTTTGGTTTGGGTCTCTTTCTGGATTATATTAACCCAGAGGAAGCTGATTAACCCAAAGTAAGTGATTTCAGTCAGAGCGTGCTTATAAGGAGGGAAAGTGAGGAGTTACCAACCATTATTGCCAGTCTTTGATACGAACAAAATTATTAGTTCTTTTTATCTTTTGCCTAGCTTTGAAAAGGCAAGAACTAAGACATTTATGCAAACTAATGACTGGATCATTTCTATACCTGTGTTTACGTTGCATACAGTCCCAAGGCTGAACCGTCCTCACCCCATTGACTTTCAAAGGATCAGCACGTTTCAGGCCCTGAGATAATCTGTGTGTAAAATCAGATTTAAAGCTTTTACACTAGAAACAGGAGATGTACAATGACTTGAATCTGTGGTTCCGCTCAGACACAGCGTAACATCCCCAGCCTCTGTGTGTATCTCTCTCCCTCTGTCTCTCGGTTAATCAGGAGCTTCACAGCATAAATACCATGCTATTTTAATACATTCAAACAATTTTGTGGGAGTAAAGTCCAGGCATTTCCTCAAGGGGCAGGCAGTGGGAGCAAGCTCTGTTTATAATTAGAGTAAAGGAGTTCATTATCCGTAGCTGGCCTCTATTTACTTAGAGCCTACATAGAGTAGGAAGGCAATACGACCTCACAGAAGAGGAAAGCTCCAGACATCCGATGTCTGTGTTGCTTTTGCCCTTGCTTTATAACACAAGGCTACTATCTTTACTTCTGACATCCTTTATCTTGTCATCTCATTTCAGATATTTTAGTGCTAAAAACAAAAGCTATCTTTCACTGTAATTTTAAATAGTCCTCAAAATAATGTGTTTCCCATCTCAGTTAGCATATCTATATGGTACTGATATATAAATACTAGGTTGTGATTACATACCATGACAGGGGTCTTTCAACTTAACTGTCTAGTTCTCACATGTATTTAGATATAAATCACGGAATCATGGAATGGTTTGGGTTAGAAGGGACCTTACAGATCATCTAATTTCAACCTCCCTGCCATGGGCAGGGAATTCGTATGAACTTCCGATACAAGTACTTAGGATCCATTAATTCCAAAAAGAAACTCATCCTTGTAGGAAATTAAGGTTGTAATTGGTTTTCTTCTAGGACACTTCAGGTGGTTTTGGTCTCAAATAATGTCTAAGGCTTGCAGACTACACCTCTCTATGTGATCAACGATGAGGCACAACTGCTTCTAACTCTCTCAGCCATGGTGAAGCTTCAGATTGAAGCCATTTGAAGTCCTGCTGGGCATCAAAATCCACCTTTACCATCATGTCCGTGGGGTGTTCTCTATGTGTAATTGATTTCAGCAGCTATCTGCATCTATGATGCATCTATGATGCAGATATCTATGAAATAATTGCAATGGGAAAAAAATGGACCCTTCTAAGTGTGGTTTCTCTGATGTATTTTTAATGTCTATTTTTCTGATAAGATGTTCTACTCCCCAAAATATCTAATTTCTCTCTTCTGACACTAAGGAGAATCTCAGCTGAAGATGCGTGCATTGTAGATGTCTATGATTGGTCAAGCACCAATCTGGATTTACAATTCTAATGTTGCCCAGCTGACTCAGTCTGAAACATGAAACTTCCTGATGCTTACAGTTTATCCTATGAAATGAGAATAAAATGTAAGCCGTATTGTTTTTAGTCAGACAAAGGAAATTCTTAAAGATACACTTTCAGTTTGTAAAGACTTTGAACAAAACAACATGTGCTTATGGAGAACCACTGCTACATTTGTCTTATGAATTCCTACTTCTCTGAAGGGGAAAAGATTATCAGACACTCAGCTTTCTGGATATTTTTTCATCCCTAAGTAATTTCAGCCCACTGAAAACATTTCTTCATATATCAGCTCTTCCATGTTTACAATCCACCCACAGATGCACGTCTATCTAACAGAGCATACAACTAAATGAATAGGATTTTAATATTAGCAGGGGGAAGTATTATTAAAACAAACAAGATTACATCAGAAACTAAATCAGAATTACATCTCAGCTACCAAAGTCGATGGGAGAATGGAGGAATGAGCAGTATTAATTACAAAAGATGATGTTCAGACATGCATTCTTGTCCATAAAAAGGCTAATTGATACCAGCCAGTTGCTGAGGTTACCAGTGACTGAGCTGACTACTGAGGCTGGAAGGCAAAGTATGTATTTGAAAGGTTAATAATGCTATCCTTTGGACTTGGTTTGCAAAGAGGAACTGCTGCCATAGTATTTCTGTATTGGAATGTCTTCTTTAGAGCACCTTCAATGCATTAAATACAGTCAGGTTTGGACTGGGATTTTAGAGCATGTCAACACCATGCCAAGCTGGTTTCACATGAGCTATCACTGGAGTTCAGTGCTGATAGACCTTTCCATCCCTTTCTAGAATTTTCAGCATACCAAGAGAGAACCTGTGATATGCATCACAAACAGACTCTCTGACTGCCCTGTGTTACACATGGGCACAGGGGTAAATTTGCAGAGGAAGGAGAATCCCTAATGCTGAGAATCCTTAACTGTGATTTCTCCCCAGTCTCCTCAATAACATGAATAAAGTAAATTTTTCATGATTTCCTGTCAGAACAAAACTATTATGGACCTCCAGCCTTCCGGTGGTGAAGTAAACCTAGGTCTGAAAAAGGAAAACTGAAGCAGAGAGAAAGGACTTTTTTCCAGGAATACTCCCTAAGATCAGCCTGAAAACACATTTAGCTGCCCGTAGCATTTCCTTTTGACAAATAAAAGAGTAATAATCATCTCCAGCTGTGACCCTAGCAATAGACGCATTCCTATTGTCATTCTCAGGCCATAAACCCCCAGTTTCTCTGCTGGAAACAAAGAATCATTCAGGTGCCAAGCATGAAGGCCTGTTATTTGTACAAAAAGGCTGCACTTTGATGGGAAGTTCACAATCTGTGTAAGAAGTATATGTACTTCGAAGCAATGTGGATTCACCATTCTCAGCAGACTTCATATCTTCTAGTTTATGTTGACTTCTTTCCAAACACAGAAGACACAGAGTTTAAAATACTACTGTGTTCTTCCAATTCAATTTAACATCTCATGCCTTAAATGGCTGACCTGCTGTGGACCTGATTCTACTTCCAGTTATACAAGGGTAAATCAGCATGACGAACCCCCCCCAATCCTGAGTCACATTGGAGGGGGGGGAAAATGTTATACAAGTTCCCTTTTACACAGGGCCATACAATAGCACCAAATATCTTAAGATATAAAGAAAGGGTTTTCAAGAAACCATCATAATAACACATATTTTTTCTTTGACTTCAGCAAAAGGTATGGGTCTACCAAGCCCTAAAGGGGACTTCTGCACAGGCTTATAGAAATTTGTTAGGTATTTAATTATTTATTCATTTAAATTTTGAAGAATAATAATTTTTATTATAATAATGTTACTATGACCCAGAATATCAACTGATTTTAGAGAACTAAGAACTGTCTGAAAAGAACTAAGAAATGTCTGAAAGGAGAAGATTTATCTGGATGTGAGCACAGTGTAGATGTCTGCATCTTGGTTGTTTCTTTCACCTCTATCAGAATCACTGGAGAGAAGTAAGGATTTGCTGGGTGTGATTAATCTCATGCTGAAATAAGTGTCTGAAATAAGTCAAAGGAATCATATGCCTAATAGTTTGTTTCTCTGTACTGCCCAAAGCAAGAGTTTCAGCTACAGCTATGCTACAGCTGAGCTATATTCATCAACAATGCAGATTCCTCACTTTAAGCAAGATAGATAATCATGGGGCTAGACTGTAAGGTTATACTTCTACAAAGGGAAAAATAATTTTATATTTTGATGTAAGATTTCTACTCTTTAAATGCTGTTACTCACATGTGCTGTATTGCTGTTCACTAGCATTATTCCCTCTTCTTCAAAGTTTTTATGGGTGATGCGAATGGACATAGTAATCAAGCACACAATGAAAGTGAGTCAGAAAACTGTTTGCCAAGTCAGAGTTTCACCCATCTGTGCTAACCATGAAAATCACCCTATAAATTATTATTTTTTCAGTGAGCAGTAGCTTTGCTGTCAAAAGAAATCTTCATGTCTTTGTGGGACAAAGTTTCATTTTCACTGGATTTCTACAGATATGGATGCTGGCTGGAGAGGAATGAATTGTGCAGAATTCACTTTGAGCTGCATGCAGCTTATACACAGTTCATCTGTAGCTATATGCTGGCATCCAAATCCCATTAGAAACCCCCAAGTTCAATATTTTTTATGGTTCCTGATGAGTTATCCTGGTTTTCATCTCTCTTTGCTAGGTGTTGAAAATTCAGATGAGAGTAAATTATATTTTCTTTCCTTCTTGTTCATGTGCTCACTGCAGATCCCTGCCCTTTGCACTGCTCAACTATAAAGAGGAGCTCACAATCCTTAAGCTTTAAGCATACTGTCAAAAATCATTATATCTTCTAGACTTGTTACAGGAAAGACAGGTTATTAAAAAAAAGATTTTAAAAGACTAGACTCTTGGTTTCAGGAAGATGCTTTATTCTTAGGATTCAGAGATGTTGTGTAACGGAGTGCTAAAAGTAGAAAAAGTTGTGTGGTTTTTTGTTGTGGTTTCGCTTTTCCTTCTTTTTTTTTTTACATGGTTGTTACTACAGACCTGTAGATCTCCTTAGCTGTAATTAGAGGCAGCATTTTGTGTGGCTTTCTTTGTCTGTCCTGTCTCTGTAAAACCTGAGGAGTAAGCAGAGTGCATAGCAGAGAGAACAGGAGTTGACAGGAATAGCACCTTTCCTCCCGAATACCTCTCTCCATGCTCTGTATGCTTTAATATTTCATATTCAGGACCTCCTATCCACAAGGCACTTGCAGAAAGAGTTATGTGACCACCTATGCAGCATTCATTGATTCTTTATCCACCCCACGGTTCCTGACTGCTACTGCCCTCATTCCACTAGCAAGCAGGGAGCTCTTGCTTTTACTTTGAAAGAGAAAGTTGCAGGAGCCAGTGGTAGATGCCGCTCACCTAACTTTCCCTTGGCATTGACCAGAGCATGGTAGTACTTACAGTCCTGCCTTGGAAGGTGATGTAAAAGCAGAGAGGTTGAGGGAAGCAGTGTGAAATGGCTCGGCACACCAGACACTTTGCACTCCTCAGAAGCAGTGATTGTGCTTTCTTCTACCTGGCCGCTTGATTATATTGACTTTCAAGTTCAAGGGCCAAAACCAGTGAAGACCAGTACCAGCATTTCATTCTTTGCATACAGATTGGCAGCATCTTTTTTTGTTATTTCTTACGAAAGGAGTAAGACAAAGAGCTTGAGGACTCAAAAAATCCTGAGAATTTTCCCACAGCATCTAAAGCCAGTTTGGCAAAACTGCAGCAACATCTTCTAAACCTTCATCTCAAACACCTCTTTTTCGATGCCCTGCTACCCCAACTAGCTTTTCTGCTTTAAGCAGTGAAAGCAAGTTAAAATAACACCTAGCTATATGTTCTATGCACTTGACAGGGAAGAAAGCACATTGTCTGTCCTTTCCTGCAGACCTTCCTTCATCCTTTCCTAACCCTGTTCATTCTGTGCAGTTAATTATCTTTTCTGAGATGCTCTTTAGTTCCAGTGAAGGACAAAAGAGCTGCTGTAATAATAATGCAGCATGTCCCTATGAAGGCAGGCAGAGAAAATGATAGAGAGATTTCTGTTCCTCAGTAATTCTAGTTTCATAGTGGGTAACAAACAGCTAAGTCAATTCTTGGCTGCCAGCTGATAGGATTATCGTAAACAGGCTCTGTGAGGCATCATTTTTATGCACACACACTTGTCCAATTTCAGTGATAATCTTGTTGATACTGGAATTAAATAATAATGCAGGGATAGCAGGATTACTTCAAAGAACAACAAATACTGATCTGGTATCTTATTAATCATTAATACCAGCCCTGTGAAAAGCAACGGATCCTCACATGGTATGAACGGGCATTTCCTCACGGAAATCAGTGGCATTGGGTTAATTTTCTCCTGTGGGATATTTGACCCATCATTTTATATTTCCTCCCACCCCACAGTATTCTGAAGTGTTACATTAGGGCTAGCACTGTGTCTAACCTTTGTAGAGATAGATGTACATCAAAATATTCCCATTTTGATGTATTGCATTGTGGACTCCTTTCATTTTTGTGTAGTTTCCATTCATTTTTAACATGATTCATTCAAAATGGAACATACTTGGGACAGATAAATGTGCAAAGCAGAACATGGTGTTTTAAAGAAAGGTATGTGACTGAGTACATGCCATTTATTCTCTCTTATGCATCCCTACTTGATAGGAAGATGCGAAATTCCCTGTGTTGCTCAGTCCTGCTGTGAAGCAGAGAATAACATTCCATCCAGAGGCTGCCATTATAAAACAAAATTTTAAAGAGCAAAGGAATTGTTTTCTTTGAAGGATGCAGTTTCGGGTTCTAATTATCACAATTTGGCAAGTCAACTAAGTTGTTGTAATGGGCCATATGCACAACATAAGCCTGTATGAAACATTAATGCATGATAACTGAACTCTTTTATAGGGATATCTGGTTTTTTCGTAAGTGCTAAGTAAAGGAACTTAAAATTATTTCAGTGAGTTTAGGTTATGATACAGTTCATTACATACGCCACCGGGCTGACAGAGTGTGTCTGATCAGTAACCGATCCTCAGCTGAGGATACACTAATTTTAACTGGGTCATTAATTTGAACCTTCAGCTGGTACATTGTAAGTCAAATTTTACTTGCCTGTCTCAGGTGCACTGCCTTCCTAAAGTGAAAGCAACATACCTTGTGAGTACAGAAGGGAAAATTTCTTTTCCTGTTAATTTGGTGCAACACGGGAACTTCTTTTCTCTAGTCACTTAAGTACTGTTTGCTTCAGCTCATGTCGGATGCTTGATTCCAGCCAGCTGCCACCACTCTGTTTACTTTGAGAGCTAAAAGGAGACATGCTGATCCTCCAGGCCAACCTCTGTAACAGCACATAATACATTCAGTGACTCGTTTTTCCCATCCAGTAATTTGTCTCAAACTGATCTTGATTCGAAGACACTCACAATGAAGATTTTACTAATGATCCCTGTCAGCCGGCTTTGCAGTAGGTTCTTATTTCTAGTATGATTCGTGGAGCTTTAATTTCCTCTTCATGTGTTCTGTTTTCCCATTCTTTGCCAAACTGTAAGGGTGCCAGAATCAGAAATCATGTCTTATATAGGTACTTAGATACTGGACATAAAGGGATAAACATGGTTCATTATTTAGTTCCTTTCCTTTTAGTGTTTTAAAAAGTTATTAATGTATAAAATTTTATGGTGTAGACTACTGGTTCTTTTCATTATCATTTTATGCCATACTCATCCACAACAATCTTTCAGTTAATTCAGAACACTCGTTAATAAATGCTACCAGCCCACTCTGTTTTGTTTGGCGTTCTGACTAGCTAGACTGCTGGGTCTGCTCTGAAATCAGTTATGCAAATTACCCTCTGATTTCATAAGTAAGGAGATGGCCTTATGCATGCATACCATATTGATGGAGTGTAGCAGAAGGTGTTATCCATACTGAGTGTCTTTTCACATTGATATTTGGAGTTATTAGCTCAGCTGCCCAAAATTTAAAACTTAACAGATGTGATGTTGCATCTGGGCTAATTAACCCTGTTTCTCTGTGGAGCTAATTATCTTGGGTGCTGTGTTGGCAGAGCTATCATATATATGGTTCTGGCTCTATCTTGTTTTCCTCCAGTTTAGCAGTCTCTATACATTTCTTTCATCCATGAGGTACACACACACCTAAACATGAAGACTACCCCACAACAAAAGATCCTGGATAGGTGTTGAAAATGACATCAGCCATGGCCATTAATCAGCGCATCAGGGACTGCTCACTCACTCTTTCTAAATGCACAGGCAAACTTTTCCATGTCAAGATCCTAGAAATGTTAACCAAACTCCCATGTCCAAACCAGTGACAAAACAAGACTCTATCAGAAAAACAAGTCATGTAACAAGCAAGAAAAGAGCTGGCAGAAATTCTAGAGAGTAAGACTCTCCACATCAGTTTTGCATTTGGATCATTAATTCCAGTCATGGAAAATTGCCTGAAGACCATCACTAGCAGTTGGCTGGATGTGGTTTCCTCAGTTCTCTACACTCACTCACTAGAAAAACAGAAGAGTGGGAGAGGAGTTTTAGGAACACCACCGGAGAGGTGATAGCATCATACTGCTGCAGGATTTTCTTTCCTTGCTGGTCAGCATAAGAAGAAGGGGAAGGAGATTCTCAAGGGCTGACTTTTACTTCAGGAAACAAATCTTTCTTGGTATCTTCTACAGTCAAGAGAGAGAGCAATTCCCCCCCCCCCCC
>Ga0065711_1028745_pt1 | contig 39419 bp, 27 predicted proteins | sample Hoacrofraction12_FD_59098 | JGI IMG/M metagenome (GOLD analysis project Ga0065711, IMG submission 59098) | Hoatzin crop microbial communities from Cojedes, Venezuela - Epithelial fraction 12 v2 (version 2) | ecosystem: Host-associated > Birds > Digestive system > Esophagus > Crop | place... | reverse complement strand
CTTTCCCGGGATGGAGGTGAGGCTGACCGGCCTGTAGTTCCCTGGGTCCTCCTTCTTGCCCTTTTTGAAGATTGGAGTGACATTGGCCTTTCTCCAGTCCTCGGGCACCTCTCTTGTCCTCCAGGACCTCCCAAAGATGATGGAGAGTGGCTCAGCAATGAGATCCGCCAGCTCCCTCAGCACTCGTGGGTGCATTCCACTGCGGCCAAACATTCATACTGATATTGTGCGTTTTTATAATCAAGTAAACTAGAAGCTTCAGAAGTTTGATTATAAAGGCAATATTATTACCTGCTGCAGAGAATACTGGAGACTGTTAGTCCTGAATTTAACATGCCTAGGACGACTTGTCTTTCTGGTCACAATGAAAGGGCCTGGAGAGAGAAGTTTTACTGAAGTTGTCCAGAGGGTATGGTATTGGGGAAATTATTGCTTCCTTCCCAATTTTAATAATCTGTCATGCTATGATAGAATTTCACTAACAAATCACCGTTGAGATTTACGTGTGCTTTGCGGAAGTGTGAGGTGCAATTCTACTGATAATTGAAGAGAAGGCTTTGGGGAGACCTTATCTGAAGGCGGCCTACAAGAAGGCCAGAGAGGGACTTTTTACAAGGGCGTGTAGTGATAGGACAAGGGGTAATGACTTCAAGCTGAAAGAGAGTAGATTTAGATTGGACAGAAGGAAGAAATTCTGTACTATGAGGGTTGTGAGGCACAGGAACACTGGAACTCTCTGGAAGTGTTCAAGGCCAGGTTGGATGGGGTTTGAGCAACCTGGCCTAGAGGAAGGTGTCCTTGCCCATGGCAGGGGGGTTGGAACTAGATGATCTTCAAAGTCCCTTCCAACGCAAACCATTCTATGATTCTGTGGAATCAAGTAGTTGCTGTACTTTTGGAAAGTTTACAGAAATTATTGCGAAGTGCAAATGTCCATAGAATATACTAATAGTAACATAGAATCCTTTATTTAAACCTTACTTTTTTTTTTTTTTGTTCTGCATTTCTAATAACGACTTTATTACTGCAGTAGCATAGGATTTTTGGGTGTGTAACTTTTACACATTGTAGGAATAAATGACTGTGATCTTATACAGATTTCTCGGGTGATTCGCACTCCTCATGGAAATGCTCTTTTAGCTGGAGTTGGGGGCTCAGGAAAGCAGAGCTTGACAAGACTGGCATCTTTCATAGCTGGCTATGATACCTTCCAGATAATGTTAACAAGGTGAGCATTAATTAGAATTTAAAGAAGTGTGTACTTTGTGCTTGAATTTATCCTATAAATGTTCCCAGTCTCTGCAGTGGGAGAAAGAACAAGCTTAACATAGGTGAAGCACTGTTGCCTAGAGTGGAAAGACATGAAAATCCTTTGAGACTTACGAAAGTTGCTAGATTTTCTACAATAAGTCTAAGCTTTCACTGTCTTTGGAGTAGTAAACTGTTTTGTGTGTTTCACAGAATGAGAACGAATATTGGCGGTGTCAAGTTATCTTTACTCTGTGTCTTTACATAGTACACTAAACTGTACTGAAAGTATTTGTAGATGGTATCTACCCATTATGGCTTTATGAGTTTTTCTTGTAATAATTTAAATAATTCCTGTGTGAGGAGGTGGAATCCTCGTCCCTGCCCATAAGTTTAGTAGATCTTATGTATACTTCAGTATTTTGACAGTCTTTTCCAAGTGTATCTTGCCTTATTTTGTGTTGTTCAACCCAACGTGGTTTCTTCTGGAATAAGTCACAAAAGATGTAAAAAGTAAATTATAAATCGTTCTTTGAATATTTTAGAACGAGTGCCTCCCAAAGTGTCTGTAGGACAAATCAATGATCAGGAAATACTTTTGGCACTCAAATAAGATGTTGTTGTAGAGAAGCTAAATTATTTTAATTATTTCGCAGCTGTGTTGGCTGCAGAAGAAATTGTAGATTCTCTTGTGGGGGATCTCATCAGAGGATCTATCTGAAATAGGAATGACTTCAGGAGAGATTACAGTACAGTTGACAAAACAAGCAGTAACAAATTTCTAGATGTCATTCAGAAAGAACTATGAAACCAGTAGAGGATGAAATATTGAATTAAGAAGAAGGTGTGCAACTTCCCACTTAAAGTTGCCTTGGCACCTGAGGATCATAAGAAGACCTGTATAAAGCCCATGAAAAAAACGTCCGGAAAAGGTCTGGGGAGCCCTTACACCTGAAAGTTTATAAACCAAATATGTGCCCCAGAGGAACTAAAGAAGCTATCATGAACAACAGACTGAGTGAAGATTTGAATAAACATAATTTTAGGAAAGACTCATCAAAGATTCTGATAAAACACAATCCTGCCTTACGGACCCCATGGAGTTTTCCAAGTGGGTCAACCAGCAAGTGTAGAAGTTCAATCTGATTGATAAAATTGCACTCTGTGCTTTTCTAGCCTTAAGTGTTTATCTAAAAATCACCTAACAATTTGTGCCAGAATACCTCTGGGAAAAAATTTCAACCCTGCTTGGATAGAATCATTTGCCCTTTGTCCAAAATTTCCTGTTCTATGAGTTCTTAAAGATAATAATTATTGGTTTTTAAATGGTTTAATTTAATTCACCAAGGTAGATGATATTCATCTTTAACTCAGTGTCTATAACTTAAAGTATTTTTTTGATCTAATTTTTTTGTCTAATTTTGAGTAATTAAGAACTCTTAAGAGTAATTAAGTAACTTTTCCAATCATTATTTCCTTGGGCACCTGAAACAAAAGGGCACAGAATATTTGTCTTCCTTGTGTCCACTTCTAATTTTAGTGGTGTCTTTGCTTGTGAAGTGTCTCATTCATAAACACATGTATGGAACCTTATCTTCATGATTATGATATCTTTGCTGAAACACAAAAAAATATCTTCTTAATCATCAAGAAAAAAAAGTCATAAAACCAATGTATTTATTTCCTGAGCTCCTCCCTAGTAATGAGCAGCTATTGTACAATATCTGATTTTTTCAGGTCATACATGAGATCATTATGGTTACGTAAGAAACTCTCAATGAAGTGCATGCAACCACATCTGTTTTAATTCCCAGTGGGCATCTGAGAAACTTCAGCTTTTATTGTACTCCTTTATCCAGCCAGAGAGAGATCATTCCAGTGTAACCTTGTGTATTGGGTTTGCGTGGGAAGGTTTTGGTAACGGGGGGCTACAGGGGTGACTTCTGTGAGCAGCTGTGAGAAACTTCCTCTGTATCCAGTAGAGCTGGTGCCAGCCAGCCCCAAAACAGACCTGCTGCTGGCCAAGGCTGAGCCCATTAGCAGTGGTGGTAGTGCCTCTGTGGTAACATATTGAAGGAGAAATAATCTGGTGTGCAACAGCATTCGGAAGAGAGAAGTGAGAATATGTGAGAGAAATAACTACGCAGACACCAAAGTCAACCCACTACACCTTGTCTAATATTTTTTATGTTTTTTAATCTCTTAGTTTGCTGCTGCTCTCTTTCCTTTTTTTAAAAAATCTGAATGCCACCATTGGTGATGACTTTCACCAGAAGAGCCAACTAGTTTGAATTTTTCAATTAGTCAACAAAATCGAAAGTATCTTATGGCACCCAGCACATGACAAAATACTGTGAGACAATACCTGTCTGTCTTTTCACTTTTTCTAACAAAAGCAAAATAAATAGCGTGATAAGACTTCAGGTTTGGGGCTTTTTTGTTTTGTGTTTGGCTTTTTTTGGTGAGTTTGGGGTGTGGGGATGTGTGTGTGTTTTTTTTTTTATTTTTTTTTTTTTAATTATTTTCTGATTGGTGTGGGAGGTGAAAAAGACAGCAGGAAGAAGAAGAATGGATTAGATATTTAATGTGAGACTTTGACATGAGATATGACTTTGGCACTTTTTTGCCTTCAGTTAGAAGAGTTTGTTTCTCACTTAAATTTGGCTGTTCTTTTACTTTTAACCAGAAGTCCTTTTTAAAAGGAATGAATATGAGTACAACTGTCCTTTTTTGTAGATCGTACAACACTTTAAACTTGATGGAAGATCTGAAACTCTTGTACAGAACAGCAGGACTGCAAGGCAAAGGCATCTGTTTTCTTTTTACAGACAACGAGATCAAAGATGAGTCTTTCTTGGAATACCTGAACAATGTTTTATCATCAGGAGAGGTAAGAGGGCTTCTCATGATCATTTTTCTACATTTTAAATTTTAGAATTATGAAATAAAATAACAATTTATGTGAACATTCTTTTATATGTCAAGGGGCACACTTTGACAAACTAAAACTGAAGTGCTTTTTAACATTACAGTATTATAAAAAATGGAAACAATCCATTATACTAGGTTAAAGTGAGACAAAGCTATTTAAAACTGAGAATGAGTGTCATCATTCCATACAGAGAAATGGCCTAAGTCAGACCCTTTTACATGTGTTGACCAGCTGTCAGGGACATGAAAATAGCTTAAAAAAAAAAAAAAGAGATTTGGGGAACATCACTGAAGTTTAACAAAATTGTCTGTTAAATTAAATGTCTTATTAGTGTACAATTAGATTTTTTTATGTTAAATTGATGTCCAGAATGGATGGAATGACTTTCATGTATTTATTATTTCAGGAGTGTGTTTGAGAGTAATTTCTGCTAGTTATTAGAATATGAAGAGAAGAAAGCAAAGCCACTGTAGATGTATTCTTTGTTTTTCACATGGGAGAGTGGGTTTTCCTTTTACTGCAAGTTGAATTTCAATGTGTATAGTGGTATCAATTCAGTAAAAGTTCTGGTTTAAAGGGGTGGGGTGGGTCCTAATAACTTCAGTGTCTGAAATGTATGGGTCTTCATGAAATGCTATATATTAAGGGAACCTTATGCTATACACTCTATTTTGTGTCATCTCATAAAGCATGAAAAAAACTTCCTTTTTCTCAAAGGTATCAAACTTATTTGCACGTGATGAAGTTGATGAGATCATTAGTGACCTCATAACCACCTTCAAAAAAGAACATCCACGTAGACTTCCAACCAATGAGGTTCTGTATGACTACTTCATGAGCAGAGTCCGTCAGAACCTTCATGTGGTTCTTTGCTTTTCACCAGTAGGTGAAAAATTCCGAAACAGGGCCCTAAAGTTCCCTGCTCTCATTTCTGGATGCACTATAGATTGGTTCAGCCGATGGCCTAAGGATGCTCTAGTGGCAGGTAGGTGTAGGTTTTGTCTTTGCAGATATTTGATTCTCTGATCGATGGTTATGAAGTGATTTTAATTGCTTTGAATTTTGCCAGCGCACTGGTGGAAGAGGCTTACTTGGTTCTGAAATATGATACGGATGTTTCCTTCTTTAAAGCTTGCTGTATTAAACTGTTGAAATATTTCTAACAGAGGAAAAGCTTTGAACACAGTTTGAAGAAAAATCCCCCTGTGGAGCTGCAAGAATACCAGATCGTTGACTGTATTTTTTACTGAGAAGTATGGAATAATGTTAAGAATCTCATGGTACAGTGTAACGAAGACTGGGATTTCAGAAGCTGGATGAAAGCTGAAATAACACATACTGACATATTTTATATTGCCTTGTTTATAAGCGAAAATTTTTTCCTGAGTATTTACTTAGATTTATGTTTTTCTTTCCTAAGTATCTGACCATTTCCTGTCCTCATTTGATATGGACTGCACTGCTGATACAAAGAGGGAAATTGTGCAGTGTATGGGCTCATTCCAAGATGCAGTGGCAGAGAAGTGTTCTGATTACTTTCAAAGATACAGACGTTCTACACATGTGACTCCCAAATCCTACCTGTCTTTTATTCAGGGATATAAAACCACATACAAAGAAAAGCATGCTGAAGTGCAGACATTAGCGAACAGGTAAACTGCTCAGTTTACTACTGCTTTTCTGTCGTTTTCTTGCCCAGATAAGTGTATTCTGATACTCTTTGTTTCAGTGCATGTCTTGTGTCTTTGCCCAGCAGAAGGATTTTTTTTTTTAATAATTTCATAAAATTGTGTGAAGGTGTAACTTGATCAAATATTGTAGTTGCACTTGGAATAGAAGTTAAAGACTACGTATTTCTGGAGGGGGAAAAAAGGTAGTGATGTATGAAGAAGCAAGATGGTGGGGAAAAAGGTTAATATAAATTATTCCTGTGTATTTTTCATGAGTAAAAGAAAACATCTACATTTAATTTCATAATATATTCACAGTAGCATTTAATTTACAAGAGAACAACTTTTTCTTTCCTCGCTAAGTGGTTGTATCCTTCTGATATGAATGCGTAAGAAATGTTTGAACAGGTAAGAAATACCCTTGGCATTTTTTGTTTTGTGATCACATAGACTAATTTAGGCTGCTGAGATTTTTACTTGTAGATTATTAAAGGGGTCTTGATATATTCATTCTCCTTTTCAGATACTTTATTAAGCTAATGAAGTCTATTTGCAGGTTTATCTTCATGTCAGAAATATTCAAATAAAATGTAAAATTAGTCTTAGTATATCAGTTGGTATCACCTTTAAGAAAAACTGTTTTCTCAAGTTTGAAAGATTGGCACAAAGAGCTGGAAGCCTTTAAGAAAGGCTCAAGCTAGTTTATTTCACTTTGAAACATTCTTTGTCTTCAAAGCTAAATTGAGTTAGAAGTCTGTAGTTACGTTATGGGTGAAGACTTGTAAAACAGAGAGGTCTGGTCCTGTTTTCTACCTTCTGATGCCTTAGATGTGCCAGATGAATTAATGCATATCAATTTGTTTCACTTCATCTTAGTTGCATAGTCTGAATTGCTTTGGCAGGTGTTACTCTCTATCTGTTCTCCTGTACTTGTTTAGCTGTCCAAGTACTGCTTAGCCTTTGCAACAGCAGCCTCTGTAGAGGCCACTTCTCTGAAACTTCCCAAGTGAGGACTTACTTTTTGATAGACAAAAAGCACCGTTGAAGGGGCATTTTAATGCTGAATGAGATAAGTGTTATCTCAAAGTTATTTTGCTGTTACTCTCTTTTGATTGGTCTCGATTTCAATATTCTGATTTTATTAGCCTTTTCAATATCCTCTTCAAACAAGACATAGTGATTTGAGATATTTCTCATGATTTTACTGATCTGAAAATGCTTTCTGCTGTCATTAACTCAGTCCTTTGATTATCAGGTTGGAGCTCAACATGGACAGTGATGTATAGGAAGCCAACATAGAGGGTTTTTATGCAATGATAGAGGTATACTGTTTGAGTTAGAAGAGGGTAACAATTTAAGCCACAGACTCTCATAATCTAATTCTTCTTTGTTCGCTTTCTTGATTCTGAAGACATCAGACATCCTGTACAAGTTTTATTTTTGGCGTAGAACATCTTTTGCTAATGTTCGTTCTGATTGATGTGATTCATTCTATTGATGGAATAATTTGGAAAACAGAGTGTAAATTGCATGGGGAATTACGTGCTTCTTGTTTTGCTTTTTAACTCCAGAATGAATACTGGACTGGAAAAATTGAAAGAGGCCTCTGAGTCAGTGGCTGCTTTAAGCAGAGAGCTGGAGATAAAAGAAAAGGAACTTCAAATTGCCAATGAAAAAGCTGACATGGTATGTATAGCCTTCAAGGTGTATTGCTGTTTCATTTTTTTGCTCTTTTTATTTCTTTTATGCTGAAAAGATTAATCAAGTAAAAGGACTGGGAAAAAAGGGACCTTGGAAACGTACAACGGTGATGAAAGTCATCTTGTTTGAGTTTTCTGGCTCTGGAATTCAACATATAAAATTTTACAACAAAAATTAATACATTCTTCCAACTAGGTGTTTTTTTTTAATATTTGGCATGTGGTTTTTCTCATGTTCTAGGTATTGAAAGAAGTTACTGTGAAAGCACAGGCTGCTGAGAAGGTGAAGGGTGAAGTTCAGAAGGTGAAAGACAAAGCTCAAGCTATTGTAGACAGTATCTCGGTTGACAAAGCCATTGCTGAAGAGAAGTTGGAAGCCGCTAAGCCTGCTTTGAAAGAGGCAGAAGCAGCCTTACAGGTTAGTACTTGGACCATGTATAACATTATTTTACTGCTAAGAAGATGGGATTCTTTGAAAAAAATATAAGAGTGCAGGTGCATTGCATAACTCATCAGTTGACAGAAAATGTGTGCAAATAGATATATATTCTGAGGCTTTTTAGGTTGAGTTTTGTTTTTCTTTTTCACCTGAGTACCAAACCCAAAATAGGCAGTTTATCAGAAATAGGAAAGTTTTAACTTTCATTGGAAACTATAGTTGATATATAATGTGCTGTAGGTTGATATTAGACCAGTAACTGAACGTTGATGCTGTTGTAAAACAGCTTGTGTGGAATGAGAGAGAAATGCCTTCCATGTAAAAACATTTATAATTCCATCCAAATCTAAACCTCCTGTTTTATTTTAAGTTTTCACCAATGAATAGCATTTTGAATAAGTTTGCTGATCCACTCTTTTCTGCCCTTAAAAAATTTTCTTTTTTCTTCTGAGTTGTGACATTACCCAGATTTCTAGCATTCACCATGGGACTTCATGTCTTTCAACATACTCTTTTTATAAAGTTTTTTAATAGAGTGATAACACTATGCCCATATCTTTACAAAATGCATCATTAGTGATGAAAAAAGGTTATTTTTTGTTGATCTTGCATGGGGTTTTTTTATGTCTGTTCAGCTGACAGTATAAGAGAATGTCCCTCAAGGCATTTCTGTTGTGAGAAGCAGTAGTGGGATATGAAGTAAACCTATTACTAGAGACTAGCAGGGAGATGGCATCTTGAGAAATATGAAAGAATGAAGGAAAAACCTGAAGGGTAGAGAAGCCTCAAAGGCTGTTTTGTAGATTTAATGGAAGATTTTCCTTTCCACTTGAGAGGCTGCCAATAGCTGCGATGATTAAAAACTATTGTGACATTCCTTCAAGTCATAATCTAAAATATTTGGTATAAATACGTTTCCATGGATCTTCTGAAAGTATGACTTTACTTTGAAGGAGAGGTGCTTAACAATCTCTGACTGCCATGAATCTTGAAGGGCAAAGTGGAGAAGCCTAAATGAAGCCTGATGATGTGACAGCTGATAAGAGTGGAATAAGAGAGCAGGTCTGGATCGTAAGATCCTGATACATAGCTACAGGAGAAAGGTAAAAAAAAGAATAAAAGCCCAGAGGTGGGCAAGCATTCTGACAAGTGCACAAACAAACAGTGCTAACTGGTCAGTTCATGAGGCATGAAAAGCGTACCAGTGTCCTGTGTTCTGTCCTGTATCTTATTACATCTTACTTTCTGGTTTTGGCTAAAGTTACCAAACCGGAACAATACTGTTTTTCTTGAAATTTTGAGTTCTAATAAACAAAAATCTGATTTTAAGGATGTCCTGTAACTGACCCAGGTGGTCTGTGCATCCTTGGTGTAGACTACCTCAAGAGAGTGTATTTTCAGAACCCAAAAGGGTATTGATGGGCCTTGGGATGGAAAACCTACTGCTGCCCTGCTCTAAATGGTGACAAAGGAAGAACTACACTAGCATTATTGTGAGATTTCACTGTGGGGAAAGGTAGTTGGACTTCATCTTGAAATTCTTGCATTGGCTATAATAAATTGCTTTGCCTTGCCTAAAGAGGAAAGAAAAACTATCATAAAAGCATGCCTTTTAGCATGCACATTTGTATTCTCAGCATGCATTCATTCATTCATTCAATCAGAAACTTCTTTGAACAAGAGAATTCTCTGTAAAAGTCTGTATAGGGCTGTATCTTTCAAAAAATGAATCTCTCAGTCATTACGAATTTTCAAATTTCCAGCTGGGGATTCCTGTAATGAAATTCTGCTTGCTGTGTAGACAAATGTCTATTAAAATATTTGATAAATATGAAGTTCACTTCCCAGATGAAAAAAACCAAAATATCTGTGATTGGTTATTTCACTCAATATTTTTACGTATTTTAGGACTGCTAAATGCTATATTAAGAGACAGGTAGGTAAAGAACAGCTTAGAAAATTTTCAAACTATAGTGAGATTAGTTTTTTAAAGTTTGAGTAGGAATTGTCAAAATTCAATAAAACTTAGTTGCACTTTGCCCTGCAATAAAAATGGCACAACCAGAAGTAAATAAATAAATAAAAAAATTAGATGCAACTCTCTTGCCACAATTTGAATGGAAGCAAGAGAGGCTGGGCTGAGTTTCCTAAAGGTCACCAAGGAGAACTGCTTAAAGTTTCCACACAGATATCTGAAATAACTGCTGAATTATCAGGTGCACAGGGAACTCAACAAGGGACAAAATATTGCAGGGAAACAAAAGGCAGGCAGAAGGAAGGTGCACAGGATACTCTGTGATAATTTACAATCCATTTCCTGAAGTATAAACACAAGTAATTAAAATCTTCCGTTATGAATTCCCAGTGAGGCATGTGCCTAGGCTAGATTTGTTACTGTCAGGTACTCAGGCTGATTAAACTGCCTGTGAATAACCAAAGGTTCTGATCCAAATTACGTCTGTTACAGAAGTGGTCCTATCCGTCAGCAGTTACCATTGTTCAGTGTTTTTTTGCTCCGTATGTGGTGCGGTATGCACTACTGCTCATATCCGTACTTCTCTAAGGAGACATCTTCAGTAGACTTTTCTGATAGTCCTTTCTGATTCAAGATGTACACTAGAGTTATGAGTTAGAGTATTAGATTTGCACCTTAGACTTATTTGGCCTGACTTACTAGGGCCTAGGTTTTCATACATTATTATAAATTATTGTTTTTCTTGCAGGCCTGCTTCTGCAACAGGAACATTCCCAGTAAGATGAATCAGAATGTGCTAATTTATACACGTATCAGGCCTTCTCACTGGTTTTCTTAATTCACCTTCATTTGTCAAATATCAACAGAATGCATTTTCCTTTCTAGAGTATGTTTCTGGTCAATAGGTTTGCATTTAAAAAATAGGTAAAAATTTCAAGATGTTTCTGTTTTGTTCTTTGTTTTGTCAAAAATGTGCATGGTAGTTTTAAGCCTTTAGGTGCTGCTGTGGAAGTGGTTGAGCTGAGGTCTCCTAGTAGTTGGTAGGAGGTAGTAGTGAAAATCTGGATGGAGGGTCCTCCTAGCTTCATGCTTTTTAGAGGTAAATTTATTTTCAATCAAAAATAATGAATGATTTTCTTCTTCTCCAATGGATTAATACTGTCGGTGAGTTTGTGGTCTGTGTCTCATTAAATAAATGGTAACAGTAATTGCCTTACCCTTTGTTTTAAATTCATAGACAATAAAGCCTACAGATATCGCCACTGTCCGCACACTGGGTCGACCTCCTCACCTCATTATGCGTATCATGGACTGTGTGTTACTGCTGTTTCAGCGAAAAGTGAACAATGTGAAAATTGATCAGGAAAAATGCTGTACCATCCCATCATGGCAAGAATCTTTGAGACTGATGACAGCAGGGAACTTCTTACAGAACTTGCAGGTGCTTGTGCAACCTTCTTTTTGGTATTTTTTTAATTTAAGAAAGTAGGGGACAGTGTTTTTTGCTGGTGTTCCTAGGAGAAGAAGTATGCAAGGGGAATCAGATACACAATAGATCTGAAATGTTAAGGGCTTAAAAAGACGTATGTCATAATGAAATAAACTTGAATCTTTCTGGCAAAGTCAGGTGATAAATCAATTATATTTTTTTCCCAAGTAAGACAATGAAATTACTGTCAGTGACAAATCATTCAAAGCTTTAAGCATTTGGTTTGAATATCCGTTATTTACCTGTTTCATTAAAGCCAATAGAAAGCATCTTGTTTTCTGGTACTTAACTTTTCATTAATTTTCATCATCGCAACTTGTGCAGTGGCTTGCAAAAGAATAGTTGATATTGGGATGTAAAAAATAATATTTTTTTTAAATTTGGGATTTTCATCTCCATGGCATGTGTCTAGGGATGTGGGAAGAGTAACTGGTGAATAAATTCCTGTTCATAATTTAAACTAATAATGTTATGATTAATCTCAGAATAAATTGTACCTTGTCCTGCCCCACTGGATATTATTACCTCTGATTTCTGCATTTTGAGGAGTTTATTTCATCTCTCTTCAGTCTAGCAGGAAATCATAGGTGGCAGGCTTGACCAACTTTGTATGGTTGGTAGTGCCATGGGTGCCATTTATGCAGTATTCACATTGCATCTACTCGTAAGAACTTTTAATTTACTGAGAAATTCAGCATTTCATTGTTTATGCATAAATAAACCTATTTGTGCTTCAGGGAGCAGCTATTTTCCAAGTCCATCCAATGACGGACTTTCATTGTACCTTGTAAATAAATCTTTAAAGAAGACCAAACTTACATAAAATATTTGACCATCAAAATAAATTTGAGGGAGAAAACTGAGAGCTTTTGGGGATGAAAAATGGAAGAGAGAAGTTGGTTTTTTTTTAAAAAAGAGAGGGTCTAAATAAATTCTTAAAATTCAACCACATTCCACTAATGAGATAAGGTAATTTAAGGAGAAAATAGCTGGCTTGCCCGTTGAAAGGACTGTCTTGTAGAATGTATGTTTATGAACCAGAGTTGTGCTTTTCCTCTTTTTAGAAGACTGTTAAGTTACTCAGTGTCAAGGAAAATGAAATTTCAAGCAGGATAACAATGATATTTTTGTATCAACAATTACCTGTGTAACAGGAATGGATAGTGTAAGATAGCGAAGATCATAAATGAAGGAAAACTTTTTTCCATTTTGTAAGAATATAGAACAGAGTGGAATGACTTTGGCAAGGTCTCGAAGATGCATGAGACAGAGAACTTCATATTAGCTATTTGTAAGTAACAGTTGTGATCTTGGTAGTGTTCTGTGTGTGCTGGAAAACATATACATATAGTTTATGTATATTACATACATTATATATATTGCACTTTCTTTTTTTTAGCAATTTCCAAAGGACACAATTAATGAAGAAGTGGTAGAACTTTTGAGCCCTTATTTTGAAATGGTGGACTACAACATCGAGACAGCTAAGAGAGTATGTGGGAATGTTGCTGGCCTTTGTTCATGGACTAAAGCTATGGCTATATTTTTTTCCATCAACAAAGAAGTATTACCTTTAAAGGTAAGTCTATCAATCAGCGGAAGGCACACAAACACCCTTTGCTTCTTCTACTCCCCACCTGTATGCAATTGAAGATTTCATCTGCTGGAAACATCAACTGGTGCGTGCCTCTGTAAGAATTTATTATTTTAAAAATAGTAACTCTACAGTAAAATGTACTATTTTTTGTAAGTTGTCAAAGTTATGAAAGAGATTGTGCAGTTTTATTCCTCTGGGCACCTTATGAATGGGATTAAAACAACTGTCATCTAGTTTAAGTCACTATTGCAATTGCTTTACCTTAATTAGAAATTAAGTAGGAAAAAACTTGAGATCTGGTTCCTTTAATGTTCCAGATCTCAGTTCATAAGAAGACTGTACAGAGGCTCTGTTCATCAGTGTTACTTAGAGATAAACAGGCATAAATGGTTGTTGAAAGGTAAGGATGAAAGTAGGAAGAACATGGTCAAGCAAGATTTTAACACAAAATAGCTTGTATTTGTAACAGGAACGACTGAGAGGGAAGCAAGATTTGTAGCTAGAGGTAGTATCTTTCATTAGACAAAGCATACTGGTTGGAGAAATCAGATAAACTTCCAGTGACAGCAGTCTTTTTTGTAGGCTAGATCAGACTAATTTTTGTGTCAGATGGAAAATGGCTGGTATTCCCAGAAGTTTTTCTGATCATTTTTTCTAATTGATGTTAGATCAGCTGCTTAACTGCAGCTACTCGCAATAAGAACTTCGTTGTAAAATACAAATAAAAAGGCTTTCATGAATGATGAAATCTCTACTGAGCAGTTTGATTTTTAAATGTGTGTACAGTAAAACTCTTTGAGATACATTATAGCAAATGCTTTGAGATGTTGTATGGACAAATACACTACTATGTTTTTATGCTTAATAGGCCAATTTAGCAATCCAGGAGAATCGCCTAACCACTGCTATGCTGGATCTGCAGAAAGCTCAAGAAGAACTGGCTGCCAAGCAAGAAGAATTAGATATTGTGCAGGCAGAGTATGAAAAAGCAATGAGAGAAAAACAGGTGAACTGCTCTTTACAGAAAAGAAGTTGCTACCCTTAATTTAAGGAAAACTTAATGCATTCTTTGACTTTCCCTATTATTCCATGGGAAGGATGTTGATGGACAGAGGAAGAGATATATGTTATTTGGATACTGACTCCTTGGATCCCACCTCTCTCCTTTGCCACTGATCCTCTCCCCCTCTACCTCCTACCTCCTCAAAAACTATTGTATTTGGATAGTTTGTTCAGTGCCTACTACTCTAACATCAAGTTTCATTAATGTATATTATCTGTGTATAATGTATTCAAATTTCTGGGCAGAATTCTCCAGAGTTTATAGGTACCAGGCATTTTGCAGATCGTTTAACATGTATGCCAACATGAACATTAAGAGCAGATATATTAAAAAGTTGAATCACATTTATGACAGGCGTTGATAGTTTGTCCTAATGTGTTTTTTCCATCCTACTTCCCTCCTCCTCTGCACGGTGATGTAAGTGTTTGAGAACACATTTTAAAGCTGTTGTTTAACTACTGATTTAAATAGATGTATGGATTTTTCTGGTCTATGAGATACACAACCATGAACCATATTTCTTGGTGTATGGTTTTCTCTAGACTTTGCTTGAAGATGCTGAGCGTTGCCGTCATAAAATGCAAACTGCCTCAAGTCTTATAAGTGGTTTAGCAGGTGAAAAAGAGAGGTGGACAGAGCAGAGTAAAGAATTTGCCATGCAAACCAAGAGGCTAGTGGGTAAGCTTTTGTCTACACCTTTGAACTTGGCAGATAGTAGTTTGAGTTGTAATGGGTAGTGAAACTGAAAATATTTTGAAATTTCAAACTTTTCCTTTCTAGCTTTTAGCTTCCCTGTTGCTAATATGAGGGTAATTGTTATTAATTCTTTTGCCAAAGCACTGCTATGTAAAAAGTACAATATGAGACTGAAGTTCGTATTTAAAAAAATAAAATTACTGTAACTGTGTAAGCTGTGAGTGGGCTTTTACTTGATGTGTATTACATGCAGTAAATACTTGGGACACTGATATTTCAACTTGAATGATGTTTGTAGGCAGCAGTCCAAAGAGAATGATAAGGTAGAAAGTGCCAATAAAATGTCTATAACTGAGAATACGTATAGAGGAGAGGAAGACTGATATTCAGGCACTGACATTTATATGTAGAAATCAATATTTTTAAAGGCAGTTACTAATGTTCATAAAACTTGTTTCTTAGAAGTTCATTTTTATTTTATGAATATGCACTTGGACACTGAAGTACGTTGTAAAAAAGATTTAATTTATTAGTTAGACCGAGTAAATGAAATTTATCTTGTCCTTTACTGTAGTCTGAAGTTTCTTCTCTGACTTTTGCCTCGAAATGCTGTAAAAAAGAAGATACAGTTGTGTAGGTTGTATTATAGTAGATAGGTTGTATTTTATTTGCTACTATATTATGTAAATGTGTATTATTAACTTACTAAAAGTACAGGATACCTTCCCCACACACTTCTCATATTTTTTTCTGTAGATAACTTGAAGAAGTCTAGAAAATATTAATACTCAGTATAAAAGTACTGTATCTTCTCCAGTTTGAATCCTGCCTTGTTACTTTAGAGGTACAAAAAACCCCACAAACCTATGGTGACATGAATCTTAGGGGGGAAATTTTGAAGCTGACCACAAGATTAAAACTTATTGTACTCAATACCTCCATAATGATGTCTGTATCAATTTTTTATTATTAGTACTAATAATTGTAATTAATTTGTTCTTAATTAGTACTCCTAAAAAAAGGTTCTTTTTTTTCCCCCCAGATGTTTTCTAAGCCTGTTCTCATGATTGTGCAAGCAAATGATGGAACTGGAAGTTTATGAGTGCATTTATTCTGCCATGTCCTGCTTGTGCAGGATCTGGTGTGTGGAATAGTGTTAAGTGTGTGCTGGGTTGACCTTGGCTGGCTGCCAGATGGCCGTCTGTTGATTCCTACAGTTACATTGCAAAGATAAAGTAAACCTGGCATCTACTGAAATGTAGCATTGTCTTGCTGGGTAGTGAGCCTTAGGATGATTTGTGGGTCCAAGTGTGTGCTTCGGTTACCACCCAGACCATATAACAACCAGAGAATTAGGCAGCTCATTCAAGAATAGAATTGGCAAAGGTGTATTTTTTCTTTATTTTTCTTTTCTCTTTAAGGTGATGTACTCTTGGCTACAGCTTTTCTGTCCTATTCTGGTCCTTTTAACCAAGAGTTCCGCAGTCTGCTATTAAATGACTGGCAAAGGGAAATGAAAAGCCGGAAAATCCCCTTTAGCAACAACTTGAACCTCATAGAAATGTTGACTGATGCTCCAACTATCAGTGAATGGAACCTACAAGGATTACCAAATGATGACTTATCCATACAGAATGGAATCATTGTCACTAAAGCATCCCGTTATCCTTTATTGATCGATCCACAGGCACAGGGTAAAATTTGGATTAAAAACAAGGAAGGCGGAAATGAACTTCAGGTAACAGGAACACTGGTGCTTGCATAATCCCTAGAAACTCTTAGCTCACAAAACATTGTAGTTCAGTGATTTAAATAATACTTAGCAATTGCCTTCTATATAAAATGCCTAATCTGGATATAAAGGGCATTTCAGGTATATTTTGGTAAATGTGAGATTTGACTAGATATGAAAATTTACATTTTAAGCTTATTAGTACCAGTGACTCAATTTGTTTAATGAATTTATTTTAATGAAACATAAACTGTTGGAAGATAGGCTGAATGGCTAACGTCTGATAAGGTCTGAAGCATGTTGCAGAACACTATAAGCATTAGAAAAAAAATCCCAGTAAGTGATGAATACAGGTTCATATAAAGTTTTAAAAAGGAAGATGCACAGTATGGTGTTTTTATCATCTTTTTAATTAGAAATTACTGATAATTTGTGTTGTCTTAGCATGAATGTCAGGTGCTAACTATTCTGCAAATATACAGGGAAGACAGTATTGCAACAACATACAATCTGAGACAATTCAATGTAAACAGGGGAAAATATGAGAAAGTCCTTGCTTGCTACAATTATGATTACACCAATAAACCATCTTTTTAAAAAGATATCCCTGAAAAAGATAAAGAGGAGTTTGAAGGGTGATAATAGAGTGGCTCTGAGAGTATTACTAGGAAACTACTTTCTTTGACATTGATTGTTATCTCTGTTTGGAACCCTTTAATGATTGCCTGGCTAGTTATGTTAAAAAATGAGTATTAGACTGTGGAGTTATGCAATGTGCTTTGTGTACATGTTGAAAATTAATTACAGTTGTACTGAGGACTGCTTTTTAAAGCAAAGACTATTTAATGGCTTGTTCAATATAAATGCCTAATTTTCAAGGGGAAGAAAAAAAAAAGAGCTCTAATCTGGGAATTGACCTTGCTGCAGTTTGACTTGGGAATGTTATCCGAGATAAAATGAAAGGTGATAAAAGTTTCTTGTTAATTTTTAATCTAGTTGTACTCATAGGACATCAAAAATTTAAGTGCTCAGTATTGCTTTGCTTCTACTTTTGTAGTTGAATAATAGAAGTTTGCGTTCAATGAGATCTGATGCTATCTTTTCTTGTCACAATCTTTGCCTTAATCCCAGTCTAACCATAGGATCATTGTTTATGTCAGTAATTTCAATAAAATGAAATAATTTATAAATACAAAACAAACAAAAACTTCAGTAATTGGCATAATATAATATATAGGTTCATAATTGTGTTTTTAGATCACTTCTTTGAATCACAAGTATTTTAGAAATCACTTAGAAGACAGCCTATCTTTGGGAAGACCTCTTTTGATAGAAGATGTTGGAGAAGAGCTTGACCCAGCACTTGATAATGTTTTGGAGAGAAACTTCATTAAAACAGGTTCAGCCAACAAGGTAGGAATAAAAAAAATGAGCAAAAAGCTGGAAACAGCCCCACCCCTTGCCCTCACGAAATAAATCCTAGTAAGTACATGAGTATAAAAGATTAAACTTGTATTTAAATTTAATGGTAATAAAAAAATAGAGTTTAAGATCACAAGCAGTTTTTATATTTAGCCTATAGTGTTTCTTATCCCTTCGCTTCTGACAGTTTTTTAAAATTGAAATAATCTATGAATGAGTCATTTAAAGTATTTCATAGATATTCTCAACAAATTCTTTGCATCAGACTTATAATTTAAAACTGAATTTTTACACCTTTGAACAGAAAAATGTAACCTTTGTTTCTACATGTAGTATCTGAAAGAGTGTGTACTCATTCTTCATATCTCAAATCTTATTTTTAATGCTTTTCTTAAGGTGAAGGTTGGTGATAAGGAACTAGATGTTATGAATGGCTTCAGACTTTACATTACTACAAAACTGCCAAATCCAGGTTACTCTCCTGAAATTAGTGCTCGAACCTCCATCATTGACTTTACTGTGACCATGAAAGGTCTCGAAAACCAACTCTTAGGCAGAGTCATTCTCACAGAGAAACAGGTAAAAGAATTAATTGTGTCTTTTTCTTGGCTGTACATCTTTACATTTACCTGTAGAAAGTTTTACTTCATTTTAATTTATTACTCTCTATTCCCATATTGCAGGGTAACTTTCTGGCTTTCTATATTGTGATTATTTTTAATATAACCTATTTACGAAGATTTAAAAGCTGGCACAGAAGAAATTGACTCATTGAAGTGAAAGTTTCTATTTGTCTTTATTATTGCAACTGTATGATACTCAACTTATTTTTCCTGACTCAAGGAGTTATAACCTCATGAGAATGGCCTGTGAAAAGAAGAAATGCCTGAAATAAAAACTGATACTCTATCTATACACTGTGGAGCTCATGGCAACATAACCTGGTGCAAAGGATTCAGACTTAGTTGCTTCCTTGCTCCAAGGGGAAACAGGCTAACTACCTATTTTGACATTGCAAATGTATTAGATGAGGAAGTCCAAGTTCAGGATGACAATACCCATAAACATGCCACCAGCAGTTCTGGAGGGAGGCTGGTTGTTGTCTTTCAAACTACTGAATACCTAATGCCTCTCACTATAAGGTCAGGCAATGTTGAAGTCCAATGAGACATTACACGTCTATGACTGTGTGTTTACTAAGATTTTGTCAATAGTTCTCATTTACCTTCACTAGAGAGGAATCCGTTTGTTCCCTTATTGTGGCATCTGTTGAGGTCCTCTTGTCCTCCTCTCCATTTCCCCCCAGTGTAAGACAGTCCTCCTTAATGGCCTCAGTCATCTTGTTAATGTCAAGTGGTTGAATTTCACTCCTGATCACTCTGTGGATCTCATGAGAGAAATCGTAGTCACTCTATGAAGACTTGTATTTTGTCAGACAGCTTCATTGCACGATCAGCTTCACTTCAACTAGCGACATCTTGTCAACTAACTACGTAACGGAATTATCACTGTCTGTCTGAAACACACTGTGATATATATATTCACAAAGTCTTATGCCAAACTTCACTTCTGGGCCCTGCAATACAGTTCGTTCCTCAAGGTGATAGTCATTTTATCAGCAAATTCCTCCAGTCATCGCAATTGCTGTATGCCTGCTTTGAGGACACAGAAAAGATAGGAACTTAATTTTTCTCAGAGGTGCAAAGCAATAGACTGAGAAATAATAAACTCAAGTGGAAACATGGGGAATTCTGATTAGATATTAGGAAAAAAATAATGACATTGAAAGTGGTCAAAACCAGGAGCGGGTTAGCTGGGGATATTGTGGAATCTCCATTCTTGGAGAGTTTCAAGAATCAACTGGACATGGCCCTGAGCAGATCATCTATTTAGACGTGCTTTGAGCTGGGGATTGGACTAGTTCCTTTCTGGAGGTCCCTTCGAAACTAGAATTATTCTACTATTCTATGATATCTTTGTCACTAACTGGGAATATCTAATGGATGGACGTACTGTGCTCTCTGGACTAGCTTCTCAGAGTGGTGTACTCGCTACTGCTTTATTTGTGACCATCTGGGGATAGTTCTTCCAGACAAATGACAAGTGGACCACTTGGCAGGCAAGGGGACTTTCATAGAACGTACTTAACCACGTTTCAATTTGCTTGGCTTCTGTTTTTGCGCCCTGTGGTTCAAGGTTTTCTGAAGAATCAGTTCAGACATATCCTGTCGTCCAAAACCTTTTTTTCCTGTGATATCTAATTATGCACCTTTAGGAATTTGGGAATATCCCTTTTAAGTGTCTGGATTCTTGCTACCTTCTTGTAGCCTTTGGTAGGGAGGTGGTGGAATTATTTAACTGTGAGACAGTTTGCCGAATGTTTTGAGCAGTATGACTTCTGGATGACATCCAGTATTAGAATGTACATGGGGAACTTCTAGCCCAAAAAGAGAAGAGATTATTTATCTGAAGTTAGTATTCTTCAAGGTTTGTATGTACATTTATGTGCTTCTTGCCATTCCACTGTCTCTAATATGGTTCTGCACTCAGAATGAATGAGATATAGATATGCAGGGAGGAAAAGGAAGGGTTACAGCACATCATTTAAAGATTCTGCAAAGTCTGACTTTCTGTTCCTGTGTTGGCTGGTATGTCTATTGGTAGAATCTGTGTGGCATACATCTCAAAGAATTGACTGGTTACTGATAAGAATACTGGTACTGATTTCTTCTTTTCCACCAGAATATTAAACCAGTTTGCAAGATGTGAGCTGAGGATAAGAAGGTCAAAGGGTAGCTGGTATAGCTGTAGAAGTTTAATTCTAGTCTATTTCTTGTAGTGATTGGATTTGAGAGACTTGGTATATCTCTGAATGCAGTATAGCTTACACTGTATTAATGATATGAATGTTTTGATACATCGGCTGTTATGTAGTTTGACAAAAAACCTGCCTATTTAGTGTTGTAGAAATAGAGATGTCAGATTAGTATTGGAGTTACATACAAGAATTATTTACAGCTTTCAGAATTTTCAGATTTATATTTCAAGATATGTAGTGGTAAAAGGCTTAAGTTTTGTAAGGCACAGTTGATGCAAATTCTTGCACTTGTGAATCATTTTGTGACAGCATGATATAAGCTCTGTGGCAGCTTTTATATTTCATGAATATTAGCAAGATCTGGCATTCTTTGGTATGGCCTGTAAAATGATTTCAGCTTGTGAAAGCAGTTCCATAAAGCTGCATTTGAAATAACCTCTTTGGTGCAGGTTCCTTGAATTTATGTGCATGATAACTTGGCTTGGGGTTTTTTGCATCCATGATGTTACGACTGGAAATTTTCGAAGACATGCAGAAAATTTTCAACTGTGTACTCCTCCTGATCTGCAAAAAGTATTTTAAAAGCATCATAGATGGATTTTTTACCAAGGTTTTAATTTAAGTTTACTTGACTTGTATTAGTTTGGTCATTCTGTTCCCAACCTGTTTCTCAGGCTCTTCTTGTGATGAAAACTTAGCTTTCTGTTTTATAAATGCATTGCACTCTAAAATATGTTTAACCTTTGAAAATGAACTCAGCAAAACATGAAATTTAATTTGGCTAAGAATGGTTTCTGAGCATGATAATTATTGTATTTAATTGGATGCTAACATTCTTTTAATGCTATACTTTTAAAAATTGTTTCTGCTTCATCAAGCTTGCATAATGCTTGTCTTGCTTTAGAATTGCTACCTGCTTTTCTTTAGTTCCACTAGGCATCAGTTGATTAAAATGGAGTTAAATATAATTTTCTTGTCTTTTTTTATCAGTTTTTGTCAGAATCTTTTGAATCTGTATGCACATCTTCTAAGTTATGTGACATTTGCATTATACTATGACAATGGTCCAAATAAATCTTTTCTACCCAACGATGATGATGTTTCAATATAGCTTTTGTACAGTGACAAGAAAAGAACCTAAATCTGATAATGAGATGAAAATGATTTTTTTTAAATTTCCTTTTTAAGATAAAAAGACTTTCTTTACAAGAACTGAATGCTTAAAATAACTTTGGAATTTTACCAGAATTTAGGTTTGAGAAGGCCACAAGTTTAGAATGTAGGAAAACAAAAAAACAATTCAAAACTTGTAACAGTGTTGCAAATCTGTATAAATGAAGGCTACTCAAATGGGGGAGTAAACACTTTCTTTAAGTCTTGCTAAGGTTTCATGTTCATAATGCCTCTAGTGCTAGATAAGAGATCATGTATTTCTTAGTGTTGTCCCTGTCTCTCTGGAATAGTAGCAGGCTGTCTGCCGTGCTGAGTTGGGCTTGGCAAATGCCGAGTGAATACACAGATTCCAACTTTGGAGAGACATTGTTAAAACTATACACCAGACCTTTGTAAACAGTGAAGGAATACTTCTGTAGACATAGATAATATTTCTACCAGGTGACTTGCTTATTGTTGAGTCATAAGATTCCTATTATCCTTATCTTGCAAAAGACTCAACCCATCCTCTTGCATTTTCTCTCTTTTTACTTCACTGTATTGAAACATTTTGTATTGTTTCAATGGAGTGTTTTTATCTCTGAGGGATTAATTTGTAGTAAATTTTTGAAGTTCAGTTTTAAGAGCAGTATAAGAATGAAGTGAAAGGCCTTTTATCTCTGAAGAACATATTTTTCCGGGTATTTCAACCTTTTTTTTTTATAAAGGTAAGGCTGTTAATCAACTGGTATCCATGCATCACCACTGGAAAACAAAGTAGGTATATAAATCACCCAGCCTGTATTACTAAAAGTAACCAGCTGAATACTTCTAGTGAAGCAACTCAACTTGAAATCTGCATGGTTTCTTTTCTTAACCAATGAAGCATTTTAGTGAGAGACTGAAGTTATCCCTGTTTGATGATGGAGTACTTTTAGATGCACTTCTTGAAATATTTGATGCTTGATTCATTGACTAAGGGTGCTCATTATTACTGAGACTATATTTTCAATATGGTGATTGGAAAACAGGGCATAAATGAGGATGGCATTAGATGGAGAGAAATGAAATACTACACCTGGAAAGGTGTTTGCACTTGTCTTTGTCTGCAACAGAAGAAAAACAACTACTGTTCTGAACTTCTGTTAGGACATGATATGAGCATGCTCCATAGTATTTGTTGAAATGATTTGTTAGTGCATACTTTAGTAGCAGGTTCAGAAACCTGGCAGTAGGCCTGCTGTGAGATATACCACTGGAATGCTTTCTCCAAATTAGTGCAGTTACTCTTGATCTACCCTGTTTTAGTAGGATCAGCACTTTTAAAACTTTGTTTTTTGCTTCATTTTGTTTTTATTTTTGATTACTCTTCTGTTTTCCAAATATTACCATGTATTCCAACAGGAACTAGAGAAAGAAAGAACAGATCTTATTGAAGATGTGACTATGAACAAAAGGAGGATTAAAGACCTAGAAGATAACCTTTTGTTCCGACTTACAAGCACTAAGAGTTCTCTGGCAGATGATGAGAGTCTAATAATTGTATTAAGTAGCACTAAGAAGACTGCTGAAGAAGTTACACAGAAACTACAGACTTCTGCTGAAACTGAAGTACAGATCAACTCAGCCCGTGAAGAGTACAGACCTGGTGAGTGAAGGTAGTGATGCAAGACAAAGACTGGGGCGTGTGGTTAAAGCAGCAATACTTAGAGTAAGAGAAATGGTAGGATGAGATCAGGAAGACCATAGTGGGTAGGAAGGATCCATGTTTTCCTGTATATAAAACGTACTTCGGAAATGTCGTATTGAGTTATGGTGGAGAAAATAGTCAATGTTATGCTTCGTGTGGAATTTATAAAATGGAATGATCTATTCTTTCACTAGACTTCCCATTGCTCTATATACCAGTGTATGTGTCCATCTAGTCTACTGGGTAAGAAACTTGGGAGGGCTTGGTTGTTCTTTCATAGCTGTTAAAATGTTGACACTTTTTATGGACTGTCAATGAGACTAGTCATTAGGGTATTTAGGTAACTGTATGTTTGAGTTCAACATGTTGACATTCACTGACAGGTGAAAATGTGAAAAAAGTGAAAAAAAATGCTCTCTGGGATTCAGTGTTATACCTGCATTTTAGGAAATGTGTAAAGGGGTATGGCAAGTGTACCAGAAATCATTGCAGATTTTTAAAAACTTTTGTATTTAAAACTGAATGACAGCTGAAAGTAGGTTAAATCAGTGCTGGGTGAGTTAAATCCATATAGTTCATTTGGCTTTTATATGACTTGCGTGAAAGTCTGTAAAAATAAATTTGTTTGGTTACTCGGTACTTCAAAACATCTTATTTTTATATGTTCTACTGATGATCTGAATATTGCAGTATACCATCCAGATGGTCTCCAGATATGCTCATATTTACAAACTGGGCTTTACATAGTATGCATTAATTACAGAAAAGATTTTTTTCCCCTTGATGTATAAATGAGGATTAAATTAATGTTTTAATTATTTTTTCTGACCAGTAAAGAATGGAACAACTCAAGGATCTTCAGTTAGCATTAGTGTTAAACTCACTGTACTTGCTGTAGAGAGTTAAAGATTTCTGCTCTGCATTTCTACTTTGAACACAGTCTTCTTTCCTGTCCTTCAGTTGCAACTCGAGGTAGCATCTTATACTTCCTTATTACCGAGATGAGCATGGTCAATGTGATGTATCAGACTTCGCTTTGGCAGTTTTTGGGGCTTTTTGACCGCTCCCTAGCCAGGTAATTTAGCTATCAATAAATATCATTTGTATTTACTGAGTCCTGGAGCTGGTTGTAGTACAGTAAAGATTTGTTCTAAACTAATGTCAGAAAGAAGAGTGTTGCTCGTTACAATCTTGACAGGAATTGTCAGTTAAAATTCCCATAAGCCTTTGTCTGTTTGTTACCGAGGCAAAAAATCTTCAAACTTACAGTCCTGAAAAACTAGGCATTGGGTAATTACAAACCATTATACTATGTTGATTTTCAGCTATGCAGAAAGGCTTGATTAGAAAGGAATTTTTCTTTTTGTTGCTTCAACCTGGAAGTTGTTGCTAGCTTGCTGTCTGATATTCTGTGTTTGTGATCTATAATTTTCTCATGTGTTGAAAGTTCTGAACTGTGGCTTTTTGTCTTTTACATAGTATTCACTTTAAGAAAGCCAACGCAAATTAACAATCAACTGCAGACCTTTCTTTCAACAGGTCCACCAAGAGCCCTATTACTAGCAAGAGGGTTACTAATATTATTGAACATATGACGTATGAAGTGTTCAAATATGCTGCCCGAGGACTCTATGAGGAGCACAAATTTCTTTTCACATTATTACTTACATTGAAGATCGATATACAAAGAAACAGAGTGAACCATGCAGAATTTCTGACACTTATTAAAGGTTGGAACTATGGAACAATTTTAAGCAGAGCACATGTATTATTGTAGAAAACTTGTGAGCTGTAGTTATTTCTCCTAGCCAGCCTGCTGCTTCCATTTGTACATGAGAAGTCAGTCAATTGAATGAATACATGGTTGTCGTTCTGTTCTGGTGACAGACAACATTGTATGGTAGTTCTAATTTATAGCAGCACACTGAATATTGATAAATATATCTTTGAGAATCATGAGAATTTAAAAGGATAATTGTTAAGTAGTCTTTCAGTTGATATTTATGTCTGCTGCTCCAATACCACCAGGTAAGTGTTTGACTTAGAAAAGTTATTATTATACTAAGCATCTTTTAGTTTATTTGGTAACTGCAGGAGGACAAGCAAGGAACAGAAAGTGATGCTAACAGTTTAAAAGAATATCAGACTCTTAACTGAACTTGACAAGTTCATGGCTTTAGTCTTAACTGAATGCAAGCACTGTGTATTTTCACTTGAAAGCTTGGAGTCATTTTGTATTACAGTTCCAAGATACTTTATTTTACAGGCACCATTTATGGATTATAACTGTTAATTTTTCCATGCTGAATCTTCAGAATATCTTCTCCCAAGAAGCACTTATTTCCAGGCACATTGCACAAAGAAATAGTAACTCCTCAAAAGAGAAACTAGTTAACAAAGATTAAGTTTAAAGTACATCATAAAAAAAAATATTATAAACTGACCAAACTACAAACTCTGCTTCAGCAAAGATTACGTGACTTTTTAAGGTAAAAACCGCTGTAACCTCATGATTAAAAATCTGGATTCTTATACCTTGCATTTTCTTTTTATTTTGTGTTTGATTTCTTTCAGTTTTGGCTGGATTCCAAGGAAGGCAAATATACATACTGGCAAAGTTACTGCATTATCTACAACAACAAAAAAATCAAAGAAAAAAACATTGAAATTAAGCTTCTTCATTTTTTCTCCATAAATTCAGGCTAATTCTTTTACAGTAAAAAATAGATTTAGCTTGTAATGGAGAATTGTTACATATTTTTAAAAAATATGCTTTAAAGCAAGATGAAAAATAAGATCTGAAAATAAATTTTACATGCTACCTAACTCAGAAATTTATGATCACCCTTAGTTAAGTAGTCTTTCTCCAGACTGGGAAGACTTAGTCATGTGAAATAGTCTTGCAGTACCTAGTTTACTTTTTCCAGATAGGTCTTTTTTTTCCTTCGTCTTTCAGGTGTCTCCAACATTACTAATTTTAACTAATTCCTAATTTTCTACAGGTGGTGCTTCCCTAGACCTTAAAGCTTGTCCTCCTAAGCCAGCTAAGTGGATTCTGGATATGACTTGGCTAAACTTGGTGGAGCTCAGTAAGCTTAAGCAATTTTCAGATATTCTTGATGAAGTAAGTAAGAGCTTTTAAAAATTAATCTCTTGCTTGACAGTGATCAACTAGTAGTGATCAAGGCATGTGGTGGGAAACTGATTTATTTTATGGAACAGAATGAAATTGACAGCAGATAACCACAGTTGTGGCCCCAACTGCTGAGCAACCTGCATTGATAAAAAGACTTAAAAAACCCCAGGAAAACAAGAAGAAAGAAGAACATTTCACATAATTATATATTGTATAATTATTAATTACTATATAATTATGATACTTGCAGATTGAGTGTTTGAATGTTTCTAGACTGGGACACAACTTGCTATTATCCAGTTCATGTAATGCAACTTGAACCTTCTTCCGGTTATTAGACATTCTTACATCCCTGTTGTGATTTCTTCCACTGTTTTATGATGCTTGTTCCAATATTTCCCTGATTACGTGGAGTAAGAGTTAAGGAAAGGGTGTTCAGTAAATTCAGCACTGCTATGAATAGTCTTAATAGACACGAAGTGTATGGTAGAGAATGAAGTAAACAGCATTAGGTATATGTGAAGACTGCCTTCTGTACAGTCATGTGGGGAGGAGATATGTACCTAGTGTTTTCAAAGCTATGTCTGAGCCTAGCTATCTGTGTTCTGACATTGCTATGCCATTATATCAGTAATGAAAAATACTTAGTAGTAGCTGATTTTTTCAGAATATGTATACTTAAGGGCATTGTTGCATTTTACAATTTTGTCCTTAAAATCTGAAAGCTTTTCCTCTCCTTTTCCAATAGCCTTACTAAATCTGTGTACTAACATAGTTGAACAAATGCCTGTGTGTGGATTACATGTCTCTGACCCTCATTAAAAGTTTGTCACCTAGTGGCAGTTGAAATGTGACCTGTATGTTTGGTGAGATTTACTCCTTTGATGGTATAACTGCAGATTTCCAGAGCAGAGAAACGGTGGAAAATCTGGTTTGATAGTGAGAATCCTGAAGAAGAACTGGTTCCTAGTGGCTATGGTCAATCCCTGGACTGCTTCAGACATCTTCTTCTTATCAGATCTTGGTGTCCTGACAGGACCATAGCTCAGGTATATTTATTTAGCCAACATAGTCTAAGTGTCATTAAAATAATAGTTACAGGATTGCAGTTCAGTATTTTTTTTATTTAATGCTAAACTCCTTTTTGTAATTGACCTACACGTTACATTTTCTGAAATTCTTTTCAGACTATTTCTGCGTTTGTTACAAGGGCAGTGTTAGCAAAATTATTCCAATATATTGATTAAATATTAGACAATGATTTTATGGAGATAGAATTTCATCTGGAAATGTATCTGTTTATTCAGTTCTGTTTTGTCTGTTCAGAAGGTAGTTTTGACCGTCCCTGCTAATACTACTCACTGGAATTGTAGAAGTGTCCACATGTTAGGCTGAAGTAAAATCTTTTCATAAACTCAGTTGTCTGAGAGAAAACAAAACATGAAAATAATTTAACTGGGGAATGATTTATTGCATGGAAAAATTAGGCCCACCTTAGAAAAACCTGTGTTAAGGTCTGTTCAAAATTTTTATTTTACAGCCATTTATTTAGAAAGGAGAGAAAGATAAAATAAAAGTTTATTAAATGGTTAGACCTATGTTAAAGTAAAATCAACTTGTAGGAGCCTATTTTTAGTCTTTGCGTTCTTCTCCAGTGCAAAAGAATAAAATTATGCAATTGCTGACAATTTCAGAGCAATGGTTGGCAATTTACTGAAGTCAGAATGCATCACTCACAGCATGGTATTAATTTTACAGATGCAAACATTTAGGCATTGTGACTGGATTCAGAGAAAGTCAGCAATTATTGGTGTAACAGTAGTCAACAGAAGGTTAAATGACACTGTACAGTGAATCTCTCAGATGTGTGTTACGTTTCTGAAATGGATCATGCAAAATTAGCTCCTCAATTCTGTTAATGGGGGCAAGATACACTTTCATCTTACGATGGTTTTATGGAAACTGTTCACTTATCAAATGCTAGATATCTTTTGTCTCTGAGAAGTAACCCAGAGGTATTAAGGGGAAGATGGGTCTAAGACAAAAGCAAAGTAGTGGGAAAGAATATAAGGAAAGATTGTCTCAAACAGTTTGAAAGAGCCTTTTCTGTTTCTTAGTGAAAAGGAACAATACTCTAATAATTTTTTGAAATAAATAAATAAGGAATAACAGAGATGATCTTCACCCCTTCTTTTGGATCTTCTACTTAGTGACCGTTATTTTCATCATTACTGCTATTAATTTGTTGTTTGTTTAAACATGAGGGTGGGGAAAAAACTAACATCTTTAAAGCGTGTCTTCCGTCCTTTCCTCCTTTCTTCTTTAGAATTTGGAAAGGACAGCTAGATTTTAAGGTTAAGAGTTATGCTATCTTGTCGCATCCTGCCTAAGGTGGTGGTGGTTGGGAAGTGACTCAGGTTCTGTGAATCCCCTTGGGCTAAATTAAGGGGAAACTACAGCAAATGATCATTTTAAGGATTTTATTTATAACAGAGGTAGCTTGGAAAACATGGAATCACACAGAATCACAGAATGTTAGGGGTTGGAAGGGAACTCTGTGGGTCATCTAGTCCAACTGTCAACTTGGGTTCTTATCAAAAATGTCTATAAGAGGGAGAGTAAAAAAAAGAGAAGAAAGAGGGGCAACAAAAAAGGTGTTTCACCACCCTAGGATCCCGCAATGATGACAACAGGCATGGCATCCTCTGGTGGCAGGCCCCCACCAGGCTCTTTGCACTTGTGTCTGTTATCACTCTGTCTCTGCCCTTAGTTGCACCTCTTGGCGACATATGGCAATTCTTCTAGAAAGTCTGTGATCTGCTGTGCAGGTGGCGGGGGGGACGTCTCGATGGGTCTCTTAGGGGGTCTCAAGCCCCTTCCTCAAATTAACTTTATATCATCTCTGTCCATATTTGGGTAAGGCACATCAGAGATGCAGAGACCTGTCCTGTCTTACCTTGTTGCAGTCTTCGGCTGCTGGGCAGACCCCCCACTGCGGGTGGGCGTCATCCCGCCTGTCCCCGCCTGCTCAGGACAGCCCTTTGAAGGGCTGCCCCAGAGCTGAGGCAACTATTTTAGCACAATGTTTGAGGCGTTGACACATATTAACTCTTTCAGTCTCTGGCATATCTTATAGAGATACCGTCTTAAAACCCTTTCTAAAGCTTTAGTAAGGTTATTATTGCTCTTATACTGTGATTATAGGTATCATATATAATAATGCATGCACATACATGTAATAGAATAATTATTTTTTAAGTTTTAACTGGACTTATAAGGCTGTAACAAATAACACCTTCAAAACCAGTATGATATATTAATGTGTAAAAATAAATATATTACGTATCTGTATTTCTGATGCAAATTTATAGGAGGCTTTGCTCTTCAGTTTATTTAATGGTTGAATTTACACTGGGAAGAAAACAGTATTAAATGGTCCTGTCACAGCTTAAATTTACCCTTTTTAATATAGGCAAGAAAATACATCATTGACACTATGGGAGAGAAATACGCAGAGGGAGTCATCTTGGACTTGGAGAAGACATGGGAAGAGTCAGATCCACATACTCCTCTCATATGCTTTCTTTCCATGGGCTCTGATCCTACAGACTCAATTATTGCTTTGGGAAAAAGACTTAAGACAGAGACACGTTGTGTTTCCATGGGCCAGGGGCAAGAAATCCATGCTCGTAAACTTCTACAGCAGACAATGGCTTATGTAAGAGACAAAGATCGGAATGTTTTTTGTATGTGTTAAATGCTTAGAAATGACAATCCTGTCATGAAATAAAGTTATTTGGTGGGTAGCTAATGCTGAAGAAAGAACCTATATTTATTTGTATAAATAAATGTCCTAAGCAATAGGACTGTCTTTTCACAATCATTTAATTATCCATAACAAGTTTTGTGACACTGTGCAGACGCAATGTTTTTCTTATAAAATTGAGTTTTTGTTGTAGGTAGTTGACTGATAAACATAGCTGAAATGATTGTTTGGATGGCATAAATAATTAAATATTCTTCAGAAAGCATTTCACAACATTTTTCTCAGTTTTGTACTTTTAGTAATGCAAACATATTTTGTTAAATAAAGATTAATTAAAAATATACTATTGATAGTTACATAACTTTGAGAAAAACAAGGCTGTAGAGCAGAGTATTTTGTATTGCTGTAGTCTGGATTTTGAATTGGGATGGACAATCTTATAGCACAGGCATTTAACAAGTGAAACATGCAAGAATTAAAGAATAAAATTTCCTGGATGAGAAAGAACAGCTGAGATGTTCCAATTTAGCGTGCTTTGCCCATCAGGTGGTAGTACTGCTATGCCTGCTGATGTGAACAGATTGAACTTCTTGTGCTTCTGTGATATGAGCTTGTTCCCTGTCTGTATAACCAGTTTTCCTCTGACTGTTGACTCAGATTCTCATTTGATGACTTCACATTAAGACCTAGTTAGCAGATTAGATGAGAAGAAACTAATTCAAAAGATAGGGCAGCAGAGCTCATTTTGTTTAGTTAAGAGAAATGCAGTTACTTTCTCTCACTGTTTCACATAACCTCCTAATGAAGAGGTATGTGAGATGTCTCTATGAAGTATGGTAATTCATATGAGAAAGCTTGATAGCTATTGATTGAAAGCAATAGGTTAATTAAGTATGTATATTTGATTATTTTACAACCCTGTGACCCTTGTGAGGAACAAGGTTTAGCAGCTTGCTCTGTGGAGCTGCTTCTGAGCTCCCTTATATAAGTCAAGATTTATCAGTGTTTATCAGCACTCTAGTCATGTCCAGATATATTTTAAAAGTGCTGATGAAACCAAACAAGCTAACAATGCCTCCAGAAGGAACAACCCACAGTTTAGCTCACATGAGATTTCTTTGGGAGAAAAAAATATTTTGTTAATTGCATGTGTACCATTACTATGGATATTGGTCTCTGTATGCAAAATGTACATGAAATCAAATGATTAAAGCCTTGGTTTTGTTTTTGGGAACAAGTGGTGCAAAACTGACTGTGGAGGACTTCTTCTTTTAACAGCTCTGATAAGCACTTAAACGTGCTATATTTTGCTGTAGCTTAGATGTGTTGGCTTTGTTCCTAACCTACAGCACAAACAAAGAATGATTTTAATGATTTCAGTTTGTAAATAATGTTGATAACTTTATATTCTGTTGTTTTAAACTAGGGAGGTTGGGCACTTCTGCAAAACTGCCACCTTGGACTTGACTTTTTGGATGAGTTGATGGACACCGTAATAGAGACAGAGACTGTCCATGAAAGCTTTCGACTGTGGATGACAACTGACATTCACAAACAGTTCCCCATCACCCTTCTTCAAATGTCTATTAAGTTTACCAATGAACCACCACAAGGGCTCAGAGCTGGACTAAAGAGAACATATAGTGGTGAGTGCTGGAGTGGTAATGATTTAATGTTAATTTAATTAAATTTAAATTAAATTTATTTAATGTGAATTTAATTTTATGCTCATTTTTGGACTCTCTGGTGTTATCATGTGGCCATATCGTAGCCACTGATAATAGGTGTGAGTTAGTGTGAGGAAGTAATCGCAATGATGCCAGAACATGTCTTGATCCTTGGTTTGAGCTAGAAATTGTGAAAATTAAAAGCAAGAGAAGATCAGCTGAAGCTCAGTTGCCGGAACTAATTGGACAGCAAAACAGGAAATGCTTATTTTTTTCTCAAATGTCTCAGTTGTAATAGTTCAGAGTGTTGAAGTTTTTAATCTTCTTGTGTCTTTTGGCACAAAAGTGACATGCTAATCTTTGTTAACTATTAAGTGCCATTTACATTGCATAAAATAAAGGCCAAAGTCTGTGCAAAAAAGCAACTTAATGTGAATTCAGCTATTAGTAAATTGTGGAGGTTTTTTTTTTCCCTGAAGTTTACACTTTGAGCAACTTAACAACGTGCTGTAAACTGTCTCTGTCGCAGAACACTTTGTAGGACAATAATTTTCTCTAGAGAGAGGCAAAAAGCCAACTGACTATCTCTAGGACTGATGCTTTAACTGATTTGAAGTAGTTTTGAAGAATACTATTACTGTGTTTTTTATAAAGCCCACTTACAATCAATAGGTGTCAGCCAGGATTTACTAGATGTCAGTGACATGGCACAATGGAAACCAATGTTGTATGCTGTAGCCTTTCTACACTCTACAGTTCAAGAAAGACGCAAGTTTGGATCTCTGGGTTGGAATATACCCTATGAGTTTAATCAAGCTGATTTCAATGCTACTGTGCAGTTCATTCAAAACCACTTGGATGGCATGGATGCCAAGAAGGTAATTAATGTTTTTGTGGGGAAGGTGTATTGTGGTGATGGATCTTTCTTGTAGTGGAATGTATATACATGGTTCCCAGTAACTGAAACACAAACAAGATTTTAAATTATTCTTTTGTTTCTCTCACAAACGTTCAACATTGCAGGCATACGTGTCTGTATACCCCCAGTCTTCAATTAGACTTTTAATCCTGTGCATGTTAAATTTCTATATTAACCTGTACATTAAAAAAAAAGTAACCCTCCTAGCCATCTTCCCCAAAAACTTCTGAAATATAAACCTTAGAAGTAAAGACCTTCTTTTCAATGCTCATTAAGTTAGATAGTTAAAAATAGATCACTTTTTAAAAAATATTATTTTGTTTAAATCTGTTTTGAGTAAAAATAATAAGATTTGGCTCCTCCAACCTATCTTGGCAGCATAAAGAAATTGAAAGTGGCTTTAAATGACTGTGTAAGAATTTCTTTTGCATTCCTCACTTTTGTGTGGTCAGTTGTCACACAGAAGTCTGTGGCACATCACTTTGTGATTGGCGTTTTAAGTGAAGCTGAAAGCATAATTAGAATTTAGCTGTATCCCTCTTGCTCAGATGCCAGAATACCATCTTGAATTAGTTGTCAGTGAATTCAATTTTGAGAAATCCTTGAAGGTGTTCTGGGAATGCAGAGTTAAAGGAAAAAAGAGTAGTAAGAAAGTTACTTACTTCCAAGAGGGACAGAGATGCAGCACTTGGTATATCAGCTGTTCTGACCAAGGGAGATGTAAATAGATGAGAAGAGTATTAGCTAAAAGTCAGTGTTTTCTATTTGGTTTTAGGGAATCTCCTGGAGTACTGTTTGTTATATGATAGGTGAGATCCAGTATGGTGGCCGTGTGACGGATGACTATGACAAAAGGCTCATGAACACCTTTGTAAAGTTTTGGTTCAGTGAAAATATGTTCAGTCAGGAATTCAGCTTCTACAAAGGATACGGCATACCGAAATGCACTGTGGTGGATCAATACCTGCAGTACATACAGGTTGGTAAATGAAAGCTTTTCAACACACACACACAAAAAAAAGCAATTTACTTGTTTCTTGCAAGTTCCCAAGTCCCCATATTTTGACTTTTCTTGAGTACCTATATTTTGTCTTTTATTCACAGATTCCTTATTGCTTCTAAGAGTTTGCGTATCTATTGGTGACAATTAATTGTTGTCATCAATGTTATCATTGTCATGACAGAGATCTTTTCTTTTTCATGTGATTTGCTGGAAGGACATACATGAAGGCATGCAGTTATTAAACAGGGCAAAGAATGGAGTCCAGACATTGGGTACAACATTACAGAAATAAAAAGTGTTGATATATGAAACTACAAGCTGACTATTAAAATAGCATATAGAGGTTAAAACTGAATTTGTTGTTAACCTTGGTGTGATTTGGGCTGTAACATGATCACAGCAAGTTATTTGCCCTAGAACTGTTTGAAGACATCTAACCTCTTATTTTACAATGTAAGGGTTTTTTTTGAGGTTTGTTATATGGTTTTGTTGTGTGTGGTGGGTTTTTTTGATAATTAGCTTATAAATCCATCTCCACTTGTGCTCTTTTGATATTTTACTATGTAGAGTCTTCCTGCTTATGACACACCAGAGGTGTTTGGTTTGCACCCCAATGCAGATATCACTTACCAAAGTAAACTTTCCAAAGACGTATGGGACATCATCCTCAGTATTCAGCCTAAAGATAGCTCTGGTGGAGGAGGTGAAACCCGAGAGGCAGTTGTAGCCAGACTGGCTGATGATATGCTGGAAAAGCTTCCTGCTGATTATGCACCATTTGAAGTGAGTTAATGAAATTCTGTCAAAAACATTTGCTCCATCTTGCTTTGTGTGGATAAAAAAAAAGTATTAATTTTTCTAAAAGCATGTCTGAGTTCATTCCTACAGGCAATACTTCAAAAATAAATTTTAAAGAAGACTCTTAACATTTATAATGAAGTCACTAGATGTGCACTGAAGTGCTTTTGTAAGAGCTTTTTCAAAATATTAAACCACTTAATGATGAAGCTGTCATTTGCACTAGGGGGGAGGTAGGACCATCAGCTTTTAACTAAGGTTGTTGACATTGTAGAGAACTGAGGTCATGTTGCAAATGTAGTCGTGCTTCTAAAAATATTACAGCTTTAGCATATGTATTACTTTGGAATTCAGCTTAGATCATGAAGATATTTTTAGGTTGCTTTCTTCTTCAGTGAAGAGAATGCTGAAAAGCTTGTCAAATGATAGCTTTCATTGATTGAAGTCTAGTGTTAGTATCTCAAAATCTATATTAAAACAAAATAGCTTATGTAATGGTAATGGGCACCTACTGCCTTGCAGCCATTTGTTTTCTGAAAGAGCAACTTCTGTTTATGTGGAAGATGGAATTACTTTCAAGGTGATAGGGTTTGCTTACAGTTAGAAAACATTTACTGATAACTACATATATAGACACTCCAATCAACTTTATTCTCTGTCCCCATCCTGGAGACAAGAGTTTGAGTGTTTGGACAATTTGTGTTGTTTATGGGTCTTTCCATAGTTCTTAATTGTCCTTTAGGGCCCTAGAATTTTAGGATACTGACATTATAGCTCTTTCCAGGTGACGCTGGTTATGAACTTCAAGTAAATTAGAGGAAAATGCCTGTAAAATAGTTAAGGTTCCTATATTTCCTTGGTCAAGGGATGCAGAACTTTTGCATTTCATTTTATTTGCCAAAACTTAAAAACAAGTAAGATTAGTTATGTCCATAATAAAGAATTTACAACACTTTTGTTATGAAATGGCTGTGAATCACCCCATTGTTTCATCAGAAAGAAGTCCACACCCATGTTTGTACAGATTCCCAAAGTAGCCACCGTGCTTATGTACGCAGTAAGATGTTTTATTAATTACATGACTGGCCTGCCATCTCCTCCTTCAGGAGAGTTGAATCTCTTATCCTTAGTCTTCTGCCATTTTACTTACTATTTAATGGAACTTGGCATGAGGACCTGATACAAGGCTAGGTGGCTTATGAATGCCAAATTTCTCCTGCCAGGTCGCTGAGCGATGAGAAGGAGCAAGGAGACTTGTACAATCTAACTCCCTTTTTTCTGTTTTTACAGTAATAAATTTTCCTTTATGTGGGGTATGCTCATGAGTAAAGACTCTTTTCAAGTATCCATGTCTTACATCTCTTGGTTTATGTTTTCTGTAGCCCATTTTGTATTATGGAATCTTCCTTCCCTCAGATGGCATAATTACAACAATACATTTTATCTGAACAGATGAGTTAATCAGTATTTAAAATTCAGATATTTTATCTAGCAGTCTTCCAAAAGATTGCACTTGATGATGTTTCTGACCTACTGTCTTTCTAGAAACCTGAGCTTTATGAGTTTCTGAAAGGCAGAATCAGGTTTCTGAGATCTGCAAAGGATTGCAATTTTTTGAGTTTCTTAAAAGGGTACTGCTTTAGTGATGGGCTAAATCTCCTGGTAGTTCTTAATCCAACTGTCTTCAGATTCTATTCGCCATCTCCAGTGATAGATATGTGGCTTAATAAAGACACACATAATATATAGTGTCATTGTATAGGTACAATTAGCCTTTTTAAATTTACAAGAGCTCTTTTTGAACAGATCAGTTTTGATAAAAAATGACAAATTGAAATTTAGTTTGTATTAATGAAAGTGAATGTGGATCACTAAACTTTTTCACATAGTGAAAACTATGGAGTTTCCTTTTTGTGTAGCAAAATACTGACAAACTTAGAAAGGGAATGAATATTACTAAGTACAGGACTGTTACCCTGTATAGGATTCAGTACCTGTTATATGTAATTTTTTTACGTATTTCGCAATAGGACCATATTGACTACAAAATTTCTAGTTATGTTCATACAGTTGGTGTTAATTTGTTAGCTTCAAATTTTTGATTAAAAATGTATCAGCAAGTTTTATCAGAATACAAGACTACCAGGCATTGTGATAATTTCCAAGCATTGCTGATAAATAGTGCTATTATGCTGAGGCAAAGCAACTGGGGCAATCACTTTTGATTGGTTTACGCAAAGTGAACCTTGGGAACTGTCTGTTGGAATTAAAGCTGGAATGCTTGAAATGGAGTATGGCCTACACGCTGTTTAAATAACATTAGCTCATAGAATGATACACAGAGTAATTCATGAGTTAGACTGAAGACGTAACCAGTCTCAGCATCATAGATTTCTCTTGGAACAAATCCTGTATTTCTGTCTTGTGCAGGATTCAAGAAAGATGCCAAACTGACCATTTAACTTCCTGAATAGAAGTATTATGTCTTAATAATTGTATGGGGCCCTAACCTTGACATAAAGCCACCTTTGCTTTTTACTTCTGTTGAAGGATCTTTGGTTTTCTACCTACAGGTAAAAGAGAAATTAAAGAACATGGGACCTTTTCTGCCTATGAACATATTTTTGCGACAGGAGATTGAACAAATGCAGAGAGTTATTTCCTTAGTGAGAAGCACTCTGACTGATGTAAAACTTGCCATTGATGGGACAATAGTTATGAGTGAAAATCTGAGGGATGCTTTAGACTGCATGTATGATGGAAGGATTCCTGCTAGCTGGAAAAAAGTAGGTGTACATCACCATTATTCCTGTAGAGCTAGGCTAAACTGCTAGACATACAGTAAATACTTTTTTTTCCAAACACAAGTGTTAACCAGGACTGTGCAACTGCTGGAGTAGATTTTGGGCTAAACACAGTCAAAACAAACCCTCTTTCATTTATAAAAATAGGAATGAGTGTGGGAGATTCAGGTATTTCCCATTTTAACAGCCTGTTGCATATTGGCAGGATAAAAAGCTAGATAAAGAGAATAATTTAAAATGTGATAGTGACGATGGATTTTAAAAGATAGCACCCACACTACTTCACATAGCCCAAGTGCAATTTTCCTTAGTTTTTTTCAGAGGAAGCAGAATCATTTTGGCAGAAATCCTGTTATCTCTATGCATTGGCCTTGGCTTTAGAAAGACGTGTATACAATATTTATCCCTAGTTTACACATATATTGAATTTTGCAAAAATGTCATAAAATGGACAATTACTATAGGAAGCTTTAAGCATGTCTAAATGAAATGGTAGGGATGAGTTTCAACAGAGCAAGAATTTGCTTCAGGTTTCAGTGGGATGCAACACTTATCTATCAGCTTAAAAGTTAAGACGTGAATAATGAGCTTTAGATACGCTTTGCTAATATTGTGTTGTTTAGTACCTTGTGAGGAATTACCTTTTCTTGATGGGAATATAGTGATTTAAAACTACTGAATAAAATAACAAAATGAACATGCTGTTTGCTCTCTTTAGGCATCTTGGGCTTCTAGTACACTTGGTTTCTGGTTTACTGAGCTTCTAGAAAGAAACCATCAGTTTTACAGCTGGATTTTTGAAAGCCGACCAAATTGCTTCTGGATGACAGGATTTTTTAATCCTCAAGGATTTTTAACTGCAGTGAGGCAGGTAAATTGTGTTTAAAGTCTTGCTCTGCTTATTCTTTAATATACTTTTTTTTAAAAAATATATATTGTGTGTTGAAGCCTGAGTTATACGCCTGGCTCTGTCATGTCTGAAAGGAAAATATGTGACTGCATAGCTGTCTAACGTTTCCTAAGTAAGGCATTCTTCCTCTGCACATACTTTTTCAGTATGTCAACCACTAACCAGCACAAGAAGGACATGAACCTGTTGGAGCAGGTCCAGAGGAGGGCAACAGAAATGATCAGAGGGATGGAGCACCTCTCCTATGAGGACAGGCTGAGAGAGTTGGGGTTGTTTAGCCTGCAGAAGAGAAGGCTCTGGGGAGACCTTGTAGCAGCCCTTCAGTACCTGAAGGGGGCCTACAGAAAAGATGGAGACAATCATATTAGCAGGGCATGTTGTGACAGGGCAACGAGTAATGGCTTGAAACTGAATGAGGGTAGATTCAGAGTAGATATAAGGAAGAAATTTTTTTACAGTAAGGGTGGTGATATACTGGAATGGGTTGCCCGGAGGGGTAGTGGAGGCCCCCATCCCTGGAAACATTCAAGGTCAGGTTGGAAAAAGGTTAGGGGAAAAAGGATTCTTGGCCACAAGCTGGTGGGGCTCATTGAGAGGGCTTTAAACTAGGTTCGAAGGGGGAAGGGGTCATAGCCCAGCTCACTAGGGATGAGCCCAGGCTTGGCGTGTCAGGGTCAGGGATGAGATTGACAGCCCAGCTCAAGTGTGTCTATACCAACGCACGTAGCATGGGCAATAAACAGAAGGAGCTGGAAGCCATTGTACAGCAGGATGGCTACGACTTGGTCGCCAT
>Ga0065711_1028744_pt1 | contig 39421 bp, 26 predicted proteins | sample Hoacrofraction12_FD_59098 | JGI IMG/M metagenome (GOLD analysis project Ga0065711, IMG submission 59098) | Hoatzin crop microbial communities from Cojedes, Venezuela - Epithelial fraction 12 v2 (version 2) | ecosystem: Host-associated > Birds > Digestive system > Esophagus > Crop | place... | reverse complement strand
GGGGGGAACCAAACAAGGAGGGGGAGCTGCAAAGAGCTGAGCTAGAGCACTTGCACAGCTCACAGTCCTACGTGGCACTTGGAGCACATCAGAACCACCCACGGATTAACCCTGGCAAGCCCCGTGAGGTGGGCCTGTCTTACTAGCCCCTGTTCACTGCTGCTTCTCAGAGGCAGGGAGGGGTGGCAGAAGGATCAAGCCACTTGTATCCTTGGAAGGGAGGCAAAATGACAATGGAAAATAAGGGGGGAAGAGTCTTGGGTTACCTGACCAGTGAGGACACAGGCAATCTCATCGGTGCAGTAATCCTTGAAGTCTATTTGTTACTGCTTCTCTGTCCAGCCTTCTGTTTCCCTAGCAACATTTGAGAACTAGATTTGTGAGACAGGATCTGAATTCATTTTCTTACAATTAAAATAGCTTTTCTAGGGGTGTTTTAGCTATAATTCAGTGACAAACTATACTATCTACATGGGGTTAATAACAGATTGAATACACTGCTGGGCGCAGGCTTACCAAAACGTTTCAGGACATGTGTGTGAGAAGGCAGAGGGCAGGTCTCTATATGCTCTGTTACTAGCTAGCAAATGGAGGAAGACAATGGGAAAGAAAAAGTGGCATCTTCACTGCCAGCACTGAATACAGCTCCCAACAGTTCCCTTTTGTTGTTCGAAGGAACAAACAAAAGCTGATGAAAACAATCCCAGCACACTTTCTGTCTCTCTAACAAAGACCAATGGTCAGAAAGAGTGATAAAAACCCCATTCTGTACTGCCATAAGGCAGATCCTACACAGATGATCAAACGACCGTCTGTGTAGTCCCTGCTTCTCTATAGCATACTCTGTCACAGCATGCAAGAAGCCTAGACCTGAACTTGAACACCTTGTTTTTCAGGCTCTAGTGCATGGTAGAGCTCTGCAAGGAACACTACTTCAGTAAGTACAGGAATGTACGCTGATATTTCAGCAAAGAATAGTCTTTGCAGACTAAGCAAGTCTTTGTTCTCTGGTCTTTGGATTGGACAGTCTCTATCTATCTCACTGCACCTACAAAACACAGTAACACATCCCTGTTATCACTGTGTGAAGGGAGATATGCTGCTTTGTGTTTCACCTTTCCACAACCGACAGACATCAATACAAACAGTAAACAAGATGGACCGTTTCCAAAAGTAATAGAAGATACAAAAGACAAACATACCTGTGCACTCCTCTGGCAACATCATAGCTCTGTTCTGCTCTGTCCTGTGATGTCTCATGCCTCTGTTTGTTGTAGCTACCAAATTTCCATTCTCTAAGTTCACAGATCCTTTTCTTATTTTTCTATGCCGCTCTGAAGCTTTCCTTACCTGTGATTACAGTGTCCTCACCATCAGAGCAGAAATACCAGAGGTCTCCAGGCTCAGACTATTTCGCAAATGAAATCACTATAGCCATCCCATGACAGAAGAGGATCCATTGCAATGTCTTATGAGGCAGACAGAGTCCATGGTCCAATGCAGGGCAGGTTCAGTACCACAGGGTGAGCAGGATACAGCTCTAAGGCCAGCTCCATTGTGCAGAAAAGGTTTCTTACTCACTACAATTGTTTCTAGCGGCAGGCAGAACATCAACTCCATAGTACTGGGTTGTCTTCTCTTAATACGTGATTGAAAGGCAATAAAATTAATCAAGAAAATAGTTTTCAATACAGATGGAGCCAACAGTGTGATATCTACACACTTGCAAAACTATACTCATTTGTGGCAATGCAGAATAATAGATGGTTGTATGGGCTGCACATAATCTACATTAATTGTGGTTTAGAGTAGGAGCAGCAATTTGGATACAGTGCAAGAAGGAAAACATGCCTTCTAATTCTTTAAAAATAGCATCCATTAATTTTTTTTTTTACATTCAAAATCACTAAAATATATTGGTCAAAAGCTGTATAAAATTAATAACTAACATGCATACTATGATGTTTAGTAAAAGAATGCCTGGACTTCCAGGTCTCTGCTTTACCAACATTTTCTTTTTGCATACATGTAAGCCCTAGTTCATTTTTGATGCAGCACCAGAAGTGACAGATGGAAGCAACTAAGCTCAGGGTGTTTTGTACTCTCTCAAACAGAGGCTTCAGATGCCCCGTACAAATGCAAGATCCTTTATCATGCAATAAGTCCACACAGAAGAGATGAGACAGCTTTACTCATTGGGAAATAGATTGTCTTATAAATTAACTCAGATATATCAACAAGAAATACAGCAAATTAAAACTGCTGATTAATGGTTGCCATTCTCTTACATCTCTAAATGACAGTAACGCATTTGAGATGCCATTTATGCCCATAATTTCAGAAAGAATATGATACGGTACTTTGGATGTCACAGTGTGTTTACAGCAAAGATTAATTTCAAAGATTACGTACCTCAGTTACTCAGCTGCTTTTAGAACATCCTTATCTAGGGCTAGGTTGCATAGGGAAGATGGCAGAGATGGTCTGAAGGCATTCAACCAAGCAGCTGGGCCTTTTCCAGTGCTGGGGTATGATTTCATGGAACATACACTTAGGGATAAGGACCTTTATATCTAGTACAGAATAGAGGTTTCTTTACAGCTGTGGTTTGTGGTAAAAAAACCCACCACATTATTGTTTTCCCACATCCTGCAGACTTGGTGAACAGCTCTCAGGCAGAAACTCTGTCCCCTGTGGTATAAGCTGGCATTGTTAAATTATACCAAGGAATATCAAGCTTTCAAGCAGTATCTTCTGAAGACAAAGATTTACTTCTCCTCCTTTCAGGGGGGTAGTGGTCTTTGTGCAGGGGATATTCTTCATCTCTCATTCCACGTAGTTGGCTAGGCAAGATGATACCTCATTGCTGTCCACAGAGACCAGTGCAAGAAATAATTACACGTAGGGGGTATGCATGTTGCAGAAAGCAAAGGTGACTTCCTTTTTTGGTCTGCCAACACTCAGACATTTCTCACTAGCTGTTTACAGATATTCATTCATCATATACAGAAATCAGCATGAGGCATTATAATACATCATGGCCAGTGCCTGTACATCACTTGATGAAAGAAGCCAGCTGGGTCATATCAAACCAGAGATTTCCTGACATTCTTCAGGAAGGATTTATTTTTTCTCCTGAAGTTATCCTCTTCAAGAAGCAGACAAAACAAAGATTTGCTGTGAAGCCAGGGGCAAATATTACAGGATTTGTGCAATGCACGTAGTGTAATGACTGGGGAATGTCTTGGTAACCATGTTCTGGTCCTTTCTTGAAACAAAAATTTATGGTCTTTTGAAACGCTGAAACCCTCTTGCAGGTAGACTAGATGCTTGAGATCTTCCCACTGTTTTCAAGGATTTGTAAGAAACTCCACTTGTGGGGGAAAGCAGTAGCAGACAGTCTGACTCACAAGAAGAGTCTCTGGAAGACATCCAGCTTGCAACAAGCTGCCTTGCATGACACAATTTGACATCTACCCCCTCAAAGGACACTTGCTACAAAAATCTCTAACTATACTTTAGGATCTGAAGATCTCATTTGTATAATACCATGCTACGTGCTCTACTGTGCTAATCTGAAGAACTGGAAAAAAACAAACAGAACAAACAACAAAGCGAAACAAAATGAAGAAGATGGCAATAAACTCTCAGGGGAGTATGGTGTGTAGTACCTACTACCTACACACTTTGGTGCGTCTACCTCCCAAGTAGATTGACAGCTGTCCATCTGCACACCTTGAAGAATGGAACAGACATCCTAGATATATTAAATATATCTGACACAGCATGACCTTTCCAGAAAGTCATATAAATAAGGCAAAACCACTTTAAAAACATGAGGCAACTCCTTTATAGTAATTACTGAAAACAATGGGGAAAAAATCCCTTGTCATTTTTCTTCCCCAAAAAAATTTTATAGTAGAATGAGGGAGTGATGACAGTCAAGCATTTGGACTTGGCAGTAGAGGAACTCTTCACAGATCCCTTCCTGACTTTTGACTTGGTAGTGCTCAAGACATAGGGGTTAGATCGATAACCCCAAAACATTTTTTTGAGGAGATTTTATGACTTTTGAACATAACTACACTGAGTATAGTAACTTGTCTCCTCTTAGTCTGAGGGAAGGAGACTACCCTTTATGGACTGGACCAAACTCTTTCCAGTGGTGTCCAGCAACAGAACAAGGGGCAACAGGCACAAACTGAAGCACAGGAAGTTCCAGCTGAACATGAGGAAGAACTTCCTCGCTTTGAGGGTGATAGAGCACTGGAACAGGCTGCCCAGAGGGGTTGTGGAGTCTCCTTCTCTAGAGATATTCAAAACCCACCTGGACATGGTCCTGTGCAACCTGCTCTAGGTAAACCTGCTTTAGCAGAGGTGTTGGACTAGATGATGTCCAGAGGCCCCTTCCAATGCCTACCATTCTGTGATTCTGCGATTTACCATTGCTGTAACTATGGTGAAATGAGATCTTCTAAAATACTCTTGCAGGGACACCAAATTAAACTAGTGTTTTGGGGTTGTCTCCTGTTGCATATCCCAGAACACCAGTAGGCAAAAGGCCAAATACAATGCTGAAATTGCTTTTAGAGATAACAGCACCTCTTCCACCTGCCCCAAACAAATTATAAAACTTCTGGTAATAAAAGATACATTTTAACAGCCCCCAAATTCTTAACAATTTCATCAAATTTGTTTTTTTAAGGCCAATTCCATTTGATTGTCTGATAGGTCAGATAAAGAAGCCACTCCTTTTCAAAGAATATAAGTTTTCTCAAGCTCGTTGTGCGCACTGTAGGCACGGACTTGTAGAGAAGAGGCCATGTTAAGTATACTCTTTTTTCACTAGGGAACCACTATGATTCACTGAATACCACTGGCAAAGGCTTCACACCAGGGTCTCCACAATGGTCAGCGATTCTTTCCCTTAAATTTGAAACAGCAGTAAAAACTCTTTATCAATGAGGGCCAGTAAAATCCTTTTTTGGTAAGGTAACAGACAGAGCAGACTCCTCAGGGCCGACTTCGTGTCTTGTTTGTCACCTTTAGTTCAGTGGAGTTTGTCCTCTGTGTTAAAACTGCATAGAAAGGCTGTTTCAAAAACTCATTTCCTAACTACTCATCTCCATGGCAGCAGGGAAACTTAATCTCATTCTTTGGAAAAGGACAGTAGGGTTCTAAAGTGGGAAGTGAGCAGTTAGCCCTCAAGTACTTTGGAAGATAAAGATGGCGAGAAATGAAATGTGTATGAATGAGAACTTCAGAGCTTCAGTTAGTGATAAGTATTTTCTTTTCCATATTTAAGCGATTAACCATTTACAAACATCATATTATGGAAGACTTCCATACAGCAACCTTCTTTCCCCCAAAATCACAACTGTCTAGATGTGGATCTTGGTCCTCTATGCTCTTGTAAGAGCTTCATCATTCTGAAAGCCTTTGCAATATATAGTGCCCACCCAGGTGAAGGTGGAGACAAGCTGCATGTGACAACTTGGCAGATGTCAGCAACAGAGACTTTTCTTAGAGAACCCAACACGACAGAGTGAATTCTGGTGGAACATGCTGCTGTCATGGAATGCAGCTTTGCCTTGGCTGATCTAAGAGGCTGTACTGCAACAGTCAAAATAAAACATCCATACAAGTCTGACTACAAGACCATCTAGCCCACCTCACGTCTCTGACCGTGGTCAACAGCACGTGTCTGATAGACAAGCTAAAAATTGGAAAAGCCCATTGTGATACTTCCCCAGTATAGCCACTTGAAAAGTCTTAGAAACTTCCTTCTTGGTTTTTAGTTTTAATATTTAATATGCCCTAACAGATTACTTTTTCATGGATTTGTCCAATTGTCTTTTCAAACTACATACACCTTTTCGTATCCACACCATCTTGTGACAAAACATAGGTCAATTACACACTGTGGAAAAAAAAAGTGCCCCCCCCCCCTTTTTTTTTCAGTTTGAATTTGGTATCTGTTAATTTCATTTGATGCTCCTACTTCTTCTAGTGGGCAAGACTATGAACAATTACTCCATTTTCACTTTCTTCCTTACACTTGTCCTTCCCCATTTCTTTTCCAGTTAACCACTTTCTGCATGAAGAGAACTATGAATATTAAGTTTTGTGCTCGTGGTATAACCAATCTCAAGGACTGTTTGACTGACCTGATTCTGTAAAGATAATATAACGTCCTCCTGATGGTTTGGTGTAAACAAGGATGCCCTAGCTCTAGAAACATAAGGTTCTAGAAAGAAGAAACAAGAGGTCAAGTCCCAGGTTTAAGTAAAGCTCAGAAGCTTGTTTAAGAAGATACTCATGACAGATCCACAGGAATAATGTGTCAGAAAGGAAACACTATGAAGAGGATCAATCAGACAGTTACTTACTGCAATCAAAAAATCGAACTATTTAAACACCAGCAAATAACTCATCTAGATTCAAACAGTGAGCCCAGGATTATCATGAGCAGCAAAAGTAGGACTGACTGAGGAATAAAGTCCCTGGCAGTTTGATCAAGTAAACCTTACAAAAATAAGTCAGGAGCCATACTACTTTTGTTTCCAGCAAATAAGCCAATATGGCTGGAACTGTTGCATTAATACAAGGTAGAGGCCTGAAAGAATGCAAGCCAAGAATCCAGTCTGTTCTGTAAACTCATCTGTAAGTCGATGATCTCCTTTTGCAGGTAAAGGAAGAGGAATGGTCCAGCACTGCCAGCTATTCAACTCCAGGCACATGGAGACTATCCATATTTCGGCATGAGGAAGAGGCACAGCACTGACATTCCAAATACTAAACAAAAGGTCTTGGTACCAAAACCTCCTGCCGCAGTGTGGAACCAGCATCAGAGATATGTATGTTAACCTTCCAGGCATCATAATGAGGAGCATTTCCAACAAACTGTGATTGTCCAAAAGCATATCTAGTCTTGAGAAAGGAAATTTCAGTATGTCTTGTTGGCATCCAAGACTAAGTGGTCTACCTAGTGTCACAGTATGATTTCCTACTGATGGCACTCACACAACTCGTGAGGCTGTTTTAAAGGCCAAGATGAACCATGTAAAAGTGAACTTAATACTCCATATACTGAGTACAAGTCAGCTGCATCTGGAGACGAGAGCATCTAGTATCCCTCCCTTCATTTTTATGTTGTGGTATGCTCATCGCCTAAACATAGCACAAAACACTTGTATGAACTCTGCGTTACCTCAGCCTCCAAGGCTTTGATGTGCACTTTACGCCTTTCAAGACTAACAAGCCTGATTCTCTGTCATTGGAACAGGCTCCTTAACATAGAAGTGATGCAAACACCACGCAGTAGGAGAGAAGAGGACCCCTTAGTTACATTTATCCAGTCTCACCACTGAATTAGATGCTGAATGATTGCTGGGGCTTTTTATTGGTAATTTTCTTTTCTCACAATAAACAAAGACACTTTCAATGAAACTCACTGATGAATACAGGGAAATAAATGTCATAAAAGCAGAGACAAACTAATCCTCACTTGAGGAGCATGTACATAATTTTACTCCCTTCATGTGCAATCCAAAATGGTTTGCTATTCTCCTTTCCTCCCTGGTACTAGTTAACACTTCCTGTAAAATGCCTTCTCTCCAAGAAGTGTGGAAAAAAGTTCTGTGCCTCCCCAATGAATCTCTTAACTGAAGCACTCTCCAACAGGTTTCTGAAAAGGGGCAGACATGGAGGTAGCAGAGCTGCAAAGTGACAAAAAACATATGCTATCCTTCAGTACACAGTATCCACCATGCATGAAGACATACACAGACTCCAGGCTAAGCAGTACAGGGAGATGGAAGAAATAAGTGGCTGGAATCGCAGGATTTGTTCCTCATTCTCTATTACACATGCTCCAGAGCTAACAGCATTTGTGCTCAGAGCTGGGATCAGCAGATGCCCAAGGCAAAGGAATACTACTATTTCCTTTGATGCTCTGGCTGCCCTAACAGATCCTGAGGCTGAACAGGAGTTCAGGGTCTAGGTGTTTGGCTTGAGGTAAAGGACCAGTCTTGATATCCCTGTTTGTTTTTTTTAATGTGTTGGAAGCAGAAGGAAAATTTTCCAGGGACAAAGGATGCAAGACTTCACTGCTGACAAAATTAATCCCTTTGAAATGAGGGGTTTAGACTGCAATGTGCATTTCTCTGAATATTTAAAACAACCTTATCAAGAAAAGATGTCTGATACACTGCTACTAAGTCACCACAGTTACAGATGTGGTGCTGGCTACTTCTGACATGCAATACAAAGAAGTTCAGAAAACATGCTGGCTGTAACTGAGTACAAATCACTATCCCAAAATGAGTGGGTAGGAGACTGGCACAGCTGACAAAGCAATTAAGCTATGTTCATAATAAGCCAGCACTAATCGGTAATTTGCCAAGCAAAAATTTAAGAATGCTGTTTCTGCCAATGATCCTCTGAAGACAATTACCTTTCCTGGGCTAACTGTGCATTTAAATCTCTATTCTCCAAACCTCTCTAGTTTTCAGTGGTGGCTGTGACAACCTGAACAAAGCAACTAGACAACAAAACCAGAGATGAGAGTGCCACAAGGATCACTACTCGATTCTGCACATGAAACCCAGTGGAATAAGGATAACTCCAATCCCCTGGGTGCAAGAAAGGAATGGAATCCATTAATTACTGAAGCTAAATCTTACAGGGAAATATCGCCTCTGACAGTTCTGGAACAGAGCTGGAAGCTACAGCTGATACCACACATGGCAGGGTAGGCTATGAGAATACAGACCCAAGGTCTTGAAGCCCACAGCTGCTAAGGATGTGCAGAAATTTGAAGTAACAACTCCTGCAACTAAATTTTCACTAATCGTGAGCCAACAACTTGATGCACCAGTAGAAACATCTATCTCGGAGATCCATGGGTGGAATTCAATGATTACAGACAGAAGAGACATGATCTGAAAGTAACTTCACAAGATTTTACAAATCTCTTGGTCACTGATATGTGACAGCGGCACAGGCAGCAAACAAATGCTGTGCAGATTCTTGAAGAACACAGCTGAAAAACGCAGAGAAAGTGAACAGGATCATGACTGTCTAGGAAATGACAGATAAGCCAATGAAGTAAGAAAGGGAACAGCGACATCAGAGAACTACATTTTGGATAAATTAAGTATTCTATGCCTGTCATATGCATGAGTGAAACAGAAATAGAAAAATGCATGTTGTGTCCTATGAGTTCATACCTGGAGCAAGCGACAGTGAAACTAATAGGGTATGAACATAATTATTTCATCTTATCACAATTTATCCGATCTTGAATGACAGACAATATGCACAATCCAAGAGTGAACATGAACACAGTAATTTCAAGAGAAAACAGTTTCCCCCTCTGACACTGTTTCTTCTGTCAGCCATTTGGCTTGATCAGTATCTATTTGCCAACACATGAGAATGATCTCTTAACACTGACTATACAGGCTAGAAGTGACAGGGCAGCTGTGGAATAAGAAAACAAGATCAAGCAGGCTGTTAGAACCCAATCTCTGAGGGCTCTGATACAAACAACATGAGATTTTGTGCCTTTTGAGAATTACAATCATACCACTTGCCGTTTGACAAGGCAGAAGTTGCAAAATACTGTTTTCCTTTAACCTGGCACCAACAAAGAGCCAGAGCTGAAGCTGCTTCCTGTTCATTTTAAGGATGGGTGGATCTCCTCTCCAGTACATTTTCCAGCTGCTGATGTTGTTTTCTAACACAAGCAAATTAATTTTCATAGTATTAGGCAAATTTTAACTGGAGTGCTTCACCAAGCCACTACTGCAACTGATAGGAGCCACCTGGGCCTTAGGGTTCAAGCTTGGGTCTGAAAACATCAGCCAATTTAAAAAGTTTATAAAGCCTAAACAAATAGAAATCAAAATACAAAAATAAGCCACACAGAATATAAGCATGCAACAGTGAAACAAAGACAGATTTAAAATCCTATCCAATATAATGACAGCAAATATTTTGGGGGTGTGAATTAATAACTGAAATTATAACCAAAACAAACAAAAGAAATTACTTTATTCAAACCAATCATTTCTATGGCTCTGTGCCAAAATTCAAGATGGCAACCAACACGGATGTCTCCAGTTGTATGTTCTAATATTTTTCTCTGCTGATGGTTGCCATGTGATGACAGCAGAGAATCTTGGCTGTTACCAGACTCGGACAGACTGCAATGGTTGAGCAAATGAGATGATGTTCAAACTTGGACCTTAGGAAGAACAATACAGATAGCTGGAGGACCTCTGTCATATAGAAAGATCTCACGGTTAGTGATCAGGAAGAGGTGGGAGGAAGGGACCCCAAGACTTGACAGCAGAAGCTCTCAGAGGCAATCATTCACCTCAGTTTGCAGGTGTATGACCAGCTTCCACAGACATTCAGATACTCTCCTCAGTGAGTTGTCCTCTCACCAGGGCCTCCTCTTCACTCTTTCCTCAGAGTTATGGGAGTGTGGTGGTATGAAGTCACTGCTGCTTCTTCCTTTGCCCCATGCTTGAAGCAACACCCTGGATTCTTCACCTGGTGTTCAGTGTCAGTCCTTCTCTGTGAACAGAGGCTGCAAAAAACACAAAGCAAAGATTCTGAGTAATCATGGGGGACTGTTTTGCAGGAAAAACTGCTGCACTGCTCTGCAAATCTCAGCCATCACCAGAAATCTGAATCTCCCTATCACACATCCCTACCTCTTTCTACAGTAATAGATGAGATCACAGACCGTATGACAAAACCTAACTTAATAAGCTACCGTGTGAAAAATTACTCTTGGTGTTCCTCTCAAGCCCCAGAATACCTTCTTCACTCTTCACCTCTGACTCATCTCTTCACATCCTCCTCCAGTAGCTCTAAATCATTCTCCCATATCAGTATGCTTTGCCTCTTTCTTTGTGTCTTTTACTGATTTGCTTGCATGGGAGTGTTTCCCCACTCCAAAAGATGCCGACGACCTTGGTGCAGAAGAGAAGTGGGTGTGAAAAGGTTGATCTTTAAAAGAAACAACACGGGGATAAGGAAAAAAATTTTTCTTCCCATTGAAGAGATAAATTTTAATTCTACACACACTGCAACGTTTCCCTACTTAGGCATGTTATGGGAAAAAGTCAATGTCATCTTCACATCTTTTACTTAAACATCCTTAGACAGTCCTTTAAAAGAAAAATCCAAAACACTTAGAAATGTACCAATTTTATTTTGGACACTTCACATTTTACAGCTAATCTAGTAGGTAAAGCTTGTCCTGTCTATTTCACATATCAGCTTGCTCCTAAACATGAGTGACATTTGTTGAGAGCTGTTTATTAAAAATATTGCTATATTTTAAAAAATATGCTCTCCTTGAAAGCCCAGCACAGAGCCAAACATCACACAGCACAAAGGATCTGGAAAGATGTTTAGAAAGTAGGACTGCACAGAAAGTTTGGAACTTGAATTAGGAACCAAACTGTCAACGATGTGTATTAAGATAGGACACCAGTCCAGAAACCTATCCTTTGGCAATATGCTGAAATTAAGGCAACAAAGGCACATGACAGAGGCAGCCAACTTCAACCTCATCTTCCTGTTTTGAAGAGACTTTTGAGCCTTCCATTTCCTACAGACAAGCACAGTACATTTGTGTTTTCTCACAAACTAAAATAAAATCACTTTGGGTAAGTTCCTCTTGTATGGCTACCTACAACTCAACATAGAGAGAGGCATTCCTATGTCTACAACTAAAATATGGATGTTGCTACCATGAGTGCAGCTCATGGCCACTTCAATCATTTAATAAATATGAATGTATATGATTCTATGAACTTTGATAATTTCAAAGTTACTGGTGAGCATTCCACCTCCTCCTGGTTGAGTAGGTTGAGGTTCGGGTTGAGCAGAGGGGACAGAAAAACACCTCATTCCTGACAGAAGCCAACATTAAGGGTTGATTCTCCCTAAGAAGAGTCATTGCAGTGAATCACCACATTCAATAGAATGAATCTCCCTTATTCTCTGCCTGGCAGGAGGTGTTGAAGTGTCTGCCTGTATGTCTGTTCACATGTAGTATTATGTCATCCATGACTACACCTCAAAAACATTAACACTTTTGTACTTAGAACAGTTACACAGCGGAAAGAAAAGGATTTCCTCCATTTTATAGATATGATTTGGAATCACAAGGAAATAACAGGAGTTGTGTAAAGTTAGTTACCTGCACACTAAAATTTGGTGCCATATAGACTTTCCCAGCACAGATGTACACAGCCTTGGTCAGACACTGGCACTTGATCTACTCTTTTTCCAAGCTGCAGGAAAGAGACAGAGCAGAGCACTAGGCTAGATGATAGTACTGGGACAGGGACCCATGCTAACACTTTTTAGCACTAGTTTGGGCTGTGCCATCACACCCACAGCCAGTCTGTGGCAGAACTGAGAAGCATGTTGAAGCCTCCTGAATCCAGCGTTGAAAACAGGAGCTTCCTTTCTCCCTGAAAAGCCCTGATAATCCTAGAAATTCAATTTTTTTATCCCAGAGCAGAGAGAATTTCTAATCCTAGAGTGATGCCCAGCATTCTCTTGATAATATACAGTGCAACTGAGAAAGGCAGTAAGTACACGGGGTTTATTTATATCCATGAGTGACTGACACTAGAAAGCCAGGACAGCTGACAACAGAAGGCCAGCCTTCCCTCCCCCATCTTTTGGGCACAATTTCATATTGGCTTGCTGGACTGGGCAGGCGAGGGAAAGCAGCAGTTCCAAGTCATGAAAATTTCCTGGAGGGAAGTACATACAAACAGTACATACAACTGAAGGTATGTAGACTTCACTCAAACAGTGAAGTCTACCTGCATGAAAAGAGCAGTGAGCTGCCTCATTAACAAGTGAAGAAATAGTAGTGGAAGCCAGCATGAGCCTTCCTGCTCCCCATGTTACACAGAAGACACCGGATGGACTCCTCACCCCGATTGCTACTGCCCTTCTGTACTCGACAGACTTAATTCTGACTTCTTTTATTCAGCTCCCTACTCCCTCGTTTGTTGTGGCGCTCTCTTCTCTGGCTCTTCCCCATTTCATTTCACAACTTCAGACACTCCTTTTACCCTATTCACACACATTTTGGCTTCTATTTTTAGTCTCAGTAAAATAATGCCAGATGAAAACAAAATCCAATTTGGATAGGCAAAGTCATCCTCTCTATAGGTAGCTTAATGCCAAAGAGCCAGATGCAAGACAGAAGTAGCCAAGATATTATACAACCTCTCCCCAGTCTTTGCACACCTGATCTTGAATGACATTTCCAACACAGCAAGGAAATACAGGCAGTTCACCATCTACTACTAACTACTGAGAACAAGCAATGCTCACCAGTCAGGAAAAAATGCCAACTGCCTGAAGTCATTACTTATCCTGCTTCAGAGTTTTATCTGCGTCTGTCAGAAGTGAAGGCTCCTAAAATTCAAGCTAGGTTCCGATTTCTGGAGACTGTCCTTTCTTTTTTCTCTTGATTTCCCAGTGGTCCTGGGACTTAAAACGTCCTTTCAGTGGCATGAGACCAGTAGCAACAGGAAAAAGCTCCTTCCTTTCATAAAAGAAAGGCAAAAAGTTGACTAAAAGTGTGAGAGTCAGGCTGCTCTCACACGTTAAGGAATAAATGTCATTTCTGATCTTTAGAAGTGAACACTGACCCCCAGCTCCAGCTGAGAGGCAATGGCTGAGCTGGACATTACCTTAACATCATCTGAGAAGGGCCTGGAATGCTCCTTTTGGCAGAGCTTTACACTCTGATGAGATTTAATGAGACTTACACACAGTTTTCTGATAACTGGATAAACTCGAACATAGTCATGCCCTGTTGGTAATTTATATCTATTTTAAAGGTGTTGGTTAGAGACATCAATATCTGCTCATTGCTAGTCATAAAGTAACTGCTCCCTGCTCCTTGAGAGAGCACCAAGAAATGGGGTCTTTCTTTACCCTTCTCTCCTTTCCCTTCTGGTCCATCTGGTACTACAGGTCTTTATCTGACCTGGGACAGACGCAAGAACTATAGCAGGGAGAGAAATTATTTTCCCCCCTTCCTGTTTGCCCTCTTTATGAAACTGTGGAAGTCAACAGGGGAGAGAGAGAGAGGAGATCCAGAATGTTTTCATGATGCATGAAAGAACAATGGCTTTAGGAAGATAATTTTAAGAACAAACGTGAATCCAAATATCCTCCATTGTACCTGATTCTTTGCCCACCCAAAAAGGGAGGCACAATAGTAGGATTCACCTCAGGCTCCACTGTGTTCTGAAATATGATAATAAAACAGAGTGATTTCATTTCTCAATAACCCTTTGTGTGCAGGGAGACAGCACTACAGAGAGAGATGCTGACAGAATGTTATTACTGCTGTTGACAAAGGCTGTATACAAGGTGAGAGGCTGCACTGGAGAAGGTTGATGCAAGGTGCTGGGTATGACACTGCTGTTCCCTTTCAGTGACCCACCCCGAGCTTCTCAGTCAGACAGGTGGTTCCGGAAGGATTTATGTGGAAGAGCTCATCATTACTCCATTCCTGGACTAGTATAAGTAATGAGGTGACACTAAAAGTTGCTGGTTTATGTCATAAGATATCTTGCGCCTGAGTAGTCAAAGTAGTCTGAGGTAGAGGTTACTCGAGGTGGCCATTTGAAGGTCACCTTTCAAAGTCAAGACCACTTGTGCAGTCAGTCACAGCAACAAGAGAGAACCAGAAGGGTGGCAAATGAAGACTGGAATTAACAGGATTAGTGGGAGGAAGAAGGCGTACCAGCAATGTGCTGTGCAGAAGCCCAAGTGATTTCTTTTCCCAGCTGCTCCTGATGAAGGATTGTGGTAAGACCAGCTGAAATCATAGCCAAAGTTCCTCTTGGGAATGTGGTAACAACATAAAAATAAATACATTGGTGTTCAACAATCTACTGCTTTCCGAGGCTGCAGGGGAGCCTGGCAGAAGCTGAGGAAGCCTGGACAAGGCTGGGCAGCTGGGAATTCCACCCTACTGTAGCAAATGGCTGGGAGTCTGACACAGGCCACACATAGTGGCAACAGTACATATCCCATCCCATCCCCACCCTTCACGTTCCAAGAGAGCTGAGAGACACTGGCTGATAAAAGAATCTCCAAATCCCAGTTTCTTTGTTTAGATCTGGCAAACAATAAAAAGTGACTGTATGTGCCTTGTTTAAATGCCTGTTGTGTTTAATTGCCTTTTTTTTTTTTGCTGGTGCAGGACAATTTTGAGGCTTGTACTTTTGCATACCTGCTAAAGGAATCTCTTCTTTCCTTAAGCTTGTATAAAAGAGGCTGCATTTCAGGAATAATGTTAATTTAAGCAGTGGGTAGACAACAGCCAGTCAGAGCTTAGCACCTCCAACATCAACTCTAATTTCAGGTCTCCAATAATAAGAAATATGCAACCTTCTTATGAAGGACCATACAATAATCTCGGATACAAAGAACTTTAGAAATACACATTCTATCTATAGATTTCCTGTAAAATTAAAAAAATCTGGAGCATGCTAGATGCAGGAAAGAGTAAGCGCAAAAGTGCTTCTTACTATCATTAGTTTGCAAGCAGGCTCCATTCATTGCTCTATACCAGACCACACTGCTTGCACATTCATCTTATTTAGATGGCGTTCAGACACTGCACTCCACCTTAGCCTAAAGAAGGAAATCACTAGAAAACTAAGAACAGCAGCCTGCCTTCTATATGGATTAGATCCAAACCAGTTTATTAATCTCCATATTCTTCAACTAGTCTCTTGGCAGTTTTAATCAGGATCCAGTTTTAAGTCATTACAGACAATGATACAGTTTATTTCAGAGTTGCATGCCTTCAGGACTTGGCATTCATGCAGATATGGAGGCCAGGTGAATGTCCAAAATAAACAGACAACTGTGCATCATCCTGCAACTAAGCTCAGACACAGACCTGGGAACCACAGGCAATAAAACTCAGTCTATACCACCTAGCTCAAGGAGTTTCCTCCCGAGCTTCAGATTGAGTTTTGACACTCACCTGCTGTATGAACTATTCTCAAGAGATCTAGAATGCAAATAAATTCGTTTTGGACTCATGCTTTAAACCAGACTAGGTAGAGATCTGAGACTTTGCATGAATTAGCAGTCTTCATTGCTGTTAAACTCAGGTATCATATTACTAACTTTTGCCTCCTCTGAGCAGTAACTCTAATGCTTTTTTCTTCTCTCAGCACATGTAGTGGAAGAGCCATGTGGACAACAGTATAAACATTAGCACAACAAAACTGCATCATTGTTAATCAGCCTGAGTATGAAAAGGTGAAAGTCCTGTCAAGTCTAGAGCCAGGTATCAGTCTTGCCCAGTTTCAATCACGATTCGTATGTGGTTGTAATTATATAGGTTATTAGCACATTCTATTTTTGCCATAGCAAAACAGAACGCCATTCTGTCTTCTGAAGCTTCTGAAAAAAAGCTTTTTTTCTTTTTTTAAAAGCTTCTGAAGCTTTTAAAATAAAAATTTCACAAACTCTTAAGACATTGTCAGCGAACAAAAGTGAGAAGCACAAAGATAGAAGACATCTCACTCATAGTTGCTGTTACCTTTACAAATCAAACCAAACCAAATAAAATCAGCTGGGGTCATCACCTTGTGCATCTACTCCACAACTGCACTGAGGGGTTAACTATACTTTCAGATTATTCCTGTCTCCGGGCTCTCGCAGACAGACCCCAGCTCTGGAACAGAGAAGGTGCCTGGGACTATGCTGTTGTCTTTTCATTAAGTTTCCTTCATCCTCTGTTCTCCCTAAAACCTGCTCTGTGTTAGTGTTTTCAAAAAGGAAGAATAATAAATATAATAAATATCTAATTAGGGGGTCTTCCACATAGCTACAGAATTTCCTTGATGTTTCTTGCCAGTTGTTCAAAAGCTAAATTCTGGTGGAAAAATGACACCTTTTTTACCTAGAACTTCATTTTCTTGAGAAAAAGAATTCACGCACTATTCACCTAATGCCACAAGAGAGGAACACAGAAAGTAAACCAGCAAAATATGACAAAATGTCTCCATACACCTTACATTGTTAACATATACAGTAAGAAAAACGACCAGCCTATAGGCTCCTTCCTTCATGACCTGAACTCACCATAGCAAACACAGCCTCATAAAGACAACCTGAAACTGAACAACCCACCATGCTACTAAGCTTAGCTGTTACTCAGCAAGCTGTATTCTGAGGAAGACTTGGAAGAGACAATTGATTTCTCAGTTCACAATCACTCTATTTCACTAATGGTAATTGAATTGCTAAATTCCATGAAGCAGGAAACAATCAGTGTAATGCTGAGGGACCCTCATATTAACACAGAATAAAAAAAGCAATGTGACAATGGCTGCATTTTCAGAATGACTGACAACCCACTAGTGGCTGGGTGTTCAATTTCAGTGAAAAATTAGGTCAGAAGCATTTTGAATGTTACCTAGAGGTAGTAATTCTTAGTATTTCTTTAACAGAATAAATCCTGTTAAACTTTCAGGGACTTTGATAGGAGACTGTCTGTTCAGACACTACAAATAACCCCCGAATGATGGCTTGCAGATTTATCTTCCTGTCTGTAGATACTCATGAGAATCTCTGCCTTCTCTCTCATTATGCCAGTGGCACACAGGTGACACACAACTTCTGCCTCTCCACGAAATGAGGATGAGGCCACAGGGATGAGAGGCTGCCATGCTTTCATTGTAGTGGTGGCTTGTTTCAGAATCATGAGCTGCTTTGCAGAAATGATGACTTTATTCTCCCCTTTTATTTCATCTCAAGTAATCTGTCCTCAAGAGCTGGAGCCCACTGCACAACAGTATCTATAACTAGTATTCTCCTACAGCTGCAGTACTAATCACCAGTGAGCTGTTTTCTGGACAATCTGGTTAAAAGTTTCCATACTGCCTGATTCTCTCTTCCTTTGAGCATCATCTTTACTTTTGGTTAGATCATCTGAGACACCTTTACGTTTCTCTGCAGAGCCCCGTAGCTACCCTCAGATAGGCTGTTAGAGGAGAAGGCCTAGTCAAGCTTCTCAGACACTTTTGAACATTTGTGTGTGTGTGTTTATACAGAGGTTCTGCCCAGTTCTTCTTTTATCTCTGCAACTTTTCACAGCCTATCTTTAAATGCTTGCAGTTTATTCTGTTATCTGCTTTATGGCTTGTGTCTCCAACCGCTCTAGCTGGTATGTAGGACACTAAATACCTGCGAAATAGTAACCCCAAATAAGCTGCTGATGAGGGAAATCAGGGCCCTACTGTAAGCAATCAATGGAGAGAGTGAAGAAGAAAAACAGCTGTCCCTGCAGCAAGGACCAGAGTAGTTTGAGACACACAGACTGGGCACAGCAGACTCTGACGCATACCAGTGGCTTGGTGCAAAGCTGAAGAAAATATCATTCCCCAGTTTCCAAGAACAAACATTTTGCTCTAGTTAGTTCAATTGCCATAATATTTAGCACTGTTCTCGGAGCTACACACCTCTTCTAGCAACAAGGAAGCATGGTTCTGCTAGCCTACCCCTAGCCAGACTAGGGTTCTATCTAAGCCCTCACACTCTCAGCTAAATAAAAGGCTAAACCCTTTGTTTCAGCTTCAGAGAGGATATGTTTAGTGCAGTGCAGCTAGCCTAGTCCTACAAAAGGAAGCATGAGCTGAAGTTCTCTCTTCTCACTGGATTACAAGTAGTCCCAGAGAGGGAGACTACCCTGAACTTCATAGTTGTAATATAGCCTATATTCTTCTGCAGATCTGGTTGTTACCTTCCATCATTAATATTATCAACAATCCTCACACATGCTCTGCATGAATATTCACAGAAACAGGGAAGGATAGAAAAATGCTACCTATAGTTATCACAGACACACGTTAACAACAATAGCACCCAGAGGAGACAGAGAGAATCTCTTGCAGCAACTAAAAAGACAGGGTGGCAACTGTGAGAGTGCTCTTAAAACTGTGAAAAAGACGGCAGAATTCAGCACACAAACACTTTCATGTAAGTCCACTCAGCAAACCAGCTTGGTCAGTATATTAAGAACTCAATTTTTACATTTACTTGTAAATTTATGTGTAACCTTGCTATATATTGTACTAAAAACTCAACTTGAACTATACAGTAGACCAGAACTTTTGCCTCAGCTACACATATACTACAGTGTTGACATAATTTTATTTATTTTGATAATCCCATTATATTCCTTTCCTACACTGTCACGTTCCAATGTGCTGTAGGGTCTTTTTTATTGACTATGGCTATAGTCGCCCTATAAAATTTCTGGTACGATAACTGGAGTTTTTGGCAGGTGGTAAAACATAGGAGGCAGTTTGGAACTGTACGATAAGTGCATTAGCTGAATGTTTGTGCTAGACGATCAGCAATAAAATCACTGACATTAATAATGGAAATGTCATCTTTAAGTTTCAGAGCTAAATACCCAAGAGATGAACTGGGTAGTTCACCTGTATGCAAACTTTTCTTTCAGCCTGGGAAAACACAGAGATCACTGCATTAGTGATACTCAAGTCATGTTTTCAGGGTTTTCACAGCAAAACAAAAGGTCAGAAACATGATTTTTTAAAGCATTCTAGACCATAACTTGCCCATATATTTCATTACAGCACCATCACAAATTACTGTGGGCCATGGGTAATACACGTTCATCAAGACTACACTCTAAATGCTAATAGGTCTGCAGCAATGAAAAATGGATTGGGTCCTTATTTACTGAGACCTTAACAGCATATAAACCTGTCTGAATTAATTAGCCACTAGGAAATGATGAAGATTTGATTCTATAAGTCTCAGTGATTCTCCTCTGGGAACTTTTCACCGCTACTGATTGTCTTCACTATGCAGCTGATTTGCAAGTCTCAACTATGTCTTTCTGAACTAAGGGGCTTTTCTACAAGACTGAAGAAAAATGTAAAGAATGTCCTGGCCCTTTATTATAGGCCAAGATTAAAGAACAGAGCATCTTTGAGCCAAAGCCTAAAGCAAAGAGAAGCCATTTTAGCCAAGTTTTTTTTCCCAGCCACATTTTTAGGGATCTTCCTCTTCCAACTCTATGAAACTCACTCTTTGCTCCCTTTTGTTTAGTCTTTTTTAATCCCAGGCAGAATAAATTCCCTGCACAGCTGAACCCAGACAGTTACCTAGGAACCACTACATGCAGGGTAGGCAGCTGTGTTTCTTCTTCTCACTGAGAAAGTCTTTCCCTGACAGTTCTTGAGAAAGATGAAAACCTCCCAGCATGCCCAGCCCCACTTTCCTGGTCTTCGGCACTGGCACTCACCTGTGGAATTTGTTCCTGGCTCACAGGATGCAGCACTGTGAAGGGTGTTCTGGAATCCGTTCAGTTGCTTTTCAGTGGAGGTCACCCTAACAGGTAAAATCATCAAATTAGACAGAGATAAGAAGGCACATATCAAGGAAGAATAAAAATCTCAAATAAAAAAAATTAGAATTATCCTAGTTTACATAATCTATAATCTCACTGGGATTGTAGCTATGAAGCTGTGCCTGAACATGGTATGAAAAAGGCAGTGATAGCAACTGACTCCAAAAAGTCACAGCAAGACAGATGAACACTCAAGCCACCAGCAAGACTTTGATGTGCCTAAAACACTTAATTGTCCCACGTGCTTGGAAGATGATTCTGGATGATAAAGGAAATAGTAAATGGTATTGGACTACCAAAGCACAACTCAACTAGTAATGCTGTGGTCACCTTATTCCAGTGATTTGAAGTAAAATGACTAAGCGACCAATGCACACGCTGGCAAAAAACATGCTACATTCAAAAGTCCTTGCATCTTGACTCATCGGAAAGAGCTCACTTCGGCAAGATTTCTCACTTATCTTGGAAACTGAGACCCACAGGATGCATTTAATCTCTAGTAGTCCAGAGCCAGTCCTCAAGCAGATACTTTATGCAAACCCGCCTGCATTTATCTCAGCATTTGAATTACAGCAAAACTATATTCTGTGGAGTACAACTGCACTTCCTTTAACTGTTACAAAGATTCATTACCAAACTGGGACCATACTCTCCCACATAAAAAAATGGGTCTACTCACAAGGCGAGGTCAAGATATACAGCTGCAATGATCTATTCTGTCCTCAAAATCTATACAATTGATCCATCTATTCTTGGTTTGTCCTCTCCTCCCTTAACCCTCCTTGCCATTCTTCTTCCTGCCCAACTCTATTCTGATCACTCCAAACTTCTGCATGGATGCGCCTGTCTGTCTGCCAGAGTCGTCCTTCACTCACTCATCTCTGCAGTGTTAAACAGTTACTGTCAGCTCTTCCCCAGAAGCACCGTAATCTCCAATCCCCCTGTGATGCCCTGATGACTAACAGATCCAGGCACACGTGTGCAGTTGCTATAGTTCTGTCCAAAACCTCTTGTTTTCAGATTTCAGAGTCAGCAAGTTGCCAGTAATCCAGGTGCTCCTGGTAGCTAAAACCCCAGTGAGGGACTCCTGTATTTTATCTCAGGTGAATTTTAGTGAAATAAATTGGAGTCCATACAGGAAGGGAGAGGGATGCAGATATGACATTTGCAAAACACAGCCTCTTACTTCAGGCAGCCATAATTTGAAATGCTATTGTCAAATGAGGTGCCTGTTTCTATGTTTATTGTTTCTTGGAAAGAATTTTGGATCTGTACTCATGGTTTCTTTTGCTGCTGATACTGCATGGTCCTCTTGGGAGCTGAGAATCCAGATAGATCTTTATGCTTCGTACATAGAGATTCCTTGCTCATAATTAGCTGTCCACTTTGTTAACGCAGTACAAATGACAGCCAAATTCAGCTCACCCTTCTGTAGGCAGAATGTAAGACTAGTCGTTGAAAATGTCATGAAGAATGCCAGCAAGTACAACAACAACAAAACGGGGAACAGTCACATTTCTACCTTAAATTGTGGTTTATGTTTAGAGAATCTCTTTCTCGAGACTTGCCCTCTTTTTTCTGCCTTGATTCTTGCAGTTTCAACTGTCATCTCCATGCAGCTCATTCTAAGATCTGCTACTGGGTCATTGGTCTTCCACTACGCTAAGCTCACCCCTCAAGTTCTCTCTGCTGTCCTGATGGAAGCTCCAGTGCCAGAATATATTCGCTGCTTAAATTGAGTTAATCCCTTTCCACTTTCTTCTTCCTTGGGTTGGCTGAAAACCTACTGCCTTTCTCAGTTTCCTGCTTTTAATGTCCGTGTTGTTTTTGCAAAATTTATACGTTCTTCATTTCTTCTTCTTCAATACTAATAAAACCACTGTCCCCACTGTACCCTCCACTTAAATACCTGTCATTGCCCTTTCCTGTCTCTTATACAGCTAACCCCTCCTTGAAACTGATACTGATTTCCTTCATTTAGGCACTATAAACCAGCCCTAAGATGCCAAGCCTTGGTCTGAAAATTTTGAGGACACACTTGTTCCACAGGTGACAAAGAAATACTTTCTTGACTAAATTTTGAATAGATTTGTTTTAACAACCTATTTCCGGGACGCTATGAACACATCTAATGGTCCAGGAGGGACAGAACTGACACTAACAAATTCACATCACAAAAAGCCCAGGTTTGACAAGAGGACAGCAACAGATGTGAAGACCCAGAGCTAGGGAGGCTTGTTCCTCCTTGTTGCTCTTGGACAGGGTATCTCCGCATGTGTATCTGTGTGTATGGTCTGAGGCTAGCCAAGGGCTAAGAGCTACAGGTCTAGTGAGCCCAGCTGTGTCAGGGTGTTAAATCACGGCACGTCTCTCAGATGCACTGCTTTGCTGCCAAAAATGTCTAAGGGTCAGGCAGCCTGATTAACCCAGATGCTCAGGAGCTAAAAAAACAAGCATGCTGCAGTACAGCAGTAGCAAAAAAGTGAAAGGAGTTACAGTAACAGTTACATGCTTGCTCTCCTGCTGCCTGTCCTCTTTTCATGGGTGCTTGGTTTGTATGTGTGATGTACCCAGCTCGCTTCAGATGCTACAAGCATGCCTATGAATAAGTACACATGGGCAAGACAGGACACAAACCAGAATCACAGTGTTTTACAGGGCCTGCTCTGTGGCCATCATCCCACTTTTGGCACATCTGCCAGGCTTGGCCAGCCTACCCTAGAACAGCTGGCTACTGCTGTATCCAGTTGCAGTCCGGACTCCGCCCTGCCGTGGGATGGATATCCTGAACCCTGCAGAAATGCATCACCTCTACCCTATTTCTGTACTAGTTACAACAGAGCAGAACTTTGGCTCTTCTGCTTCTGGCACCATGCAAAGCAACTATACAAAAGAAGAACAAGGTGTAGAAAGATTTTGTGGTGTTGGGACTTGAAGGGAATATTTGTTTCGAAAGGCTTCCTGAATAGAGTTATTGGGAATGACATTTACAGAGAAGTTCAGTACAAGAAATTATGCCATGTTGATCAACATCCCCAATAGTTTGTGATATTCCAGTCTATTGCTGGTAAACTCAGGGATGATCTTGCGCTCTCTCTCTCCCTGATAACATCTTTAACTATATGCTCCTTTTCTCTGCCTGGCATTTCTTCTCCTTATATGCAGTGCTCTAACGTTGACCATTAACTGAATTTTTCTGAGGTTTTTTCTTTGACTGAGTTCTGTTCACAGGCTGTTCAAGGCCTTGCTCTACTTGATGCTGTCAGAGAGCAGGTTTCTGAAAAGTTATGACAGGAATGATAGCACAGAAATTTGTATTTATTGTGACTTAGTCATTCCTAAAAGCAGAAAGATTTTCTGTCTACCATCTGTATCAGTTCACTCTGGGTTCTGACAGTTGACCTAATATATTTTTCTATGTTGCATGCTGTCATCTGTAACATGAAGATTCAATACACTAAATTCCGCTTCCACGGACATCTGCTTCATTCCACAGCTTATTAATACTGTATCTGTGACCTATATCTCAAAATGTTGCTATCAGCAGGTCTCTTCAGGGTTCACAGACCTGCCAATAGTAGTGGCAACATGAGCAGTAGAAAGGACCCAGTCTGACTCTTGGAAAGAAAGAAGAGCTTCTTGTGTTAGTTGTTCTTTCTACTTATGATATGAGCACATTTAAGCAAAACTATGGAGCCCCATGAGACCATTTTATGGGGCTACATTTCAGCATAGAGCTACATATTAAACCATTTCTCCCAGTTAGTCTTTTTCCACACCTTAATATGGGCCCAGTTTTCCACTCTGTTAGCTTAAGCAAGGAGTCTACTTTGGACAGAATCCATTATAAAGTCAACCTACCACCTTTTACAAGTTGAGAGACTGAGAAAACAAGAGAGGCCAGGAACTGAAGAGGCAGGACTGAATTATCTGGCTGTTCCATCACTTTTTTCCTTTATGTTTTAACCAGGGAAGTGTCCAAGTTACTAGATAGCTTTTGAATTAGTCAGTAATGTTCATCTTTAGCATCTCATTCTGTTTGTAGTTGAGTTTTCTACTTCTTATTCTTTTCTTCCTCTTCTGGAAGCAACGTGTGCTGGCTGGGAGAGAACTGATAATGCATGCAAGGAAGAGATAGGGCAAAGAGACAAAGTTGATTTTTGTTTGTCTTCACGGTCCAGTCTCTGGAGAGAGTCTACCAACAACTTTTGAAAGATGATCGTTATTACAATGTTAAACAAAAGCCAGGCAGTGCAAGAACAGACAGAGAAATAAGGTCTGGCTTACCGAAATATATGAAGGTAAAAAAAAAAAAAAGAGACACGAGAGCTTTAACAGCATGGGATTAGTTTCAGTGAATCTTGTGGAAATAATGTATAGCACTGAGATCTTCTTTGAGGAGAGAGGTCAGGAAAACAGCCAACAAGTATTAGGGGGTGAGAGTGGGCAGCAAATCAAAAATGACCTGACAAAGAAATGAAGCAGCCAAAAAGCCAAAATTAGATTAATATGGAGAGGGATATTTGCCATGTCGTAAGCTAAGGATATGGTAGTCCCACACTGGAAAAGTACAATTCTGGGTGCCACAATGCAAGCACTCTGACAAACTGAAGAAAATACAGTAAATTCAAGACAATTAAGGACTTGGCAGGTGGAACTACTATCTGAGGTTAACAAAACCTCAACAAGTCTAAGCAACATTAGGAAGATCCAAAAAGTAGAAGAATATTCAAACAATGAAAAGTATTTGGAAGGGAAACTGTTTAGAGTGGTTCAGGAAGGAGGAACAACGTACAACAGGATGAAACACAGTAAAAATTCAGGTTGCACATCAGGAGAAACTTTCTGATAATAAGGCTGTCTAGATTCTTAAATAGTCTTCTGTGGCACATGGTGGGGCTTCTGCCACTGGAGTCTTTTGAAAGCAGACTACACACAGTGTCCAAGAATACAGAATAACCAGGGACTGTTATAGAACAGGCTGGAGCATGCAAGACATCTTTTTCTTCTCTAATCTATATTTCTTTGACACAGAGGCTTCTCTCCATTCACTCTCCTCTGTTGATGCATCACTGATCTTTTCCTGACAACAATGATTGGATTAAATTAGACTGAGACATAGCAGTTTTTAAACGATCAGCTCTCAGTATGCTGGAAATATAGCTGGGCACTGCTGTTTTCCATGTAAGTGAAAAAATGTTACTGCAAGATCCCATGAATGGCAAGAATGGGTTTGGAGCCTCATGCTGGAGACTGAAAGGCAACTTGGAAAGTATTTCCGGAGTGGCTCCTTGCAGCCTTCAATACTTGGATTAGTTTTCTGAAATTCTGAAGGAATCTTTTGCTTTTTTTCCCCCTTCTGTGCATTTTTGGTGCCGAACTTTTTCCGGTTTTCCCACACTCCTGCCTGTCACAGAGCAGAAACCACAAAAATGCAGCAAAGTTGAGTCTGTCCAAGGAGCTGCAATTCCATCTCACAAGGATAAACATTTCCTCTGCCAAGAAGTGAGCACAGCACACCGGCATCTTCAAATACACATCGCTGCTGCCCAGCAGAGAAACCCACTGACACAGCCTGTCACCTGTACTAACATGAGCTACCCAAATTAAAGAAATCAGATAGCAAACCAACCAGCATATACCTGCCAGACCTGATGCTCACAGCTGCATGTGCTGAGTTGATAAAGTCTACTAACATCTGATTTTCTTTTTAAATAGTTTTGGAGGATTAATTCACTATGCTATCTCTTAAGACAGCAAGAGTACAGGCAGCAAATATACAAGCTTCCCCAAAGAAGTTCTGTCCAAGCTCCTTAAATATGCCTTACAGTTCCAGATTTGATCCACACAGACTGACAGTGCCCTATCATCTTTATAAAGTGTCTTTCATCAGTAATCTTTTACTAAAGGTTCTCTCTTTAAACAGGAAAGGAACACAGAATCAGGAAATCTCACTGGAACCTGCTCTGAGAGCTTTACAACTCTTCTGGCTGTAGAGTATTAGGGAAGAAGTTACAAATGCAAGTTTTTCCCTTCAATATTCGGAGATGAAACAAGTCTGAGGATGTCTGAGGAAAAACCTGATGAAGGATTTAGTCTAAAGCAGTTCTGTCATTTGGGAGGAGAAAGAGAGAGCTGAGGAAGCTATCAGGAAAGGTAAAGGATAAGAAGAAAACCCAGAAATCTTGCTCATTCTCTCATAATCCACAAAACAGAAGACACACCAAGAAACTGAAAGGAAGGCAACTTACAATCAGTAAGCAACATTTTATGGTGAATTATTTTGTTGTTTGTTTTTAAAGATAGTAGAAGTCAAAAGAAAGATTTCTATAGATAATGAGGAAAGCTACCATTACATTAGGCACAATATAAACTCTTCAAATGAAATAAACACTTGTGCTTGAAGGCAGAAGTCAATCATTGTGTGTTAAATTTATGGGGAAACTGGGCTTAAGGGCAGATTAACTTATAAAGGATACTGTGTTGTTTTTTTTTGGCAGCCTCTTCTGACCCACCAGATTCTAGCCCCCATCAAAGATTAAACATGGAGGGAGTGATTCAAGTGCCTAAACACAGATGTCTAGTACCATACTTGGTACTCTCAAGTTATGCGAGACACCTCCATGGGACTGGCAAATACAACACAAGATCTACAGCAGACTTGTGCTCATCTGGAGCAGCAGCTGGAGGTCAGGTGTAGTAGCCCTGGGCATCTAAAATGTCACTAGCAACCTCTGGTTAGGTAACTGAATTCCCTCCCGAATCAGATACTTCTCTGATTCAATCTGGCAGTTCCGATGTCCTTATGTTTGTATGATGTTACAGTCTTACCTACCTTACCATTGTGAAACTGCAACATAGTGCACACCTATTTCAGTATACACAGCTCAGGTTATTCTGAGATTTATCTTGAACAGCGTAGCCAAAAAGACCTATGTAAGTTGCATACAGGTTCTTCTCCGATATTCCTTCTCAGGGGAACCAGTGCCAACTGCCTGTTGTGGATGGGAAGAGATAAAACTTACCTCGAAATCCTCTGTGCTGCAGCCTTTCTGACCACTGCCTGCCTGTGGTTTGCTGGAGGCTTTGGAACCAGCTGAGAAGGCATACTCTGGGATGGCATCACTTTGTGCAAACTTGCTGCCTTCTGGAGGCTAGAAGTGGCACTCGATGTCTTGTGCACACCAGAGCCAGCTGGCATAGATACATGGCTGGTGCTGGATTGTGAGTAGTTGGCAAAGAGAGCCTGGTAAAAAAAAAAAGAAAACAAAAATGCCATATTAATTGGTGATTACCTCTCTGAATATTGCTGAGACAGTTGATGGAGGTGGGTGACATTTTTGTGAGGGATAATATCAGCCTGGTGTAGGCAACCCCAGGACTCCAGGGACAATCCCACGGATAAAAAGAAGAGTTAAGTGGTCAAGTCAGTGAAGTAGTTTTTAGAGCTGAATTTTATACCATTGAAAGCTGGGACTAGCTTCTAGGAAGGCAGACAAGCCCATTACTGCCACAAAACGATACTATTCTGGATTAAAAACCAAGAGGTCCTATGCTCAATTCTAATCTTGCAGTGGGCTCCCATCCACAAAGGAGTAAAGCTTTTATTACTTTGACTGACTTTTCTGCATTTATCTTGCAGAATTATTCTTTGTGTGGGCGGTGGGATTTAGACACAGTTCTAGGAAAGAAAAAGGTTATGGGGAAGATGTTACAATGCCAGTTCTTCAGTGTAACCCCATACGTGCTTGTAATAACAGAAAGGCTCTAGGGTACCTTCTCTGCAAAGGAGACTAGGTCAGCAGCTGACAAAAAGGAAATCCCCAGTAATATCAGGGAACAGAAAAGATTTCTATTCCTATAGCAGGTGGGAGAGTAAGTATGTTGCAGATTTGTCACAGGGAACAAAAGAATCTGCATGCTATGAGACACGGAAGAACTGAGTAGTGGACTGGCAAAGCAGGGAGTGGGGAATGGATCCCCACAGGAGCTCTCCAAACTTCTCAACTCTTTTCAGAAAGGAGCAACCTGCTGGGAGTTCTGCCTTGTCTTTCCTTGAAATCAAGTCAGATTCCCAGGGCAAAGAGGCAATACCGTAACCACGTAGTTTGGCAGCTACATGTCAGTGATAGGAGATGAGAGGAATAGCTGAGCACTCGCCAGTCACCTCAGCGTGACCCTGGGAGCAGTGCCCTTCACTGCATTTGTCCTCAGTTTCTTCTCTGGTGAAAAAACACACAAAGCCACAGCGAGTGGGCTCCAGGCTCCAGAGAAAACCACAGTCTGAGGGCTGGCTGAGTCTCAGCACACAGACAGGAAAAGCCCCTCTCCCCCGCAATTCTCTGGCAAATGGCAGGGCAGTGGTGTGTGGGAAGGTGTTTCTGACAGGCAGAGCTCTAGGGAGACAAGGAAGCGCAGGAGCCAAAACAGGCCTCTTTCCTAACTAGAGCTCACTGACAAGATGCCCTTGAGGTCCCGATGCTTCTTAACCTCTCACTTCCCTGAAGCTCTACCTTGATTGCAGCTTTCAGATTTTGAATAAGTAGCTGGTACAAGTGCAGAAGTCTGGAAAATAGCAGTCACACCCGACCTCCCCCCAGCAAAACAAACTAACACGGAACTTGGTTTAGTCTCTTGCATCCTGAAGTCTAACACATCACAGGGTTGGGACAGAGACCCTCAAGTCACTGCACTCCTTTCTTCTTCAGGGGTGACATTTCATTGTGCTTGGTTTGATATTATGCATATTTCCTGTAAGTTCTTTTCCTTGTTATTAAAATCACCAAGATCCTGGAGTCCACAAAGCATACAGTCTTAACCCCTTCCCTATGTTAACATGCATTGGCAAGGAGGTCCATGACTCTGAAGAAACAGCAAGCATGGATACTCTAACGAAAGCTGGGCTGAGACATGCCTAAAGAAAGGTCATGGATGTTTTTCTTGGGGGTAGCAGACTTCCAAAAAGGCCTTTGTCTCCATGCTGCGCTGAGATTCTGGCTGCCTTCCAGGCAAGGATGGGGAGACTGGAAGCTGACACAGACCATGGCTTCTGGATTCAGCTACAAAGCATACTGCCCTGCTGTGAACTCCATGGGGACAGGACAGGAAACCAGGAGAAGCTACTGTGCAAATAAAGAGGGCAGCTGGGGAGAGCAGAGTCTGACAACACAAATGAAGCGTTGGGAAGCGATTTCAGCACATCCAAAAAGTAGGAGACAGATCTCAATACTCAGGATTCTGAAGGCTTGGGGCCTAGGGAGAGCAGAAGCCTAGACAAACCCTGCCAGAGGAAGTCCTGAAGCAGGTAACACCCTACAACTATTGCTGCTGCAGGTAAAAAACTTTGAACCACACTTCCCAGGCTGGCAAATTTAACTTGATGTTCAGGAGACATTTGCTTCCCTGACAAGTTCTTAGGGATACAAATCTGAAAAATACTTAGAACACTATGAGACTTCTTAGCCAAAAATCATGTAAAGCATTAGTGAGTTAATTCTCTTGCATAATTCTCTGGGGAGGTAGGACAGCATTAACCCTTTCTTGCACATGAAGAATGATAGCACTGACAGGGAAAGTGATTTTCCCTAAGCCACAGACTGAAGCAATATGAAAGCTAGGCTGAGAGCTCAGAGAAGATCCTGACTCCAAATCCCACATTCTCCTCATTAGATCACACCTCTGCTTGCTTCCACATCTAACATGGACACCATACACAAAATGTTATCAGTACAAACCCAGTAGGTTTTAATTAGAAAATATCAACATGTACAGCTTGTCAGTAAGGACAATGCACATCTAAGAGTATTAGCCAGTAGCAGCTGAGCTCGGGCTGCTCATGATTAAAAGCAGGGAAGTACTGTAGTACTTTGAAGAAAAGCAGATATATTAATGATCTTCAAAAACAGAAAGAATGTTTCTGGCACTTACCATCCCTGTATCTAACACCCATCCCTAGTACAGTAATGGAACAAATGTTGCAAGCAAAAACATGCTCATTCTTCAACCAGAGGAGGTAATGAAGCTCATTTCCTGTGAATCTGACTTGGGGCTGACTCTTACAGTAGCTAATACAAAGCATGTCCCAAATTATGCCTTCCTTCATGGGTTTGGGGCATTCTTGTGTTGATCTTCTGCTGTCTAATTGAGAGTGGCCTCATGCTGCAATCTTTGGTTTAATGGGAATAGTAGTTGAATCCCCTTTCCAGATATACAGCTCTATTCTCATTAAATTTATATGAAACATAGCTTTGAGATTTCTATCCTGTAGTCATTCAGTTTAAATTGGATTAGCAAATCTGAAAACAGTAAGAGACTCAGCAGTGTATGAGAACTGACAGACAAATGCATACACATGCACAAGTATTGCATAAAGATCTGTGCAGCGAATTACAAATCACTAGCGCTAGAAACTGAGATATTTACAAGTAATAATGACAAAGATTTAAGTTAAAAAGGGGGGGGGGGCAAACCCAACAACATAAAACCCAGCACTTTTCTAAAAGCAACTGCATTTCAGATTACATTGCAAAAATACAGGGAATTAAAAGGCCTGGAAGACCTTTGTAGTCATATAAATTGTTTCATAGAGATTCTTTTGAACATTAATGCATTTCTTTCAATCTGTCTGGATGCAACAATCAGTTGAGTTGAAAATTCACACAGTGGTGATAAAGAACTCAAAGGCTCAAAATGTACTATTAACTGCCATAGTGTTCAAGTGCAGTAAGAGGAGTATCTTGGGATCATCAGGACATTTAAAGAGGAGGAGCAACTTCATGATGTGCACAGACTGTCGTGAAGCATGTCTTCCCTTGGTAAATTCTTCAGAATGAGACTAAAATATCCGAAAACAAATTGACTTTGTGCCTTCTCCTTTGTCCTTCTTTCGGTACGGAGAGCTCTCTGGGGCAAGGATTGGGCCATATCATTGTATTGGAAAGATACTTAATCTGGGCGTTACCATAATTCTAATAATAGTGACAGGATCAGAAACAAGGGGACAAAATTTCAGCTGGTATAGATCAGCACAGACTACTGCTTTCAGAACAGTTGTTCTGCTTTACTTAGACTCAGGCTTTGACTCATCAGTACCACAAGACTCAAATAGGAAAAATGGCAGTTAGCACATTTAGTGGGAAAAGAATCTGAGGGAGAAAACTGCAAAACAAGAACGAACAAGACACTGAAGGGGAAGAGAAACTGCAAATCTGACAGCAGTCCAACATATATAGTTTAGAAAACAGTTTAATGATGTTTAAGGCTGCATTCAAAGAGGCCCTGTGTTCTTCGGCAGGAATAATGTCGTTCTAGGAATACTAGGAATATTCTGAATACTCAACATTCCCAGTCAGATCTAAATAAAGTGTAGGGACATTCAGAAGAGAGTCACATACATTAAAAGAAAAAAAATTTGCTGAACTTCATAAAATAAGGAATATTTCACAGAACATACCACTTTTAAATGATTGAGGGAAGAATTCTTTAATATTAACTTAGCCCAATGTTTTCTAGCATAAAATCAACATAGAATTCTGATTGAAAATGTGATTATAACTGACCACACAACTAACATGACTTGCATCTTGTTTAACATTAGCTTTTTTGCTATATTTTTAGCAATAGATGCTAGGCTAAGAAGACAGAACATAGCCACACAGAGGAGGAACCTCCCTAACAGCTAATGGCATCTTTCCAGTACAGGAAACAATCAGAGAATAAACAATGATGGTATATTAACTGCCTTGCCAACTGCAGCAGTGATACTAACATCTAGGTCATAATGTGTCACATGAAGTCTCCTTTAAACATTAAAAATACTGCTATAAGCCTGTTATTCTTATCTTTTGGTTTGATTTTGTAGTTCTTGTTCCTCGATTTTGTTGATAGCAGATTTAAGCTTCTTGTCTCCACTTTCAAACGCTGCCCCTTTCTGTCTCTTTCTTTACTCGGGCTCTGTAGTGTCTCTGTTCCCGGGCCCTATCACTGCATCCATTTGTTTGTTAGATTCTCATCCAGTCAGTTCGGTGTTTTTCTTTTTGTCCAGGGAATGACGGACCTATTCTGGCATGAAAGATCTATTTTCACCATACTACACTGTGTGGACTAAATTCTGCATACAATGAGTGAAAATCGTTGGTTATTATTCCTCTTCCTCCACCTACACAGTATTTGCTGCTCTGCAAAGTGTTAAATGCCTGGAGGAGGAATCATCATTCTTAAGTGTCTGGAAAGCACTCAGCCAAGAGTGGGTGCTGCAACAAAGAAATATGCAATAAGCCTTTATGATAAGATACATCTCCTGCATAGTAGATGAGGGTACTCCTATTACACAAATACTTAACTAGGAACTTCCATGCTTTCCAACGCATCTATCTCATCTCCAACATATCAGACTGGTTAACATACACACAGAAACATTTGCCTGTGTTACTAATCATAGTGCTTCTGTTACTTGTTCACATGCTATCCATATACACCTGACTGGTCCAGAGAGAAGGAAAGACTGGCATCTAGTCATGTTGCATGGTCATGCCATACTCAGGGTGTGCCTTGAGATTTATTAATAAATGCACTTCAGCTACTGAAAAATGGCTAGCCTGCCTTCCAACTGTAACAAGAATTGGTTGGAAAAGACCTCTAAGATCATGAAGTCCAACCATCCACCCAACAACACCATACCTACTAAAGAACTTGAACAATCAGATGAAACCAGCTTGGAGATATCCTGCATGCGTTCCCCAAAGTAGAGAGATCATGATGCTTTCAAGTGACAGGCCTTTCGTTTTTGGGGGGATATTTCTTCTGTTGAGAGAGAGCTGAGGAACTTGAATGTAGCAGGCAAGACAACAAAGGATGGAGCAGATCTCAATACATGGGAAGGAACAGAAGGGAAAGAGCAGGGAACAGGAGTCAGGTGACACTGACTAGGAAATGTGGTAAAGCCAGGCAGGACAGGATAAGCTACATCAACTGTGAGGAAAAAGAGAGGACAAGTGATGGCCAGCAGAAAAAGGTGGGGTGGAAGTCAAAGCAGTGTGAGTGGGAAGGAGATGCAGGGCACGGAGTGTGTAAGCAGCAGCAAAGAGAAGGCAGTTCTTGGAAAGGCCAAATCAAAGGACTGAAGTCTGAGAAGCTAACTAGCAGAGGGAAGAGATCAGTGACAGGAAACTAGAGAGGGAGCAGGGGACAGACAGATGAAGGTGAGGGTAGTGCAGTGTCTGGAAGGGGCATCAGAAGATCGGTGCAACTGTGACTTGAAAGGGAGGTCTGGCTGGCTCCATACAATGTCTAGTGGGAGAGGAAGTGTCCAAAAGAATCATTTTATTACAATGTGGTTTTCACTACAGAAAGTCCAAAACCCCCCATGTTCAGCAAATACCTTTCTTCATTAATGGCAACTTTAGCGCAGCCTGAGCCCTGCGGCATGGCAATGGCCTCAATACTGCAACTCCAAACTGCTTGGCGCAGAATGAGAAGGGAGCGAGAGAAAGGAGGGGGATGTCGTGGGGGTGAGAGGAGGTTTAACAAAGAATCACTTTAACAGAAACTCCTGAGTAATGGCTCTGCCCCAGGCCAAGAATAACATCAGCTCAATGTCAGCAATTAGAAGAGGGCTCAGCCAGGCCCCCTGGCCAGCTCCAGCCTCCTCACAGGCACAAGCCAGCTTACAGCCCTTTCCTGAGCTCATGAGCAGCCACAGCTGCCCACCCAGAGCCCCTTGGATGGAGATGAAAGGAAGACCTCTTGCTCAGGAGGGAAGCAAGAAGACTGTAGGTGAGGGAATTTGGGGATGAAAACTGCATGGCTAAATGAGGGCCTTGATAGGAGTGCAAGAAGCAAAGGCGGAAGGGCCTCTCCTTCAAGATGCTCCAGGAAGAGTATGAGGGCAATTTGCCTGTGACTTATTCTCAAGGACCCTGACTGGTGACTCATCTGGTTTACAGAAGGGAGAGTTGGTGTTCAGACCTCCGCCTGTTAGCTCTGTTCACGGTTTTGTTGCAGTCCACTCCTGCCAGACTGCCCAGCAAATAGCTCCTTCCTAATGGACACCAATCTCTTTTGAGTGAAGGTTTGTTCATCCAAAGACTTCCTTCCATTTAGCAGGAAAGATTTTTGGACATCACTCAGAAGAAAGAACACACCTCTCTCCATAATAACAAAGAAAGGTAACAAGTGCATCGATGAACTCATTGTAACCTTGGAGGATTCCCCAGGCAGGATAGAAATGCTGTTCCAGACACAGTGGTCCACACTTGGCATCTAGCTGTCATCCAGAACACCAATTAATACAAACTCTTTTTCGTATTTCCTCTAGCTCTTGGACACTTAGTCCATCTTCTCTCCTTGCAATTTTAACAAAGAAGTCATGCATCTGTCAGACAGTTCCATGCAAAGCAGTGAAAGGAGATCTTAAATGTAGTAATAACAAAACGTGTAGTAGGTCTGAAGATTTTCAGGGTTGCAGAGAAAACTTGTATTTGGCATCAGCGTCAGTGGCCATGCCTCTTGCACACTGAAGGCTCTTAGAAGAAATCAATACATTTCTTCAAAAGAATGAAGATTCTCCTAAATAATTTCTGAGTCTGCTTAGCATACTGCTCTTTTGATCGCTGCATTGTATAAGAAGACATCTAGGAGGAGGAGAATTTAGTCAAGATGAAGCCTTGATGGGGTCTGCCACAGAGGACACAGTTGCCAACACAATTTCAAAAATCTATGTTTAGAAACACTGAAGTACAACAGTGACCCAGCCTGAAGTGCTACCCAAGAAAAACTCAGTCAAAGAGGGAACACAGCATCAGAAACAAGATTAAGTGACAAAGAACTGTGGAGACTGTAGACAGGTCTAAGGCTGTCTGAAGGAACTATAAGGGGATGCCCTGAACTGGTGCAGAAAAGCAAGCAGCAACATATCAGTAGCCAAATGGTAGAGGATGCCAATCCCATTGGCATCAAAATGCTATAAAAATCACTGAAAATAATATTAGCTCTGTTGCAACCCACTTGAAGAGCTAATTCCTTCATGAAAGCTGTGCCATACATACTGGCTGTGAGTTGGTTCTGCACATCTAAGACTCAGTCAGCACTGCTACATCCCAGGCAGAATTTTTTCCTTAGTTACCTGGTGCCGGGCTTGGTTTTGCTCCAACAGCTGTTGTGACTGAAGTTTCTGCTGCTGAAGCTGCTGCACAGCAAAATGGAGCTGACAGTTGGGATGTGCCGGCGGACTCTGTGTCACCACCTTGTTGTGGACACTGTTCTCCATCTCTCCTTCCCAGGCAAAATGATGATTCTCAGGAGCCCTAAGAAAAGAAGAGCCATCACGCTTTCACCACTGCATATAAGGACTCCTGCTTACAAGGCACTGCTGCTTCCTGCAAATCCCTTAATACTTAGCCAGCTATGAATTCGTATTAAGCAGCTCCAGCAAGCACAACACCTGCTAGAGGTGCCATGTGCCAACTGCTGTCTTGCTAAGGAGGTTCTTGAATTCCAGGCTGGGACTATATTACTAGCCATTAACACCATGCTTGAGGAGAACAAAGGAAAAGAGAAGAAAAACTCGAAACTGGAGCGCGTCTGTAGCTGATTAGCATCAAAGAGAGACAGAGTTACAGCAGAAAAAGAGCTAAGGATTCCCATCACTAATGAGATAAGTATTTATTTGGATTTGTACAGATTTTGTTAATACACTAACACAAGGCTTACACCAAGCACACACATGCTGCAGTGTGAGTAGAATAGAAGACAGGCATGCAGTACAATATCCACAGACAGAATAAAGGACTGGTATGGTGAGGTTGCAACTAGGACACATATTGACTCCATACAGTTACAATCCAAAAGACCTAAGGGGACTGTAGATAGGCTCATTTCTTTCATCATCAGAGGAATACAAGCCTTTCCCAGAGGAGAAAAGGCCTCCTGCAAAGAGCTCTTACAACCCAGGCTTATATGGTGGGAGTTCAGCTGCGGCCTGCAACATGATAAATACCAACAGGAGCTCACAGGCTTGCTTTTAAGTTCGTAAGCCTCAGTGAGAAGGCAGCACCAACACACTTCTACACAAGGCCGAGGGGCTTTGTAGAGAGCAGGTGGCAGACTGACAGGACCACAAGGTTTTCCTGAAGAAGCTGCAATTGCCAGCAACCCACACAGCCTGTGCCCACAAGACGGTATGCCATATGACACACTAAATCCTGACACTCTGGCCAATAAAACCTTCAAGCCTCCATGCCTGAGCTTCCCAAGTTTCTGCTGATCTCTGTCATGTTTCTCTCAGTCACTCTTTCCAAATATTTCCTTTGGATTCCCAGGGCAGACTCCTCTTGTATTTGCTATGCATGTCATCAGTAACTGGGATGTAAAAGATACTTCAGTGTCTTCTACATTTCATGCCACAATTCAGAGAGCAGGTCATGATTTGGCAAGGGAATTAAATGAAATCTCCTTGCTTCAGGATTCTATTAAAACTCACAACCTAGATTCTTTGAACATGTCACAGCTTCCCTTGAATGTGTTACACCTTCCCCGACAGCTTCATCGTCACAGCAAACCCTTAAAATATTCAGAAGGATGTCTGAAACACGACCAGAAGCAACTGCCAGCTCTATGTACTCTCCCTCAAAACTAACCTAATGCATCGCTTTCAAAGCAAATTGAGGACAAGGACTCCAAGCACTAAAGGGTCACTCTCCACACTCAACTCCTCAGCAACAGAGGAGTAACACAACACAGTGGAAAACGAGTTCAGCTGCCAGCATCTCCACCATGCATCCTTTGGGCCTCCTCCTGCTTGGAGCACCACTACCACTTTTGCTTTTATTGGCCATTGGCTGTACGTAGTCTTCTCTAGACTTCTCTGTTCAAGGGATCTCCCACCCATGCTTCTTCAGTTCTTTGCTTCCATTGCACCACAGTGCAACACTGGGTAAATGACTCTTGGTTCCTGCTCCCTTTTGCTAGAAGATTCTCAGTCTGTCAGTTCTTTTTCTTTCACCAGTGCTTGGAAAAGTGACAACTGTAATGTTGCTGACAGTACTCAGGCCCTGAAACCCAAGTTGTATAGGTCCAAATCTGGCTTTGTGGTTAACCTTGGGAGAGCTGCTGCCCTCTTCTAAACCTGCCGTCCCCCGTCTGCCCCAGTAACGGGGTCATGATCCTCTACTATTGCTATTTTACCTGCAGTTGCCCAGCTCTGGATCCCTGGATGCGTGTGTGCTGCTGGCTTCCCAGCACTGGCCTTGGCTAGGCACGGGATGCCACAAAAAGCGTAACTTAAAAGGAAGGCATGACAAGGCACAGGGAGTCTTTGAAATGATCCCCAGCTGTTTCCTCTTCAATCCCACCAGCTCACCATACAGGTTATCAGCCAGTTGCTGTCACCTGAACTCAACTGCCATCCCAAGGGTAGTATCTGCTCCTTCCACTGCATAGATACAGATTCCACCATCCATTCCAATGTTAAAGCTCACTGGACTTTTCCCTTGTGTGAAACAGCTGGAGTCTCTGTCACCTCCCTCCAGTAAACTCGGGTCATGCTGCCAGCTGGAAGCACAAAGGACTGTGCTGGGACTGGGGTGTACCCTTTGGGAGATAGCTGGGGCTTACTGCAGACCAGCCCCTGAAATAAACATCAGTTGCACCACACAAAGCCGAAGAGCATTCGGGAGCTCCATCAAAGTCATGGTAGCGCTCAGTAAACAGCCCGATTAATTCTTCATCGGTACTACTGAAAGATTATGATCTTCAATACCTCTGTTTTGAACTAAACAACAGATGCATTTGTCCATTTGCCTAGAGTAACTTTTCAACACCAGCAATTTCTCAGTTTTTTTCAGTTGAGAAAACTTGATAAGTTCATTCAAAAATGCTCCTAAATAAAGTAAGCCAACACAGGATAAAGGCATTACCTCTTACAGATTTAATAACTAGTTAAAACACATGAAACCAGAGCTAGAATAAATGGACAGTTTCTACAATGGAACGAGATTACCACTGGGGTCGCACCACAAGAATCTGTGCTATAGTCTCTGCTGTTCAAAACATTTATAAGTGATCTGGGAAAAAAAGAGTGAAATAAAAAAAGTCACTGAGAAGTGTGAAGAAACATCACATTACTGAATGATCAGACATTAAATTGGTAGATGACATTCCATTTAAAAACTACAAAGTCATGTACCAAGAGAAATACAACCCTGATTTTAGGCAATGATGGGCTTTGAACTAGTTATTTCTATTCAGGAAGGAGACCTTATAACTATAGCTATAATAGATTTTTCTATTAAAACATCAATAAATACTCTCAAAAAGCAAACTCAGTGTTCAGAATTATTAGGAAAGGCATAGGGAACAAAACTACTATGCTACCATATAAACCAAAATTGCATCCATCTCTTGCACGCTGTCCCTCCTCCCTTCTCAAAAAGCATACAGTAGAACTGGAAAAAGTACAAAGAAATGCTGTAGAGATGATCAAAGGTATGGGATAGCTTATATATTGAGGAATGACGAAATAAATTTGGACTCTTCAGCTTGGAAAAAGGACAACTGAAATAAAATATGAAAAATATCTATAAAATCATGAGATTCAGGGAGAAGGAGAACAGGAAGCTAGGAAGCTCAAGATTGAGTGATTTGTTCTAAAACATAAAAATCAAGATAAAATGGAGGAGATAAAACCAATGTAAATAAAAACTCCACTGAAGTTGGACCTACGATAGCCAGGCTGGCTTTGTACCAGAGATGATGTGCAGCAACTGCAGTCTGTAACACTGTGAGGGCCCCTATCTGAATGGCAAAACTTTAGTATCATTCACTTGATCAGAGCAGCTTATCCTGGAGGCCATCATGAAGCAAGTGGAAGAAAAGAAGGTTATCAGGAGTAGTCAGCATGGATTCACCAAGGGGAAATCATGCCTGACCAATCTGATAGCTTTCTACGATGACATGACT
>Ga0065711_1028743_pt1 | contig 39425 bp, 17 predicted proteins | sample Hoacrofraction12_FD_59098 | JGI IMG/M metagenome (GOLD analysis project Ga0065711, IMG submission 59098) | Hoatzin crop microbial communities from Cojedes, Venezuela - Epithelial fraction 12 v2 (version 2) | ecosystem: Host-associated > Birds > Digestive system > Esophagus > Crop | place... | reverse complement strand
CCCCCCCCAAGTCTGGCCGCAGCTTCGCACAAGTGCTCAGCTTCCTTGTCTGATTTAGGAGTTTGCTTAATTTGAGCACCTTTGTTTCTCAAGACGGATGTTTGAGACAGTCGTTCACTTTGATCTGGGGCTGTACACCTGGCCAAAAAGTAAAGCTTCTGAAAGACAGTTCTGCATTATAAAGTCCATTGTTACTGCTGAAGGGCACAGTGAGATGCGAGAGCGCAATGTTAGCAGACTTCATGAAATGTAGACAAAAGGTTTAGTCTTTTTCCTAGTCTTTTTCCCTTAGATAAACTTGTTTGCTTGTGAACTTGTTTAGCTGTAATAAACTTAATTTGATCTGTTTGTATTAGGTTTCTTACATGTTTATGGGTTCAAAACAGAGTCAATACAACATTAATCGCTCTACTAGGTTCACACACTATTTCATGAGTTTGAGAAAATGAATTTGCCTTTAATCTGACAGCAGGCTTAGTTTTTGGGTGTTTTTGGTTTTGATTGCCTTTTTTTTTTTCCTCCATTGGGGATTCCTTGAAACACAACTGTGTTTTTTCAGCTTGCTGCTTTTAAACATGCCTTTCCAAGACTTTGCATCTGTGATGTTACAAATCCCATGACTCTTGAGGGTTTTTTGGGGGGCATCCTTTGGTATAATACCTAAAAGAACACAAATAGCAGGTATCAAGGGAACAGGTATTGCTTTCATTCTGGTGGTTTTGAAAGGTCTTACTTAATCTGAAGTGCTTTGTCATTGAGCTTATTGTGGTTTTGTTGTTTTAAGGCATCCAGCATATCTTGTGGTTGAAAGAAATCGGTATCTATTTGCTCTTCTCTTTTGATGGCAGCTTCTGAGTGCTATGAAGGCTGAATGAATGGATTGCCTGAAGAGTCTATATGAAGCATTTACATAGATCTCCACACATTACATGTATAAAGATAATTCATTTTTCTTGAAAATGCTCAAGTCTTTTGTAAAATTACTGTTTGGATCGTGGAAGTGTTCCTATAAACTACTGTGTCCCCAGACAGGCTCACAGTTCTTGGGTGCTTTAATATATGAATGATAGATTGTTTTGTACTCCTTCACCAAACTGGTGAAGTGACGGAGCTGGTTGTAATCAGAAGAGTCAAAAGACAGCCAAGCAGCCAGGCTTTTACAGGAGAAGAAGAAATAGAGCACAACCAAGCCATTCATTTCTCCTGCTAAATCAAAGACAAACAATAGCAGGCAGTGCAGGTACTGGGAAGTACACACAATCATGATTTTTAAATAGGAATGGAGTTACTTTGATTTCCTGAAATCCTGTTAGTTGCATCAAACTGGTAATGGTTGTTGCAGATCAAGATTTAACTTACTGTTCAAAGTAACTGGAATTTATAACGGTTATACATTGAATGAACATGCAGATCTGTGGTTAGTGTGTGATTGTATATTTTTTTTTTTTCTTTTAACTTTTACATGGTCAGTATGATAATGATTCCACCCAAATATAAAAGTTAATTGCGAAGTAACAGAAAATATACTGTATAACCCTTCAAATCTGTTAGGAAGACCCTCTCTGGTGTCTGAAATTAAGAATGTTACCGTTTTGCTACAGGTGGGAGCTTGTGTGAAATGCCTTGTATGGCCACTGATGGAGTTTTAACAGTCATAAAGGTGCTGAGAATCCTCTGTTCAGCTTGACCAGAGGAGAGTTGGAGAAGACAGAAGCAAAAGATCTAAACGCTTTTTTTTCCTCAAAGAAAATTCTTTGTGTCTAAGTAATTAATTCCACATAATTTGGTAATTTTGCTCTTAGGTTTCATTATGGTTACTCTTGTCTAGTGTTGGTATTGATTTTTAACATCATTTTCCCCAGTCTTCACACAAGCAAAAATCTACAGCCTTCGTTTGTTCAGATCAAGTATTAGCGTTATGTGTTTGAATTTGGAAGATAGTTGCATATCTTGCGAATTACCCAATGGCTGTTTCATCTTGAAACATTTAGAAATCCATTTTAGTTTCTCGTAATTATAATGTTTTAGTCAGACAGCAATCTAAAGTTAGGACAGCGCTTTGGCAGTGATATGCTTGTTTTTCTAAAATGAGCGCAGTTTCTGTGGTTAAATTTTCCTTGCATTTAAATATAGATTTTAATCAGTGTAGGCCAAACTTTCCAACCATGTTTAAAATTAGTTCAAGCCATATTTTAAAAAGTATGTTCTCCCAATGTGATTTAACTTATGTAGAAAAATGTATGCAGAAATGAATGTTTTTAAGCTGATTAATGCTTTTGAAGTGCTTTTACAATTTATTTGCAAAAAAACGTTTATAGACTGGCTCAAGTATGACTTGATACTAGTAGTCTCTTTGTAATAAATACCACTGAAAGCACTTCATGCTGTGCTTCTGAAATTTGAAAGGTAGCCATTCAGAAAGAAACTGTAAATTCCACTCATCAAGCGTCCAAGTTACAGCGTCAAAACAAAGTAGAATGCTTGCTGTTCTTCCAGACTTCGTGCAAGTGTTGTGTTGGAGATTACTGAAGTTTTCATTGATCATCTTGTACTTCTTTAGGCAGAGTATAGTTACCATTTTCAGTTGGTAAGATGAAGTTGTAAATAGATGTATAGCAAGTGTTAAGCTTTGTGTAGAGGATATTCAACATTGTATGCATTCCAAAATGGAGGTGGGAGCGAGTTTGAATTGAATCTGTCAGCTGGCTATTACAACTCCCTGAATTACTGCTAAATGTATGGTAGTTTTGGTTTCTAGTAAAAGTTTTCAGGTTCTTATTAAAAAAAGAAACAAGCAAAAGGACCCTCAAAACTGTTACCCATCTTATATCCCTGTTTTTACCCAAATGCAAGAAAAAAAGGGTCTTTGCTATACCTGGAAAGTTTTCCATTTGGCAGAGTGTTCAGAGATCAAGGGAGTCAATCTGTCAGCAGGCTGCTCTTCAGATAGACCGTTTCTATTCACCACAGGTAGGGTGAGATGCTTTCACAGAGAAATGCGAGGACAAATGTCATAAGAGGGAGATCAGTAGTGTGGATTTCCATTACATGGAATGCAGTGGGGTTTTTTGTGAGGTGTGCTGGTTAGCTTTGACACGCTGTTTCTGTAGTGAAAACAATGTAGAAAAGAAATACTGTCCTGGTTTAGATACGGAACTGTGAGAAATCTGACTTAGTTTTTCAGATGCTTCATTTTATTGTTCAGATGGTAGAAGGACTAGATCCTTCTAGTTTTTAATACTTAATCTTACAGTAATCATGTATCTGTTCAGCTGATCTGTTCCATTTGCTATCAAGATCATGTTTGTTACTGTGCTTTTAACGTTGTGCTAGAATGTAAAGAATGTTGGTTTTGAAAAGAATTATAAAACTATAGCAATAGTGAGCAATGGCAAATTTATCAATGACTGGTAAAGTTTACCTTTTTTTCCAATTACTGCAGCTATTACTATTACTTTTAAGAAACTTAAATCGAACAAACACTTTTTGATTTCACTCAATCATTTTTCTCATAAAGCAGACTCTTACCCAGAATTCATGTGATACAGTGGGAATTTGTCAAGCATTCAGCTGACTGAATAGCACTTACATGTTTTGTCCTCATTGAAAAACATCTTTCAACTCTTCTGTTAATATAGAGCCAGGAGGCAGTGGTGACCACGTGCTGATCTATGAAAGTTAACTTTGCAAAGTGAAGCAAACCGCAGACTGACTTTCAGCTTTTACGGTCAGAACTTGGAGCTTGTTCCTTGTAAATTTTTTAGATTGTGTATCAGCTGGAGTTGGGGGCCATGTGTTGCAGGGAAGTCATCACTAGGTCCTTTAACAAAGCCAATGAAGACTACAAAAGAGCAAAACAAGTAGAAGAAATACTTACCTATTAAGTCTCTGTTGGGAGTCAGTCTTTTTTTTTTTTTTTTTTAACTCTCCACTCAGGCAGAACCTATTCCTCTTGAGTACAGTATTTCAGAAAGCATGAGGTAATACACTCATGCCAAGCTTATTGAGCCAATCTATAGAGTCTGGTAAAGTAAAGCTAATAATTTCCTTTCAGCCTCCTGCATAGACAGTAGCTTTCTTCTGGTCTTCCCTCTTCAGCATGAAAACACCACTAAATCTGTCAACTGACCTAGTGAATTCCCTTAAAAAGAAAAGAGTTTTAGCAATTTCTGACCTGGGCAAGAGCCCTTGAAAATAAATTTGTCCTTAGGACAAGTAAAAATGATGCACTGCCAGTGAGCTAATTATGTGTAGTTAGTCATCAGATGGTGGAAACAATTAATGTTCTGGGAATTGGCATGTATTTTGCATTTGGAAAGAGGGTGTTTGGTTTGGTTTAACTTCTCTTAAATAATTGCAAACTCTCTAGGAAGATGGTGTGTAATGTTCTGGGTGCGTTTGATCTTTCTAAACTTTGGGGATAGACTGTTTTGGAAAAGGATTGATTTTACTGCATTTTGTGCTGTCACTGTGAGATGGATAGATTTTGCACTAGAGTTTCCTTAGAAGAATACTTCTGTGTCAATTGATTTACAAGGTATTTTTCATACTCATCTATTTCTAACCATTGAAAGTGACAAAGGGTCTGTCTTTCCCATAATGAAGGCTTTGCTCAGAGAAGTGTGTTCTTTTATTGCGAACATCAGGTTTAAATTTTCACTTGAATACCATTTTAGATAAAATCCTGACAGTTATCCACTATTTCCAGAGTCTGCATGGGTCTAATTTTCATTGCAAAACAGATATTTCATTATTTTGTCATAAATGGTTGTATCTTTAGATCCCAATTTCTAAAATTTACTTAAAATAGTCATTTTTGTGAAAACACTCTTTGCAGATTTTTTTTTTAATTATGTTGTAATAAATGTAGGCGTTGTAGTTATTTATCTGAGTCCTACTGTGAAGAAAGAATATTGGGGTTAGATGTTGAACAGTGTAAGCTCCACTAAGCAAAAAAAAAAAAATCCCATTTTAAGACAATGCTTTAACTGAATAACACGTCTCATTTAGATTTTGACAGTGAGTAAGGGAGCTGTGTTTATCTTGTCTGCCACCTTAGTAGTTTATGAATGACAAATGCCTGCAAAGAAGTCAAGGGTTAAACAGCTGTGTTTTTTTGTGTGTGCTTACTACAGCAGGCCACTGAAAGAACTTCAGAGATGACTGATCTGTAAATGAGACAAAGGCTCTGTAGTTACGGTAGTACGGGAATTAAATATATGCAGAAATGAATATGGCTTGAGTGGTCACAAGAGGGATATTGCCAAAATGATTGTTGATAACACAGGAATACGTATCATCTCTTGTATAAAGGGAAAACAGCTAAAATTATGGGGTTTTTTGTTAAAGTAATTGCAGAAGCCTAGTCGATTGAAGAACAATATGATGTGATACACAGCACCCTTGTGCAGTAGAATATCTTTGAAAATATACTAATAGCAGGGTTTTTTTTGTTAAAGAACCTTATGAAAAGTTGAGAAGATTTAGTAGTAGTAGTAGTATTTTAGTAGTTTGATTATGTCAGTCACATGTTTGTAAGATTTTCTTATGGTCTGTCCTCTCTCTGTGCCGTTGCAACTTGGCAGACCATCACTCTTCTACAACAGCACTATGTCCCTGAAGTGGCTATACCAAATTCTCACTGCCCTTTGTTTAAGGACAGCTTTAAGTTATTCCCACGTTGCCTGTGGCCGCAAGTGTATTCAGATTCTTGTTCATTTTAAATGTAGAGAGTGGCAAATTGAGGAGATAGATATGCCTGTTTTTTCTTTTTTTAACTTTATGCAAGATGTCCATAAAAATCTGTTAAGCAGACTAGCACTGCACATATCATCCATAACTTTGCTATCGTGAGTGCTGGGCATGCAGAACTAAGCTTGCTCTCAGAACAAAAGGTATCACCGTTGTGAGCAGAATGCTAAAATGGGCTTGCGTGGTAGAAAGAAAGAATGATTACATTTCCTGTCTCCATAATCTCTCACTGTGTTGTGAAATAGAGAATTAGCTGAAAAAGGCACATTTAGGACAGGTTTTTGCTGAACTTTTGAAACATGTCATTTATTCATAAACATAAAATAAGCAAACATTAAAATGTGGGGAAACTGTCCGGCAGCTTTGGATTTCAGTGCAAGATGTTCTCTGTGTACAGTATTAACACAGATGATAATGCTTACTAGAAGTATCACAAAATGATATATTGACTCAGAGATACCCAAAGAATGGAAAGTAGTAGTTGCAAAATATTGTTACACATAGAGTTTCACAAGCTGCAGAATATTTTAGAATGAACATTTTCAGCAGTACTGAAAAGTGTCTGATCTGGCAGAAGAGTAATATTTTAATGAAGGCTTATAGCATGACAAGAGGAAAGAGAAATTATCAGCAGGTGTTTCTTCACCACTTAAAGACTGCTGTTACTGCTGTAGCTCTCCAGCCATTTAACAAAGAGTTTACAGTCTTTACAGGGAGTATATATTACCGACTGTAGAGCAGAAGCCTTTGTTTGTTACAGTATACTGTAAAGTTGCCATTTCCTAGGATTTTTGCATGTGGGACCTTAGTTCTTCTGCATGCAACTGGTGCAAGTCTCCCAGCTCTTAAGAACTTGGAATTTGGTGTTAGTATGGAGGAGTGGCTCACCCTTCGGAGCCGCGTCTTCTGTGAGACCTCAGTGTCTGTCCTTCTCTTGAGAAAGGTTGTGGTGTTCTTTTCTGCCAGTTTCAATGTCATGAATGATTTTGATGTTTAGAGTAAAGTTATCAAGAACTTTCATTTCTGACTTGGAAGCTATTTGATATCGAACCATCAGTCTCTTGTTCTTAGCTAGATGATTGCTGCTTTCTTAAAATCTGTCCGCTAAGCTGAACCTTACGAAGAGCTGTTAGAATTCCACCAGGCATGTACTGGAGAGCTAGAATACCAAAGAGAAGTTCATGCTGGAATGAGATCTGGAGAGAAACAAAGTTGTGGGCAAGTATTTTTCCTTTTTCCAAATGTTAAGCTTCAGCCATGTTAATAATATTTCTACAGAAACATTACTGGGCTGATTTAAAGCAAAACTCTAGAACTGTGATATCCCACATGGCATGAAACATTCCTGCTTTTTTTTTCCTGGTATATTCTTTCATGGAAAGGAAATGAATTTTAGAAAGCGTGTTATACATAAACCATTTGAGACATTCTCTGTTAAGGAAATAACAGCTGTCAAGAAAGATGCAGCCAGTGTTGAGTTATATTAAAAACATTGTAAAGGAAATATGCATCAAGAAAAAGTGGATTAATTAATATATTTTTAACTATTTTTGGTCCGGAGGAAGGTTAGGGAAGTTCTGTATAAGCTTCCTCTAAATGCAACCATTATTAAAAGCCTCCAATTTATTATTTCAGAAGGAAGTTGACTTAGGTAAGTTGTTCGTTAATGTAGAATAAAGAAATTTCCTGACTACAATGTAACTAGTAGGAAAAAAAAGACAAAAAATACTTGGAGTCATTATACTTTACTACCTTCAAATTCTATAAGCTTACTTTCATTGATTCTTCTTTATGGACATAATTTATATCGGGAAGAAAATAGGTTACATTTTAGGATTTTCATATTAACATTTTTATTTGAAAGTTTGTTCTTTTATGAGCCATTAATAGCACTAGGAGGTATTATTTTGCATCTGTAGACAAAAATAGTGAAGTGCACATAAAAAGGTACTTGGATCAGGCATGTGAAATATGATAGGATTTACCCTTCCATTAATCCACTCTAGCCTGCCGGCTTTAAGGAGTTGTACACTGAATATGCAGATTTACTGCAATGGTTTGAAACATAAGCTTTTTGTTTAATTACCACTTTGCTATTTTCCCCATTAATCCGTTCATGCTATCAGATATATCCTGAAATGTAGCAAATAAAGAAACAGTGATGTCTGTTACCTTTCCAGATAATGCTCCAATTTTTTTTTTTTCATTTAGGTGAAGAGGTTGAAGGGGATGCTTAGCTGTTATGGTTATGTGACCTACTTAAATGTTCAATTTTTGGTTTTAGAAAAGCATAAATATTGTATATAGGAATGTTAGGTCTTCCTCTTTTTAAGATATCCTGCCTTTTCATTATGATTATTTTCTGAAAGTTCATGAAGATCAGAAGGTTTACTTTTGTTCCTTGAAAATAGTAAAATTACATTTCTCATCTTATAGGATTGCTGCTAGAGACGAGCAGTGGTTGTTCCACAGAATTCGCTTCACACTAGGCTCGTGATCTTAGACTTTGTTAAAATACCAACAGAAACATAAATACCTAATGATTGATGGGCTAAATTTTTTGGTGTCGCCCCCACCTCCACATCTGAATTGACAGTCTGTAATTCCATTAACACATTACCTTTTTTCCCCTTAAAAAACTTACTGTTCAGGACGGCTTGTATTTTAGGAATGCCTGAAAGATTTAAGGAATGCGATCTCTAGAACCCACGTTATTTGTTGCACATGCTTGGTGTTGTATACTGAACTGAATAGAAGATTGAAAGGGGTGATCATCTGAAGGTTTGCTTAGTTAAATACCACTCTGAAGAGCTGGATTTTGCTTTTTACTTGATAAGCAAGGCGCCTAACGTTGTTATTAACAATAACTAATTATGAACTTTGTATTGAATAGTAAGGTTTCAGGTTGGACACCTACAAAATATAGAATGCAAACCTTTCACAGCTGTAGCTGAAGCTAATAGCAACTGTGAACTGTGCTTGTGATGTACTGCACAGTGACAAATACTCTGAAAAAAAATAGTCTGGAAACATTCCAGATTAGGCATACACAATTCATATACTTTGTGCTGTGGATCTTGAGTTATAAAAATATAAATAGGATCTGTTGTGACAATAAATTACTGATGTATAACACTTTCCGATAGTAGTATAATGAGCATAATACGGAGGCGAAAAAAGTGTTTGGTTTTTTTTTTTGTCCTAGGGTGTTAAAATTAGCCAAAGCTATTTAAACTGTACTATGAGAAGGGGGGAAAAAGAAATACAAAGTCTTTTCTCCATGTTAACCCTGCTGTCAAAGCATGTGCATTGGATAAGGCAATGCCTCTGTTTGAAAAAAACAAATAAACCTGCCAGGAAGGAGAAGCCTTAATTGTGGTGTTTTATAATTTCTGTCTGTTTGCTTGTGCAGCTTCAGTATCCCAAATGTTTTTTTGAGTGTAATATGAAGGTAACAATTCACTAACAGTGTGGTGGGTGATGCTGAATGTCCCTGATCTCTTAGCTGTGAATCTGGAAAACTGTAATTATGCTGTGGATGACCCCTTACTAAAGATGATGTTCTCCCTCGTGTAAATTCTGATAGTTCTGTATCTGACCTAAATGCTTTTCAGGCTGAAACTAGCTATTGTATGTTAGGCTTCTGCAGAATCAGTTCATCTGTAGTCTGAGACTATGCTTTACTGGCAATCTATTTTATCATATGCAGAATGGTAGATATCTGAGATCAGTGCTGACTCCAAAGATAAGTAACTAGACTGAGTTCCTGAATATGGTATCAAGACCGCTAATCATGTCAGGGCAGAAAAAAAGAATCTGTCAGTATTCCAAGTTATTTCTACAAAGCAGTTAACAATTGTAAATGAATTTGCACTTTGACTGAATTACACACATCCTACTTTATGCCTCTCATTTAAGTCTTGCTTTTTCCAGAGTGAAATAGTGCTTTTGTGTATTTACGTATGCATAATTGAGCATATGGTTATTGTTCCAAGGAGAAGTAAGAGGAAGATATAACCTCTTCTAATCTGTCAGTTCACATTTTGAAATTTTCTTTATAGTAACTCTTATGAAAATTGTATTAGCCATCTAGGATCACTTTTTTCAATTTCAGTCTGATGCCTCTGCAATCAAGATGGTGGATTGGGATGCTTTCTTCTGAGAAATTAATACTGAACCATTATGACTTGACTGACTTTTAGTGTCTAATTGGTAATAGACAGGTTTGCCCAATCTTAGTTGGCCTTGACAGTGAAGATAAGCCTAAAAATGTAGTTGAAGTTATTTGCTCTAAATATATCTTAGTCCCTTATGATATTTAGAGTGAGACAAAGCTTATTTGATGAACTGGCAGACATCTTTACAGGTGGATAACATGAAGAGATGCAGTTTGAATGAGGTGTGAAGCTTGGAGTTTTAGTTTTATCCTAGTTTAGCTTATTTGATGGCCAGTTAAATATTTTCTTCAGCTGTTGGTCGAGGACACACTAATCATCTTTATGGGTATATCTGATTCCAAATTACAATTAATGTTGTGAATTCCATGCCAGTGAGAAATAATGCTCCTCTATGCACTTTTAAAGAAAGAACTTTGGGGGGAAAAAAAGTTATCGCTACAAATGTCTGTTATGTGTGTGTGTATATGTATGTATTTCTGTTATCTGTCCTGCATAATAGAAATTGACTGAATTATATTGTCAAAATGTGGAAGAACTTTAGAAAAGTTGCAGGGTGTAGATGTTCTTTGATAGGACATCTTGCAGCTGAGTTGAGCTGGTTCTTAATGTGCAGAAAAACCTACTTTCAGTTTTAAAGGGTCACAATATATCTTGATGTAACTTTCCATCTATATGCTTGATATCTTTATCTGACAGTATAGAAGCTAGAGATGGAAAGTTATAAAGATGAATTATTTGACTACATTGTGTTATGGGACAATTGATAGATGAGTCCCATTAGCCATGTTGTGTTGAACTGTAGCCAGCAATTTTGCAATATTTTAAATCCCTAGAGTTCCTGAACAGATGGAGGAGAATCCTTTTCTGATATTGGTTCTAGAAGGGATTATTATTTATTTTTATTGTAGTTTGGTCTAAGAATTTCAGTGAAGTATCAGGAAATTATTACATTTTTCCTTAGTGACTAATGGAGTCAAACCTGTTTTGAAGCGTGGAATCTGTGACCAGTAAAAAAGGCTTTTGATCATGCTGTTAGAGGTTTAAGATCACTTTACATTTCTTTTTTTCCCCATAAACTTCCTAAAATCCCACCAGTATAAGTCATAAGCTATTTATCTGTACACTTTAATTGTATTTGTTGGGTAGAGAATCCTGTAAGAACAATCTTGTGCAAAGCTGATTTTGCGAGTTTTTCTTTGTTCTGTTCGTTACACTTGTGATGATGCTTTTCTATTTCTATACCTCTTCAAATTTTCCAATTTATCAACATTTTGAGATGCGGAAGGTGATTGGTCTGAGTGTCTTTGTGCCGTATGGTTTGAAGATAAGATGCATCTGTAGCAGCTGCCACTGAATCCTGAAGCAATGCCAGGATATTTATAATGAGTTTGCTAGAATGACTTTATTTCTTGCTCTGTCACAATTAACCTCTTTCTTCTTTGCCATAATATTAGTTATTAAAAGTTCTGATGTCTTAAGAAATGCTTATCAAATAGCTTCTCATTCTCTTTGTCCATTAGTTCCTTTTTTGCATACTGCAGATTACTGTAAATTACTCTGGAAAGCACTATGAAAAACTAATGGCTTAATAAAAATAAGTGAAAAGGATCTTTCAGTTGTTGCTCGTGTCTTCTGGTTTACCTATATGTTTGGTACTGGGTCCTGTTACCAAAACGTGGAGATAGAGAGTGACAAATGTTGGCAGACCAGTGAACTTGTTTGGTCTGGAGTATATTTACCTTTTCCTAAAGTAATTTGAACTATTTTGTTAGGCTGTACTATGACACAGAACTACTGAGACCTTACACACATTATAAAAAGTTTTAAAATTGGAAACAGTTTCACCTGTTTTCGTCCTGATTTATTTTTGGTAATGATTGGTATGAAAATGTCATCTTTATTTTGTTGATTGTCATGTTCTGTCTTTTAATCTCTTGTTAGTTTTTCTCTCAGCCTTGCAATATTGCAAAACAACATTATAAGCTTAATCATTTGCTTCAGGAAGTTTAAACTGAAATGGAGCTGAGGACTGATGAATTTTTAAGTGGCTTTATAGTCTCTTAATTCTGTAGCTAGCAGGGAGGTGTTTTCAGAAGCACTGGGATAACTCAGAGTTTCCTAAAAGTTTACCTTCATTATTCTGGTTTGAGTTAGGACCAGGACCAAAGGAATTATTCTAGTGGTTAACAGCAGAAACACCCTCATGCTGAATTTGGAGGGCCATAAGCTCTCTTTTTGCTTGTTGTAGAAACCCTGTGCAGCAGCTGAAGGGACATTCAGTGGCTTAACTTCTCAGCTAAGAAAGACACTGTGGGTGCTTCCAGAAATTTTTAGGGTGGAGACCCCGCACAAACACATGCTAGCCATACTAGAGAGAGTTCAGTGAAGGGAAGGGCCACAAGGATGACGAAGGGACTGGAACATCTGACATAATGAGGAAATGCTGAGAGAGCTGGGACTCTTCAGCCTGGAGAAGAGAAGGCTCAGGGAGGAGGATCTCATCAATGTGTCTAAACACCTGAAGGGAGAGTGCAAAGAGGACGGAGCCAGGCTCTTGTCAGTGGTGCCCAGTGATAGGACCAGAGGCAATGAGCATTAACTGAAACACATCAGAAAACAGTTGGTTTTTTTTTTTTTTACTTGGAGGGTTAGTGAGCACTGGTGCAGGTTGCCCAAGGAGGTTATGGAGTCTCCCTCAGAGGTATTCATAAGCTTGACTAGACATGGTCCTGGGGAACTGGCTCTAGGTGGTCCAGCTTGAGCAAGAGGGTTGTACCAGATGACCTCCAGAGGTCCCTTCCAACCTCAGCCATTCTGTGTAATTCTGTTGTGCAAATGTCATACAATCTTTATTGGTTTGAGATCACCCAGAGGTGGTTCGCAGGGGAAGATGATTCTCCTTCAAATAGAAGATACCTTATTTACTCCTTTCAAGCTGTCGTCAGTTACAGAGGAGATAACTAGCTTAAAGTAAGTTGCAGAATAAGGGGTGTTATATGGGAACAAGGTTCCTTTCCTCTTTTAAGTCTTAGGAAGCATGTAAATTGAGAACTGAAGCAGTAGTTTTAGTTGCTGTTAGAGCAATTTAAATGTATGTTGTAACTAAGCCACCATAGGAAAATAATTTTCTTTCCTGAGGGAGGAAGGACAGAAGCACTTGCTGTGTACTCTGTTTTGCTATAGGCTGTTTCTCCTCTTGTGTAGTGGTCTTGTGCTATAAGAAGGGCAAGAAGCACTTTAAACACAGGAAAATGTGGTTGTTAAGCTACAAAAAAAAGAGGTTTCAAGAGCATGCGTAGTATCAAAAACAATTATTCTTGATTTTGCTTTCATTTTGAGAGCAACAGTTTAAATAAAATTATAAATAAGTGACTTTCCTTTAGGTGATGGAAATCTGCTTGTCATTTTTGTAGTGAAAATGCTCTCATTTTGAAATGCTCGTTTATTTTCACAAGTTTGGAGTGGCTCTAAATTCAGTGACTTCAAAACGTGCCTGTACATTTTTATTGGCCTTCTTGACACACACTTTGTTGTTAAATGAAACATTTTTATTGGCACAAAAATATTTGCCCTACCTATTTTCATTTTGCTAGTAGTGGGAACGGTAACATTAAAGGCTGTTTAAAATATATGAAAGGAGTTCTGGGGTCATTCCCCACCTGTTGTTTATTTTGGTTTGTGCAAGAACAATGAAAAGTAATCATGTTGGTGAAGTTCTATCATCTAAGTAGCAATTTTGGAGGCTAACATCACTGTATCCTGCAAGGTGTAGATTTAGACAATTTACACATCAACAGGTTTGGGTGGCTTCTTCAAGCAAAACTTGGGACTTCTGGGATAATGAAAGTGAATGTTGGCAAGAAAGGTCACTTCTTAGCTTTAAAGTAACCTAGAGTACATTGTACTGAATTATGGAACAAAAAGCTATAAATACAGAAAATCTTTGATTAACTTCTCCTTTTCAAAGTGTCTTGACCTTTATTGAGTTCCCCTGGCTGACATTTTTAGAAGATTTTAGTACTATTTCCTTTCATTATAAAGGGTTTATTTGCGTATTTGCTCCCACATATTTTATTGTCATCTTCTCTGCCATTTGATTTTCTTCAGCTACAACAGTATCTACATTTCATATCAGCATGGTTGCTGCAGTAGTGTAGTGATGTGGTCCTTTTTTTATATAAAATTCTAGAAATGCATTTCTGTATGTAGACATTATCTTGTTAAGCAGAAGAAAATTAAAGCAAACATGAGTGAAAAAAAAATAGCAAAGCTGAGAAGCACCTACAAAACCATTTGAAAGACAGCATAATATATTCAAATTAGGAGTAAATCACACAGGGTTCACATCACATAATTTCAAAACTAAAAATAGAAAGATATTAGCTGCATTTTCTATTTAAAGGTAATGACATTTAGTCAGACAACGCAAGTGAGTCATAGTATTGCATTGTTATTGTATAAAATAGTGATTGTCAGTTGTTTCTTATGCTCTTCATATTGTAGAGGGGGAAAAAAAACCCACTTCTCTGCTCAAAGTTGCTCAGACATTTCATAGTCTGGGGTGGTGATGAATAAATTATACTATAAATAATGCAGGCTACAGGAATATGTTTTTTTGTTTTGTTAGACTAGACTTCTCCAGTTGGCATCTTTCTTTCCTTTTCTTTACACCCCCAGTGGTGTTAGCGACATAGGCTGTACAAGATTACAAATAATTTTTACAGGGAGTCATTGCAGACTTTTATCTTTTTACATGACTGCTCATACCGGTTCTACTGTCTAAGATGGTAGCTCCCAGCTGTTCCTTAAAGGTCATGCCAGTGGTGCCTGTTAATATGGCTGTGTCCATCCTTTCCCCAGTTCCTATCCTGCTGTTGCTGCAGCAAAACGGGAACTTCCTCCAACAGTTAAAGGCTGATTAAATCTTAGTAGTTGGCACCTTGGATGGTTGGCTAGCTCAACAAGATCTTCCTGGCTTGGAGACATGGCTTCTCAAGAGCATCCCTTGCTCTATAATAACTGTCTAAACAAATCCCGGATGTAAGATTGAGTTTTCTCCTTACTACTTTCTTCCTCTTTATGTGCCCTGAAGCCTTTGTTTTACATAATCTGAGGTGCTGTTCACAGCGAACAGTGCTTTCTAGTAAGATATTCCATAAAATGGAAACTTTTCCTTAGAACAAGATAGCGAGTTTAGACTTTTAAATTTTATTTTAAAGATTTCAGGAGAGGGTGGAGGGTGATGATGAGAATCACTGGTCTGTTGCCATTAAGAAGGTTACAGGCTTTTAATCTCCTCACTTCCAGCTAACTACCTGCTACTGATAGTTGAGTGAAGCTGAGGGTGGGATTTGTGCCTTTATTGCTCGAATGGGCAAGTTGTCCGGCTGCTGTCAGTCCTTTTCCTTTATGGATGTGGGTACTCAGCAACAGTGAAGAAGGGTTTAAAGATTGCTGACAGAACAAAGGGATTAGGTCTGTTTACACAGAAGACAAGATCAGCCTGCTAATGAATGAGTAATGTTGAGAAGGTTATAAGCCCAAGTATTTTATGGCTTAAGATAAATGTTAACAGAGACTAAGAATAAGCTTGCCATCATTGCCCGTGGCAGGCTTTCTTCCTGCACCTTCTGATGAAGTACATGATTCAAGACACTGTCAGACAGGATGACTGGGTGGACTACTGCTGATTCAGCTTGGAAATTTCTGTGTTTTTTCCACTGGTCATTTCTTTCTTCAACACTGTACATAATAACAAAGTCTCTTAGGTCAAGACACTGTAAATATTCATTCTCGATAAATGTTGTACTTTTAAACACAAGTCAGATCTGAGTTTATAGAATCCTTTCTTTCTTCAGACTGGGCAGTCTTCCAATTTTCTGAGGGCAAGCAGCCCAGCAAACACTCCTTCAGACAATTCCTCATCTTTCTCCTTTTTCCAGAATGAAAATCCAAAAATATCAGCAATGGGGGCCAAAATAACAAAGGAAAAGTGGGTGTTGCCACTTCTTGCCAGGTTTTTTGTAAATGTTCCTCTCCGTCCCTGTCCCAGAATAATAAGAAAACCTCCCGAAGAATCCACAAAATAAACCAGGCTCTTTTTCAGCCTCTGATCTAATTCATAACTAAAATGCTGGAGAACAAGTATTGTAAAGGGTATACTTTTTGCCTGACTTAAGGTTTTATTCCTCATCTGTTAAGGTTGCAAGAAATTCTGTGGCAGTTGCTGCATCCTTGATGATGCTCAGCTGTTATTCTTGTTTCTAGGGTATCGATTGGGTTGATGATAGCTACTGCTCTTTTACTTGATAGTCAGGAATCTTAAGTGGGGTATGAGTGGATAGATTCTGTAGTTTAGGACAGATTGGAGTGAAATACTATTATGAACAACTGGAAAACCAAGGGATACAAGCTCCAGAGAGAGTGATCCTAAGCTAGAGGTTCTCTGATCCATGCCTGCTTGTTCCTCCTCCAGCTGCAGTGACATGATCAGAAGTATTAAGTAGGGTGAGGGGTTATGGTGGGCAGTGAGATCCAGGAATCGGTGTTAAGCAGACCAGAGGTGGGATTAGAAACCAAGGCTGTGCTGGCAGAATGTGTTAATACAACTGAAGGGCCAAAGACCACTGCTGAGAAGCAGGATCAGAAACTAGAACCGAACAACAGCAAGAGGGCCAGGAAGCAGGTTTTTAGAGCAATAATCAGGATGTTATCTGCAGCTACAGAATAGCTGTTTGGGTTTCTTCTATACCAGATGTGTGTGGCAACCATTAAAGGAGTTCACAGGGTCAGTTCTTTGACACGTTGAACGCTGGTGCCTGGCGGCAGCTTGTCTGTCTTCAGTCACATGTTCTGAAATTTTCTACAGGTCATTCTTATTTTAGTTGAAATTCTTGGGGTTACAATGAACTCACTATTGTGAGAGTTTAAAGAGAACTTTTTTTTTTTCCCCAAAGGTGTTTTATATCAACAAGTCATTGAACTTAATCATGTTCATATGTGTGATAGGAAAGAATGATTTCTTCACCAGTGGATTTAATAGAAGAAGTTCTGCTACATGGGTTTATGCATGCAAACGCTGTGAGGTTGCTGCCTTTTGATCTGTCAGATCAACATGATTGATCTGTATAATGCAATCACTATGTATGAATTGTGCCATGACACGTTCAAAGAGCTAATAATTGATTCCTTGAAACCATTTCTACCCATGTGAGTCATGGTGGAACTTGTGACCTCCCTAAGATGTTTTTTGAGGATCTTAATTGTGACCATTCTCCAAAGAGCAAGTGTCTACGAAGTATTTCCAGGTCAATGACTGTCAGACTGGAATTCCCAAGCCAGAGGGAATAACCAACCAAACTAAGACAGTCTGGAGTCTGAGGACCATGTCTGTGTAAGAAAAGAGCTTCTTGGTTCCTGTGCTTCAGCTTCTGTTTTGATTGCAAATACAGTTTCTTTTCTTTTTATTTTGGAGAGTGCAAAAAGTAGAAAATTTGATTCATTGAGTCCAGGCAGTGTTTCACTGGAAGACTCCTGGAAAACCATGCTTGTTCTAGAGACAAACATGGTGTCATTTCAGTAGCAGAATGCCTTTGTGAGCCTCCTGGAAACAAATGTTTTGCATGAGGACTCAATTTTTCTTGTTCTGAATTCATTCAAACAAATTACCCTGCAGGCTCTTATTTGTGGTGAACTTTTCTTGAGAAAGCCTATTCTGGAGCCCTGTTCAGAATCAAGACTGAATTTGAGTGCCGTTTGGAAGCTGCAAAGCCTGTAAGCCTGTGAACAGGTAAACGTATCAAGCAGAGAGCTCTGTGCCTCAGTCTTCTGAGACACTGGGAAGATCAGTGTCCTACAGAGCTTCCAGCTGGTGTCTCCATCTGTTCTCCAAACTATTGTGCTCTCCATAAAAAAGTATGTTGACCTGTAACAGCAAATGTGCTTTTCTTTCTTTTAATTACATGATGAGTTCAGATATTTCCAGAAGAAAGAGGATTATTTGCTTAAGTAAAGCCAATTGTCAGTAGGGCTGTTGAGGACCTCTCTTCATCTATAGGGATATTTTTTCCATCTGAACAATCCCAAGTTTTTGGTTTCCCTAGTGCAGGAGCAAAGATAGAAGGCTGGCTCAGTGTCAGGGAGGGAACTGAGACATAGATCCAAATGACCTTACTGGGACTTTGACACATTTGCTTTCCAGCTGGTTGAGAACATAGCCACAAGAAGAACATGCTTGGGAATTTTCCACCTGCCTATTTGATGTAGAACAAGAAAGAAACCATTAATTTCCTGACAGCATGTCTGAAAACTGGAAGTGGAATGGTTATTTAATGTGTGTTTTTTTGGCAATCTGATTCATGGTTTTTGAATGCTTGTAGTTGCCAGTTCTTGATGCAATGCATTTTGTTTTTACTGTTTTTGATTGCAATACATTTTTGTATTTATTGTTTTAAAGATGCAACAGACAAATCTTCAGGGCGTCAAAGCATGCTGTGGTCTATTCTCTGTTTTGTTCTCCCTCTAATAGCAGGATAAATCGAAGTATTTTGAGGTCGGTCCTTTTCCATCAAGCCTCTGGGAAAGAAAAAAGAAAGGGTGGGGGTATGACTGAGCATGGAAAATTTTATGAAATTGCTCATGGGTTTCCTTTTCATGTGAAATTTCCCTGAAATTTTCCCCTTGACTCATTTCCTTCTTGATTCCTTTTTAAGTCCATAGTTTGGGGCGGGGTTTTTTGTTTTGTTTTGTTTTTGGTTTTGTTTTTTTTTTTAGACAAGTAGATAGCTTTTTCCTGCCCAGTGTGGTGTAGCTTTTGCAAAGGTGTATGATCAGTGTTGAAGTTATTCTCTGTCTTCTGAGTGCTCAGGCGTTGCAGTCTATTCTCCATAGGGACAGATGTCCTTTTTTCACTAACTTGTCTTTACAGCCTGTGGGCAAAGATGGGAAACGAGGAATGTACTTCCAAAGAAAACTGATGTTAATCAGAGGTGTGCTGTGTGAGGATAGAGGTGGTGGGGATGAGATATTTTGTTAAACGTCTATTGATGGTTGCAAAGGTCTTGCACTGACAGCAGGTCAGTGAAGGAATTTTTTATGGTTTCATAGCTTTAGACTCACAGTTTTCAGTTTGTGCTGGTGTACATGCTTTCTGCTGGATATAGGCTTCTCTAGAAGTCATTCCATGAAATGCCACCTGGCATCTTCTACAGTGGTAAGGGCAACTATTTTCTGGATTGAAGATTTGCATGACTAGTTCCTTTTTATCGGGGAAACAGGAATACTGTCCAGTGTGAGAGATGTAAGAGGTTGATAGAATGCCAGAGTCCTTTACCAGCCCACAGTCATTGCTACTCATAAAATAAGTTCTATGGAATCCATAAATACTTTATCTACTGTGAAGACAGCTAGTCTGACCAAAGTCTTGGACACGCTTAAAGCTCTACAATATAACTTTTCTTACAAGGGACAAAAATCAAGACTCTCAGCGTTCTTCTAGTACCTGTAAGATAGGGCTTACTTCTTTTGTAGAAGTATCTACAATAACAGGTTCTTCTAGTGCAATTAAAGTTTAGTATAACCATTCAGTGCATCTGAAGCATTGTAAACCCTTGAAGATCTTGGCAGCGTTTCTTGGAATATCTTATTCCATAAAGGTTTGTATGATCTGATCATCAAGCTCTCTGCTCCTTGCAGTGAGTTAAGGCCTGTCCTCTTTTCCCTTCCTTCCCCACCCCTTCCAGGGTTCAAATAAACCATATTATTTATAAGACCTGAGTCTTTTGAAAAAGCATGAGATCTCCCTAGTGAAATAAACAAAATGATTTAAATTCTAAATGATTGATTTGTTGGAAAATAAAGCGTAAATACTAGAAGTAAAATTGCCTGCAGAGGTTGATTCATTTTTGATCTACACATTGGTAGTATCTTTGATTTACGTGAACATATACTATCTGTAACTAGCTGTTTCCTTTGTCTAAACTTATAAGCAACCAAATGGAGAGCCTTGAATGAAGAATGTTGCTTACTCTTTAATTAGAAACAATACCTAACTATCCTGCTCATAAGCAGTGCAGTCCTCCTAATGTTGAAACTTTCATGGTTAAACTTCTTCATCCTGTATTAAACAGAGAAATTAAGCTGACTTCCTAGCTAGGCTCTTTCCATATCACTAATAGCGTGTTTTTTTCTATTTGGATGAACTGCTACACCTGAAACATGTTTGGGATACTTGAAATCTTAAGAAGAAAGTGAAAACTGAAATCTAAAATAAGATTAAAGTAAAATAATAATAAAAAAACCCCAGACTACCCACACACCCCCTCCCACCCCAGTATAACTAGAGAAATCTTCCCTGTATTAATTTACAACTATTATGTCATAGAAACTTGCTAATACTGAGCGAAAGTGGCAATTTCCTTGACTGTGGCAATGCTGGCTTAGTTCCCCTTTCTGAAATGAAGAGAGTTTTCCATCCAGGAACAGGTAGATGTATTGCAGCTCGCTTTCGATTTAGGCTTGTTTGTGCATTTCCACGTGTAAAGTGTAAATGCTCAGCTTGTTTTGAAGCTTAGATGTACTGATGTATTCTATTTAGCTGTTTGTTCAACCGGATAGGAGCCCTGAGCAAAAGCTTGCTGCTGTGTTGGATTTTTACAATCCTATTTTCATGTTCTTATCTCTGAATATACAAAGAGCTGTAAGTATTTGTTGAAAGGCCAAATTCTTGTAAATTAGATGCATGCTTGGAAAGTCCCTTGATAAACTAGGCAAACTAAATTTCCTAGCTTGGTCACTGTTTAGTCTTTTGAATTACAAGTAATTTGACAAATACGACTGTTCCTGAGTTGGGGGAAAAGTTATCCAGTGAATATAGTTGTCATGACAAAAGCAAGAAAATTTTTGGAATCAAGGTGACACGAAAAATGTTACGACTTTAATGACTGTACTAAATAGGCTACCAGTCCTTAATAATGGACTAGTAACTTATTACTAATGTATTATACATATATATAAAGAGTGTGTATGGAACAGGAGATGGGGGAACTCATGGCATTAGTAATAGATTACATCCTTGGGACTATTAGAGGGTAATGGGTTAACCTCACAGCGTAGAGAGTAGGGAATCTTTGTCTGATGTGTGTTTTATCATCTGTAGGTTACTTTTCTAAATTGATAATTTCTTTTGAAAATAGAATGGGCTAAGGGAAAATTCTAGTGGTCACGGCGATGCTTGCCCAGTGTGTGTCTGGCCTAGGATGAATGCGTATGATTATATGGAAAAGAAGTTTGGTTGATCAATTCAACAATGCTTCTAATGTGTTTTACTTAGTTGTTCGTGATGTATTACTAGATTTGTCTAGTTTATCTAAATGAAGACTGAAGTTTCATGATTAGCTTGCAGTTGTCTTTATGGAGACAAAGTTATTAAATCGAAATATGGGTCAACAGCATGATAGTGGGAGATGTTAGGTATCCATATGCTGGTGTTTTCAAACAGGGCAACATTTTGGAAGGTTGTTCTAGACAAACTGTTGTTGGCTAAGTGAACTGAATTGAATAGCCTTCCATAAACATGTGATTAAATCATCTGACCGTATCTGCTGGCTTTAAACTTTGAGGAGGACAAGGCAATGACAACTAAAATATGGTTTGAATCTAACACAGTTTTTCCAAATGTCTTCTGCTGGCATTGGTGGAAGAATATTCTTTTGTATGTTTAAGTAAGCAGGAACAAACTGAAGAGGGAGCTGTTTTGCAGAAGCACTTCATTTTGCAAAGGTTTTTTTTTTGTCACTGAAGTTTGTTATGACTCTGCACGTGTTTAGTCACTTCTTGTATGTAAAGAAAAGAATGGCAATTTTCATTGTCACTTCTTATCCTTTTCATATGTAAATGTTATTGAGTCTGATAACCTGGGTCTTGAAATAATCTCTCAAACAGCTTGGAAGGGCTAAGATTCATTATTTTCTGAAGTTCAGTTCAAGACTCTGAGCTGTGTGGGTGTACAGCAATAGTTGCATGTTCTTGTAGGGAAACCTGTAATCATAACAGGAAACTCTTTCCAGGCATCCTGTACCTTGTTCTTTCCCTCCCTTTTCGCAGAAAAAAAAACTTGAACAAATATTGCCTGCATAGTGGTATGCATTTGAGGGGTCCTAATGTCACAAAGTTGTGAGGAGAGTGAGGCATCCCTGAGCTTAAGTGTCAGTTTAGCTTTTCCTACTGTGATTGCAAATTTTACTCAGAAGTTCTAAAATATTAACCCCCTGTAGATTAAGCCTCTGTGGAAATAAGCTGTGTGTATATTTGCTGCTTCACCGGAAGAGAAAGTGGAGTTTTCTTTTGTGAAATTAGATTATAGGATCAGCCTACTGAATGGAGCAAGATGGGATAGAGAATGAGGGGGAATAATTCCAGTGACCCAACTAAAGGCACTTATGTAAATGTCCAAAATGAAATGAAGGAAATCCTTCTTTGGTGGGTTGGTACTAGGCTTGGCAAATTCAAAATTGCACAAAGTAGTTTTGATCCAGGATTTTAAAAGTCTGTACTACTTTTCTGGTATGAAGCAGAAGGCAGCTAAGTGCTTTTCAATTTAATCTTTTCTCTCAAAGATTTAAAAAAAAATTCTAATATACAAACAAAAGAGGTAAAAGGCATGAAAGCTGACTAAGAAGGTGATTCTTAAAATTACTTCTTTTGACTTCAGTATCTCTTTAAACGAAAACACTTGAAGGAACGTGCCCCTTTCCGTAAGCACATCTTGCTCTGGCAGCTGCTTGTGGTTTAATGTTTCATCACTATAATGGCAGTTTATATGTACTGCCAAGACAGCATTACTTTTTCTTCTTGTGCTCAGACTGTTCCAGTGAGATACCTTTAAGGTGAGAAAATGCATATTTAACAAATTCTGTCATCACTGCCTATGCAGTGAGAGAGCTTTGTGTGAACTTCTTACCCCATTCCACCAAGCATAATTGCTGGTGTTTCTATGGAGCAAAGTTTAATTAAAAAACAAACAAACAAACCAACCCAAATACTGGAATCAGATGTGATTTACAAGGAGAAGCATAAAAAATGACTTAAATAATATTGTAAATACTGCAGTATGTCTACAAAAAGTGGTTTGCTTTCTGCGAGGAAATCAATGGGAAAGTTCATCTGATGTTGTTAGAAACTTATGTAGAAAATGGGTTGTTCCATAATAAAACCTTGACGCTTTGAAATTTTTGGTTTTATCCCCTGATGATATTCCCTTCAAAGCACTAACTGCAGCTTTACCTCCACATCCTTTGCCTAATGGGAATGTATCAAAGAGCAGCACATGCTGGGACTAATGCAGGGCTACGCATGTGCTATTTGACCAGCCAGCTGTTTACAAACAGAATTTATATGGCTATGTTATTTCAGTGAACTATTTGAAAAGATTGTTAATTTGTCATATGATTAAACTGGTGAAGGTGGGGGAGGATCTAAAAATGCTGTCTTTGGTGACTGTTGCTAGCTTCCCTTTACAACAGAAACTAACAGAGGTGTCACTCTTTTTTTTTCCTTCCTGTTCCCCCTTCTCTATACAAAAAACCCCAAACAAGCAAATTAAAAGAAAACTTTAATTAAATAGTAAGTATGGGTAGGAATATCTTTATTAAAAACTGAATTACTGTGTTCATTGACCATAAAACTTCTCTAAATATTGATGTAGGAGGTTGTTTATGTTTCTTGATATATTCAAATCCAGGGCAGAGGTGGAAAGCAAAGACTTAAAGAATAGTTTCATGAACATTTGTCTTCAGTAGATTTTTCTGAATACTCTGTCCTGACGTTCTCATCAATACATCAAAATTACTAATCAGATTTAATTACTCAGCAATCCTTGACATCACTTAGTCCAGTGATTGATTCCTCTTACCAGCGTTGCTTTAATAATACATCTGTTTGATCGCAAAAGAAGATATCTTTTTAAAAAGTTGTTGTGAAAGCTTCTTTTCTTACTGTAATGGTTCAATAAAATGTTCAGCTGTGGCTGAATTGGAAAGGAAACACATGTTGTTGTAGCTTGTATCTATGTTGGAAAAAAATTTTCAATATAATAAATCTTAGCTGTTGTTGAAAACTCTGTGCTCAGCAGGACTCCATGTTTCTTCAAGTTGTTTTCAAATTTTCTCCTCACTACACTTTTGAGAACTTTTTTAAAACCAGCTTTACCCCTCCTTCAGTGAATTAGACAAGGGTTCTTGGGAAAGATGGGCAATAGAAAACTCAGGCTCATGTACGCCTGAGTCAGTACATTAATCTTCTGGGTTGTAATTGGCTTCAAATTGGCTTTGTTAGAAGGCATGTTGTTTTGCCTTGCTTAGCTGTAATACAGGGCTTTCCAATAGCTCTAGGCTTTCCCTTTGACATAGTGTGTTCCTTTATTCCCACTGCTGTGTTGTTTTGGTTCTTTCTGTCCTCCCTCTGGCTGTTAATCTGTGACAACAGCAGGAGCAGGTGAAAATGATTTGTTTGAGAAGGAAGTTTTAAGTGTTAAGCAACTTTACGTAAAATTAAAAATTATATGTTTTAGCCTTGAGAAATTATGGGCTTAATTGAAGTTATTTGTGTTAATCCAATTATATAACTGATACTATAACAGCCTGGGATTTTTCTCACAGCTCATTTGTAGATACTGTAGTAGAAGCTGCAAACATTTATCTTCTATTTAAACTATGAAAAATGTGTTATTAATCTTTAAATAAAACAATATAATTATCTGTGTGTTTCTGTGGAGAGCTTTTAAGGGCATCTACGTGTTAAGAGCCACCCTCATGGGAAGACAGTGCTCTTGCGTAAATTCAGATCAAAGTACGTACAAGAAATTACATTTAGTCTTAAGAGTGGAAACACTCTGCATATGTTCCCCTGTGAAAGTCAAAATTAGGAGTTTTTAACTTAACAATCACAGCTTGACTTTTTCAGAGGTGTTGTCTCAGTTGTTGCTCAGGGTGGACCTGCTGAGGTAAGAAGTCCGGACTCTGAAGGGCAGGACCCTTGCCTTGCCTGTCACAGGGGCTCTTATTTTAGTACATATAGTGTGGAGAATTAGATTTGAAACCCTGCTCAGTATGATGTAAGATATATAGGAGTGAATGTTTCTCAGGTAGGTGTCTCCATCAGAATAGTAGTTCAGATACTATTCATTCTGCCCGTGAGCTTGGAAAGCAGCATCCCTGCATGTCTTGGTTTTATGCCTCTGGGAAAGACAGCAAGTTGACCCAACTGCCAGTTAATTCATAACATTTTAGTAAAGAGGTGGAACATTTTACTGTCCCTTGTTTGATGAAGGTCTTGTGACTATGGTGTCTCTAAATAGTTTCTGTGCTTTTGTTAGTATTTATTTATGCTAGTATAAGTGAATAGCTTTAATAGACTCCAAGTGATACTGTGTAATATCAGGTCTTTGATCCTTGTGTTGCATCATTTTCCACCACTGCTTTTGCTCTTGTTTATCAAGCTGTTTGCTTGATGGTTGTGCTGGCAACAACAATATTTCAGAGCTGAACATCTCCGTATAGGATAAGATAGCTGTCTGTTCCATGCTCAGATGAAAAAATGTCACTTAGCTCTGGGACATAAGAATATGTCATAGTCAGTGCTATTGTTTTTAGTGCTGGTGCTTCTGTGTTCAGCTTTGTCGCTGTCCTTGTGATGTTTTATCTTAACTCCAACGCGCCTTGCAGTTGTGACAGAAGTCGACTAATTTTCTTGAGGCTGTATTGTCTGAATGCAAAGTGTCCCAGTATGTAAAGATATACTGTCCTTTGGTTATTTGGGAGTACTGAGAGTTACAGCATTGTGTTTACTTTCATAAGACACACGGAGAAGCCTCAAACTGATGAGGAAGAGAAGGAAGAGGAATGTCATAAACATCTGTTTTTGACAAGTTCATGATTTATAATTTCCCCAATAAAAATACCACCTCCACAATGCCCATTGCAGTGAACTCATTAAAGACCTTTCAAGAGCTGTGACTGCATTTGGGAATTCTTCTGCAAGTGCAACTAGAAAGATGTATGTGCTTTCTCATGTATATTCTTAGCCAGTTCCCCAGGTACTTCACTTATTAATGAGCGTGTTTTACAGCTGGAAGATAAGCTCTTCTAGCTTCTGTTTCAGTGATATTGCTATGCTAATCAGAAATAGCAGATTCTTTCCAGGAATTCTTTGTTTTTGGGTAATCTTTTTTCCTGAAAGGTCAGGACACTTGGTAAAAGGGGAGATGTATGCCAGGGTGTATTTCCACTTGGAAATAACTGAAAGAATGCTAGATCTTCTTGGAAAAGAAATTCTTTTAGAAAGAGAGGGAAAAAAAAAGGGGGGTGGGAATCCTTACGATGAATTGCTAGATCATTAAATCTGTCTAGTTCTGAAGCAGAGACTAGACGCAACTGATACTAAACATGTTCTATGACTATAGAAACTACTATGAGAAGATTGCTGATTTAGATATTTCTCATAGCATGATCAGCACAGCCAAATTTGGTTAATATCTTCCTTTTCTGGATATGATTTATCTAGTGCGAAGATTGAGTCAATGCATTTCCTCTTAGATTCCTTTTTTATTATTTCTTTCAAGGCGGAGGGAGGATACCGATAAATAACATTCTCTAGACTATGTCTACCTTGTCATCTGTCTCCTTTATCTTCCACATGGTAGTTTTGGTGTGGGTCAGGAGATTCTTCATCTTCTGATCTCTCATCCCCAAGATATGAGCAGCGTAGTTTCCTTAACTATCCAAACAGTTTTTTGCTTCGACGATCACAGTCTTTTAAAAGTTTTTCTGTCTTTTTGTTCCTTTCCCCTATGACTTTGCAGCTTTTAAGGCACTTTTGTAGCAACATCAGTGGTACTGAGTCAGAGACTGGAAGTGGTTAATTGGTCTGTAAAAATGTCCCAAATGTGGGTTAGGAGGTTCTTTATCTATAGCTCATGAGGCATTCCTTCTTTCCTTCCCTTTTTTCCTAATAGCTCATGTTAAGCCAGAGCGTTGCTCACGTGTGTAAAATCTGGTAGTCCCTGAATAGCTATAATGGGTTATTTCCCTGACTAGGTCACTTGCTGTTCTGTAATTATTTCATGGATACTTTATTCTTGGATTGCCTAGCATCTATGTGTCTGCCGCAGCATGTCTATCTAATGAATCTGCAACTGCCAAATGTATTTGCCGTGGACTTGAAACTCATTCTTACTGTAACATTGACCTGGTCTTTGTGACAGGAAATACACCACGTATGAAACCCCTTCTAATTCTTTCTTATAAGCTCCTTTCAGTTCTGCCAAACTTCATCAGAAACTGAGATTCTGTTTCAAATGAGCTACTATTTTATGTAATACAAAGCTAAAAATCTAAAAATCTTAGTCTTAGAGGTTGCTTTTTTCTATTTGTCTGCTGGCAGCTTAGTAAAGTATTGCGTAAGCACTGGCAGATAACTACCCCAGTTGCTTCAGCACTGAATTACTTTAGTTAGCTTCTTATACTGGTAATTTGTTATATGATAAAATGAACTTGCTAAATGTACATGCAAAACATTTTGTTACTCATTTTTCAATAGTACTGGGTCTTTTGCATCTAAATGTAAAACACTTTACAAGTAAGACTCAATCTCATATCTTCCTATGTGTTTGAGGGACCAAAGCCATTCAGCTTTAACAAGAAACTTGAGTCGCTTTATTGTACTATATCAGTAAAACATTTTCTGGCTTTGAGAACACTTAAAGTTTGAAGAAAAATGTTGTGTGGTTTATAGAATCAGATCCAGTAGCCTTGGAACTAGAAGCAATGTATCTGCATCAGCCTGCCGCTGTGCATGGGCTGAGAATCCCTGCTGAGACACGGAGCTTTATTAGCTCAAGTACAGATCGTCTAACTCAGCTGTGCGTCTTCCCAGACGAAGCTTGCATCTATGCACAGCACCACGCCGATGCGTGAAGGAAAAGTGTTTATGCTGTGAAATGCAGTGCTCTGTTAGAAATGGCTTTAAAGACCTGGATCAGCTTAAAGCCCTGAGGAAGTCCCTTTGGAATTCTGTAGGAAGAGAAGCTTCCCTTTGTATCTGGTGGAAAGAAAGAATTACAGAGCTGAAGATGGGGTTAAAGCTGCATTTCTTAACACTGGGTTGTAATGTAATCTTAGAAATATCCAGATATGCTGTTGACTGATCCTGATGGTGGGCTATGCAAACGGGATTGGAAGACTGTTCTCTAGAAGGCTCCGAAAAGCACAGCAGAACTTCATCTCTTACTGTAAGGTCTTGAAGCAGAAATATTATTAGTTAGTAGTGGGGCAGTAGATTGACAATGTCGTGGTTTTGGCTACATTGCTTTGGGTGTTGCATCTTCACCAAAGCATAACAGATTGAGAACAGGATTTCATGTCCAGAAGTGGATCAAATTCAAATAAACTGTTTTTGCTGCTTCTAGTGGGGAATGAAATGTTGGTAAATTTTCTGCAGAACCACTGCATTTTTCCCTCTTTTGCTTTGAAGCCTGCCAGGTAACCAATCTATTGTTTCCACTGTGTTTACCTTGGAAAGCAGCTAGCCTGGAAGTGTAACTCGCTAGAAAACTACAATTTATATGGCTTTTAAAGTTGTTATAAATGTGACATTTGCTGATGTGTGAGTATGCTTCAAAGTGCTGTGTATTCTGATACAAAGGCAGCCCTGCAAAATTTCAAGTTCTCTGAAGTATGGAGTATTCCAATTAAGTGGCTAGAACATTTTTAACATTATTTTGAAATTTTTTTTTCTTTGATATTTGTCTTGGAAATATATTTTTTAAAAGCCTGAGGCAATTGAACAGACTCAGAGGCTTGGCAGAGTTATATGTAATTGGTAATAGCAATTTATCTGTGTTATTATTAAAAAAAAATGAAACGGTGGCATGAATTTGTCTGTATGCACTGTTCTTCATCTCTCGTGTAAGTACTGTTTAGCCAGAATGACTTATGTGGCAGGGAAATGAAGATAAGTCTCTAGTTTTTCAGCCCTTTCATTATTTTGAGAGTAGATAAAATCCGTAATCTGATCTTGCAATTGATTCTAGGTGGAGACCCACTGACTTCAGTAAGTTTGCTGTTAGGGATTTTTAGCATGGGGTCCGATGAAGTTTTATAGCATGTAAAGTGCTACTAAGAAAAGGAATAAAGTAGTTTAGCAATTGCCATTGTTTTATTTTACAGGTGATGGCTGCCATAGTATAAAAGATGATTAAAAAAAAAAAGCTGCTTTGGTTAAAAAAAAAAAAATAAACCACCCTGTAATATTACCCATCCAGAATCAATTTCATTTGTAGCATACATTGTAACTGGAAAAGGAGGAATTATTTGGGAATATATTCTGTTCTAAAACCAAGAGAGGCTTTTGTAAAGGATGGTCACAAATACAAAGCTCTCACTGAAACTTTCTCTGGGTTGGGTACCGTTCTCAAGGCCTCTGGAAGTCTGCTTTTACATCACCCCTTTTTATTTTTATAATTGCTCTCTTCAGAATAATAGGAGTTAGCTCAAGTTTTCTGTTGTGCTGTTACTGTCCTAGTGATAGTTGGTGGTTTTCATAGCTTGTTGAACACACTGTTTGAATTTTGTTCATGTACGTCTCCTGTACTTCTTTTGAGTTGTTAAATTGATGAGAAAATTCTGATTTGATGAGGGTAGAAAAGCCGTTAGAAATTTCATGGATGTATCTTTACACAGAAGGGGGTTGTGAGTTACTGTTAGGTAGGCTGAGAGAAGAGTTTATCTTGGAAATGGTGAACACAGCAAAGTTTTTAGAACCTTGGAAATTCAACATTTTTTTTTTTAATTGTATGTTCAGGATCTGTTGCAGTGCATATCCATAACTCGAAGAACTTTCACTGTTCTCGGGGAGTGACTTTGTTTCAATGCCAGTGGCAGAGATTTTAAGATACTCCATTGAACACTCTATTAGTTTTGTCTTTGAGTAACTGTTCTTCAGGATGGAGTCCTTGTTTTCTGTTCCCCAGCTGAGGTTTTTGTTGTGAAGTAGGTACTTCTGAAATGATAAATGCCACCCCTCCCCACCAAGAATAGCTGTGAACTTGAATGTTGGGGTACTCTTACATGGGGGAAGAAATAATTGATTTATTGGTTTGTTTGTAACAGCTCCAGTTACAAAGTGGAACCTTCTATCTGTTTTTCATAATTTTCACTTGGATTTGTTATCTACCAAAGTTGGTCAGCTTTTTGGTCTGTTCTAGACTTTTAAAACCAGAGGACTTACATTTGCCAGCTGTCGACCATAAGTAGCTTTTTTTGTAAAGTAGACTGGGCCTAGAGCTGACCTGCAGGTTTTATGTGATATACCTAATAAAACTCCAGAACTGACCGCTACTCTGTGTTTGTTGCAAGTTTATGGGGTTTTTTGTTTTAAAGACAGGGGCTGAAGGGGATGGGGAGAATACAACAGGTGTTCTTCATCTGCCAAACCTATTTTTGATGACCTGTCAGCCAGGGCACTCTTTTTATACTGTCTAGTGTTTAATACAGGCTTGTGGGGCCACAGGAGCTTGAAGGTTAGTACAGAGAACAACTATATGCATGGAAAGCCATGAAGAAGTAATTTGAAATTATTTGTGTCTGTGCAATATGCATAATAAAAAATGAGATAACTTTTGTTAAAAAGAGCTCTTGTGCAGTTCATCCTACAGCAGCTCAAATTTGTCAGTTCATCTAGATTTTCAGACTATAGTAAGGAATAAAAGCAAGCTACTCTTCCATAAATCATTCTTTTTTTTCAGGAAGCATCTGTAGCTGTTGCTTGATACCCTCTTACAAAAGGTTTTAAATACCTTAGCTGATGCGCTCATTCAAGCTTTATTGGTCTAACGGTTGTCTGGAGCAACGGTGGAAAGAGTACAGGTAAACAAGAGTGAAAAATCATCAGACTGATTTGATGTCTGTACCCTGACTGAATCATCTGCTTACATTATCTGAAGACTGTACTGCAAAGAATCTCAGCCAGGTTTTTTGCATTTGGATAGACACAATTACTTGGAAAAGCAAATTAAATATTCTATTAAATTTCTTATTGAATTATAATAGTCAGATTAAGTCATGGCAAATAAAAGAATAATAAATTGTAAGATGCAGCCATAATCATATTTTATGGGTAATATTTACGGAAATTACTCATTAAATATTGCACTGCCTGCTTTGTGCATGTGTAAGCTAATATCTGCTATACTGTTAAAGAGGGTCAGGGATGTGGTTTGTGATGATAATTATCTTTTATTGCCCTATCCTATATTGTTTTATGATACACATGTTAAGTCTCTTAAAGATTTTTAAATGCAAGAACTGAATAAAAGGGAAATAGTTTCAATGGTCAAGCACCTGTTTCTTCACATTTTTTCTGTGATAGTGATCTGTGCCGTATTTGTATGTTCCTTAAAATACAGAAGTGCCCAAGAGAAGGATCAGAAACAAAATGTAGTTCATAAAGAGGTCTGTGGAGACTGATGGAACTTCTTGCCTGTGTCGTGTGGGCTACTAATTAGAGTGGATATCTTTGCAATTAATAGTTCAGCTTTTTCCTATCATTGCTTCCCATATAACCTCTGCTATTTCTGCAGTTCTTTCAGCTAGGTCACAAGTGAGAAGTTATGTGATCAAAGAGATGGGGTAAGTTGTACATCTAGAAATATGATATAGTCAGTCTACAAAAGCTTGCTGTAAGCAATTTTCTTTTTAAAATATAGTGCTACATAGAAACTAGTTTCTTGCCCTGAGTGCAAGAACTGGTAAACATTTCCTTTGAAATGTTATTATGGAAAAATACCCATAAAATGCTCAAACAGAAAAGTCTGGTGATTTGTTGGACTTGAAACGTTCTGCTAGCATGTGTCATTTCCACTGAAACTTTGCCTGCCTGATGTGTTGTTGCTTGGCCGCCTGCTCAATGGTTGCTGAGACCCCTGCGTTATTTGCCTTACAGTCTGGGAAGGATTGTCCAGCTGCCCGCTGTGCTGTGTAGATTATTTTGTGTAATAACTTTAAAAACTGGTGAACAAGTAAAAGTTTGGGTCACTCGTTTGATGGCTTGTTGAATGGACACCTGGGAAGTTGGCAATCTTTGTTCCCCTCTTGCTCACCTCTCTGAAGTCCAATTCACTCAGATAAAAAGTTTTTAAAAACTCCTGTGAAAATTGTATCTTCTGGCTTGGAAATTATGTTTCAGAATGCAAAATTGAATTATGGGAGCTGGAATTTCCAGCTCATGTCTTGTATTTGCTGTGCTTAGAGGAAATGCAGAACTAAATTAAGTCAGTTCGCAGTCCACTGCTGTTGGTCTTTGCAAAACTATTAGAGAAAAGGCATCACTGGCTGTCTGTGTGTGTTTCTGCTTGATTTTAATTGAAGATAACATTTACCTTTTCTACTGGTAATTGACTGAAAGAAGAATTAAACTCAATGCCTAGTATTCCTCATTCAGTTCTTGAAGACTAATGAACAGTTTCATTGCTTGTGCTGACTGAATGGAAACATACTGACTGGTAATAATACAATGTTGTTTTATTAGCACTAAAGAGCATTTCTTTATTTTTTCAGTAGTGTAATAAAACCTGATTTGCTGACTGCGTAACACTAAGTGCTTAAAAATCTCTCTAGTTATCAGGCAGCTGGCTCTGTTTGTCAGGTAGTATTGTTTAACTCCATCCTGTAGGTTAAATCTTATTTTACATTGAACCTGGAAGATGAATTAACCCGTTTGTACAAGAACTTTGAATTACCCAGGAACTGTTAAGGAAACGTGAAGCGTGTGGTGAGTCTTGACTCCTGTGAAACTTCTAGACCTTTAATTTTAGAACTTCTTTATTTCTTACCAGAGAATCTTATTTTGCATCCTTTGCCCCTTTATAAGCCATCAGAGTTGTTGTGAAGAAAAACTAGTTTTGTTGCAGAGAATAGGCTGTTTAAAAACTTTTGACATCATCATTGTAACAAGCTGTGATTTTTCTGTGATTCCAGCTGTACCTTGAATAAAAGCATGTATATGATAAGGAAAACAAGCCAAAATCCGATCACAGGAAGGTGCCTCTGCTTTGTGTTACTAGGCAAACACTTTGTTTGCTTAGAATATTGAAGTAATTTCAAGAAAATATTCTAATAAAGTTTACAAAAATGCAACTGTTTTGGAAAGTAATTTGTCCCATCGGAGCCAAGAATTTTTAAAATTTACTGAAATGTAAAACAAAATTTGTATTTTAAGAGTCACTGTTTCCCGTTACCTGGAGACAGAACATGTTTTCCTTCTGCTATGGCAACGAGAACATGTGAAGTACAGTACCCCAATAACTTGGAGTTCTGCCACAAAATAGATGAAGAACTACAAGCCCAGTATGAGGGTGCTGTCTTTCTTGCAGTTTGCAGCTTTCAGCCTGAATCTTAATATAATTTTGACTGTCTCTTCACAGCTCTGACCAACACAGCAAATGGCAAGTGGCTTTAAAATGCAGAAAGGCCATAATACATGCTAAGCCCAGTGTTGAGAGTGATTGCTGCATTAGGAGGAGAGAGTTGTCAGCAGCAGTAAAAGAATACTTATGTATTTTGAAAATGCTTGGGTTCTGTTATTCAGACTTGCTGTTGAATCCTTTAATTCATTTCTTGGGTGTCTCATCTGTGACAAGAATCTGCTCCGATTTTCTTGTTGTGAGATTTTTCACATTTGTTTTAGATTATTTTACAAGCCCTCATTAAGTACTCCTTTCCCTTTGGGATTATTTGGGTTTTTTTAATCATGTTTTGAAGTTGCAGGCGTGTATTTTTCATCGGTTTGTAGCTGTTACTTGTCTTGTTGAGTGCCTGTGTTGGATTTGGAATGGCTGACATACATTTGTAAAGATACTCAGTTTCTAAACTGGGCTAAGGGGCTGAGAGATGAAAAAGGATGATAGTAGAGTCAGTTCCCTGTTGCCTGTGGTAGCAGGAATCTGGGAATTCATTACGGGACTGACACAACGGTAAACTGAGTCCAGCGGCCCTTGTAGTGCCAGCCCGAGCTGCCGGCAGTGCCTGGCCTGGCCTCGGCGCTGCGGCTTTCCTTCTCGGCAGGGTGAGCTGCTCTTCACCTGCCCAGGCAAGCTGGTGTTGCAGTGGGGAGTGGGGGACACGGGGTGTGCATGGAGGGGTGTTGCTGCATCGGGGTAGGGGGTGTGGGGAGCAGGGCTGGGAGAGCCGTTGCTGTTGGGAAGGGGAAAAGGTGAGGGTACAGAGCTGAGGAAGGGCAGGCAAAAGAGGATTTGTCAGGCAAGTTGCAGCACTGTGTGAACACAACTGCTGCTTCAGAGACACGGCAGTTTGCGAACTGTCCTGAAGCTTTAGTAGGACACAAAGTTGCGACTAATTATTCTGTCTGACCAGAGCTGGCTCCGTACGATATGCAAACTTGTGCGCTGTACTCTTAGCCGAGGAGGTGCTGGAGCTGGCTGCCGGTGGCACCGCTTGTGTTACAGAGGGCACATGGCTCCGGCAGTGCGCCTGGCCTGGCGAGCGGGTCAGACCTTCCCTGGGGCATCAGCCTCCTCTCTGCCCTCCTGCCCTCAACACACGCGGGGAAATGGCTTTGCTGGCTAGCCCAGGGCACGTGCTGTTGGCAGCCGATGTGCCCAGCGGCTTGTGCGATGCATACCCACCCCTGACTGTTGGCTAAAATGAGAGTATATGTAAATGTTTCTCAGCTGACGTCTGTAGACAGATGCGTTTTAAATCATGTAACCGATTGTCTGGGCTGTAACTCCACCACATGAACCCACAAAAGAGAACAAACAGGTTGAGTGTGTTAACAGTTTCACCTTGTTACTAATGTGAGCTTGCTGAGCATTGTTTCCAGGCAGCCAGCTGGATGGTTACTCTCTGCTGTAAGTTCTTCAAGTTCTCACAGGCTTCTCGTTTTGCTCAGATTAATTAGGAGCGAATTGTCTTTCTGTTCTCATACCTGTTTGCATGGATGTAATTCAGAGACAAAGTCTAGCCATTATTCTAGATAAGTGCATGTGTACATATGTAAAGATAGGTAATGTATCGCATATAAGCAACAAGCAAAATAGGGTATGTATCACACTTTAAAAATGCGCTTGCAAGAGAGATCAATGACATCAATTAAAACCACACATGATATCTGTTGTATCTAGAAATAAACACCACAGTGTTTAACCCGGTGGAATGCAGTATAACTTACATATGTGTATACTGTGATGTTAAATAAAATGCTGCTGGGGTGGAGGGTGAAGAAGATAAACTTCAGAACTTCCTCAGGTCTTTATCATTAGCTCAGATACCTGCATATAAAAAAAAATATTGTTTATGAGACAGTCTTTCACATAAAATACAGAAAATAGTTTTCTTAAATATTTGGCTCTGTGCTATAATTGGAGGGAAGGACCAATGTAAACTGAAGAGCTCAGCCTGTAAATATGTGACCTACATGGCTTTCCTAGGAGTCTGGGAGGATGACAGAGCGGTGTCTGCTCTGATCAATTCTGTGATTACCTGTGTGCAGCAGTCTAGTATTTGGAACTGGAACGTGCCTGTCTGTGTTGTCTGGCAGCTGCTTGGAGCCAGGGTGTCTGTCTGGCGGACATCATTGCATCTGACTCAATGACCAGTGGCTCTGAGCAGCGTCGGAGAGGACCAGAGTGGCGGGCTGAAGCTAAACAAAACTCGTGTTCGGTGTCTGCGGTGGGTTTCATGTGTCTGAAAGCTGTCCCTAGATGCTTCCAGTTGTTTTGCTGTATTTGTTCCTCAAAAAAGGCTTGATTAGATCAAGCACATGGATTTTTAGTCCTCTCTACTGCCTGTTGCAGTAGGTCTCAAATCTTGATATGTCAGAAGGCCTTGTCTTCTAATCTTGCTGCAATTAATGCTTTTCCTTGCCCTTTCAGTTGTTTCTGTCTCCCTCTGGGTTTCATCTTTTGTCTGTCCTCTGCTACCTTAATTTTGGACTTTCGCCACACTGGTTTGTCAGTAACAAATACAAGAAGGAGTTTCTTCGGTGCAGTGCTCTTCACGGATATCCTGATGAGTTAAAATTAATCCTACTTAGTGTGTGCATATGTGGCCAGATGGTTATTTAGTTGCCGCTTTTGGCAGGAAAGAGCAGGCTCACTACTGCAGGACGTAAATAATGTACATTTGTTTGAATTCAAATTTCATTGTTTTAGAGTTTTTCTGATATAGCTATCAGCAAATATTTGTATTTAATGTTACTTTTTTTGCTATTCAGCAGGAGTCAGGCTAAATACAGTTTCCTATATCCTTCTTCTATTAGCAAATTTGCATGGCCTCTTCTCTTGGCCTTCCTCCAAACATGTACAATTTAGGAAATTGTTTAAACCTAAAAGTATTCCAACATAGAGCTACTTTCTCGTTACTTGTCAACATGAAGTAGCAGAAGCAAATTCATGTGCTGGCAACACTACCGTTGCAATTTCTTGACTTTTGAATACTTTGCTGTGCAAACATTATTGCTATGGACATTGCACAAAACACGCTTGAGATAAATCATGTATGCTACAGTACACAAGGCTTAATGGATTACTTTTCCATTGCTCATTGTAAAATTAAAACCACCAGCTTCCTGTTTTTCTTGTCCTGAATTCTATCTGAGCTCTTATAATTTCTAAAATAGCCTGTCAAAAAAGGAATTCAGTAAAGTGACTGAAAAGTGACTTCTACTTGACCTCTGAGTTTATAAACAAGCGGCTGAGTCCTAAATAGATGAAAACAGTCTATTTTTAGGCCACAATTTAGAGAATTGATATTTCCACATTTGCTTTGTCATAGATGGTAGTAGTCGCAAAATTGTGAAAGCTTGTAGCTATTACAGATGCTTGGAGGATTGCTGAGTGTTCTGCCGTAATGCATTAAGAAGTTCCACACGCTGTAAATTTCAATTTATAATAAGAGAGTTTAGCTGATAGCACAGACACTGAAATATTTGAAGTCTAGACTGCTGTCTTAAAAATCAAAGGCTATTGGATTTTTGGTGGAATAAGTGGGGAAATAACTGATAAGGACAGTTGAAGTACAGCAGACTTCAAAAAGTTGCAAATTCTCTAAGCCAGGGTGGGTCAGGAGGTTTCAACCACTGCTTGCTTGCCCTGTTGTGATGAAAAGGGAAATGGTGTTGGAAACGGCTGATCAGTCTTGCAAGGTTTGAGTGATTTCTGAAAGAGGTCGCACGTAGACCCTTGTTAGATGGGGAAGATGAGTTTCTGCAACACTAAGTTTAGCAAGAAGAAACAAAATAGAGAAATAGAAAAGCAAAGTTCCTTATCTTCAGAAAATGCTAATGTTACTACTTTGCCAATGAAAGAGATAATGGCTGAAAAGTTTAATATAACAGGTTATATAACTCTTCGTAGATTTGTGTAATAAACTGGCTTGTTGAAGATTTTAGACTGGAACTGCATATTGTAGAAAGTGGATGAATGATGATGTAGCTGATACTTTTATGACCCCTTTAATATCCCAGTGGGCATTACAAATCACTGTGTTTATAAAGTCATTCTCTTACTGCTGCTTGTGTGGTAGAACGTTTTGATTGCGTTTACTGTCATCATGTGGTGTTAGCCATGGGGGAAAAAAGGAGGAATATCATCTCAAACTGGACCCATGGACTAGAAGAGTTATGTAATTACTTTCAGCTTGTGTCTCTAACATCATGCCACCTTTCTCTTCCAGAGCCATGGTGTCATGGAAGGGGATATACTTTGTACTTGCACTATTCCTGGGAAGTTTTTTTGGAAGTATATTCATGCTCGGTCCTTTTCTACCTTTGATGTTTATCTCACCGGCCTGGTATCGCTGGATCACCGATTGCGTTGTGGCCACTTGGCTCACGCTCCCAGTGGTAAGTTGTGGTTTGAGCCAGGTTATGGCAAGTGTTAGTAATTCCATGGTTTGGTTTGCTCACTAACACTTTTAATTTTTTTTTCTTAATGTTTTTTATGCTTTTGTCAAAACACGCTGTAACAGGCTTAGTGTCGGTGAAGACTGAGGTTTTAGCTCAGTTTTGCAGATTGAGTGCCTGTCTACAGTCCCCCTCTTCCACAGTTTATATGTAAGCGAATGCGATGTCTAAAGTGTACTCTTGAAAAGGCATTTTCATGACATCTCCATCCAGTGTCACTTAGATGCTGATCAGAGAAGAGTAGGTGAAGCACTAGTAAGCAGGAGAATTTTTTAAATTACGAACTTCCTAAATGAGTCGTTTTATAAACTCTTCCTTTCGACTGTGCTGCAGTTACCTGATTAGGAAAATTATTCACTGTCTAGTACATTGTTGCTGACTTTCACTGTTCTCTTACCAAATCCTCTTAGAATTTAGTCCTTATAGTTGAATTAGAGACAAATGATTTCAGGTGAAAGAGAAGAACTTCTGCTAGAAATGAAGTCTTCCTCACTTATACTGCATCAACTGGAAATCAGTAACAGAGTACTGATAGCACCACAAAATCGACCCTTTCTGCCTGTTTGTCTCCAATTTTTCTAAAATTGCGCACTCCCCCAAATCAAGTACTGGTCTCTTATTTGATTAGCTGCGTGGGCCTTATAATTCTGGATTATTAAAACTAGCTTGTGATAACTTTTGCAGTCTGGAAGCTTGATTTCAGCCCACACTGGACCTAAACCAAAATAATTTGAATGTTTCTGTGAAAAGGATTCTGTCTTGTAAGAATCTTTGGGTTTTAGTTTCAGGAAAGGGGTATAAGATTTTGCACCCAGCTTTTTGAGGCTCAGACCTTGTTTGCATTAGTTTTCTGTCGTTATAGTACTCCGTTCTTAGTCAGGAGAAGGTACTTAGGTTTGTGTCTCCAAACAATAGACTAATGTTGGACCAGTTGGACTCCCAACAGGGAAGCTCTGACCCTGACCTCTGCAGATGTAAGAAACTTCCACCTTCCTCACTTCTCTGCCAAATAGTATTTCCTTTCTAACAGATTCAGCAGGATGGGACAGTGAGTGGGTCCTCACTGTTTTAGTTCAGTTTGGCTTTTACTAGCATTAGGGTGTGTAGAACAGGACATCTGTTCATGACTATGTTTAACTGGATATTAAATATGTAATAAGATTCTTTTCAAACTATCAAAAAAAAGCTGCATCTCTCTTTCCTGAAAAAAGAACCCAAAACTGTTTATCGTTTTGAGCTATGTGACCTGTTCTCCTTTTGCAGTGGTCCATAGTTACTCTTGATATCAAACACCTTTGCCAGAATTGTAGTGAGCCGAGCTGTTAATAGTATTAATATTTGGCCCATATAATGCTTTTCATTCTGAGTTCTCAAGCTATTTGCGGTTGTGAGAACGTCATTCCAGATTCACAGGTGACTTAAACTGAGAAATTTGTGTTCTCTGAGGTTCTTAGCACAGAGGTGGCAGAAATATGAACAGAACAGAAAGTTGTTTTTTTTCCTAGAGCTCTGTTTAAATCCCCA
>Ga0065711_1002372_pt1 | contig 39431 bp, 19 predicted proteins | sample Hoacrofraction12_FD_59098 | JGI IMG/M metagenome (GOLD analysis project Ga0065711, IMG submission 59098) | Hoatzin crop microbial communities from Cojedes, Venezuela - Epithelial fraction 12 v2 (version 2) | ecosystem: Host-associated > Birds > Digestive system > Esophagus > Crop | place... | reverse complement strand
AAAAAAAAAAAAAAAAAAAAGGAATAGTAATTTCTAACATGTCCCTGCAGGAAATTCATCGCCTTCGTATCAGAGCTGCATTGTTGGCCAGTACTGAGTTTATGACCCACTAAAAGACCAGCTAAATTTACTTCTGCACTGGTGCCTTCACTATCAGTTCACATTGATTTTTATTTCCCCTCTTAAGTGTGGGTTTTTTTGTTTGTTTGTTTTATTAAATTGCATATTAATACATTAAAAAGAATCTGAACTTAAATATTGTCCTCTAGAGTTCTTGTAAGCCCTCCCTACTGCCAGCTGCAAATTACGTAGCTATACATTATTCCAATATCCAAGCCACCGATGAAAACACTCAGCTCCTGCAGCATCCCACAGAACCTGCCAGTTGTTCAAATTTAGACTGATTTTTCAAATGTGCTTAAGATAATAAAGCTCCCAAATAATTTCAATATCAAGAGGCTTATAGACTTTAAAGTCTTTTCCATATATGTCATCTTCAGCATCCATGAGGCCAGTTACCCGGCCAAACAGGATGAGATGGCTTTGCTGTTTCATTTTGCATAAGCCCACATCTGTATCTTATCAACTCATTCTCTTCTAGGTGCTTAAATATTAAGAACTCACTGCAATTCTGAGGAGCAAAGTCAGATTTAATCTCCCTTGACTGCACAGTCACTTGCTGTCATTTAGATTTCTTTCACTTTTTAATTTCTATTTATTTTGCTCATAAATTTGTACCCTATATTACTACAGCCTGAAAGGAAAATAGTGCTGATCTGGAGATGGTGATGTCTGAGTTCTCGTGCACTCTATATTAAATTTTATAAACTCCTCCTGAAGAAAAAAAAAAAAAGAATATAGTCAAAACCTAAACTACTTTTTTTTTTTTAATTTTATTTTTTTATTAATTCTGTGTGGCACGGAACTGGGAACATTTTACTAAACCACATGTAGTTTGAAACTTTCTGGTCCCTGCGTTCCGGTAACAGAAGGCACAAAGATTTAACTCCCAGTTGTAAAGTTATCCTTTCTGGAAGAAACTTGACTACTTAATCCTTAATATTAAACACACCTTAACAAAGCTAGTTACAGCAGCAGTCATTTTCTGAGGTCGCTTTTACGTCGTTACAGTAATCTACAGAGGTTTTAAAGCATTTCATCAATGATTTAAAACAGTTTTTATGAACACCAAGCAATCTTCCAAAAATAAGTATCTGAATGGGAGATGATGCTTCATGTAACTTTCGAGTATAATAGCAGCAGGCTGGAAATACAGGAGCTGTTAAATCGTACTCAATAGCATCGCCATAAAAGAGCTGGTCATGAAGAGAAGATGAATAATTTCTATTTAAACTACAGAGAGCCATTAGATAGCAGCAAAATAACTTCCCGAGTTGGTATTTCGCTAAGACATCAGAGCTCACACCCTGCCAAGTATTAAGGAAACATAAAATTTTTTGATTGTGTGAATTCTTATTTCAGCTGAAACAGGATATTGTTCCCCAGATGCCACCATGTCAGTACTAGTCAAGGGCGACCACTTTATTCACAAGTATTATTTTCCTTTTGGCACAAACACAGCCCTTTCAGCCTCACATTTCAGCTCGTCTGATTAAAGCACAAAGAGGGCGATTTTAAGCATTTGTTACACTCACCTTTATTAAGGCATTTAATTTTAAAGTGCTAAAAATAATTTATTCCCTCTTTTACAGCAATAGAATACTGTAGCAAATAAAAATGTTCCATGAGGAGACAATATTTGTACACCACTATTTTTAGCATGATACAGACCATAGGACATTTATACAGACAGTTTATTAAATACTTCTCTGTATGGCACGTCAGAAAGGCTAAGAAGTAAGAAATGGTCTGTGGACAGCACATTCTGAAATCCCTGTTGTTTATCGAATGACTGTATTTAAATACCCAGAAATTAAAAAATAACTCTTGTTGCAACCATGAAATATGTTTAGAGCAATTACTGAACCTGTCAGTGGAGCTCCCCCTCTCTGCAGGGGATTGCTGCAGCCAAAACGTGTTAGGGAGAGCTTTGAAAATCGCGACATGACAGAAATCTCTCTGCATGCAATGTGTTTTTAAAGTAGTTCAGTTCTCTCTTGAAAAACAGCGTTATTTTCAAGATACGCTTCGACCTCGCCCTTCAGCCACAGATACACATTTAGCACTCATGGAAGTCAGAGTGAAGTTTCTAAAAATTACGGGGTTTCTCCTCTTTGGACTAACAAACCCCAGCGCTCAGAAACCCTCCGTGTCCCTGGAGGCATGCAGCGTAATGCCAGACTCTCTCGCCTCAAGACAAATCTATAAATAAGTCCTTGCCATCATGTCCTAGATACCTCAGGTCTCAGCAGGGACGCTGAGGAACACTCACCTGCGAGAGCTGCCGGCAAGAAATGCCTCCCTCGGCTGCTAAAGGCAGTTTTGTTCCTGAGAGGCAAATGTTTTGTATATTGAAATACTTTGCATTCCAACCTTGGCTGTCACCCATTGCGGGGCACCTTTCTGGCTGTTGTAGACTTCAGAGTCTCCTCATGAAATAAAACAAATTTAACTGATGATTGTTCCAATGATATATTTGTAAGGATTGCCTCATTTATGATAAGAGTACAGTGCATGATAATTTAAAATTATTAAAATCTATAATAAATATTCTAATAATAATTTATAATTATTGCTCTAGAAAATTTGATTTTATTAATGACAGTATTACTTTTCTTACAATTAATGGAAAGGCTACATCATGCAAAGACCCCGGAGAATTTGAGTGTGCAAATTAATTGTGCACCTGCATGAACTAATTTAGAAAAGGACTTTTTAATATTTAAAAATCTGCTAAATATTATGACAAGCTTTATAGTGCACTACATTTCAGAATGAAGTTTGTACTAACTCAGATAGGAATAAGTTACTGAACTGCAAAAGGGTAGACATCACAATCAAACATTTCAATAAATTAAAGTATTCTACAATTCTACAATCCTCTTTGTGTAATGCAACCCACTAATGTAACACAATTTTAATAAAACATATTTATTTTCTTTTAATCTTCAAAGTGTTTCTGAGATATCGCTTCTGTGTAAATACTGAAAATTATCAGTTGGTAACCCAAATACCAAAATAAGGCATTAGGCTGATTTATTTAATCACCAAAGCCAAAAAACCAAATCACTAAATACAGTCAGCAATATTAAAGGTTATCAACAACCTGCCACACAACAGACTCCATAACCATGAAGAGATTCTTGATAAAATTAAATGGTCTCACACACAAATGTGCGCTCTCATTTATGAACTTTAGGAGAAAAGCCCTGAATAACCCATGATTTAAAAAAACAAAAAAATAATAACAATCAAGAACACTTTCAAGAGCCAAACCATTTGTTAACGGTATAGAAGACCTACGCATGAGTGCCACCACTAAAACTGTCAATCATCAATAACTTTCATTAACATCCTCTATCACAACCGAGTACGAAGATAAAACTAGATTTAATTGTTTTATTCTACTTGTGTTTTAGGACCGACCAAAGCAAAGCAGCACTGCATTGCTTGTAGGTATGAACTACATTTAGAGGGTGAGTAATTGAACAGACATTGTCTAATTGTTCCCGGCCCTTTGACGCTAGCAGGCATTTGGCCGCTGACATCAGTGAAGTGCAGCTTCACCCTGCCTGCTGCTCAGCCAGCTACGGGCGCACGCGTCGGGATGCGCCTGGCACCGGCGCCTGCCTTGGCTCACGCCCGTAGCGGCGACCTTCCCTCCGTTTGGTGATAACAGCCACTCACCCGATATGTGAATTTTTCCCTAACAAACGTCAGGTGAGAGTTTCCAGGAAAGCGGGTCCCATAGCAGTGCGCACAGTGCAGTGTCGGTACTGGCACTGCCCACGTACACAATCCAGGCTGACGGAGAATTACAGAATTCAGAGAATCACCTGAATGCCACCCAGTGGGATGCAAACCAGTCGACTATACCCAAAGTCATCTGGACCACAACAAAAACTAGTGGCTATGGCTACTTTCTTTTAGAAGCAGGAGATGGGGAGAGAGTAGGTGTTGCCACCTGCGCTCTGCATGATAGTAGAGTGATGAGATAGCTCACCTGGACAGGGGCAGACCTGGATTTCAGCCCTTCTGTAGCCCAAGGCACTTCAAATCCACAACTTCTAAACTCCAAAAGACTGCTTTAACTGTTACACTATACAGACAGAACCCACCTCCACACTTCCCTTCAAATCTCAGAATTCAAGCACTTTCAGAAAAGGGTATGAGGAAAACTATTGGTTTCTTGTTCCTGCCTTTATGATTGTTTTAGTAGCGGAGCCTCCTTTGATAAAATGCACTAAGGAACGCTATGAGCAAAACCCGGGCTGAGGACTGGCTTCCTTCCTCCATTACAGAGCCTCTGTGAATGCCTGTAAGCCTCTGCATTAGCTTCCAAGTGAGTGCTCTAACTACTACATTATTGTCAGAAGTCTCTTCCTTTGACTTCTGTCATAAAAATTGACCTCAGCTCAGTTAAGTGACTTCCTTCAAGAAAGCTGTGCTCTACGCTAAGTGGAAAGAGATGCTTTGTGTACAGCCCTGAATAACTGTCAAAACTCCCGAGGAATGCATCGTGGCTGCACTGGCATTTCCTATGCCCTGGTCCCACTCAATAAGCTTAATGAACCTTTGGCAATACCTGCGTTCTTTGCACAGGTAATCAATGCAGCTGCTCTGTGCTTGAACCCCAACTTCTTGAATCTTACACCCTGACTTGATCCATGGATGTCCTTAACTCCTGTTGACTGCATCCATACACAGCAGGGTCTTTAGCTCAGATACTCTGAATCTCACTGTTGGAGCAAATGGTCTTTTGGGGCATCATGGGTCTTAAATTGCAACACATAACCAGGACTGCAGCAGGAGCAGCTGGTGAAAGATAATGAAAAGATCAGATGAAGAGCTAAGTGCAAAAAAGTGAATAGGAAGAAAAAGATGGCTGGAGGTACAGATACAAATGAAATAAAGGAGCATTTCATGAGTTACCAGAACACAATATGGAAAAAGATGGAAAGATGAAAAGAAGGCTTTGGTTATGATTGTCTTTTTAATATTATTCAGTTGATTTTAGCAATGATATTTTGAGTACAGTGAAGATTCTTCCATTGTAAGCAGTTGCGAAAGTCATATAATTGAAGCTAGGTGATCTCTGGGGAAAGGTGCTGCTCAGGAGCAGACTCACAAGAGGGTCACCTCTCTGTGAGCAGGGACAGGGCAGGGGGAAGTTAGAAAGAGAAGAGAAGGATGTTGAGGACAGCAGTGTTTCTGCCACGAGACAGTCAGATCTCGCCCCACTCAACTCTCTCTGCAACTGGTGGAGAAAGACCAGTCACAGGTATGACTGAGGTCACCCAAGACCTGGCTTGCTCTCCGCAAGTGACTGTCTCCATCAGATAAACAGGAGAAATGGAACAGGGTAACTACATTCCTAACAAGCATTTTTCTTATGTAACTAAATATAGGTTATGTGAAATGTTTAAAAAATAAAAAAGGTTTTAAAAATTCTTCTCAGTTCTTTGACATTTCCCTGTATTTAAATATAAAAATACGAAAACTTTTTAACATCTCAGATTTTCCAAAACCCCTTGCGGCTTCTGCCCATATATTGTTCATTGATCTCATGGCTAGCATATTAAAACTATTCATGAGAAGCTCATTAAAACCTATCAAGAAAAGTCTTCTGGTGCATCTCATCAGAGGAGATAATAGCCAACAATCTAGAGCATGAATATGTTATAAGAAACAAAACAGAGCCGTTCAGACAAAGAACTCTTGCAATGTATTGTTCCCATAAGCAGATGTTAAATTACTTCACTCTAAAGCGGAATTTATAAAACTCGAAGAAATGTTTTTATGTGAACAAACCAGATTAGTTTATTAATTCAGCAGGGTGACACAAAATTCTTGTACATGCATCTCACCACATAAGCAGATGTGTTGAAAGCGAAAACTGGTTGTTGACCAAAAATGCTACGTGTATACAGAAGTATTGACAGAGCAAGACAGAATGGGTGTATCCTGTCTGGTATACTAGCTCAAGCATGAATATAATTGTTTCAAAAACCTATCTCAGATAAGCCAGCTGGCTCAAGTTTAAACTGTCATCTAATCAGAGCTCTAGATCCTTGTGTGCAGAGAGGACAAGGACCAGAGTCAGCTCTGAAGACATGCCTTGAGATAAGATGGATACAAAGAAAGCTCAGAAATAGCCTCAGCCTTTCCTGGGAATCGTTAATATCAGATACAACCAACAAAAAGCAAACAAAAATAAAATGCTGACTTCATGCTTGGGTAAACACCTCAGGGTTGTCACGTTCTGAGGGATATTGTTCTTGGTCACACATTCCTTGTTACTTTTCTTAACAAAAGTAGATCTTACAGTCCATAAATATTCACTTCAGAACTGTTAAAAACCACTCGGACTACAATTATCTATCATAAAGAGCCTTTTGATACTGTTTGAAATTCATTCGCACAGTTAGGTGTAACAACAGCTAACTATGTGTAAAGGCAACTTAGTAAATGTCGGTGTACTCACATCAGTGTCGGGTCCCTTGTCAGCCCCAGGACAGGAGAAGGTAACAAACTCATGGCACCTCTTATGAACCACAAAACAGCAAACTAGTAAGAAAAGGGAAACCAACAGTTAGAATGGCATAGGGTTTTTGTTTTTTTCTGTTGTAACAAATATGATTAAAGAGGAAATAAAACTTCTAGTTGAATACTTCACCTGTAAGTCAATGAAAGAAAGCAGAGCCTAACGTTAAATAATGGCACACAAGAAAGGCGGACATCAAGTAAACAATATAATTAAAGAGGAGATAAGCACGCACATTTAAAAATCAGAAGTCTCTACAAAATGATAAATTTGTAATGTTTAAGACAGCCCATACTGTTATAATGTAGCGTGGAATGAACAATTCTACGAAGCCACATTTCCTCACTCTAAATCCATATCTGCAACAGGAACATAAATGAGGAGGCATAAATGAGGAATGTTAAATTGGAATGAAACCCATCCTTGGGTATGAGATTTGCTCACCTGCACGCCACGGTGAAGATGTTTACAAAGATCCAATGCCTTTACTAGTTAATTACTTCAGTGAGAAACCAAAGCTTGGAGTGAGGACTGTTGTAGAGAATAAAGTGTTCTCATATCACAGAACGGCAGGAGATAATGGGGAAAGAAAATTAGCTCCTGATTACAGTATGACTCCCATTTAAAATTTATGAATGATCTGAAAGAACTTTTTCTTTCCAAGATAAGGAAAGCTGGTTTTAACTTAATTACTTCATGTGACCGAGGCTGTAGGCTGTCATACAGAATAGTTCATACGTCCCCCAAACCCCATAAAAAGAACAATTTGCCTGAGTATGTTACTTTGAGAAGCAGGTATTTTAGCTTTTCACCCTCCCTACAGGTTCTTTCTTCATGTTAATCTTAGTTCAGATATTGCAAAATTGGTCCACATTTCAACTAAACAGAACAGTCCACATTCGAGTTTATGAAAATCTTGAAATGAACACCATACCATCAAGCAATGAGTTGGGAGATTACAATGAAACAATTCAAAAGCAATTCACAATTTCTTTACAGATAATGCTTCCCCTGAACACTTTAAATTTTGCACTTCCAATACATAAAAACACACTATTTCAAAGGAGACTTCTAAAGAATAAAATAGATTTCAATTGACCGGCAATTGCAAACACTGAATTTCCTCAACTCAGGTGGAAACCCAATTCAATTATCTCAATTTTTCCAAACAGCTCATTTCATGAGGCATCTTTAACAGTTCCCTCTGCCATTTAAAACATACATATAAATTTATTTCACCTAATGAAAAGAGCGGAGAAAGATGTTATCAAGTGCACCTTCATGTCATTGCAGCACACAGCAATGATTCAACCATAAAGCCAGGCTGGCCTCATTTACATCCTTAAGTCAGTCATCTGACTTTAAAGAAGTCTAATCACCCTTATGTTTTTGTCCAGCTAGTTTTCATCACCGTCCCATACAGCAATTGTTTCCAACTGTTCTATTTCTGACATGGCATATGTTTATTCTTTGGGCAAATGTAATAAAACAGGCTTTGCTCCCCTGATTCCAGAGAAGTTCTGCCGACTTCACATGAGCCAGAGTTCTGGCTCAATGCATGTTGCCCACTTGGTGGTCTAGTTTGTTAATCAATCTAAATCCCAATGAATCCTACAATTATAATTTCGATGGTTTGTTTCTACCAACTGAAAGATCACTAAGCGGTAATTACCATTAATATTACTTGCAGCTGAAAAATGTTTCAGTTCCAAATGGTATTTTTGGTTCCAAGCCTTCCACTCCTGAAGACAATAGCCTGATTTATGTTTGCAGGAGTAAACCACATGTAAAAAATACTGCTGTTACATCCTTCAGGAAACAAAAAAGTTAACTAATTACTTTTGCATGCAGTGATCATCCAGTTGCAAAATACAACATAATAATCTATGCAACAGCTCTGAGAAATATTTCTGCAAGTTTGTGGAACTGAGCTGCTTTTCCAATGGCTGCCTTTCAAATCAGGATCTTAGACTGGCTACTCCAAGTCTGCCTTTATTCAGCAAGAGTGTATGTTAGAAAAACTCTGCATATTTGGGCATCGATTTTGGGCAATATTCATGAAATACCATAGTCACACCCTATCTCTGCGTTGACAGCCTCTCGTAGCGTGTTAAGGAATTCATTCAACTAGAGACAACGTTGACTTTGTTTCTAATATGATATATCGTGTCAAGATAGATCTGCAGGAAAATCCGCGCCATTCTTTGCTACCACCTCGCCCTATGGCTATGAACTTTAGCTACTAACTTCTGTGAAAACAATGCTAATCATGCTACAATGAGAATTCCAATTCAGCTGCCAAAGTAAGTAAATCAGACAGCATTTGCTCTTTTGGACTTTAAGCTACACTTCAAAAGAAGTCACTTTTTAAGGCTTCAGTTACCAATATTGACTACCGAACTTTTAAAGACCTTTCTGTTCAGTCTACTGACAGACTTACTGCTGTGTGCACCTCAACACCAACAGTCTCAATTCTTTTTCCTTTGGTTCCCATTTGTATGTGCAACGGGTTACCCTTCTCCAAAGAACTTGGTTCCTTAGCAAACAGTTCAAAAGCATCTGACCTGTCTCACCTTTTGAGAACACTCAAATGAGAACCAAATAGATTAATATAAAAATAAACAACGGAATAGGCAACTCTCACGGAATCATAAATCTAAAGAGAAAAGGATAAGGGTGAACTAAAATCCCTTGTTAGCAGCCATCACTTCCATAAATAAAATTTAACATTCAAATTTTCATTTTGAAATCCAGTCATCTGAGTGTATTTTAGCATTAGTTTGAAAAGTTTTCTTAATTTCAAAGCAATCCAAAGCTAGAGAATCCATGTAAAAATTTACTTAGTTCAGATACGTGCAAACAAAATGTTATTTTTTGAAAATAACATGGCATTTTTTTAAGGAATAGAGATGAAAAATAACCTCTCACTTGCTACTTGTTTTGAAAAGATGTTAATAGCTTCACATCGCTTGTTGCAGCTGTTAAGAAGTCACATTATGTTCACCACCTTCGTGTAATGAAAGTTATATTACACTACTTTGCAGAGACTGCCAGGAAATTTGTTGCTTTACAGTTTAACAAGAGGATAAGTAAAAGCGAGCTGGCACATGTTATTGCATAGCAGCTCGAGAGCAAGTGGTATCTCGAGGCTGACAATTAAAATTAAAAAGAAAATTATTGAGATATTTTCATGTTTTGACAGCGCGATTTTGATCTGTGATATCTATAATACGGTTGTGAGCTTCCATCCTTTCCAGCTCTGGATGTGCTGGAGATAAATACTCTCCCAGCAGCGCAGGGAGGGGGTGCGGGGAGGGCACAGGGAGGAAGCGAGAGAACAAAACAGGCCTTGTGTTGCAAAAACAGACTAACTGTTAGTTCTCCACTGGCACGCTGCATCTACCAGGCTGATCCCTCCCGCTCCATCCTCGCCGCAACGCTGCGGAGACCAGAAAATGCTAAACGGCTATCATGCAAACAAGGAAGAATGTGGTAAGGAGCACTCAACGCATTCTCAGAGCAAACAAGCAGAAGATGCACTACATCATTTGTGGGATTTATGATACATAATGGAGGGCAATTCATTCTATCCAACACTCCTCTGTCAGTGCACAGCACTGAGAAAAACTTGTTATTAATAATATATATATTGTCGTCAATCACTTAGAGTTACAAGGCACTGCCGTAAATTTCAAACTGTTTTCTAAATTATGTGATGTTCGAAGGTTATCATGATATACTGCTGGGTAAGAGTTATCTGCTAAAAAATACTATTACTGATAGAAAAAATACTATTAGCTTCCATATATGACACAGACTGGTGAGACAGAAATGAAATATTACAAATAATAAATAACAGAAGCAATCTTCTTCATTAGATGATCTATAAAGGAGAAAAGCCATTGTTGAGCCCCAGTCTCCCACACATACGTCCGAAGAGCTCTACAGCCACAAGCGTTACAAAGAACTAAGGGCAAAAATATCAAAACAAAAGTCATATACTTTACAATTTGGAACGCTTCAAAAAGTCTTGCAGGTATTTAAAAAATACTTCTACCCTCCCACTTTTGGAAGAAAAACAACAGGTTATACGAGCCTTTCCAATAGAACTAGGTAACTCTACTACACCACAGTATTTATTTATTCAGTAAAACAAATTAAGCTGCATACCTGAAGGGGGGAGAAAATACATTTCTAAGAGAGTCCAACTGATCTGCCAGGTATTGTCTATACAGGAATCAGTGAGGTTTTTCCAAGTTATCTGACTTTCTTTTGTAATGGTCAAGACTATACTCCCAACTCAAATGATAAATTTATAAAATCTTAACCACTGTAAAAACCATGTATTATCTTCCCATCTAAACAACTTTAAAACCGTGGCTTCGCTGTTATGACATAATTAGTTGCCCAACAACAACAGGTATACATATTCTTGCCTACATAATTTCCTTCTAGGTTTCAAGCATTGATTCTCCCAAAGGAAATGGCAGAAGAGGCCTGGTTGGCAGCAATAGGAAAATTACTCTGCGTACACTTGATATTTGTTGTTGGGTTTTTGCTTTTGGGTTTTGTTGTTGGGTTTTGAACAAGAATTTATTCTGAATTAGAGTAATGAGTTACAAGAGAAGTATAATAGCACAAAACCACTCTGCATTACTCTTGGAGTATACTAGAGAAGTTTAAGGGCCTCTACAGTAGCTTGGAGCACTGCATAATTTTTATGTTGCTTTTTCACATGCTTTGCATTTTCAGTGAGGCCACAGAATTTCCCCAAGGGACCCATATTACCGGCTGACTTGTGTTCTCTGCACAAGACCAAGCAATGAATGAATCTGTCACATGGCATGCGTTCGTTCATTCTAAGATTAAATACAGGAATTACATTAAATGGAAAAAGGGTACTACCTCAAAATAAACAAATCATTTAAATACCAACTACACTCGTTATTTAAATAAGCAGTACTGTTTAAATAAATTTACTAGCAAGAGTTTAAACTCAGGAACAGGGAGTACTTCCAAAGCAAGAAGAGTAACAATTAAGAAATAGGATTTAGAAATACTTGTCTTTCTCCTTTTGTGAATATATTACAACTTGTAAAAAAATAATGAAAATCCCTTTTACATTAAATACAAACAAGGCGGCAAATTATAAACCAAACACAAGGCAGTAGAAGTGCTACTTTTGAATGTTATCAGCATACGGACTCTACAGGGAATTTTTAAAAATTACATCACCCTTAACTTCTTCAACATCTATAATTTATAACACATCAGCTAGTTTTTCTGCCAATGTTTCACCCCGTCTAGCAGAGAGTGCTATCTCAACAGAGTAACCAGGCTAACACTTACAGCTGTTATATGCAGTCTTTCCACTTGGCATTTACAGCAACTTTCTCACTAAAACAGCCTATAGCCCAGCGAGATATTAACTATGTCATCCTGGACCAGAGTGTGTAAGAAAAACAACCGTCTCTCCCCATCACCTTAACCTGTTACTAAGCTTCTTAGGCTTCTTTTGTAACACCATGAGGTCACACAGCACCTTTACAGCACTAATCTCCGTACTGCTACGCATTGCTTGATTCATGGGTTATCTTTATTTTCGTTGCAGTTTCTGCAAACCTCAAACTACCTTCTCAGAGCAGCATCAAAAACCTGCCTTGAAGCCAAAGTATACAGACTACCTGAAACCTATATTGATAAATTAGGGGCTGATCCTTTCTTCTAAGCTCCAAGTCCACCTGTCAATAACCGGTTTGCACATCCTCAAGTTCATACATCTGACCTTGCTGCAGAGGTTTTCTTGTTCAATCAGGCTAAAAAAGTGTGTGTGGGGGGAAATGAGATCTCCACTAGATATTTTTAAAAATTTAAGGGAAAGTAAAGGTTAACTGCAACAATCTCTTATCTGTGTGAAAGGATTATACAGATCGTCTGGATAGTCTTAACTACTCAGGTCATTAACTCCTTTACACTAAGTATAAAACAGATGGATGTCGCCCGTAAGCTGGCTTTGCAAGACCTACAACAATGTGCAAATACAGTCTGCATGTCTGGCAAAGAATACATATACATTATCGTTTACCAAAACAACTTAGGCAAACCTGGTAGTACAGTGGGGTAAAATAATAAATACATACCTGCAGCTATATACGTAACATATTTTTAAACCTGTTTGGATTTAGTAAAATACCTCACATAATATATTCAGATTAGTCTGAATACTATATTCAGACACATACTATACCAGATTTCTCATTTCTGCCTTCCATTACAGGGAAAAGAAGATAGGTGATATGGTTTTTTTCCCTTAAAACTGTGGCACAACATTTGCAAATTCGAGGAAGAGTTTCAAAATATTAAAGTATTTAATGCAATATAACGCATTCAATACTGTTTCAATCTACTTGATAATTAAGTACTTTTTAAAAGATAGAGATCACCGCTTCTATGGAAAGTCCTTGCTAAAATTTCACCGAGCTATTAATCTCTCTCCTCTGAGGTGTCCCATTTTATAAATGAGTAATAACCCAGAAGTCATCTATCAAAACTGGTGCTGGAATGGCTATTTCAAGAGCTTGTAACAGCAAAAAAAGATGACCCACAATCACAGACTTTTTATACCACTTCTGTAGTTTGAATTCACTTTAGTTTAAAAATCTGATGATCTTAACATGTTGTACGCCAGCAGCAAAGACACTCTGGGTGCCCGCTCTAATCTGCTTTGTAGCTGTGTACAAGCACAGCAGCAAAGGACAGCACTGCTCTTTCAATTAAAGAACTAACACAATATGAAAGCCCACAAATGTTTCTTGTGAACACCGAACACTAGTTCTTCAGATTTTTCAACTAAGTTAGCAGTGACCCTAATTGCAGAAACGGGATGTCTCCAACAAAGCAGCTGCCTTCAGTTCGATGCATTACCCAACGCAAAAATGAAGGGCCATGAAAGCCAGCACTACCAAGCAGCACAGGCTGTATGTATTTTAAGACTGTATGAAATGATGGGGTACGAGATGAAACTGATCTCCAGAATGCAGCCGTTGGATTTTATCTTGTTTTGCGATACAGCTGGAATCCTGGACGCCAACAGCAAGCAGAGAAAATCATGGTAAATGCCTCTACCAGTGCTAAAAGACACCGTCTCACCGAATCCAGTCACATCTTCTAGCATGAAAAAAGAATGAGGTCCTCTATGAGTAAACCTTCTCTAAAATTACAAGCCATCACCATGGTTTGCTTTCACAAGCCCAGTCGCCATCACATACCACATTCTTCCAGCTCTGCCCCTGCCCCTCGAGCCCAGGACCGGCTTGACAGAGCACCAGCCCTGCAAACTGCCGTGGGCAGCGCTGCTCCTCGCTGCCAGCCAGGCCAAAAGCTTCACTGTTCAGCCATGAGAAGCCTAATGCACTGAAGACAAATGTCTGAAAAACTTCTGTGATTATTTAATCTTTCATCTCACGTTAAATCACCCACACAGTCAATTTAACACAGCCTGCGCCATGCTTCATGGTAATGTCCGAATCCGTTCACAGCTCGAAGCATGGAAAAATGATGAAACACAGGAAGCACGCTAGTACAGATGTAAGGTTTTACTGTGAGGTTTTTAGAAATATTTCAGAATATTTTAGTACTAAAGTTACAGCCTGTTTTTCGCGGCACTTCATAATTTGATGATATCAAGCTACTGGTGGCTGTAAACCAAAATATTTCCTTCTTGGAGTATGATTTATATGGACACAAATATAACAAGTGAAATGTCAGATCAGAATGCCAAGAGCTGAACATTAAGTATTTCAGTATATTTTGAATTTAAGTCTAGGCTTTCAGTTGTGTGAGAAACTTTATAACATACTAGCAAAATTAATGAACCTTACTTGCCATTAAACACAATCCATACACTAATTACATTATTGCCAAAAGACAGTATTTCTTTTTTTTCAGGATGGAAAGAAGTGAGGCCAGGACGACATTGAACAAGCTGTCTGAAACACCAGCAGAGCCATATCCCAAGTTCTAAACTACAAGAAATGAACCTCCTGTGCCACCTGTTTGGACACAATCCTGGTAAGAGAATTACTTTCACACTTGCTAATGCAGCAAGGATAATCACATAATTCTGCCTTTACTTACTTTGGAAAAGTCACTAAAAAGATGATAGAATGCTTTGATGTTAACTTCCACACAACCGTGATTCCAGCACAATGGGCCTTCAGATGTATTACAGCAAAATACAGCAAAATTGTGCATTTATCATAGAAGCAGGGGATGGTTTGGGTTGGCAGGGACCTTATGGATCATCTCATTCCCACGCCCTGCCAGGGGCAGGGACACCTTCAACTAGAACAGATTGCTAAATTTGCTTTATTTATTTTTAAAAGGAGAGCACTTCATTTTAAAGGATGAAAGATCTAATCCCACAAAGCAAATATTAGAACAGCATTTATGTGCCATTTAATGTTTATGCCTGGTACACAGGTATATAAATTTAAGTGTGGAGAAAATCATGATACTAATCCGCAGAAACACCAGCCCAGACACACTTCCTTCTCTTCAGTCGTTTCATTTGCTCTTTCTAGTTTCCTTCAGCACGGGGGCAGGCCTAAATCAAAAGATAATTATAGAACTTCTTAAATCTTTTCACAAAAAACTCACCTTGTATTGCTTACTGATAATTATTATCTCTGCAAGAGTTAAACTTGCTATCTAAATACGCTTTAAATGGCAATGATTAGCTCATTTCTGTTTGCACAATTAATCAATTCTGTAGCCTGTACTATGGTATGTTCAGTGCTAAAATGACTGCATTAAAAATGAAAGATATTAATTTTGTGCCCCAAAGGCACAAATAACCCTTGAAAGCCATTATTTAGTCTCCTGCTGATGCCAGACCAAATCATTTGGGTATGATGAAACTGTCAGTATTCCCTGTATTACTGTATTTGCTGTGCAATGTGTAGTATCTTTAGTTAGAAGATATACAGGCATTCCCATTTGGAGCTGGATTGCAATTACTATTAAGACTCAGATCTGGTAATTTATTCTACATTATCTCTAATTTGGTAGCTTTGTTTTCCTGAACACAAAAGAGGTATGAATACATAAATATTTCAGTCCTGTTAATTTATAACTTATATGAAAACACTGGTCTAATCAACTAACGAAGGGGAAGAACCTATTAAAGATAACACGACCACCAACAACTGGCACCGATTACAGCGACCCAAGATGGGCAGCAGCAGGAGACAGCGACCGTCACACGGCCTTCAGCGCAGATCCATACTGTGCTTCGAAATTTCTGAATACAAAATCCTACAGTTTATAGTTGTTATATTTTAAAGACTTCCAGCTGACAGAGGATTACCAGATCACTTCATATATACCCTCACAGTGACCCACTAGCAGATGCAAAAGGCAAAAGCAGGGATGAGTTGTGTGTCGGAAGGCAGTGTCACACAACAGCAGCTCGTGCTGGTCTGCGGTAACGAAGCTTTGTCACCTGTTTTTCTCTCCAGGGATGCTGGACGACTACAACTTCACTGTCAAACAGCCATTCCAGCCCTGAGGTCTCCACAAGTTTCATTCCAACAAAATACACATTTCTTTTTTTTTTTAATGACAAGAATTATTCTCTGCCTCTCTCAGCCTACCAAAAGTGTGGCTTGGATAGCAAAAAGCATTTTCAAAAAAAAAAAGTTCAAAAGATACGGCCGAAATTTTCCAAGGATACAGAGGAAAAAGAGAAAGTTCAGCTCCTTTTGGACACAAGGGATGCTAATAAAACCAACTGATAATCACTTCAGACACTTTTCTCCAAGGGTTCAGCCTGGGGTTTTTAATATTACCCACCCATTCTGTTTCAGCAGTAGTATCATATCAAGAAATTGAAGAGGTTTTATAAATTTTTTTCCTGTTGCTGTTTCTCTTCATTATTTTTCTGATGCCCAACAGATGCCCAATATTTGTTGCAAGTCTTACCCAATTATATACATCTTATTAAAGGGCCATCTGCTAGAAACTTCAGTATCACTTTCCTCCACTTATCGGTCATCGGTCACTGAAAACACAATTTCTTCCCAAAGTAACTGCAAGTTCTCAGGAAGAAAAACAACATACACAAAAATATAAAACTCCGCATTGGTCCAAGTACAGTTGCCAATGTAAGACAACACATAAGACAACAAACACATGGAGAAACCAGTTACAGAATTAAGAAAATTCAGCCTCAGCCAAGAGGTTGAAGATTTTTTTTCCCCACCGTGTGTTTGAAGGGTAAATTATTTACTCAGAACAAGCAGATTAATTTCTTAGGTTTGGTAGTTACCAGAATTACATGGTTGAGTGAATGACGTAAGTCATTCATTCCAAATAGAAAACGTGGTATTTATGGGAAATACCTGTGAGTTCAGAAGTAGGTGCTACATACATAACAAAATAGGAAGCCATGCAAACATGTAATTTAATTATGAACAAATAATTTACATTTGCAGTAAAACAGTTAAAGAAAAAATTTTTTTTCAAAACAAAGCAGTAGTTGTGATGGGAGATTTGCAGCAAGGAAGCCATATGGCAACAGGCAGTGGAATGTGTCACTGTATAGTCACTGTAACTTTTAAAGTTAAAGGTACATTTTGAGCATGAATTCAGGAAAACTGAACTAATTGTATGCATCAGTCTATTAATTCAGCACTAGGTCTCCATGGAACGCCCTTCTTAGTGTCCAGATCTTGGTTCCCAGTGCTTTGCCAGCTCAAACATTTGCACTCCCAGGGAAACACTGCATCAGCACGCAGAGCTGACATAGTGATGATTTCTTAAGTCATGGTTAAGTGACCACTTTAATTTGACATATGGCACATTGCTGTCAAAACCAGTGGCCCTCTCTGCTTGCTTCTATGTCTCAACATTTACGCGGTCAATTTTTTTTGGCAAGGTTAGATTTTTAGCTGGACCAGTTCCCCAAGCTAGCTCAATACACAGAACATGAAAGTTCATGTAGCACAAAAATAGACCTACAAGACCACCACAGTCGCCTAGATTTATACTAGATAACACAACCATGCAATAAAAACCTAGATGAATGATAAAACTCAATCCATCTTGCATGATTAATTCAAAGAACTGAGAAGATTTCTTCAGTTTGTCTAGATAGCTGACAAAGATTTCAAAACATTTTTCAAGTATAGACAACATTCCTAGAATTTGATCTTTAGCTCAAAATGCTCCCCAAAATTTAGCCTACGTTTGAGTTCTTGGAAAGAATAACAGCTATTCTTGTTATGAAGTTGCTAAGTCTTGTCATATATAGAACTTCGTGAAAACAGTGTAGAAGGATTTTCCACTGTATGGTCATGACATATTTGTGCAATTTTTCCTGGCTCACTGAAGCAGCAATATAAACAGTGTTTCTTAGTTTGTGTCAGATAGAATGAGTAGTATTCTCATGATATGGAAAGGTAAACACTATTTCCTATCCCATGTATTTACTCAAAGCAATATATTAGCAGAAGTAAAAAATGAGGCATGAATGTCAGTGATATGCTAGCTGACATTCATCAGAGAATATTGCTTACAACAGGCCCAGAACTTTCAAGCAGAAACAGGGAACTGGAATTCAGTAAACCATGACTCAAACCCAAAAAAATACAAAAAGAAGAGATTGCAACTCATTCCTACTCACCATGAAACATGCACAAAGGGTCTACAGTCTAAAAGTGAATCAAATTAATTTCTGTCATTACTGTCTTTTCAGACTATTTTTATTCAAGGTTTTACTGTACGACATGTTAGCATTTTAGAAGAGATCATAAAGGCAACTGAAAAAATGAAAGCATTCCATAACTGCACATCAAATCTATAACTTGATAAAGAAAACAACATCCAAAGTTTGAGCTTTCAGCTGACAGTTTTTATAAGCACAGATTACTAATAGGCAAAATAAGAAATCTCTCTATTTTCATGTGTGTTAAAAAAATAAAACCTGTATGAATGTTTCTTGAAAAGGAACCGCTGAAACCACTTTCTTTTGAACTTAAAAGTTTTTCTGACATAAATAATAAGTATTTTCCCTCACTAACTATCCCCCTTCTTACATACAGTGGAACAAAGCAGTTTAGCCTTTTTAAAATATGCATTTAACATCATTAGAAATTAGTCTTTTAGAAAATCTCCACAATGCACTTACAGATACCTGCGAAGCTGTACTGCAAAACTAATAAAAGTACTAGTGGATATAAAAGTACTAGTGGATCTATGCATTCTAAAAGATAAGTTATTGCTAGAGACATAGTATAAACCACTCTGCTAGGTATCTGGATAAGTTAAAGTAGATGTGTTTTATTTTTTCCCACGAAGAAGAAAGTATAGGTCAGAAATGCAAATGTCATTAGACTCTCTGCTTAACAGTAGCACTCTCCTAGCACCCCAGTGAGTTGGGCAGGGGGGAGCAAACCCAACCAACAGAAAACAGACACCCAGTCTGGCATCCAGCCCCAAAACGACATCTGGGAGCAGTTAGTCACCAGATACATAATGCATGAAACATGGATCTGCCTTCTACCGGGCAGCACAGCACAGCAGTTGGTTGCAATCTGGTCCCACGTTTCCAAACCACACTGGTACGAGAACAAAACCATGCATCCACGCATGCAAGTGCACTATCATAAATGCGAGAAAATACATGCAATCGTGGCAAAGGAACACAGGCAGACAGCACTACTGAGTAGTTTACGTGAGCTCATGTAGAGAAAAGACATGAACACCAAAATTAAAGCACTTCAACAGGAGAAGATATCTTTGTTGTGCTATGAAGCCCATACGATGATGATGGGAGACAGTGAAAACTGAGAACAGATGGCAAAACCTCGAGGTTTATTGAACAGATTACACAGTCCAAAAGTCATGGGCAAGTCACCTCACTTGAACTGTTTCCCCAGTCTTACAGTCTCTGTTTATGCACCTCTTACTTCCCAAGTCTCCCAATTCAGACATTCAACATGCCCTTTGAATGTCTAAGTTCTAATGGACAGACACCAGTGCTTGGCAATGTTTTTCCTTAGGCCTCAGTTCAGTAAGAAAGATTCTTCCATAGCCAGTTTCGAGCAAGACTAAAAAAAGCCACTTTTTCTCTTGCAAGATTTGGATTTAAGTCCTTATAATCAATAGCCTGCACAATGCCCTTGTATGTAACGCAGCTCATTCATTACATCTCACCCACACTTCTTAAATGCTGCTTTATATTTCTGGTTGTGAATATTCCATTATTTCAACCAAAAATAGTTTTTATCTTCAATCATTTTATGCCTTTTAATGCTGTACACTGCAGGGTGCTTAAACCCTTCACAAATTGAGTAAAATAATGCAGTAAAACTGTATGAAAGCAAGTGATTTATATAAAACTGCATGTTCTCTCTGCAAACAATGTGAAACTATTACAGAAGTGGATGGAAAATAACAAATGCCAGTAGATTCCAACTGGCATACAAACAGATGAATTCTACATGTTGAAGTGGTATAATAAATGTAGAACTAATTTCAGGCTCCAAAGTTTGAAACAGTGCATCCCACATCAAAAAACTACTATATAAGAAATAAAACCTCCGTCAATACCTGGATGCAACATGAATTTTCAGTGTGGCAGGAACTTTTCTTTAAAGCTGTCATGATGAATTTGCAAATACGTCCTTCAGAAATTTAGTGCAGAATGATAAAACGGGACTAAACCGTGTCTTAGGCAAATGGCCAGGAGAGAGGGAAAGAAAATGTGAAGAGGTCACAACACGCTCCAGCTAGAGTCTTCTCATTGAAAGTTTCTTTGGAAAATTAGTTTCTTCACTAGTCTGAGTAAAAACATCCCTCCGAACTGGAGGACAAACCTACAACAACTGAAGTCTCCAGTTTCATTGCAGCAAGAATCCTCCTACGACGCAGGCTGTCTGTACTCGATGGGCAGAGAACAACCTAAGCAACCTCAACCTGTCCAACTTTACTAAAGAAAGGAATATTGGTAGTTTCGTACCTACCTCATACAGGCATAAAGCAGCATCACTGCTTTAAGAAATGCTTCCAGCACCCGCCCTGCTCCCCAGCCACTTCTGCCTGCCCTGGACCGGAGCCTTGTTTTCGCTGGCACTCCTGGCTGCATGGGCACCAGGGTACTTATTCAAGGATTCTCACCTTGTCACATTACTGATGCTTATATGCTGATGTAGCAAAAAAAGCAAGTTACTGCTCAAGAAAAGACTGATGTGCAGACAATTCCTGGGCAGGACCATACTAGTTCCAACCTGGAGCAGTCTACCTGACTGGCGGAACAGCATCATAGTCTTCACCAAGAAAGGCTCAGCATCTCCATGATGGAGATCAGAGATGAAAATACCCGTTTCAGGTGTTGTCCCATTTCCCCAGCCATCTGTTACTCCTTTATTTTAACATTATATACCTCTAAAGCCAAAGATTGTGCTTTGAAATATTAATTATTAAATTCTAGGGGGAAAAAAAAAGAAAGAGAGACTGCCTGAGTTACATTAGATGTGATTGGTGAGAATTTTTACAACTGAAAAATCAATGAATGTATTTGTTCTGAAACTCAGTGACTGGATGAAACTCATTAAAAACAGATTTATGAAAGTGACTCAGAATTTGAAACAAATTGAAGATGAGTAACAAAAAAAAGGAACTGAAGAAATGTGTTCTATTATTTTAAAAAATTGCAATGCTGACAATGTGCCTTGAAGCTGCTGAGGGTACAGTCCTGCTTTCTTTATTTCAACATCTTTATGTTTGTTTCCTTCTCCGTAGTGCCTTACAGTACAACTGCAAAATAAAGACAGTTCTTCACATTTTCTTCTCAGACATACTTCTGCTAAGCAACAGCCAGCACTACTACCAATGGTAATACTAGGTATTACTGTAATCAGGCATCCATCGTTGATTTCCCTGCTGCATAATGGAATCTCACTCTTATCACAGAATTTTCATATTTCTGTAAAACAGATTTTTTTTAAAAGATACTATTTGAATTGCTTTAAGCTTCTGTAGAAAAGCCACCAAAAAAATTGTAAACTTTTCTTTCAAACTACTGCTACATAGTCGAAACTGGTATTTCATGCATTTTTATTGGTTGTGAGGGTAAACAAAATATCTTATTTATGTCTTAAAAGTACACAAAGGTTTTTTGCAGCTTGGATTTTACATCCATTCACACAGATGTTAACTCAGTAAGTCTATTAACAAATACAAGGGGCTTCACAAGTTCAAATGTGGTAATTAGTCATGTTTCCACTTTAAATGACTCTGCTCTAAAGAAAAATATTATGGCTTTTCTTCTTGCTCTATTACCCAACTGGAGTTTAAATTAAACTGCTAAAAGTGTATCTGCTTCAATGAAAGCTCAGAATAACCCATTAAAGGAATAGGCAAATCTCTAAGGTTTGGTTTTGGTTTTTTGTTTTTTCTGTTTGTTTTTTTTTGTTGTTGTTGTTTTTGTGTTTGTGTTGTTTGTGGGTTTTTTAATACTTTAATAAGAAGCTATTACATTACTAAAAAATTCTGGCTCAATCTGTTATTCAACTCTCCTTTAGCTCTTCCATAATTCATGTTTTGCTCTCATGAATAGGACAAAAAAAATAAGCTATTTTGCTGGCAAGATGTTTGTAACAACTTCAAGATCTTGTACAGATTGCAGGACACAAACCTTCCGCCCAGCACACGTTCGTAATGTTTAGTACAGTAAGGAAAGCCTTTCCACACAGCACGGCACATACTCAACCGTTCAGTTCAATGCAGATTCAATGCAGACGAGAACACGGCTGCTAACCAAAAATCCGTCACTGCCTGGACTTACCAGTTGTCCTCTATACTAAAACGCTGCATTAAAAGTTACTACTCCCAAAATCCCAACAGGAAAGACGGATTATTTTTCGGGTATACTGTTACACACAGCTGCACCACTAAATTCATTTGGTGATGCTATTAACAGATTTGATAAATACAAAACACATTGAGTGTAAGGAATATTGAAGAATGGTCATTAGACCAGCAATCTTCTGAAACAAGACATTGCTTGCTGTGGCTTTGCTCCCTTCGAAAGCGACAGTGAATCACCAAACCTTACAGAGAGGCAAAGGCGGAGGCTGATACCTATGGATTAGTGACAGATAAGGTACTGTGAATTCACTGGAATGGTGACTAAGGGAAGACAAGGCTTTTCGCAAAAAGGGCCAGACCTATGTGGATCAAAATACTGGCTCTTTACACTTCAGAGCCTTTATAAATAAGTCATTCAATGCAAGTCAAACAGAAATAAAAAGAATTAACATAAGAGTTTAACTTTGTAACAGTCTATTTTTTGCTTTAACTAGCTCAATGTCTTAGAGCGAGATGCTAGCAAAACCTGATGAACTTCCATTTTACTTGTGGTGTTTTGATAACAGCTGCCATATGCTGTTCTCATTTACAGTGATACATTTCTATCTTGTTTTCAGAAGGTTTTGTACCATACAAATTTGCCTCCCATGCTTTACGATGGCCTCTTCATTTCAGGATCTTACCTGTGAGGCTTTGTTAAATGCTTGTTGAAATGGCCTACAGTAAAAGAAGGAGGAAGTGAAACCCCATGCCATCTTTCTAATGTGGAAAATTATTCTAACTTCAGGGTAGTTATTTGATTTGATACAAGAATTGCTAAAACCTCAGCGCAGTCAAATGGCTTTCAGCCTTTTCAGTGAATGACTTCCCTCTCAGGCATACTTTGTCCATTTAAATTCTACTTCCAGTAATGCTGTACACATTTATCATTCAGTTAGTGAGGGATTTATAGAAAAGTCTGTTCTGCTTTAAGAGGAAAAATCATTTATGTTCATGTGACCACTTGCTTTGCATAGTGCTTTCATTCGTGTTAATACATTCGTGGTAATACCCTCCTGGCTTCCTCCAAACACGAAGTCGGCAGAGCTCTCCTACCTGTTAAGCTAATGGACACTGTGGTGAAACCATCAAACCAGGTCTTCCCTTCTGCCGACTGACCCATGACTTGGTCTCTCTCCTGGTTCACAGCTGACTTTTCTTTGTAAACACAAACATTCTTCTCCCTGACTGAAGCATTATGATTCATCAAGTTACAGGGAGAGGGAGGATTGTCTTGGGTTTCCTGATTACTACCGATTTACAACTGAACACCAGTGGGATTTCTCTCATCTGCACGTTTAGACATTTACAGAGATCATGCCTGAGCTTATTGCTTTATAATCAATGGAAGGAAGCAGGCACTTCTTTTACAAGAAGTGCTTTATCACAACCTGATGTAAACTGCCTGCATCACGTGGAAAGGTCTCCCATAGAAAAGAGGGATGCTACTTTTAAACAAATGCTTTAGGATGAGATTAATCACATCTGAGAAGAGTCCATTTCTCTCCGTAGGCTATAAAGGGATTCAAGACATCTCTCAGTTTAAAATTTACAGTGTTGGCATTTAAATGTGAACGGATTAATCTCATCCTATATGTTGGCTAAAGCAAAATAAGGTTTAAATTAATAGGATGATCTGTGTATGCATTGTGTCCCAAGCCAGCTACTGCTGCTTGGCTGAAGCTGGTGCATCTGGCTCATTTGTCTGAGCACGCTGCATCAAATAACGAGAATTCCCTGTGCTAGTGTGACCAAACGAGAACTAATGCATTGCCTCCTGCCTTCTGGTTTCCATTAGCAGGACACTTACTGAAGATTTCTTTCCTAGGGATTTCAGGTTAAAAACTGTTTTATCTTTATTCTGGTGTCTAAGTGCTGCCCTCCTACACAGTGAGTGCTCAGGCATTTGATCATGTCAACTTTTATGTCTCACTCCATGTACAGACAACGCAGCAGAAGGCTCATTTAAGACCAAGCAGCATGCAGGCCTGTAAGGACAGTCAAACCAAAGGCCCCTATAAATAGAGCACACTGACTTTCATCATTTTCAGTTCGTTCCTTCCCTTTTTGGACTGATTTCTGGTCATATTATGCAAGCTGGAAGAATAGATGAAAATTCTCTAGTGGCCATTAGTGTGTCTAGACTCATTCATTGACCTAGAAGATGTTTTAATTGCCTCTTTCTATCTGATGGGGAAAATATGCTCTAACTTTTCCTGGCTGCAACATTTGTCATTAAGTTTTCTAACTAAAATCACTGAATTTAATGAAAAGCAGTTCTACTCCATGTTCCCTGAGATTGAGTTATGTGGAACACTTATCACAAGCTTAATATGACCCACAGGAAGCCTCTGTCCTTTTAAATGTTTTCTGGACTTCCAGATTTTTTGGCTCTTGGCTACTAGACAAGGTAGTGGCTGCTACCTATGAATCTTACTACCTTTACAATACACTAGGTTAGAGTGAATAAGATAAGTTCAATTTACATGTATGTTTTTATCAGCATTTAACATTTTCATGTTATGGAAAAGTTTAATAATTTTCAGATGTGTCCAACTTCACAAATTTCCTGTAAATTTACAAGTTTACTAACCAGTCTGTACTCTCGCAGCATGCTTTGCATAGAAATGACAAGACGAAAATAAAACTGAGTCAGAGGTTGCGGTATAACCTGTGCTATTATCATTTTCCAAGTGGAGAATTAAGGTATTTTCTCTGTACGGCTCGTGAAATGCCGAGATGTAGCCAGCCACTACACAGACTAGCAATGCAATTTTTAGATTAACTGGTAAAGAATTTGAATCTCAAGGTGAAAAATCTGTGGTCATGTTGTAAGTCTTCATCTGTAACAAGGAACCTGTCCCTCAAATGAAGCAACACATTGGGTATATGCATCATTTCATGATTCTAAGATTAAAAGGGCCTAAGAAGCTTTTGGACTGCATGCTGCATCAAATTTACACTGCTGCGTCAGTGAGCACTAAAAGCCAAAAAGTATTAGTAGATTTAGCAGATTTAAACGAGGATGCATTTCACTGATTACTTCCTGCTAATGAAATATTGTTTTAATAATTTAAACTATTAATGTATCATTTCTATCAAGAATGTAATAAAGAGGTATAGTGTATACGGGACACTTCTATCTCTACGGAATTTCCAGTTTGAATAATAGGTTTTTATACAAAAGAGATCATCAATTTGCAACATTAACCTCTCTTATTCCATTCCCTTCTCTGTGTAACGCCCAACAGAAACAGTAATTGAAAACTGCTCTTAAAAGGCCTCCCAGATTTCCAAACTAAAATAAAGCATGAGGACTTTACCATTGCAAATACTGGGCAAAATCGGGAAGAAGCACCCTGCATCATCCAGGGTGGATACCTAGCTCACCTCAACTGACAATACAGAAATTCACAGCAGTAATTACTCTCCCTCTGTGCTTTCTTTGTGGGAGCAGAGTGACTTTGCTGCCAAAATATTCTTCAGACCTTTGATACAGTGATGGCATTTTAGGACTTTATGGGCCCGTTCAAGCACACACATGCACACGGAAAACGCAACAAAACAATATCCCAAAGCTGTGTTGTAATAAAAACTTGAAATGAACCATGCTTTGTAAAATGAAGTTTTTGTTCCTTTACTTAATACACTTCATAGTCTTCCATTCTTTCAACTACTATTTTTATTCTGCTCAAAGCACAACTGTCTTCAGGGACAGCATGTGCACTGGAATTATGAATGTTTCATTCATGGTCTTTGACAGTCTGAAGAATTTTACTGCAGACTATACAGTTGTATATTTTTCTTCACCCAAGTCCCATAATGAATAATACCCCTTCATACTAGTTCAAGTAATTTCCTGGAAGAATATGACGACTAGAACCCTTTGGCTCTTCATGTCTGTATTTTTTCCCTTACCATGTTCTCAAAACTGTATTCAATATTAAGCCAGCACATTCTTTCTTGGTGTGGCTGATCGCAGCTCCTTCCATACCAGTGTATCTACAAAAGGATTATCCCAGCAGAGGTTCTATATCTATATTGTTTGGGTAATTTGCTTATCCGCTGAATAGCATCTGGCTTTCTAAACTGAATCCTGAAACTGTCAGGATAAACTCTGAACTTATTTTTTGCTGTAGTAATCCAGTCTTACGAATGATCCAGGGAAAACAGAAACAAACTAGAAGTCTCCAACTGAAACACAAGAAGACTTCCTTGTGGTTTCTGAAGGAGTTGATGCGTATCGTTTTAACGTGCCAGTCTAAATCTTGTCACGCAATACAATTCACTGAAGACTTCTGCTCACAGCTGTATCCTGCTACGGATCTATCTGGATGCAGAATTTTCATCCCCTTCAGTTAAATGTCAGGTGGCAGGAAGTTTGTAAGTAGCAAATGTTACATCCAGATTCTAGGTGCTACACAGTAAAGAAGTTTTCAAGGAATTCTTAGTTTAGATCTAACAAAATCATATCTTCAAACACCCGTTTTAAAGCATTTAAAACAGGGCAATTACAATGGTAAGCATTGTAAAGAAACACATGCAAAACAAAAGATTTTTTTGTGAAGTATGGTTATATGAATGACTAATTTTGTCCCCATATTAACTAGTCTCCAATCTCCATTATAGATTGGTAAATAAACATTTCATATTATGATAAGCACGGCACCATATTTTTTCCAGTAATAAACTTGTTCTAAACATTCTAAAGAGGTTGCATCACAAATACAAAATGTTTGAATGTTTCAACATCTCAATAAGAAGGACATACAAAGAGATCAAAATAACTACAGGATTTTTATCGGGTGATGCGTTCAGTATTGGGGAGAACAGGCTGAGATGACTCTTGAGATTTCTCCCCTTTCACTAATACATAAAACACTGCAGTGATTCATAGGGAACAGACAATCATTTAAAGTTTTACTGAGGGATATTTTAAGCATTCTCTTACTTGTGGCTACAAAGTCATCACTTTACAGAGGAAATTAATACAGTATTTCTAAAATGTAAGTGAATTTTGTTAGGTAAGGGGATGAAACTACTGTCACCTCTCCAAACTGAAGCATTGGCATTAGAAGAAAAAAAAAGGTATCATTTAATATTTCTTCCCGTGCAGAAGACTATGCATGTAGGTTTAATTTTAAACCAACAGAGAAGCATTTGAAGTAACAGACGTGAAGCAGTGGGCGCTTCTGCTAAGCGGAGCAGACAGATTCCAGCGGCACGCCACTTTCATCAGCAGTTCAGTCCAACTTGCCAAGCTGCTGTGACAGGTACAGCCATGAAGGACAAATAAAAGCTTCTTCTACTGGAAGCCCCTTACAAGAGAAATGGAAACTGGAGGAGTTAAATCAAATTTTGTCTCATTTTCTTTAACAATAGGAAGCTTTAAATTCATACTAAGAAGATTAAAAAATGCCCTTTTTTATTATGCCTATTATAACATACAAGTTATGCAATGTAATGGTCAAGTGTTCTGGAATATGGACAAATGGACAGGATAGACACATTTACTGTGTTTTTTAAAATAATTACTTACAATAGTGTCCAAGTGATGATCATGTCTAATTTTTAAAATGAACTAATACTGGTGGAATGCAGCATGTGACAATTCCAAGATAGATCCTATGTACCATAATAGTTCTTACATTTTTTTCCTTTAACTTTGGACATTGTGTCCTATCTTTCCTCTTCATATGCTTTTCTAAATATAGGATTAAGTCTGCTAATACTAACTTGCAATATATTTTGTTATCTGCTGAATTATAGCACTTTGCTGTTGTGTGGCAAGAAAAAGGCAAATTTTTTTCTGACAGTTGCAGAAAAGCTTGTTTGAGTATGAAGATGTAGATGTTAAAATTGGAGTCAAACTAATGGAAGTGTTTCTGAAAATGTAGAAGACTACAAATATTTAAATTCTTGCTGGAAACTTTTCGTAGCTTGGTCTCAAGAAGTTTAAACACTTGATTTTGTATCAGAGTATTTTAATTCAGGAAAAAAGTGGACATAGGGAGAGACTTAATATTATAGCATCTGCATGTTTCCCAAACTACATTTAATAGCATGGTAACTTGCAAATGGCTTTTAAAAAAAAAATATTAAAATTTTTTGGCCTTATTGGGAATGTATATTAAAGAAGTATAATTCTACTGGCTTGTTACTGAGTTGTAGCAGCTAACTTCAAGACTCATAGTTTTTCAGTTTAGCTTTTCTGAGGACCCTTGTTTGCTTACTGGTCTTGCAATTACAGAGTAATGTTTGAATCAAAGGCCCTTAGAAGTTGCTAGGTGACTGAACTGAAAAGAGTCTAACCAAATAAGAAAAGCCCTTCTTGCAGATGAACTGAAAAGGGAAGCAAACACTATTTGTTCACCTCACTGCTGCCTCAGCATGAATAGAGAGACCTTCAAACTGCACCAGAAGTGTTTCTTCAAAAACTAAATACCTTCTTTCTTTCTTTTTTGGCATAGCCTTTGAATGACCTAACTAAACAGCAAAACATAATATTCATGAATTTGAAAATTTACACTAATACAAGTTAGCTTCCTATAAAAACCAGTGTTTAAAATTACATTGTTCTGAAAAACTGTTATGTTGTTACCCTCCTACAGATAACTCATTTGGAATATGAGCTCAAGCATACTATTTCTGACATGTTTTGACATTTGCTTTTAATATTCACATCCTGGCTAAACTGGGTTATGAGGGAAATCAAGACACAAAGACAACTGCAGAACAGAGATCTGAAAAACAAAACAGGGAGCAGTATAAGCAATAAAATATAATTAAAAAAAATATCACACTTATTAGAACGTTAATGGTGTTGCTCATGGGCAGGGCAGTATCATACAGGTTGCTGTCCCCAACTTCAATCAGAAGACCCACTAGGACATAGAAGAGGGACCAGAAGGATTAAGACAGTTTCCAAAACCTTTCATGAGATGATGCAGGAGCCGTGTGACACACTCACTGCTCTACCACGTCAAGCTACAGAGCACTGCAGCGGTGAAAAAACATTGCAGCAACTCAGCTGAGAGCATTGCTGTACATGCAAAACCAACTTCTTATGGTCCCTACCTTTAATTCCATACATACAAGAAACACTCTTTGCATGTTTTTAGGAAACTTGATCAAAAATTTCTCCAAAAAACTTCAACAGCTCAGACCAAAAATTATTTTTAGCTTCAGATAGACCTAAGACATTTTTTCTTTTGTTCTTAAAAATTTCTGTTGTTACATTAAAATGACATTTTTATATCTTTCAGTTACCAGTCTTGATTTCAATCAAAGATGAGGTTCAAACAAACAGATGATTCTTACTTACATATGCTAAAACTTGAAACTCCATTCTGAAATAATAAGAAAGAGTTTCCTCATAAGAATACATCATAAATGTTTGTGAGGTTTAACCTTTCTTCCTGAATTGCTTTTGTCGTCATGCCATCCTTTGTTTCCAAGGTAGCAGGAGCAAACAGGAATGAGTACTGAGCCAATCCTGTGTTTTGTATGGACTTACTTAATTTCTCTAACTCCAGTCTGGTTTATTGCGTAAAAATACTAGCATTGAGTTCATATAAAATTAGGATACAAGAGTCTCCAAATAATAAAGGAATTTATTTCAATCATTCCTAGATGACAGCTAAAATCAAAGTCCATGAATTAGAGAACTAAAACTGAAGTAGAAAGAGCTAGAGAACCAACGGCCCAACATTTGCAAAGAATAATGCTGTGAAAAGTTCCATACGGGAACACACATTGTTCAGCGCTCAGGTACTTCGGTGGTGACAGCCCTAAAAATGCAATTCACTATGTGTATCTCACTGCTTCCCCCAATATTCTAAGATACCTGTTGTATTTGAATTCTGCTCACTGGCAGAATATCTGCTGATTTCTGCCAGCTTTGAACAACCAACTCACTATCTCTACATATGACAAAGAAAACTGGGGCAAACATTCAAATTTGACAGCTTGTTGGAGAAGGATAGAGGAAATCAATTAAAAGACAGGCAAATATCTTCTCCTCCTCTTCTATCCTTCAGAATAACCATGCCACACTGTACATTATGGCAACAGCCATGTTTAGTCATCTGGCACCAAAAAGCAAGGCCAAGAGGTTACTGAAAATAACACTCCTGACCCTGTCTGGATAGATTACTTTAAATAAAAACAAAATGTTAATACAGCACTAATTTGTCTGCCAACAGTGCTCAGTTCTTTTGAGACTGGAACTTAGGAAAGGAAAATCTTCTGTAGAGAAGCAAACAAGTAACTGGATTGCAAGTATGTAGTAACTTGATTTTGCTCTGAGGTCATTTTAGAAGTTTAAATTTTAGTTAATCTTGTAAAAAGCCTTTAAAAACTCTGCAGCAAGCTAAAGGGCACAGAGATAGCACCAAGTAGTTTATAATTTGCCTTTGCACAGACTGGAAACAATGCAAATCACCACATTCATTTAGCTTAAGTCTGAGACTAAAAAGAAAAGGCACGATCAGGAAAAGGAAGGAGGGGAGAGGGAGGAGAAAAATTTACTGATTTCTGCACACTACATAGATCAGAAAAATCTTTCCAAATTCTGGCCTCCATAAAGAACTACATATATGGTACATGATACTGTGTAGGAGGTGTTCTCAGTTTCATTTGTTTTACAAATAAAATAATATTTAATCCAAACAGTCATATATAGTACAGTATATTACGATCAGTTTCTGGAAACAAAATTCTTCAGAAGAGCAAGCTTATGAGCAGCTGAATGTCTTCTCAATTCCCAGATCCAAACATAAAGGTGCCCTTCATTACTTTTAAGACTCCTTTTCCCAATATATCTGACTGGATTTTCTTTCTTCCCTTTTACACACATCTCTTACATGACACTTTTCACCTTTCCCACAACACCCTCACTGTTGGGAAGTAACTGTCTTTCCTAAATTTCTATAGGAAACTGTCTCATTTACTTTCAAAACAGATTTACAACCACTTTTATAATCTCTTTTTCCCCCTCTCTGATTAGTGTTCTAACAAAGTATTTTTATTCGTAGTTTTCTTGTAATATTTTTCTTTTCCTGTATTTTACTGTGAAAGCAACTTGACATACAGCTGGAAGAAACACATCATACAAAATTAAGTCATTCTAATGATGTAATGCCTTAGAATTCCATCAGATAGAAGTGTTATTAAAAATAACTAAGTTTTCCATGTATGTTTAATACTTACCTAATTTCATTTTGGATGTGGTTTCGAAAAATTGTACAGACTGAAATGGTCACCACAACACCCCATTTAGCTTGTGTTGCTTCAAGAAACAGAATCACAGTCAACACCAGATAAAGCCGATTCAATGGGAAGCAGAATACTAATTTTGTCTTTTCACATGAATATGGACAATCCCAACAGTACCCGCTTTACTTAATACTAACTAGAAAACATTATGTAAGTCTGTTTAAAATATTCAGATGAAGTTTTGTTACATTTTTATTTAGAGCTGGAACATATGAGCAGCTTAGCATCACCAAACTACCTAATTAGCCATCTGCTTCTTGAAATTGTTAAATATGTATTATATACTTCTAACAAAAGAGTATTTTATCATCGCATGTAGTCTTCTCTAATCATATTAAAGCGCATGACCAATGAAGTCTCCTCTGTACACAGAGCTAACGGGAAACCAGGCATCTCAACTTGTAACAATTTCTTGAAAGCCAGGAAGAAATATTAAAGAAACCAACCATCCACACAAACTCAACCTATAGTCTTTTACTCAATAAAACAAAAGTCCATATGCCATGGACTACTACTTTCATTTAATCTTCACTCCACTATGACACTGCACAATTTCTTTATTTTTTTTTGATTCTTTTCTCAAGACACGAAGACTTAGAATACTTGGAACATCAAATTACACAAAATTTCTATTTCCAGAAATTACTTGTTAGAAGTGTCAAAGAATAAAAAGAAGTTAATTTCCTCACTGCCCGGGGGTTTGTAACTGTCTGAGAGACCCCTTTTTTATAGCTGTAGGACCAAAACTGCAAATAGAACCAAAAAAACCTTTTCTGTGCTGGCACTACTATGTCAAACCACGGGGCTGACCAGAAACGGAAATGTGTGCAGTTGTTGAACTAGTTAGAAAGGAATAATAAAGCATTCTGACTAAATTTAGTCAGAACTGAAACAATATAGGTAACATCTTAAGCATTTGCTTCAACAGCCTCCCTTCTTTTCTCTTAACAGTAGCCATATTCTGAGGAGCAAAGACTCTTCTCTAAAATCTGAAGTTTCTCATTCCATTTTGCTGCTTTACTGATCTCTTAACCAGCAAAGGACCATTAGAGCTCAGCTAAACCAGCACAACAACCCTAATGCTATTAAGCAGACAATCCAATTAAGCCATTTCCAAGTAGTGTTTGTCATTAAAGAGAGCTGTAAGTGAACAGCAAGCATGCCCATATCGGAAAATCGGTAATGTGAATTTTCTAGAAACAGTTCCACCAAAGGCTTTTAGCTGAATATAGTAAGAACCAAGAGAATATAGTTTCAGAATATTCGTATTTTTAATATTGAGAAGTATTTGTACTCCATGATAAATGACCTTTTTGTGATTTATACAATGCAGTTTGGTCACAATCAATACGCAGTAGAAACATGCTGACAAATATGTACACAACTCTGCCAAAATTTTACTGACATGTTTAATGCCAAAGAACATTATCCTCCAATATGTCCAATTCCAATACTAATTTCAACTACATTTCTAGCAGTCATACTTCCACACAGATCGTTACAGTATCTACTTTGCTTCTTAAGAATATTGTTTTTCGTCGATTTATTTTCAAAAAATGAAACCAAAAGAAGTAGGCTTTGAGCTACTCATCTGACAGCGGACCGAAAGGTTACCACTGCAGAAAACAGTAGAAGCCACAGCACCATGTATTATTATTATTTTTTTAAATACTTTGTATCTAGAGTTGCTTACATATAAAAACATGGAAAGGGTGGAACCAGGAGGAGAGGAGACATGCATACATGTGCAAAGGCATCGGCTAAGCAACAGGGTAACCGTTTCTTCACTACCAATTAATCCTACAAAGGTTAGACTGAACATACTGAAAGAGAGATCAACCAGCAGCAAGTTTAAGTGTTGGCAAATTGATCATAGAATAGCTAATATATTATTGCTAGTTTAATTATGATGAAATGTAATTAAATAGTTATATTAATAAATTAATAAGGTTTGAGCATTGCATCCCTATAAATATTTAATATGTAATTGGAGAAGTCAAAATTTCCTGAACCATAACCCACAAACTCCTCCTGGACACAAGATGGAATTATTCCTGCCCAGCACAGGGAGGCAAACAATTGCTGCTCACCTACAATAAATAAAAAAAGAAAAAAGCTGTGAATGAGAAAGACCATGTCTCTGCACTAAAAATAACAGTAGTACTTTAGCTGCAGACACCGACATATGGGCATCGCATACTGCGTAAGACAATAAGGATGGCCATATCATGGTGACTTGATTTTAAATCTACTCAATACTTCAGGGTAATCTGGGCAATACACATGCATTCCTTGCCAAGTAAACTTCAAAGATCTGGGGAAGACAGGAGAGAAGAATTTCTTTCTCCTAAGGAAAGATTCTGTGGTACTTTTTAGTTAAAAAAATATAAAATTTTAATCATAGATAGATTTTTAACCATCAAGACCAAAGAAAATATAAATTGTCTTAAGTGACTTCTATCTGGAAAATGTGAACAACAGGTTCTTCACTTATAATTTCTACTAATTTAAGCTTCACTGTATTGCTTCAAGTTTCTTTTCAAGAGAAGGAATGTGCATCTAATTTCCTTAATGAAATAATTTTGCATGTGCAGTCTGTATTGATTATTTAGCACATCAAAAATCCCAGCTGACACTGTGCAATATGAAAGTCAGAGATTAGTGGCAGCAATGAAGGAATTTAGAGAAAGACAGGAGAGAGGGGAGATTAAGTGAATTTATCGAACTCTTAATACATTTCCAAGAAAGAGAAACAAAAAACTGATCTTTTACTCAAATCTCACCTGCAAATTCTGCCACTTCTTGGAGCAAAATGTTTTAGTCAGAAATCTATATTTTTAATGGATCCACCAAAGACAATGTCTCTATTAAGTATTTTGAACCCCAATACTGCGCCATGAGTCATCTGACTGAAGAGGAGCTAGCTCTTTTGTCTTCTATAACTCACACGGTGTAAGAGAGAAATTATCATGTTGAATGCAAGGACTTCTGCGCTCTGAAATTTAGCATATGAGTAAACAGCTCAGAGGGAATGTTTTCGTAACACACTATGAGAAATGCTGCGTCTAAAAGCAGTTACGAGAAACACGGGTGCGGCTGCAAAAGCAGCTTACAGAGCTTAGACAGTATTTTTAATGAAACGGCAACCTAAATCTCCAGCCTAGCTCCACATACCTGTCACAATGTTCTTTGTTCAACTTCATAGGAAACCGTGCTAGCTAATGTAAATGTAAAAAGAAACGTTACACAGCACACTTCTTCAGGGATATAATACAGAAAGACCACAGAGCTATGAAATCTTTTGCCTAAAATTTTCAGATAATGAAACTCTCCAGATAAACCGAGCATTTGACAGCTTTATAGAAGTTCTGACAATTTTTACCAGTTTGCTTACACTATCTGCTACAAAATACTTTCTTTCCTATGAAAAATACATTTCTAGTTGGACCCCACTGGTTAATTTCTATTAGAAACAAGTGACCAAAGGATATCCTGTTCTTCTCAACAACCCAGTAAAATTCATTCACTAGGCCAACTTCAAGGGCCCCACCAACTCCGAATTTTCCTTGATACTAACAATGCAACACAAGCCGGGGTGGCGGGTGGGGGTAGGGCACACATCAGGCATGAACCCCAGACTATTGTGTTCTATCCCTGTTTAAACTACAAGGAAAGTCACAGCACATAGGAGATACAAGACAGCTAGAAGCTGGAAGAGTTTACAAGTAAACTACAACTCTGTTTAATCAACAAGACCATTCCTGATTTCTGCAACTAGAAAGTCAGAGCGCTACAGAAAAAATTTCATCACTTAGCACAACAAAGAAAGAGTAACAAAATAAAGATAATGCTCTTATAAGAAAAAAAAAATTATGAAATCACTAGGTAAAGAAAACAGAAAGGACATGAGGAATCCAAATGAACTTTTAAACTTGTTTCTGTTGATAAAGAAGTACCATTAGGACTAACACACATTTCTTGACTTCTATCTTTCCAGGCCCATCATCCAGGAAATAATATTTGTTATTTGCTTGACTATATATCTGGGTCTGTAGAGGCAATAAAGATCCCAGTCACGCACCCCAGACACCTCCTCATGCAAATGATTTCCTCAAGACTAGGCCTTGTATTTTTGCATACCACCCAAGGACAAAGGCAACGCACGGTATTGAAATACATGAACTTCTTCCATGTTATGAAACAGAAGCACTGCATCATTTCCATCCACCGCTCAGCCCATGGTACCCCCAGTAACCCACACCGTCAGCCGAGCTGAACTGAATGAGCAGCAGTAGGATGAGACTGGCTCGGGGTCTGGCAGCCAAGCCAGTCAGACAGCCTAAGGCACGCACGAATTACAACAAGGGAAATTCCAGCTAGACATTCGGAAAAATATTTTCGCAGCGAAGGTGTTCAAACACTGGAACAGTGATGCTCTGTTGCCCAGAGAGGCTGAGAAATCTCTGTCCTTGGGGATATTCCAACTCCAACCAGACGTGTCCTTGAGCAAACTGACAAAACTTCAAAGCTGATCGAAGTCTGAGGTTGGCCCTGCTTTGAGCAGGGGGCCAGACCAACTGACTTCCAGAGGTCCCTTCCACCTCCACTTATCCTGCATTTCTGTTCCATATCACAGTTTCATGGAAAAGTGAAAGGTGGGGGTGGGGGGAAACAGTTTATTTTCAAAACACTCTGCAGCTTTAAAGCAGAGTGATTCAAAAGGTCAGATTATTAGTTGGGGAAAGGAAAGAAATGTCATGTTCTACTTTCATTACCACCCACTGTAACTTTACAGTTGACTGATATTCACAAATACGAAGTTAGGTAACAGCTTTGTCTTGAGCTTCTGCTGATAGTGTTGCCTGTACTCCTTGCTTATCTATTAACTAGAGAAGATGGTAATAGCACAATAATACAGTTCAGCTGTAATCTTAGATCATTCACCATCTCCCTTTTTTTAATGCACTTACTATTAAACGTATTACCAGTGTGTATTAGCATTGTCAATGTTTGAGACATAAAATGTTTAAAAATGTCAGAAAAAATTAGTGATTGGATAAAGTGATGAATTCATATTGCTGCAGCTGATTTTAACACAGTATTGCAGAAACGTTGTGGTGCATTATCTGCACTAAGCAAGGAGTCGACAGACCTCTGAGCAGCAAGCTCTGAGACCACTACTAGGGAGCCTGTCTGGCTTTTGGGCAGCACTATTCCTCAAGTGAAATGAGAATGCTGTATTTTGTCCTCATTATTGGCCTCAGTTTCAACATTTTAATTTCTATCATTAGCGAACAGCAAGGTAGCGTGTCACCCGTAAGCCACAGGCTTAGGTTGCTGTAAACCCGTAAGCTGCTATAAACAGTCACACACTCAGCACTTACAAGAACTGCCAAAACTTAGAGGTAAAAATATCCTCATAGCACGATTACTCTGTTTCAATCAAGTCAAAAAGGCGATTTATTTTGTTAACACTGACAAAAACTTCACTACAGAAGGACAAGGCAATGGTACTGCAACATCAACTGTACGGCAACAGTCAACAGAAGGATTTATTCTTGTTCCACATAGACTTCTATACATTACAACCACACATAAGAAGTGTCACAACATGTTACTTCCTATGCTACTGACATTCCCACCAAGCATGGCATGGGCTGATGTAGTTTTCAAAGGCTGCAAGCAACGTAATTGCTTTGTTTTTGTCCATGCTTCCTATTACCTTCACCACAACGTTTACATTTAAGAGACATTACAAGATGCAAATATATACAGTTTTAAGTCAAGCATAAAACTACAAAAACATTCGTAAGACAGAAAGACTGCCTGACATACCCGTAAGGGGATACACCATATTCTTGACAATAGAACTACATAAAAAAGAGACAGCAATTATTTTATTTAAAAAAAAAATAATGCAAAAGCTGTTTGCAATTAAAAAAGTACACGAGAGCATACTCCTGTTTCCAGTTTCCCATGCCTATGGCTTCAAAAAAAGTTCTTAATTGTGCTATAAAAACTATATCAGAGACAATTAATACATATGAAGAGTGTAAATGCTACCATAATTGATTGTGATAACTCTGCTACAAAGGAACCTGAGCAAAATACACCTTAGGACATATTTAAATGCCTGCAGCTCACTAAAGGTGAATTTGGTATTGCTAAAACTAGCACACTGAGGTGGTAGCATATTTGTTTCTGCAGAAAAGGACAACTCAGTTTAAGTTGTAAAACCTACCCAAGAGGCTGGATAAACACTTGGCTGACTAGCCATACTCTACCCCATGTCACCATGACTTTGTTGGTGGCAGTAGTTTAAGCACTTGGTACTTCTACTATTCGGAGTCACTGCAATGCATCTCCTAAAGCTCAACGGAGACTGCAGGCAATTACTTCCACATACCCGTAACTCTCAGCATACAAGGAATTCCATGTAAGACGGACTTTTCCTAAGCCTGCTGTTAGGCACATACCAAATCAATTTGCTAAATCACAGGCACAATGTTCAGTATCTTGCAGATTTGAATTCAGTACTAGGAATTCAGCAACTCATGAAAAACTGTAATTTGAGTAAAACAAAACTCAGACATTCTGGAAGCCAACAAGAAGTGAGCAAATTTAAAGACAGATAGGATGGCGTACCCTGAAAAGATTTCTCTCAAGGGAAAAATGGTGACTGATATATGATGGAAAACTGAGTATCAGTTACATCACCCAGTACGCCTTGATGGTAACTTGCCATACTGAAGTGTACTTATGTCATGAAGACTGCTCCCCTTTTAAGTACTTTCGCTAGGCCAGAAGTGTTTGGATTCAAATATTCTGGATTCTGTTGTTTAAGAGCTGTTCCAAACAATGAAAAAGAGAGTTCAGATAACTTTCATTTCATCTCAATAGCTGGAAAAACCAAGGCTATACTTCAAATTAAACCAATATGGCAGTAATAAAAAAATCAAAATGCTGAGTCCAAAGATACGTTAATGTTTCTCAGAAAAGTCAAATATCAGAAATCTACACCGAGGTTGCACATAATGCTGATTCTAAATAGGCAAAGCAATCTTAAAAAATTAGAGAATATTCCACTTCAGTTAGTCAATGAATAAATGACTGCAGAACACTAAAAACTTTTAAGAACTGTTTTTGACCACTTGAGCTTTTCTGACTAGTTGATGATTAGCAATTATTTCAAGCTCCAAATGCAGCTATGATTATGCAACTATGTGCATAGTCTGAACAACGAAATGAATCCACACTCCTAACCTCCCCTATCTCAAGTTGCAGTGTTTATCTACAGTACATTTTCTCATTTTTAAGTCAGTCATTTTTCCAAGTCCATTTTTCAGAGTTAAAGGAATAATGAAAAAAACAAAGATCAATCAACTTGTTTGTATCCTATTACACTGACTGAGTTTTGAAACACAAATGGTTCAAAATGTATCAGTTCTTATTTTCTGTTTAACAATAATGATTTCTCTCTGTATCACTAATGGAGCCTGAAATTAAAATGGATTTTTAGCTGAGCTTCTGTTCATACGCTGGTGTCGTCATCAATATCAGCCTCACTCTAGGAACGAGATTT